>ERZ812616.789-NODE-789-length-41574-cov-10.993232_pt1 | contig 41574 bp, 40 predicted proteins | sample MGYA00376249_ERZ812616 | MGnify/ENA primary metagenome ERZ812616 (study PRJEB26924, sample SAMEA4378265) | human gut metagenome | biome: human gut; feature: human-associated habitat; material: faeces | place: China | collected 2013 ...
ACCTTTTGCCATAGATAAAAAACTCCTTTCTATCCGTGGCAATCGGGACTGTGACATATGGTGTGCGTAAAGTAATTGTGTCACTTCCGCCAGTGAAAGTCAACTGGCGTCTTTACTTGTCAAGGTGCCACGGAATTTTCTTTTTCGGATAGCCTTTCTTCGGCTTCCTCCACTATCCCGAAAAGTGCGCCCATCGACATTTTTGTGCGCCCCTCATCGTGGATATGTAAAATCCCGTCTAAAAACCGTTTCATATCCTCAATCGGTACTTCCATCTTCTTGCGGTATACCTGCTCCATGATTGCCCCGGACTCTATGGCGTACCGCCCAAGAGACTCTTTCAGCCCTTTGTCCTCCGCCACACGGTCAACTTCCTCCATAGCGTCAGCAAAGTAGCAGGTCATAACCGTATACAGGTCAACCATCTTGCCGAGAAATGTCGTGAGAAGCTGCTGGTGCGGCTCGCCCTTTACCGCATGGGAAACTGTGTCCAGATACTTCTTGATGTGTTCCTCAATATCCCGCTGGCAGAGAGTATAGGTGTCATATTCCTTATCATCGGAAAGACCTGTCAGCCATTCGGGAGTTGTGAGCAACGCTTCCGCAAGACCGTTGATAACCATTGTGCGCTTCGGATCAACTCCGTCCGCTTCGTACCGCTGAATGGTGGATTTGTTCACGCCTACACGCCTGCCGAGTTCCGGCATGGTAATGTTTAACTCTGTGCGGCGTTCCTTAATCCGCCCACCGACCTGTTTTGCGGTGAATGTGGTTTCTTTTTTCAAGGTGTTCACCTCCTGACTGGTATCAATATAACACGCCAATACTTATTTTGCAACCTTTATCTCAATAAAAGTTGTAAATAAGCTATGAATAGTTGCAAAATAGGTTGACAAGAGATAGCAGAATAAGTATAATGATAAAACAGTAGTTGCAAAATGAGTATTCTAAAAAGGAGGTTGATAGAATGAGCGCAATCAAAATGGGACTTACCATAGAGGAAGCCGCAGAATGTACGGGTATCGGCAGGAACACCATGCGGAAGCTGGTGGAATGGGAAAAGCTGCCCGTCCTCAAAGTGGGGCGCAAGACCATTATCCGCAGGGACACACTGGAACGGTTTCTGACGGTCAATCAGGGAAGAAATCTTCTGAAGCCCGATGATGTCCGCAGAGTGGAATGACCATCCATTCTCTTTTCGGAAAGTAACCCTAAGCCCTCGGCGTTTGAGAGCGAAATACACCCCTCGCACAAACCTACGGTTTGTACTCCGGGTATTTCGCCCTTGCAGGGGGCTTCCGTATCAAACGCCTGCGGCGTATGATACGGGGCTGTCACCGCTGCCGCAGCGACAGCCGCAACCGTGTTGCAAAAAAGGACGCACCTTGACAACAGAAAACGGAGATGATGTATGTCGAGACACAGTTTTATCCAGATGTCAAAGCTGCCCAATGTCAAAGGGCGAATATCGTATATCACGAGTCATGCAAGGCAGGAAAATCTCTATGCCACCTACCGCACCGCTGATAGTCAATTTTGGAGTAACCTTGCAAGGGAAAGCCAGCAGGAGTTTCAGCGCAGCGGCACAGAGGGCAAATGTATCGAAGCAAGGGAACTGATTATCGCCTTGCCCGAGGTCTATACGCAATACGAGCCGCAGCAGGTACTCACGGACTTTACAGAGGAGTTCCGCAGGCGGTACGGTGTGGAGTGCGTGTCCGCCCTCCACCATAACAAGCGCAAGACAAATTATCATATCCATCTGATTTTCAGCGAGAGGCGGCTGCTCCCCGAACCTGATGTGAAGATTGCTTCCCGCAGTGTGTTCTTTGACGAAACTGGAAAGCGTGTCCGCACCAAAAAAGAAATCATGGGAGAGGACGGGCAGATACGGAAAGGCTGTACCGTCATCAAAAAAGGCGAGGTATACGAAAGCCATCTGTTTACTACCAAAGATACACGCTTTAAGGGAGAGCCTTTTCTCCGAGAGATAAAGGAAGTGTATACAGAACTTATTAACTGCCATATCTCCGATCCTGAGCAGCACTTAAAGGTATTTGATAAAAACAGCGTCTATCTTCCGACCAAGAAAATCGGCAAGAACAATCCCAAAGAGGACGAAATCAAAGCCGATAATGCCGCAAGGCAGGAATGGAACAGGACAGCGGATATGGCGTTATTATCAGGTATCTCCGAAGCAAAGATTTTAGAAGTCAAGCAGACAGAGATACACGAAAAGGCGAGCCAGTCTATCAAAAGCAAGGGCTGGCTGCCGGGTCTGTTCCGCAGTATCGTAAACAAGGCAAAGGACTTCCTGAAAAACTTAATCCGTGAACACGATATGCCGCCGAAGCCTGTCCTTGAAATAGATATGGCAGAGTTCCGTACCATGCAAAAGCTGATGATAAAGGCGCAGGATAAGGCGAAAGAAATCCGGCATTTGCAGGATATGGTACTTCCGAAGCTGAAACAGCAACTTGCCGATACAAAAGGGATTTTCAAGGGTAAGGAGCGCAAGGCGCTCACAGAGCAGATACAGCGGACAGAAAAGGAAATCGCTGAAAAGTTGGATAAACTGCCCGATGTTCTGAAAGAGGACGGTTATCCCGATGTGCAGGCGTTCATGGCAACCTACCGCAAGGCAGAGGCTGTTGTGGAGCAGTACAACCGTGACCTTGCCGCATGGGAGCGGCAGGTCAGGGAAAAACAGAAACCTGCCCAAAAAGAGCAGGCAAAGCCGCCTGAACGGGAGAGCGTGCTGAAACGCCTGCGTCAGCTTCAGGCAGAGGGCAAGCAAAGAAACCAACCGAGACAGAGAAAGAAATCCTTTGACAGAGACAGCCGATAGGCACGAAAAACCGCCGCTATGGTATTACCCATGCGGCGGCATACATAAAATTTTATTTGTGTTCTGCAAGCGTGACTTTCATATCCTGAGCATTGATGATTGTTTCCTTTTTGCACTTTTGACAATATAGAGGAAAGTTTCTTAATTCTGTATCTTCCCGTATCATTATCCGAGTTTTATTGCCGCAGATAGGACACAGTATCCATTGTTGCCTACTCATTTCTATTATCCTTCGCTTGAGACAATTTCTCATTCATTTTTCTTACATTATATCTGCCTATACCAAACTGTATTATCCATATAACTACAAAAATTAAAGCGAAAATCCCAAAATAAATTAGAAATCCAACTACACTATGTTCCATCCAATATGCAAAATAAGCGATTGGCAGCATTATTACTGAAATAATTGAAAAGTAAATTCCTGTCTGCTTTACAATACTCCAACTATCCATTTCCCATATTACTGAACTTGCCGCAAATCCCACACCTAATATTCCACAAAGAATTGTTTGAAAAATGACAGCATTGATTTCATTTCCCATAAGTGATATGAGTTCGGGGACACAAGGCGAGTAATATCCATTTGCCCAACCAAGAGAAATCAAGATAGTAATCAAATAGCCCATTGTAATTCCGAGTGGAAAACCCAAAAGACTACGCTTAATAATTTTCTTTTTCATAACATTCACCTCATATTCCTAATATCTTTTTTAGTTTTGGAACATAGCGTCTGGATACATATGTTGTTATTCCATTTGATAATTTAACGCAAATTGTACCTGTAAAACTCAAGTCAAAATTATTGACTTTTTTTAAGTTAATAATTTCCGAATTTGATATACGAATAAATTGATTAGAGGGTAATCGATTTTCTATCTCATATAACCTAAGCCGAAGAATATATTCCCCTTTGTTAGTAACTGCAAAGACTTTTCCAGAATTTGTATAAATACGAATCAAATCTGTCTGTTCCAATATTTCAATTTTTTCATCTTTATGTCCAGAAATTATTTGTGAGGCATCTTCTGAAAGTTTTTTTACAATGTTGCTCACATCTTCTGTCATTGAAGCAGTCAGTATGATTACTTTGGGGTCGATATATGAACTGTCAATTTTAATTTCGACCTGCATGATAATCACCTCTTTCTTTTTCCTTACAATGCCATTATAAGGAAAGCAGATAATAGTTTCAATGAATTTGCGATAGTTGGTTGATTTCAAAACACAACTGGTCAAAAATCCGTTCTGAGTTCTTAATCGGAATAGCGGCAAAGATTTTTCTCTGCCGCCTTTCTGTAATTATGCAAAGATGATTTCCTTTTCTATAATCTCCTTTGCACACGCTCGTATGTTATTCATTCTCTGTGTCCATTCTAAAGCGTTTTTCGTCTTTAGCTGCTCTGTGATACCCTGCGCCTGTTTCATCTGCGCTGTGAGCCTTTCCATACGCTCCTGCGCCTGTCTATCAATGTCGGCAAGGTAAGCGTTCAGTCTGCCGCTTGAAAGTGGCGTTATGTAGGTACTTCTGCGGTATTCTTTCAGATACCGCAAGTGTCGCTGTCCCCACAAACCGATAGGCTGTTCTTTTTCGGCTGGTAAGATGAGACAAGGAATATAATAATCTCCTTGCAGTTCATACCACAGACCATTTTTATCATCGTAAATATACTTGTCCATTGAAAAATCCTCCGTTATAATATATTCACACATACATCACAGTTCTCCGATTGCCACACTTATGTTTATTCTTGTTATGAGATTTTCTTGCCCTTGCATTTGCCCTTATGAGCAAGGAGGGAAAGAGTAAACTTGTGTGTAACCGTATAAAGAGATAAGGCGAACACATTGCGATAAATCCTTTGTTTTCAGGGCTTTTGGAGGATTTTATTAAAACACTGTAACCTCTGTTGAGAGGTCATAATTTACTGATATTCAAATTCGTATTTATAGAGTGAATAAAGTAATAAATTGAAAGTGAGGTGCTAAATTGAAAAAGAATATAATACTTTCTGTATGTTTCATGTTTTTGCTTGTGCTCACAGGTTGTTCATCAAAAGATGGTGAAAAAGATTTGTCAATGCGTCAAGATCTGGCACTCATATATGAAGAAACAGTATCTCCGAATAAAGAATATGTCAAATCAGAAGAAGATATAGTGAATTATAGTATTGAAGTATACCAAAATAAAGACTATAAAATTTTAGTTAATGCGAAATCTAATTCTCAATTTTTCGAGCCAATGCAATATGAATTAGAATATGATAAGAAAATAACTGAATCAAATATAACTGTAAAATGGACAACTCTTATGGGGAACCCAAAAGCAAAAGAAAATGATCAATTAGGTGTAGCTTATGTATCTATTTTGGAGAATGGAAAAGTATTGAGTGAAAGAAAAATATCTTTTGTCAATAAAGCTATTGAGACGATAACAGATACAGTTAATAAGAAGTGAAAATAACTACTACACTTCCTGAGAATTCTTTCTTGCTTTAGGGTATGCATTAAAAAAGAAGATTTAATCCTATTGATAAATACAATAGTTTTAGATATTCTATTCTTTTAAATATCCATTATCGAGTAGGAATCTTTTTGAGATCGGGTAGTTATTTTTTGTTTCCTTTTATAATTTCAAGGAGTAGCTTGACAATGATTGCAATGATAGCTATCACTTAGGATAGTATTTCATAATCGCTCATGCTAACCACCTCCGTTGTTTCAAATTTCTCTAATGAGATATCTACATCAATAGAGTTTCCAATCTCTGGTCTATTGACCAAAGCATAACCACCTACCGTTATAATTATTCCATAACATCACTATAGCATATTTAAATACTGCTTTTTGCATATAAAGATTGCAGTTTCGATAATTAGATTTCTTTTTTTGAATCAAAATGGAATATATTCCAAAAATAACTTGCAAAACGGAAAATAGTATATTATACTGATGTTGTGAGGTGAGAAGATGAGAGAAAGAAAACAGGTAGATATTCATAATTATCATGGGAGTTTTGATGTTCAATACAGTCCTGTGTCTAAGACGTGCGTAATGGATATCTTTTTACCAGAGGGAGAAGGTCCGTTTCCCGTGATTGTCTCTATTCATGGTGGAGCTTTTAAAAAGTGTGATAAACGTGATGAAGAAATGATACTAGATATGTTACATGGGCTTGACAAAGGATATGCGGTTGTTGGAGTCAATTATAGATTGAGTCAAGAAGCACAGTTTCCTGAACCAGTCAAAGATATCAAACAAGCTATTCGGTTTATTAAGGATCATGCAGATGAATATAACTTAGATAAAGAGAAAATTGTTGTCTGGGGTGGCAGTGCAGGTGGGTATTTTGCATTGATGTCAGGACTTATTGATTGTTATGATGAATTTGATGATGAGTATTCATCAAATACCAATACCAAGATTCAAGGATTGGTTGCATGGTTTCCACCTGTTCATTTTAGTAATATGGATAATCAGTTAAAATCATCTGGTTTATTAAAGGTATACCCTGATCATGATGATTCTCAGTCACCTGAATCATTATTTATCGGAGCACCTATAACTGAATCGTATGAGTTGGTTGAAAAGGCTAATCCAGAGACATATTTACATACGGATATTTGTCCTATGTTCATTCAACATGGCAGAGAAGATATGATTGTTCCATATCAACAATCACAGGATTTTGTGAAGAAAGCAAAAATCATTTGTGGTGAAGAGAAGATTCGTTATGAAATTATAGAAGGGGCAAATCATGGAGATCCATTATTTAGTACTCTAGAAAATCTCAATAAAGTTTATGCATTCATTGAAGAATGTTTTCGTTAATACCAACAGATGTTGGTTATTCATTTGGCTTAATTTGGAATGGATTCCAAAATTAAATATAAAGAAGGAAAATTTAAAGAAAGAGGGAGTAATATGGAAGCTTTAACAAATGTGTTAGAAAATTTTTTAATGCCTATTTCATCATGGGTATCACGTAACAAATCATTACAGGGAATATCGAAAGGATTTATGAGAATTCTGCCAGTTACAATTTTAAGTTCAATGTTTTATTTAATTGCGAATTTTCCAATCACTGGTTGGACTAATTGGTTAGCAAGTTCAGGAATAGGAAATTATATTTTAATTCCTTATAATGTGACAATGGGATTGTTTGCTTTATATGCAGCATTTGCAGTTGCCTATAGTTATGCGCAGAATGAGAAATGTGATGCTTTGTCAACGGGGATTGTCTCTTTAATTTGCTTCTTGGTTTTAACACCTTATGTAACAGATACAGCTGGAGCCTTATTCGCCGAAGGAGATTTAGCTTATAGTTTTGGATGGTTAGGTTGTAAAGGATTATTTGTGGCAATGTTGATTGCAATTATTGTAGCTAAGGTTTATTGTTTATTTGAGAAAAAAGGTTGGACGATCCATATGCCCGAAGGTGTTCCACCATATGTTGAACAATCATTTGCATCATTAATTCCTGGTTTTATTTGTGCTGGTGTTTGTGGCATTCTTGCTTATGAATTGAGTTTAACATCATTTGGAAATATTCATGAATTGATTTATCATTATTTACAAACACCTCTAACAGCCTTAGGTGGTTCTATTTGGGGATATTTAATTGCAACAGTTCTCATCCAATTATTATGGTGGTTTGGTATTCATGGCTTCAATGTTGTTATGGGGGTAATGATGCCAATTTTCTTAGGTATTGATATGGCGAGAATGGCTGGTGAAACAACCAATCCGATTGGGATGAGTTTAATGACAGTTGTTGGTCAATCAACAGTCTGTTGCTGTATTATCATGTTATTCTTCTGTAAGTCTAAACAATTAAAACAAATTGGTAAAATTGCGACTCCAGCGGCTATTTTCAATATTGGTGAACCAATTGTCTTTGGTGTACCAAATGTTTTGAATCCATATATGTTTATTCCAACCGTTTTATTAGTTCCAATTGTGACAAATTTATTTTTCTATCTTGGTTTTGTAAGTGGTATTGTCACACCACTCTCTGGTGCACAAGTGTCTATGCAAGTTCCAGTTGTTCTTTATGGTCTGGTTCAAGGAAATTGGATGGTTGCTCTATGGCAGGCTTTAGCAATTCCATTAGGTGTTATTCTTTTCTTACCTTTCTATAAGATGTATGATAAAACACTGGTAGCTAAGGAAAAAGAATTGGAAGCTCAAAAGAATGACTAAAAAATTAATCTTAAATGCTGATGATTTTGGATTAACATCAGGGATTAATTATGGGATTTTAGATGCCTATCTTCAACATTCAATTTCTTCTATAAGTTTAATGATCAATACTCCAAAAACCTTAGAAGCTATTGAAATTATGAAAAAATATAAAATAACATGTGTTGGGATTCATATCAATATAACATTAGGAAAGCCAGTATCAAGTCCAAGTAATATTCCTTCCTTACTTGATGAACATGGATATTTTCATAAAGCAGATTGGTGGTTTCAAAATCAGGTTAATGAAAATGAATTGATATTAGAATTTGATAATCAGATTGCATTATTTGAAAAACTGACTGGTCAAAAACCTAATCATTTGAATTACCATCATCGTTTTGATTTTTATCAATATTATCCATCATTAGCAAAACATCTGTTTGAGAAATATCAATTACCAATGCGTCTGGAAAAAGATTATCATGAATATCCATATGAATATGCCATTAATCAGACTTATTTTCTCAATACTCATGATGATATTCATAAATATTTAATTGGAGATATTATTGAAATGCCATGCCATGTTGGTTTTGTTGATCAGTCAATTATGGAAATGAGTAGTTTGAATTTACAAAGAATGGAAGATCATGCATTGGTTACTTCATCAAGATTTAAAAAACTTTACCATGATTTAGGATATCAATTGATTGGCTGGAATCAGCTGCAAAAGAAAACGAGAAACTCTTATTGAGGTTCTCGTTTCTTGTTAACAAGATATATAAAGAAAAATGAAAGGAGAAATGATACGAATTTACCAATAGTTTCACCACTCCAAAAAGCATTTGTAACAAGTGGTGATAATAACATATAAGTTGCTATGATTTTTATAAACAGATCACTTAAATTACAAATTAAAAAATAAGTCATATTCATAGAACTCCTTAATAAACTTTCATTCATGAATTTAAAGATACTCATAAACATCATCGCAATTGAACATTGCAAGTATGTTTTAAAGAACTGATAACCTTCGTGATAATTATCAATAGAAAAGAAAGGTTGACAAAGAAGGTGAGGGAAGATGAAAAAGAGGAAAGCGATCAATGTCATATAAATCAAAGACAACTTGATAAAGAAGATATAGATTTTTTTTAATTCTGTAAATTCTTGTGAAACAATCATTTTTGCTGCATAAATGGAAAAAGCTTGTGTAAATCCTAAGACAACAATACGTGAAAGAGTAAGTACTTTATTAACAGCTACAAATCCACTGATGATTTCACTTCCAAAAGGATTAATCATTGATTGAATAAAAATAAATGAACAAGTAATTACAAATTGCTGTATAACTGATGGAATTGTAATATGAATGAGCTCTTTGACTTGTATCATATCAATATGAGGTCTCCAAGTAAAGCCTGGATAATCCTTAATTTTATTATAAAGGTGATAAAAAGCAACAAACATAAATAAAGCTTGAGCAATAATTGTAGCTAGGGCAGCTCCAAAAACTCCTAAATGAAAAACACAGATAAACAATAAATCTAAAATAATATTAAGAAGAGAAGACCCAAAGACAAAATAAAAGCAATGTTTAGAATCACCAAGTGCTGTGATAATAGCTCTTGAAATATCATAGACATAAATAAAAGGAACCCCAATCATATAAGTCATTATATAAGCATTGGTAAAAGGAATGAGTTCATTTGGTAGGTGAATCCAACGATATAAAGTAGGCAGACATAAAAAACCTAAAGCAACCAAGGTGATGGAAATAGTTAAAGCAATAGCTATAATGTTGATACTTCCATTGGCAATTTTCTGTAAATCCTTTTTTCCTAGATAACGAGAAAATATAATCTCTGATGATAACTCAATTCCACCTGAGACAACAATAAACAACATGACAATTGTGCCAGCATTTCCAACTGCTGCTAATTCATCAACGCCTAAAAATTGACCAACAATCATTGTATCAGCAACGTTATAGAATTGTTGTGTAAACATACTTAAAATAATCGGAATAGAAAAAAAGAAAACTTTTTTATGAAATGGATTCTTTAGCAGTGTAAACATTGTTTTGACCTCCTTGCTGTGTTAATATATTTATAAACTATTACGCAACGTTATAGTCAAGGAGAAGTTATATGAAATATTTTATGACCACTGGGGAGTTTGCAAAATTCTGTCAAGTGACAAAGAGAGTCTTGTTTTATTATGATGAGTTGGATCTATTGAAACCTGCTTATATGAATGAAAAAGGTTATCGTTATTATGCGATGCATCAGTTTGATCAAATGAACACAATTAAACTTTTTCAAAATCTAGGAATGTCTTTAAAAGATATTCAGGAATTAATTCGGAAAGAAGATTTTGTAGAAAAGAAAAAAGTTTTACTTGAACAGTTTGATATTGTTAATCAAAAGATTCAAGAGTTTGAAGATATGCGTAATAATCTTATGTTTTTAACAAAACGTTTCTCAGTTTTACAACAATATGGTTTTTGTCAACTTTTTGAAGAAGAAATAGAAGACGAATACTATTATCGAGAGACAAAACCTGATGGAAATATTTGGTTGGGATATATGAATTATGGTTATCAGTATGGAGTCATGTTTGAGAGAAATCAATTTAAAAGTTTTCAGTGGACTTTTAAGAGATGTCAACAAGAGGAGGCTAATTATATGAAACCAAAAGGACGTTACTATGCAGCTTTTTTCTTGTTGAAAAATGAAGAGATTTTAACCTGTGTACCAAACTTTCTAAAGATGCTTCATTATGAAAAAACTTATGGTCCTCTTTATCATGAAGATTATTGTAGTGAAATTGCCGGGTTTAAAGAACAGTATGTTATAAAGTTATCAATTCAAATAAAATGACAGGTTATTTTCAAATTATAAAAACATTTTTCTTATTATGAAAGAAAGATGAATGAATCTATTGATTTTAGTAGTATAATATTGCTAGAAATGGAGGAATAAATATGGCATTAAGAGAAGATTTTTTATGGGGTGGTGCTGTTGCAGCTCACCAGCTAGAAGGTGGTTGGAATGAAGGCGGGAAAGGAGTGAGTGTTGCTGATGTGATGACTGCTGGGGCTAATGGTGTTGCCCGCCGTATTACAGATGGTGTTTTAACAGGAGAAAACTATCCTAATCATGAAGCCATTGACTTTTATCATAGATATAAAGGAGACATTGCTTTATTTGCTGAAATGGGATTCAAATGTTTTAGAACTTCAATTGCCTGGACTCGTATTTTCCCCAATGGTGATGAATTAGAGCCTAATGAGGAAGGATTAAAGTTCTATGATGATTTATTTGATGAATGTTTAAAGTATGGTATTGAACCCGTTGTGACATTATCTCACTTTGAATTACCATATCATTTGGTTACAGAATATGGTGGTTTTAGGAATCGTAAGTGTATTGAATTCTTTGTCAGATTTGCTGAAGTCTGCTTTAAAAGATATAAAGATAAAGTAAAATATTGGATGACATTCAATGAAATCAATAATCAAGCAAACTATCAGGAGGATTTTGCACCTTTTACCAATTCAGGTATCAAATATGAAGAAGGAGAAAATCGTGAAGAAATCATGTATCAGGCTGCTCACTATGAGTTAGTAGCAAGTGCAAAGGCAGTAAAAATTGGTCATGAAATTAATCCTCATTTTCAAATTGGGTGTATGATTGCGATGTGTCCAATCTATCCGCATTCATGTGATCCTAAAGATATGATGATGTCAGTAGGAGCAATGCATAAACGCTACTGGTTTACAGATGTGCATGTGCGAGGATATTATCCATCATTCATGGTGAAGTTCTTTGAAAGACAGGGATATGATCTTGATATCACAGAACAGGATGAAGAAGATTTATTAGATGGAACAGTAGACTACATAGGATTCAGTTACTATATGTCATTTTGCACAAAATATCAAAGAGAGAATCCAAACTATGATTATGATGAAACAGCAGATCTGGTAACAAATGAATATGTCAAGGCAAGTGACTGGGGCTGGCAGATAGATCCAGAGGGATTAAGATATTCATTGAACTGGTTCTATGATCACTATCAATTACCAATGTTTATTGTAGAGAATGGATTTGGTGCAATTGATGTCAAAGAGGCAGATGGAACAGTTAATGATCAATATCGTATTGATTATTTAAGAGCACATATAGAAGCAATGAAAGCAGCAGTTGATATTGATGGTGTTGATTTAATGGGATATACACCTTGGGGATGTATTGATTTGGTTTCTGCTGGAACAGGAGAAATGAAGAAGAGATATGGATTTATCTATGTAGATAAAGATAATGAAGGAAATGGAACATTAGAAAGAAGTAAGAAGAAGTCATTTGAGTGGTATAAGAAAGTGATTGCTTCTCATGGTGAAGATTTAAGTGATTAGTGCTCAAAAGAGCACTTTTCTTTTCTCATTTTGAAAATTGATTTCACAAAATGAAAAAAGAAAAATCATAAAAAGAAACAAGGTATACTGAAGACAGAGGTGAAAACATAATGAAAACATTTAAGAAAGATTTTTTATGGGGAGGAGCCATTGCTGCTAATCAGGCTGAAGGGGCTTATCTGGAAGATGGAAAAGGAATCAATGTAACCGATGTCTCAAGGGGATTGGTTTATGAACCAGATGAAAAGGTTATAGATGGGAAATTCTATCCAACTCATGAGGCTATTGATTTTTATCATACGTATAAAGAAGATTTAAAGTTAATGAGTGGAATGGGATTTAACTGTTTTAGAACATCTATTTCCTGGGCGAGAATATTTCCTCATGGTGATGAAAATGAGCCCAATGAAGCGGGTTTGAAATTTTATGATGATTTGTTCAATGAAATGAATGAACTTGGTATGGAACCGATTGTTACCATTTCTCACTATGAAACACCATTGCATTTATATGATGAATATGGTGGATGGGAAAATAGAAAATTAATTGAATTCTTTACAAGATATTGTAAAGTCATCTTTCAACGTTATAAAGATCAGGTAAGATATTGGATGACATTTAATGAAATTAATAATGTTCATACAATTCCCTTTGCAGCAGGAGCGATTAAACCGGAGAAAACAGATCATTCAATGCAATGTAGATTTCAAGCTGCTCATAATATGTTTGTAGCTAGCAGTAAAGCAAATAAGTTATGTCATGAAATTATTCCAGAAGCAAAAATTGGATGTATGTTGTCATTAAGTGGTATTTATCCTCATACATGTAAACCAGAAGATGTATTGGGGGCTTATCAATTGAGAAGGCGTTCTTTATTTTTTAGTGATGTGATGATGAGGGGATATTATCCAAGTTATGCAAATCGTTGGTTTGAAGAACATCATGTTCATTTAGATATACAGCCAGGAGATTTAGAAATTATCAAAGAATATCCTAGTGATTATTTGGGCTTTTCTTATTATCGAACAACAACATATAAAGATGGAATGCCAATCTTAGGGCATACTGGTGGATTAATTGGTGAAAAAAATCCTTATTTAAAAGAAACGCCATGGGGATGGCAAATAGATCCTATTGGTTTTAGATATGTTTTAAATGAATTATATGATCGATATCAAAAACCACTATTTGTTGTAGAAAATGGAATGGGAAATGTTGATGTTTTAGAAGGTGATCAAATTCATGATAATTATCGTATTGATTATTTAAGAAGTCATATTCAGCAAATGAAGGAAGCAGTTGCTGATGGTGTTGATTTAATGGGATACACATATTGGGGGCCTATAGACATTGTTTCAGCTGGAACAGGGGAAATGAAGAAGCGATATGGCTTTATTTATGTGGATAGAGATAATGATGGAAAAGGAACTGGAAAGCGTTATAAGAAAGATTCATATGAATGGTATAAAAAAGTCATAGAAAGTAATGGCGAAGAATTAGATGATTAGATAAAATGCTGTTATGAAGACAATATAAAATAGCACTCAAAGTGCTATTTTTATATTGTCAAGTTATTTAGTGGATATAGATTGCTTAACCAACATCCGTAGAATTTATGAATCATTTTTTAAGAATCTTATACATTGGCTTAAGTAAAATTATATGTTATATACTTTGAATAATAATAAAAGGAGTATTTTGTTAAATAATAATCCCCTGATGGATAAGTCTAGACAGTGTTTTGGTATACTCTTCCATAGATTCAAAATTTGGATTTTCAAGCCACTCTCTAAGTAACATAATAAATCCACCAATATAAATATTTAAACTTCTTTGAACTTCTTCAGATACAGAATACTCTTTAATAAGAGATTCTAATATCACTCTTTTAATATCGTGATAGAAATAGAAAGAAAAATCTTGATTAGCTAATACATTATAAGTCTCAAAGTCATTCTTTAAGATATCCATTGTTTTGTTTAATAAGAGATCAATCTTATTAACTAGTAATTCTTCTTGATGTTTATTTGTAAAATGGATGAGTTGATTAAGAAAATCTCTTTGAAAACTTTCCCACAAATCAATTGTATCTTTATAATGTGCATAAAAAGTCCCTCTACTTATATTAGCAGTATGAATAATATCAGTGACAGTAATTTTTGTGGCAGGTTTTTGTTTTAATAATTCGATATAGGCATTCTTTATTAATATTTTTGAACGCATAGCATTTCTATATTCATTTCGCATAATTTTCCCCTCCAATTCTATACAAATAACCCTTATTTATCTAAAATTAAACAAATCTTAATATATTGCATATTGTTGTCTTGTTTTTTTCTTATTATAATATAAGTAAGATTAAAAAGGTATATTATTTTATGAAAATATATCTGGGAGGAGGAATGAATTATGTTTAATTTATATCGCATGAATCATCGCTTACAATGCTTGAGTTTCAATGCATTCCGTCAGTTATGTCAAAGGCATAATGCAAAGATAGCAGACAAAAACTTAAAAATCATTCTTCATATTATGAAAGATAATCCTCACACAGTTCTCAATGAAGATTATCACCCAATTCTTTTAATTGAAATCACAAAAGAAACTGATCAAAAAGTATGTAATGATTTTAAACCTATTTTAGAGGAATATCTTATTCAAGAAATTAAATAATAAAAATAATGTTATAAAAGATGATGTCAAAAAGGAGCACTTTGAATAAAAAAGGTGCTTTTTCATATGCAAAGATATCGTTTTCATCTATATCATGCTTGAAATATCACTGTACATATGTTATGATATCGGCGAAATGAAACTGGCATTGAGATATGAAACTCAAGCGAGAAGCCAAGGGGTTAGGACCCTTTGGCTTTTCTAGGCTTTTCATCAGATATGTTCTGTAATGATTTTATCAAAGATATTGAAATACTTATTAGAAATTGAGAATAATATAGGAAAAGATTGAAGAATATAAAAATTTGGAAGGTGGTTGTCAATGAAAACAATAGCAATCGTAGCAACAGGTGGAACAATTGCAGGAACTGGTCAAGCTGGGAAAACAGTTGCCTATCATGCAGGTGAAATGAATGTCAATGAGATTATAAAATCAATTCCCATGCTTAAAGATGTTGCAGATCTTAGAGAATATCAATTCATGAATATTGATAGTAATGAAATGAATCCTTCAAGATGGATAGAATTGGCAAATAAAATGAATGAAATTGTGTTAGATGAAAAAATTGATGGGGTGGTTGTAACCCATGGAACGGATACTTTAGATGAGACTGCTTATTTTTTAACATTAACACTTAATACTTCTAAACCGGTTGTCGTCACTGGAGCAATGCGTCCAGCAACGGCGACTTCAGCTGATGGTCCATACAATTTATATCAAGCAGTTTGTCTGGCTGCAAGTGAAGATGCGCATCACCAGGGTGTTATGGGACTGTTTTCAAATACAATCTATTCTGGTAGAGATATTCAAAAAGTCAATAATTATAAAGTTGATGCTTTTGATCAAAAAGCATTTGGCTGTTTAGGATATATGCAAGACCAGGAAGTTTATTTTTTCTCACGTACATTCAAGTTACATACACTGGCATCGCGTTTTTCTAAACAACATCTTATAGATTTGCCATCAGTAGCTATTGCTTATTTTTATGCTGGGGCGTCTGCACAATTATTATATGATATGGCAAGAAACCATCATGGTATTATATTAACTGGTTCGGGAAGTGGGAATTATAGTCAAGAATGGTTGGCGGCCATTAATGATTTATCTAAGCAGGGGATTGTTTTTGTAAGAGCATCACGAGTAAATCAGGGAATTGTTTTTGATGATGCTGTATTTGATCCTCAACATTATTGTATTTCTGCAAATACATTGTCAGCACAAAAAGCAAGAGTGCTTTTAATGTTAGCATTATCGCAAACACAAGATCGAGAAGTGATAAGGGAGATTTTTAATGAATATTAAAAAGAAGGGAATTATTTTTACAGTCATTGCAACATTAATATTTGGAATTACACCTGTGATTGGTAAGATGACTTATGCAATGGGGAGCAATGGTATTCAATTGGCTTTTCTCAGGCATTTATTTGTTGTCCCATTGTTTTTATTTATTGTTGTTTATCAGAAACTGTCTTTGAGGCTTACAAAGCAACAGTACTTAGATGTATTCAAGGTAGGATTCTTTGGCAATACATTGACGGTTGTCATGTTGTATATGTCATATAGTTATATTCCTGTAGGTAGTGCAACAGTATTACATTTTTTATATCCTTTATTTGTTTGTTTATTTAACTTCTTGTTTTATAAACAGACTTTAAATCAAAAGCAAATGTTATGTTTGGCTTTAGCTATTGTTGGGGTATTTTGTTTTATTGATAATACATCTTCATCTATGATTGGATTTGTATTGGCAGTGACTTCAGGGATTTTCTTTGCTTATTATATGATTGGAATGGATCATTCTTCAATTCGCAATATAAGTCCCTATGTTTTTAATTTTTATCTTGTGATTATGAATACAGTTGTTATCTTTTTATTAGGCTTATTGACAAAGAGCCTGTCAATCATGCCAATTGAAGGATATATATTATCTGCTATCGTTGCTATTTTTGCATCGTTAGTGGGTGTGGTGCTTTTACAATTAGGAATTCGTTGCTTAGGAGCTTCTTTAACAGCGATTTTATCAACTTTAGAACCTATTACAAGTATTGTTATTGGCTTTCTATTTTTGGGAGAAACTCTAACTGTTTTAAAAATAATAGGATGTTTATTAGTACTTCTTTCTACTTTTATACTTGTGAAAAATCAAACTGCTGCAGGAGAATAAAAATGACTATTGAACAATTGATAACGAAATTGCAGGAAAAAGATCGTTTTATATTAGCAATTGATGGAATGTGTGGTTCTGGAAAATCGACTCTAGCCTTGGAACTGGCACATATATTTAATGCACATGTCTTTTGTATGGATGATTTTTTCCTGCCACAGGAATTAAGAACTTTAGAAAGATATCATATGCCAGGGGGGAATGTTCATTATGAACGTTTTCTGGAAACTGTTTTAAAACCATTATCTGAATATAAAACAATTCACTATCAACCATTTGATTGCACCAAGATGAAATTGATATCAGATATACAAGAAATACCCTATACTCCTTATAATATTATTGAAGGAAGTTATGCTTTAAGACCTGAGTTAGTACCTTATTATACAGATATCATCGTTTTAAAGATAACTCAACAACAACAAATTGAACGATTGACAAATCGTAATCCTGAAAAAGTATCAACTTTTATTGAACAATGGATTCCTTTAGAAAATCAATATTTTGAATATTACAATATCTATGAAACATATCCAGTCATAACATTATAATTGAAACATATAATATATGGGTGATATGATGATATTGACGGATCATGAGGTTAAAACTTGTTTGGTGTATGTGTTAACACCAATACTTCAAAAATATTCTATTGAGATTAAAGAGGCACATCTTGCTATTCATGATGTAATTGAATTGAATGCAATTGTTGCTTATCAAGATCGTATTATTGATCTTGCAACAACATTTACAATTGGATATAAAGATCATAAATTATGTTTTGATAATATGAAAGGGAAGGTTGAATATCTTTTTTTACAATTAAATGTAGTCAGTGTTTTACAACAACTTATACATGATGATCATTTTGTGGTTCATAACAATTCTTGTTATTATAAAATAGATTTACCAATTCAAGAATTAACTATAGAAGATGAACATTTATGTATCTCTTTAAAGGAATAAACAGAGTATTTTCTGTTTGTTTTTTTATTTTTATAATGAGAAAAAAACACCTTCAATATAATAAGGTGTTCTCTTATTTATCTTTCGTAAGAACTTCATCAATAAGACCATATTCTAAGGCATCATAAGCATTCATGAAATAATCACGATCAGTATCCTTTTTTATCTTTCTTAATGGTTGAGAAGTCATTTCAGATAATAATTTATTTAATTTTTCTTTTTGTCTTAATATATGCTTTGTGGTAATTTCAATATCGCTTGCTTGTCCATTCGTTCCACCTAATGGCTGATGAATCATGATTTCACTATTTTGTAAGGCACAACGTTTTCCTTTTTGTCCAGCAGCCAATAAAAAAGCGCCCATGCTGGCAGAAAGACCAATGCTTATTGTTGACACATCACACTTTACAAAATTCATGGTATCATAAATTGCTAGACCAGCAGAGACACTACCTCCTGGTGAATTGATATACATATAGATATCAGCACTTGAATCAAGTGATTCTAAGTATAATAATTGGCTAACAATAGAACTGGCAACCTCATCATTAATTTCTCCACATAACATAATAATACGATCTTCTAAGAGTCTAGAGAATATATCATAAGCATATTCTTTAGATTGTTTTTTTAAAATTACAGTTGGTATAAAGTGCATTTCCTATAACCTCCATAGTTCATTATAGAGTGATTTTCATTGAATATTCATAAAATTAAAAGGAATGTGAATTGTCTTTCATGTTTCATCAAATAATGGAAATTTTATTTTTTAAAATGGAAAAAAGTGTTTATTTTTATATATATTGTGTTGGAAAAAGTCTTTTTCTGCTTGGAAGTGTTTACATTGTGTCTCTTGTGAATTTTTTTATATATTCGTTACAACTTTTATTGATTTATTTAGTTTTGTAGACTATAATAGAGGCATAAAATAAATCAAGGAGGATGTCAAGAAAATGGCAGTAAAAGTAGCAATTAACGGTTTCGGACGTATTGGACGTCTAGCATTTAGACAAATGTTTGGTGCTGAAGGATATGAAATTGTAGCAATTAACGATTTAACAGATCCTAAGATGTTAGCACATTTATTAAAATATGATTCAGCACAAGGAAGATATGCTTTAGCAGATACAGTGGTAGCTGGTGAAGATTCTATCACAGTTGATGGAAAAGAAATCAAAATTTATGCAAAAGCTAATGCAGCTGAATTACCTTGGGGAGAATTAGGAGTAGATGTAGTCTTAGAATGTACTGGATTCTATGTATCTAAAGCTAAATCTCAAGCTCATATTGATGCAGGAGCTAAAAAAGTTGTTATCTCTGCACCAGCAGGAAATGACTTACCAACAGTTGTATTTGGTGTAAACGAAGGTATCTTAACTGCAGATGATACAATCATTTCAGCAGCTTCTTGTACTACAAACTGTTTAGCACCAATGGCTAACGCTTTAAATAACTTAGCTAAAATCAAATCAGGTATCATGTTAACAGTACATGCTTACACTGGTGACCAAATGGTATTAGATGGACCTCATAGAAAAGGTGATTTAAGAAGAGCTCGTGCAGCTGCTGTTAATATCGTTCCTAACTCTACAGGTGCAGCTAAAGCTATTGGTTTAGTTATCCCTGAATTAAATGGTAAATTAATTGGTTCAGCTCAACGTGTACCAGTTCCTACTGGATCAACAACTATCTTAACTTCAGTTGTTGAAGGTGAAGTAACAGTAGAACAAGTTAATGCAGCTATGAAAGCAGCAGCAACTCCATCATTCGGATATACTGAAGAACAATTAGTATCTTCTGATATTATCGGAATTAACTACGGATCATTATTCGATGCAACTCAAACTATGGTTAAACCATTAGATAACGGAACTACTGAAGTTCAAACTGTTGCTTGGTATGATAACGAAAATTCATATACTTCTAACATGGTTAGAACTATTAAATATTTCGCTGAATTAAGTAAATAATGATGAGAGTCCCATGAGGGACTCTTTTTTATCTTCACAACAATTGATGTTGAAAAATATGAGAGATAAACTTAGATGATAAAGAAATTTATTCTGATATATTTATACTGACAATACGCTGAGTTTCACTTTCATATATTCAATAATGATTTGGTGATTGTTATGCGTTTTTTATATGCGAAACATTGTGTGAAGATTCAGTAGTCAATGGAAACCTACGATTGATTAATGTTTTGTTGAAGAAAAATAAAGATTCTATAATCATATTTCTATTTCTGATGAAATATGAAATGAAGTGATTTATTTGAAATCGCTCAAGTATAACTGTGATTGATATGGCTCATAGTATGAATATCGAACTGAGATATGAAAGCATTGAAGTTTAGAAACATGCAGAATATCTTAAAGGACTACAATATGATAGAGGATAGTCATATGATTTAAAGAATCTTCATTTTTATAACAAATACTAGTATTGTAGATATTTTTTCTTTGCATATCTTTTGACCTGTTTTCTAAAATCAGTTATAGTAAGGATGATATAAAGGGAGGAGAAAAATGATGAATACAACTATTATTTTAGGATTACTCATTCCATTTATAGGAACAACATTAGGATCTGCTTGCGTATTCTTTATGTCTAAGAAAATGAGTACGCTTGTTCAAAAGATATTATTAGGTTTTGCTTCAGGAGTCATGATAGCTGCTTCAGTTTGGTCATTACTTATACCAGCAATTGATATGTCAGAATCTTTAGGTAAATTTGCGTTTTTGCCTGCAGCAATTGGCTTTTTGCTTGGAATTGGATTTTTGTTAGTGTTGGATCATACTGTGCCACATATGCATTTGGATAATGAGATAGAAGGAAAGAAATCTCAGTTACAAAAAACAACTATGTTGGTTTTGGCTGTGACATTACATAATATTCCTGAAGGAATGGCAGTTGGAGTTGTTTTTGCAGGTGTATTGATGGGGAATAGTGATGTTTCTTTAATGGGAGCACTTGCTTTAGCTATTGGAATTGCTATTCAGAATTTTCCAGAGGGTGCTATTATATCAATGCCGCTAAAGAGTGAAGGAATATCTAAAGGTAAGGCTTTTTTGTATGGAACTGCTTCTGGTATAGTTGAACCTATTGGTGCTGTAATAACAATACTTTTATCTCAATTTGTTGTTCCTATTTTACCATATTTATTGGCTTTCGCAGCTGGTGCGATGATTTATGTTGTTGTAGAAGAACTGATACCGGAAGCTTCAAAAGGAGCGCATTCAAATATTGCGACAATTGGATTTGCCATTGGATTTGTTGTGATGATGGTTTTAGATGTGGCATTAGGATAGTCATTTGTGATATAATAATAAAAGATATGAGGTGACCATAATGGATTTGCATGAATCTGGAGAAATGTATTTAGAAACAATTTTAATGTTAAAAAATAAGAATCAGTATGTGAGATCTATTGATATTGCGAATACAATGAATTTTTCAAAACCAAGTGTTTCGCGTGCAATTAAACTTTTAAAAGAATCTCAATTAATTATTGTTGATCAAAAAGGTTATATTGATTTTACTGCAGAAGGCAGAAAAATTGCTGAAAATGTGTATAATCGTCATACGACGTTAACACAGTTTCTCATTAATTTAGGTGTTGGTGAAAAGCAGGCAGAGGATGATGCTTGCCGTTTAGAACATATTGTGAGTGAAGAGACTTATCAATGTATACAGAAATTTTTAAAAGAGCAGTCGTAAAGATTGCTTTTGTTGTTTTTGTGGTTATAGAATTGTTTACCAAGAACTTGAAAAAGTTGCATTTTATATATATTTACGCAACAATATATGCTATAATATCAATGCATATATAATTAAGTAGCATAATATGTGCTAAAAATTTGAAAAGTCATGTTCGTTTGTCTTATAACTCATCTTGGTAAATTGAGAATATATATTTATTTTGATAATATGTTATCGGTTTTTGAAGAAATAGATGTTGTTGGTTATATTTTGTGGAAATATATGGTAAAATAGTTGGGCGAGGTGTGGTTATGGATAATTTTGAATTTGAAAATAAGAAGAAAAAGAAGTTAAGAAAAGAACCGTTCTATATTGTTGGTTGTCTTTTATGTTTAGTGATAGGAGCAGGTGGTGGCTATTTCTATCGAGGCTCTCAAGAGAAGACGAATCAAAAAACATCACAGAGTTTGTATGATCAAATTTATAAAGCAATAGAAAGTGATTTTTTAGATACAACAGAAAGTGAGAACTCACTCAAGGATCGTATGTTATATGGTATGGTTGCAGCATTAGGTGATCCATATACTTCCTATTTAAGTACACAAGAAGCCCAGAGTCTAACAGATTCAATTAATGGATCTGTCCAAGGAATAGGAATTACCTTTTCAACAATATCAGTAGGTGGAGTTGTTTTGGCTGTATATAAAGGAACTCCAGCAGAACAGGCAGGACTTTTAAGTGGTGATATTATTACACATGTACAAGGAACTTCGGTTGCTGGGTATAGTTCTGAAAAGATTAAGAATGCAGTTTCTGGAGAAAGTGGTACTTCAGTAGCCTTAAAAGTTTTAAGGAATGGAAAATCTATAGATTTGACTGCGAAACGTGCAAGTGTTGAAACTTCATTAAGTTATGAAATCAGAACATCTGGCCAAGAGAAAATTGGTTATTTACAGATGACAACATTTGGTGAAGGAACAGCAGCATATGTTGAGGAAGCATTGAAAGCATTTCAAAAGGAGAATATTCAAACACTTGTTATTGATTTGAGAGATAATGGTGGCGGATATTTAAAGGCTGCTCAAGATATTTTGGATTTATTTATTGAAAAAGATAAAGTTTTGGTATCTACTCAGACTGTTTCAGGAAAAATAGAATCATTTAAGTCTACAGATATACAAAAATATCATTTTGAAAATGGCTATGTACTTTGTAATGGAGATACTGCTAGTGCATCAGAAGTTATGATTGGAGCATTGAAAGAATATTTAAATTATAAACTCGTAGGAACAAAAACATATGGTAAGGGAATTGCGCAAACGCAATTAACTTTATCTGATTCATCTGTTTTGAAATATACAAATGCAAAATGGTTAACACCAAATGGAAATAATATAAATGGTGAGGGATTTAAACCTGATTATGAAGTTAAGTCTCAATCTATCGATGATTTTCATATTGGGGAATTTAAGGGACCATATCAATATGATCAAGTTGATGATAATATCCAGTATATGCAGGAAATGTTAAAAGAGCTTGGATATAAAGTTGATAGAGTTGATGGATATTATTCAAAGGCAACAGAAGAGGCATTAAAAGCTTTTGAAAAGAGATATGGATTAGCGGTTAATGGTATATATGACAAAAATGATGCAACAATAGTATTAAGTGCATTGTTATATCATATTTATCAAGAATTAGAAGATGCACAGTATTTAAAGGTGACAGAATTAATTAAGTAAAGGGGTGTTAGAAATGGAAAAGTTTAAACTTGTTTCTGAATATTCTCCAATGGGAGATCAGCCAACTGCTATTAAACAATTGGTAGAGGGTATACGAGCAGGTCAAAAAGAGCAGGTTTTATTAGGAGGTACAGGGACAGGAAAAACTTTTACTGTTTCTAATGTTATTGCCGAAGTCAATAAACCAACATTGGTTTTAGCACATAATAAAACGTTGGCAGGGCAGTTATATTCAGAGTTAAAAGAATTCTTTCCTGAAAATCGTGTGGAATATTTTGTTTCTAACTTTGATTTTTATCAACCTGAAGCATATATTCCTAAAAGTGATGTTTATATAGATAAAACTGCTCAAACCAATTATGAAATTGAAATGTTACGTTCTGCAGCAATGAACTCTTTACTAGAAAGAAGAGATACAATCGTTGTGGCATCAGTTGCTTCAATATATGGATTAGGAAATCCAGAACAGTATCGAGAAATGATTTTTTCGTTAAGGGTAGGACAGGAAATAGATCGTAAAGAGTTATTAACATATTTAGTTGATCGTCAATATCAAAGAAATGATATTGAACAATCGAAAGGAACCTTTAGAGTTCGAGGAGATGTTATTGAAATAGTTCCAGGTCATACTGAAAGTTGGTTAATACGTATTGAGTTATTTGGTGATGAGGTTGAACGTATTAGTGAAGCTGATCCCTTAACAGGAAAAACACTAGGAAGTTATAAGACATATACAATTTATCCAGCTTATGGATATGTAACAAGAAAAGATCAGATGTTAAAAGCGTGTGATACGATTGCGGAAGAATTAAAAGAAAGATTAAAGTATTTTGAAGAAGGTATGAAACCTTTGGAATATGAGCGATTAGACCAGCGAACTCGCCATGATATTGAAATGTTAAGAGAAGTTGGAATGTGCCCAGGAATTGAGAATTATTCACGTCATATAGATGGAAGACAAGCAGGACAGAGACCCTATACTCTAATTGATTATTTTCCTGATGATTTTTTAATGATAGTAGATGAAAGTCATGTGATGTTACCACAAGTTAGAGGCATGTTTAATGGTGATAGAAGTCGTAAAGAGACATTGGTGGAATATGGATTTAGATTACCTAGTGCTCTTGATAATAGACCGCTGCGTTTTGAAGAATTTGAAAAGATTATTAATCAGGTCATTTATGTATCAGCTACACCAGGTGATTATGAATTAGAAAGAACCAATGGTACTTTTGCTGAACAGATTATTAGACCGACTGGATTGCTTGATCCAATTATTGAAGTTCGTCCTTCAAAGAATCAAATTGATGATATTATTAGTGAGATTAATGATCGCATTGAAAAGAATGAGAGAGTCTTGATTACAACTTTAACAAAGAGAATGGCCGAAGATTTAAGTGCTTATCTCAAAGAAATGGGGATGAAAGTAGCTTATCTTCATTCTGATACAAAAACTTTGGAAAGAACAGAAATCTTAAGAGATTTACGTCTTGGGAAGTATGATGTTTTAATTGGTATTAACTTATTAAGAGAAGGTCTCGATTTGCCAGAAGTTTCACTTGTTTGTATCTTAGATGCTGATAAGGAAGGTTTCTTAAGAAGTCAGCGTTCATTAATACAGACAATTGGTCGTGCTGCACGTAATGCGCATGGAAAAGTCATTATGTATGGTGATAATATGACTGATTCTATGAAAAAGGCGATTGATGAAACAAGTCGTCGCCGAGAGATTCAAGAAGAGTATAATAGAGAACATCATATTACTCCACAAACAATTCATAAGGAAATTCGTGATTTGATACAAGGAAAAGAAACAATTGATGAAGCGACTTCACTTCTTAAAAAAGGTAAAAAGGCTGATAAGAAAGCGAAGAAGAAATTAATTGATGATTTAGAGAAAGAAATGAAACAGGCTGCCAAGGTTCTTGATTTTGAACGTGCGATGGAATTAAGAGATATGATTATGGAACTTAAAGGTGAAAAGTGATGGAACTTAATCAATTAGCCAGAACTATCTTTGATGATATATTAGCTCAAGGTGGAAGAGTTTATATTGTTGGTGGAAGTGTTAGAGATGTTATCTTGAAGAACTCAGGAGAACATGATGTTGATGTAGAGGTTTATCATATGACTTATGAGCAACTTCATGATTTGTTAGCAAAATACGGAGTTGTGAATACTTTTGGAAAAATGTTTGCGATTATGCAGCTGGAAAATCTAAAGGGATATGATTTTGCCCTACCTCGTCAAGAAAAAAAGGTAGGCGAAAAACATCAGGATTTTGAAGTTATAATCAATCCTGAACTTCCTCTTGAAAAGGCAGTGAAGCGAAGAGATTTGACAATGAATGCATTGATGTATGATTATCAAAATGAAGAAATCATTGATTTATGTGGTGGATTGGATGATATTAAAAAGCATCAGGTTCGTTGTGTGGATCCTCAATCATTTGTTGAGGACCCTTTACGTGTTTTAAGAATTGCACAGTTTATAGCAAGATTCGAGATGACTGTAGAAGAGAAAACGTTAGATTTATGTTATCAAATGGTTCAGCAAGGAATGCTGAAGCATCTATCAATAGAGAGAATCTATGGCGAATATTGTAAGATTTTGATGTCACCTAGACCATCAATAGGATTTGAATTTTTAAAAAGGATTAAAGCTTTACCGTTTTATTTAAGTGATTTAATAACAACTCATCAACGTTTAGACTATCATCCTGAAGGTGATGTCTTTACACATACGATGTTAGTCATTGATGTGGCTGCTTTAACAAAGCATAAGACAGATGCCCCTTTATCATTTATGTGGTCCTGTCTTTTGCATGATATTGGAAAGCCTTTAGTGACGACAGCTGATGGTCATGCACCACAGCATAATGAAGCTGGTGTTAAAGTCTTTCAAAAGGTTAAAATGATTCAATCTAAGAAACAAAGACAATATATATCAACAATGATTATGTATCATATGCATCTTATGAATATGGCAAGAAATCATGGAAAAGATTTATCCTATCTTAGATTATTAAAGAAAATTGATGGAAAAGTTTCTATGAATGATTTGATTTGTATAAGTTGTTGTGATAAGTTAGGGAGAGGGAAAGTAGCTCAAGAACAATATGATGCTTTCTTTACTTTTATAGAAGATAAAATAGCACGATTGGGAATGCAGGCACCTCAGCCACTAATTAATGGATATATATTGATTCAGAATGGTTTTCAACAAAATAAACAATTGAAAATGATTTTGGATGAAGCCTATGATTTGCAATTACAGGGTTTAAGTCAGGAAAAGATATTAAGGAGTTTAAAGAAAAAATATGAATAAGGATAAAATTATTATTAAAGGAGCAAGAGTCAATAATTTAAAGAATATTGATGTTGAAATTCCTAGGGATAAATTGGTTATTATGACTGGACTATCTGGGAGTGGAAAGACATCATTGGCTTTTGATACAATTTATGCAGAAGGACAAAGACGATATGTTGAATCTTTAAGTGCATATGCCAGACAATTCTTGGGTGGGGTTGAAAAGCCAGATGTTGATAGTATTGAAGGACTTTCACCATCAATTGCGATTGATCAAAAGACAACTTCGAACAATCCTCGTTCAACTGTTGGAACAGTCACAGAAATTTTTGATTATTTAAGATTGTTATATGCAAGAGTTGGACATGCCTATTGTCCTGAGCATCATGTTTTAATTGAGTCACAAACAATTAAACAAATGGTGGATGCAATTGATGCATATAAAGATGGAACAAAGCTACAGGTTTTGGCAAGAATGTGTAAAAATCAAAAAGGAACTCATAAGGATTTATTTGAAGAATTAATGAAAGATGGTTTTGTAAGAGTTCAGGTTGATGGCGAAAGCATGTTGTTAGAAGATGAAATTATTTTAGATAAAAACAAGAAACATAACATTGATGTTGTTGTTGATAGAATTGTAAAAAAGGAAGGATATCGTTCTCGTTTAGCTGATTCTTTAGAGACTGCGTTAAAGTTAACTGGTGGAGAAGCGATTGTTGAAAATTTAAGTGAAAAGACAGAGAAGTTATTTTCACAACATTTGGCATGTCCTCACTGTGGTTTTAGTGTTCCTAAATTGGAGCCAAGATTATTTTCTTTTAATAATCCATTAGGTGCATGTCCTGATTGTAAGGGAATCGGTGTTAAGAATGAAGTTGATGATGATTTATTAATTCCAGATTGGTCGTTGAGTATTAATCAGGGTGGTTTGCGTTACTTTAAAACATCTGTGGGAACTGATCGTATTGAATGGCAAAGATTTTTAGTTTTATGTCGAGAATATAATATTGATTTAGATAAGCCTTTAAAAGATTTTAGCAAGAAGGAATTGAAAATTATTTTGAGGGGTTCAGATCGTCCAATTACTTATACTATTGAATCAAGTTCTGGGAATGTTTCTAAAACCACAAAATATATTGAAGGTGTGAAGACTTTGATTGAGCGTCGTTTTGAGGAAACAACATCATCTTGGTCGAAAGAATGGTATGCTTCATTTATGGCTGAGCACACTTGTCCAACTTGTCAGGGTAGACGTTTAAATGATCAAGTTCTTAGTGTTGTTGTAGGTGGAATAAATATTAGTCAATTTACAGATATGTCTATTGAAAAGGCTTTAAATTTTATGAATGAATTAAAATTAAATGAAACTGAAGCCAAAATAGCAAAATTAATTATTAAAGAAATACAAGATAGATTGACTTTCTTAAATAATGTTGGATTAGGTTATTTAACATTATCAAGAAGAGCAGGTGGATTGTCTGGTGGTGAAGCACAACGTATTCGCTTAGCGACTCAGATTGGTTCTCGTTTAACTGGAGTTCTATATGTTTTAGATGAACCTTCTATTGGTTTACATCAAAGAGATAATGAAAAGTTAATTCAAACCTTGTGTAATATGCGTGATTTGGGTAATAGTGTTGTTGTTGTTGAACATGATGAAGATACAATGAGAGCATCTGATTATATTATTGACATTGGACCAGGAGCAGGTGTTCATGGTGGTGAGGTGATTGCTGCAGGAACTCCTGAAGAAATAATGAAAAATCCAAATTCAATTACTGGAAAATATTTATCTGGCGAATACTCAATTCCTGTTCCTAAAAAACACCGAAAAGGAAATGGTCTGTTTATTGAAATTAAAGGTGCTAAAGAAAATAATTTAAAGAATATTAATGTGAAATTCCCATTAGGGAAATTCATTTGTGTGACAGGAGTTTCTGGAAGTGGAAAGTCTACTTTAGTCAATGAAATCTTATGTAAGGCTGTGCGTGCTAAACTTTATCATTCTAAAGAAAAACCAGGATTACATAAAGAAATTCTAGGATTGGAGAATGTTGATAAAGTCATTGAAGTTTCACAGGATCCAATTGGTAGAACGCCACGCTCTAATCCAGTTACATATACTGGTGTTTTTGATGATATCAGGGATTTATTTGCGAAAACACCAGAAGCAAAAATACGTGGGTATGACAAAGGACGTTTCTCATTTAATGTGAAAGGTGGGCGTTGTGAAGCTTGTCAAGGTGATGGTGTTAAACGTATTAGTATGCATTTCTTGCCTGATGTTTATGTACCATGTGAAGAATGTGGTGGAAAACGCTATAATGAAGAAACTTTACAAGTCACATACAAAGATAAGACAATCTATGATGTTTTAGAGATGACAATTGAAGATGCTATTGATTTTTTTGATAATTTAGCTCGTATACGTTCTAAGATTCAAACGATCTCTGATGTTGGGTTAGGATATGTTAAGTTAGGTCAAAGCGCAACAACTCTTTCTGGGGGAGAAGCACAACGTGTCAAATTAGCAAGTGAACTTCAAAAGAAGGCAACTGGAAAAACTGTTTATATTTTAGATGAGCCAACAACTGGTTTGCATAGTCATGATGTAGCACGCTTAATTGAGGTTTTAAATCGTATTGTTGATCAAGGAGATACAGTTATTGTTATTGAGCATAACCTAGATGTTATCAAGGTTGCTGATCATATTATTGATTTGGGATTGGAAGGTGGCGACAATGGTGGTACAATTGTAGTATCAGGTACACCTGAAAAAGTTGCTAAATGTGCTGAAAGCCATACAGGACGCTTTCTTAAGAAAGTGTTAGAGTAGGAGGAAAATATGAGTAAATCGGTAAAGCTAAAAGAATTGATTAAGTCAATGTCATTTAAACAAGTCTCTGGTGATGAAGAATCTTTAGAAAGAGAAATATTTGTTGCTGAAATTAATCGACCTGGATTTGAGTTGGCAGGATTTTTTAAACATACGGATTTTAGAAGAATTATTTTGTTTGGTGAAAAGGAAATTGCATTTGTAAGAGAAATGAGCAAAGAGTCTCAATTGGCTTGTTTCTCTAAACTTGCAAATGATGAAACACCTTGTATTATCATTGCAAAAGGATATGAATGTCCAGAAATATTAAAAAATATAGCAGTCAAAAGAAATTTCCCAATCTTTGAAACCATGCAGGCAACTGGACGTGTTTCTATTGATTTAACTGGAACGTTGGATGAAGCTTTGGCACCAGAAACACTTATTCATGGGGTTTTCTTGAATATTTATGGAAAAGGCGTTGTTATTAGAGGTGATAGTGGAATTGGTAAATCAGAAATTGCTCTCGAATTAATTAAAAGAGGTCATTTGCTGATTGCTGATGATGCTATTGAACTTTATCATATTGGTCAAAATATTGTTGGGAGAGCACCTGAGGTTTTAAGAAACTTGCTTGAAATTAGAGGGATAGGAGTTATTGATGTTTCTAAGATGTTTGGAGTGGCTTCTATTTTACCAAAGGATAACGTTGATCTTATTATCCAACTAGATAGATGGTTACCATCTCGTGAGTATACACGAATTGGTGTTGAAGAAGACGATGTGACTGAAGAAATATTATCTATACAAATACCTAAAATTGTTGTTCCTGTAACAGGAGGAAGAAGTATGTCAGCGATTATTGAAGCAGCAGTTATGAATATGCAGTTGAAAGATTCAGGATTTGATTCTAGTAAAGAATTTGTGAATAGAATCCTGGATAATATTAAGAGTAAATCTTAATGGAATTCTTTAAGGATTTTAGTACTTTTGTAACGATTGGACCTATTAGTATCCAATGGTATGCAATTGTCATTTTGACTGGTGCTTTCATTGCGTATGCTTTGGGTCAATATCGTTTTAAACAATTAGGGTATAATAAAGAAATTTTATCTGATTATTTCTTCGCATTATTATTTATAGGTATTATAGGTGCTCGTATTTGGTATGTCATCTTTACATTCAATGAGGTATATATTTCTAATCCACTTGAGATATTTGCTGTATGGCATGGTGGGTTAGCGATTCAAGGTGGAATTTTCACTGGATTAATTTATAGTTATTTCTTCTTTAAAAAGAGAAATATTCCTTTCTTAGTTGCAGGTGATGCAATTATGCCAGGAGTCTTGATTGCTCAAGCATGTGGACGCTGGGGGAATTTCTTTAATCATGAAGCATTTGGAAGTGAAGTGAGTTTGAAATTTTTAAATTCTTTACATTTACCAGATTTTATTATTCAAAATATGTATATTGATGGAGCATATCATCATCCTACATTTCTGTATGAATCCGTTGGTAATATTATTGCTTTCTTATTAATTATCTTTGTTATAAGAAAATTCCAGAAACATATTGGTATGCAGTTCTTTGGATATTTTGTATTCTATGGAGTTGTCAGATTTTTTGTAGAAGGTCTAAGAACTGATAGTTTAATGTTTGGACCAATTCGTATGGCACAATTGATTTCTATTGTTTTCTTTGCAGTAGGAATCGTTGGTATGGTCTATGTACATATGAAAGGAACAAAGGTAGAAGAGTTTCAAGTAGAGTAGAGAATTCGGTGCTTTAAATTTTGAAGCGGAGAGAACAAAATCGCTTTAAATAATGAGGGGGAGTAATAATGAAAATTATTATTCCCCTTTAAACTTTGGAGAGGACAAATGCCTAGTTCTTTTCTCCTATTTATTTTTTTCGTATGATCCTCGTGGATCTTTATCCTCTTTTATTTTAGTTTTATGTTCACTAGATGAATATGTTTCATATTTGTTTTGAGAATACATAATTCTATTTCTAGCTCTTTCAAAGTTAGTTAATCCATTAGCATTGGATAGTATCTTCTTTATATAATTATTCTTACCTTCTATAGGTCCATTAGAAATTCTTCTATTGCCAATCCAGGTAAAAGAATTTAGTATTTCTGTTTTCCAAGTTTCTAAAGTATCAGCGAGTTCATTCATTTCTTCAATTCCTGATTTTTTACATCTTTTAATCAAAGATCTTAATTCTGCTTCCTTATCACAAGTGTTAATATTTTCTTTTTGACATTGATCAAACGCAAGATATTCTTCCTTTATTTTATATGCCTCACTTATTTCTTTATCTATACCAAGTAAAACTTCTAAAATGCCATTTTCTGTTGTCGTGTATTCTAGGATTCTATCTTTACTAAAGGTATCGTCATCAATATTATTAGCTGATTTTAATAATAATTTATATCTATGTTTTAATAAACGGTAGTATAGTGTTTTCTTATTGGATTTATAATTGTTCATAATTCGTTTTCTTATTTTATTTAATTGACCATTAATGTGTTTTGTCAAATGAAAATGATCTATAATAAGGGTGGCATTCGGAAAGAATGTTGGGAGAAGTGGTTTGAATGTAAAGCTCATGTCGGTGCATACATATTCAACTGTTTCTCTTTCTTTTTTTGGAATCTGAAAAAAGTAAGGTGATAATATTTCATGAGTTCTGGACTTTACAATATCAATAATGAGATTGTTTTCAAAATTCATAAATATACTAGGATATTTGTATTTCGCTTTACTACCAAAATAGAACTCATCTATTAAAAGAATACGAGGAAATGTTTTCCGTGGTATCTGAACAAATGTATCAAAGATATCAATTATTTTAGTCGTAGATACATCATAAGATCTAGCTATTTGAGAATATGTGGCATTATAAGGCTTTAAACCTTCAAGTATGCATATAATAGCTGTCTTAGTAAACTGTTTTCCTTTATATGATATTGGATTATCAACAGTAGGATAGGCGTTACAATCATTACAGTGATATCGTCTTATTTTATAATTAATCTTGCAAACCTTATTATTAATAGGGGCACTGGAAAGGGTGCCGTGACTATATCCTTTACTGTATAGATTTATAGAACCACAATGCGGGCAACAATGAAGTTTTGTGTTAAAAACAATAGATATCAAATATTTGTTTTCAGTAAGATCAATATTGAAAGATTGAACAGAATCTTCTTCAATATCAAAAAGTTTTAAAAGTTTTTTGTCGTTATCATTCATCATAATTATAGAACTAGGCAAGTTTAATTATAACAAAAAAAGCGGATATTTTGTCCGCTTGAAAATTTAAATAGAGAAAAAAGTACTCCGCTTCAAAATTTAAAGGGGTACCTTCTCCCCATGAGAATTTAAAATACCGAGAATTCTACTCTTTTTTGTTAGTCTAAATAAACACATATATTACCTAAGTAGTGTTTAATTATTATCTTAATAAAACGAATCATTAGAGCCTGTGTAAAATATTATAAATGTTCATTTATATTTCATATACGAAGTGTATAATAAATATATGAGGTGAGTTTATGCATAATTCTGCAAAAAAGATAATTAAACAATTTCATGATAACCAGGAGATATATCGTTCTTTAAAACACGATATTGATGATATCTTTACACGTATTATAGATACAAATCATTTCCGTATATCAAATATGGCAATACGTATTAAGAGTGAAGATGCTTTGATGAAAAAAATCACATACAAAAACAGATATCAGGATATTAATGAGATTACAGATGTTGTGGCTTGTCGTATTATTACTTTGTTTGAAAATGATGTTGATCGTATTTATGAATGTGTAAAAGATAATTTTGAGGTTATAGAATATAATGATAAAAGAAAGAAAAACTATGATGATCGTATAGACTTTGGATATAATTCATTACATCTTTTAATTAAATTTAATGATGAGAGATGTCAGTTTATTGAGTATTCAGCATATAAAGATATTATTTTTGAATTACAGATTAGAACCACTTTGCAACATTCTTGGGCAGAAATTGAACATGGATTAGGATATAAATCACAGTATGAAATACCTAAAGATATTCGTAGACGTTTAACAAGATTATCTGCATCATTAGAACTGCTAGATGAGGAGTTTGTTCATATTGCAAAAGAAGTAGATGAATATAATAAAGGCATTGTCCATATTGAAAAGATTCTTAAAACAGATATAAATGTTAATTCTTTAATTCAGTATGTGAATACATCTCCACGTATAAATGGCATTTTAGAAAAGCTACATACTGAATTTCAATTTAAATTTGAGCGTGATTCTGAATTAATATCGCAGTCACGTTTAATTCAAAGATTCCATTATATGGGGTATACATATATTAATGAATTGGATGATTTTGTGGAAAATCATCTCAAGGAAATTGAATGGTTATCTCGAGAAAGAGTAGAGAACTTTAAAGAAAACCATTTGATTAACATTTATAATGTCTTAGTTTGGATTTCTTTAGTTATGCTTGCTAATGATGGTGTGAGCGATCCTGAAGAAATCTTCTCTAAGGAGAGTATTGAAAGGTTACAGCATTTAAAAGAATCTATTGAAGATAAAGTTATTAATTAAATATAAAAATAAACGAAAAGAACTGAAATGTTCTTTTTCTTTTGTCACAAAAGTGTCACCAATATATAATAGAATGAAGGGGGAATAAATTATGAAGAAAGTATTAATAGTAGAAGATGATATAGCATTAGCAAAGTCCTTAAAAGCAGCTCTAGAAGTGAAAGATTATCAAATAGAAGTTGCTGACTGTTATAATCTTGCTATAAGGATGTTTCAGCATATGACTTTTGATATACTTGTAGTGGATATTCAATTACCAGATGGAGATGGAATTGAGCTTTGCGAGTATATAAGAAAACAATCTCAATTACCAATCCTTTTTTTAACAGCTAATGATAATGAAGAGATGTTAGTCAAAGGGTTGAATAGTGGTGGAGATGATTATATGACAAAACCATTTCGAATTAAAGAACTTTATGCAAGACTACAAGCTCTTTTAAGACGTAGTCAATCTTTACAGGATAAAATGATAGTTGGGAACTTACAAATTGATTTACAACGTAGAGAAGTATTTATTGAAAAACAGGAAGTTCATCTTTCTACTATTGATTTTGATATTTTAAAAATGTTAATGATTCATAAGAATCAAGTATTGACACGGAGCCAACTTTTAGAAGCCATTGATCAAGAGAATAATTTTGTGGAGGACAATACACTTTCAGTACATGTCAAAAGGTTACGTGATAAATTAGGAATATATCATGGCCATTCTTATATAGAAACAGTGAGAGGAATTGGTTACAGGCTCAATAAAGAGGTGCTATATGAAGACGAATAATAGAGAATTTATAAGATTAAAGTATATAGCTTTGATTATTTTGTTTTTATTTATTATCATTTATTTGGTTGGTTTTTCAAGAGATATTATGTTTGTTCTTGGAATTATTTTAATGGGGAGTCTTTATATTAGTTTTCAAAATGTTGTCAAAGAATTATATTGTGAAATGCGTGAAGTGATTGCTTATGCCGCTAACGATCAACAAACAATTATAAAAGATGGTGATTTGGGTTTACTGTATAATGAAATGATGCGTTTAAAAAAAAGAACGGTTGCTTATGAAAAGGTTATTCAACAGGAAAAAGATAAACTTCGTCAAATGATTGAAGATATTTGTCATCAGTTAAAAACACCTCTTACAAGCATATCTATATATAATGATCTACTGTTAGATGGAAAGATACAAGACAATTATTTTGAAGAAATTAATCAGCAGATTGAAAAAATGAAATATTTAATTAACAGTCTTTTAACATTAGCAAAATTACAAAGCAGTCAAATTGAATTTGAATTTGAGTATCAGTCTATCCAGGAAGTTATACAATTATCTATGCAGTCTTTACAACCTTTAATAAAGAAAACACGAATTCAGATACATATTGAAGAATTAGAAACGTGCTTTTATTATGATGAAAGTTGGTTACAAGAAGCTTTATCTAATATATTAAAAAATTCATTAGAACAAACTTGTAGTCGTATAGATATAACATTTCTAGAACATCAGCAATATTTAAAGATGTTTATTTATAATGATGGTGAAGCTATTCAAGAGAAAGATTTACCTCATATTTTTGAAAGGTTTTATCATACAAAGAAACAACAGGGTGTTGGTATTGGATTGGCTTTATCGAAAGAGATTATTGAAAAACATCATGGCAGTATCCAGGCTTATAATGATCGTAATGGCGTTGTCTTTGAAATTCTTTTTCCACGTTATCAAATGAATAATAAATTTAAAGTGTCATGAAAATGTAAGAATTGTTATTCATAATAAAGATAGGAGGTGGGAATTACGAAATCAGTTGTAAAAATGTGTCAAGTGAGTAAGGTATATGGAGAAAATGAAACTGAAGTCTATGCTTTAAGGAATATTCATTTGGATATTGAAGAAGGAACATTTGTTACGATTGTTGGGAAAAGTGGAAGTGGGAAATCAACATTGCTTCATGTTATGGGAGGTTTAGAAAAGCCAAATAGTGGAGAGGTTATCATCCAGGATATCTCTTTATATGACTTGAAAGAAGACGAACTGACAATTTTAAGAAGAAGACAGATTGGCTTTGTTTTTCAATTTTTCAATCTTATACCAAGTCAAAATGTCTATGAGAACATTATTTTACCAATGCGTTTAGATGGACGAAAAGAGGATTCTGAATACGTTGAAGATATTATTCGGATGTTGGGTTTGGAAGAAAAGAAACTTTCTTATATTGATGAGTTGTCAGGTGGACAGCAGCAAAGAGTTGCGATTGCACGAGCCTTAGCATCTAAACCAACTATTATTTTATTGGATGAGCCAACAGGTAATTTAGATTCACAGAATAGTGAAGAAGTTATGGATCTTTTAAAAATATCGCAACGTAGATATAATCAAACTATAGTGATGGTTACGCATGATGCGATGATGGCAAACAAGGCAGATCGTATTATTACCATAGAAGATGGCCAAATTGTAGGTGATCAACATGTTTAAGCATAATTATATACAAAAAATTGCCTATGATAATATTCGTAAACAAAAAAAGTTTTATAAGTTTGTCTTTATCTCTTTAGTAATGGTATTTGTTTTATCAACAATTATATCTATTCTTTTTGCATCATATGAAGAAATAGGATACCGTGAAAGATATGAGAGATACGGTTTGTGGAGTGCTGTTGTTAAAAATTCTAATGATTCAGTTATTCAACAGTTAGAAGATGATGTTGATATAGGATATATTTATGATTTAGGTGATGTACAATATCAAGGTCAAAAAGTAGGGACAATGTCATCTTTAGATAAGACTGCTCAGGAACTTGTAAAGTTAAATCTAGAAGATGGGAGGATGCCTTATCAACAAGACGAAATTGTCTTAGAAGAAGATCAATTCTTAAATCTTGGTATTCCTCAAAAGATTCATCAGACTATAGAATTGTCAATTATGTATCAGGGTCAAGAATTAACAAGGGAATATAAAATTGTTGGGATTGTCAGTAATTATACACAAATTTATGATACATCATTAGGAAATATCATAACTTCTCAAATAACATCTAACCAATATGATGCTTTGTTATATTCTCAGGATAATTTAAATTTATGGAATGAAATTATTGAAAAGGAATTAGAAACAGATATTTTATTTAACACAAATACATATAAATATTATCAGCAATCAACTTCTCCTTTAAAGAATAGTTATGAAGAAGGTGATTATACAAAAATATTGAGTAGGATGATTATATGTGTTGGGTTTGTAGGTGTGTTAGGAACAATGGTTTCTGCAATGGCAAAAAGAACTGAAAATTTTGTTTTAATGAGAGCAATTGGGACAACATCTAAACAGATACAAAAAATGGTTATTTATGAAGGTATAATATTGATTTTTATAGCTTTGCTGATAGGGTTAATCATAGGAGTGTTTTTATCTTCCATTGTTTTATATGCTTATTATCAATTGATGGGTGGAACATTTATATTTATAGTTAATAAAACATTTTATATTCAATTTTGTTTAAGTCTGTTAACTTCATTAATAGGCATATTTATTCCTTCATTTCAGGCATATTCTATTCCTTTGACTGGTAAAATTCAGCAAAAGGTTAAAAGAAATAGAGTTAGAAAAGTACGGAAAATCAATATTCTTTCTTTAGGATTTAAAGAATTTGCTGACCATAAAATGGTATCCTTTCTTTTGATTGTTATTATATTTATTGGAATTATGATTGGGGATTTAATGAATCTTTCAGTTGAATCATATGTTGATACAAATAATTCAATAAGAGAGAAAAGTGATTTTGATTATATATTAAGAAGTTCTCAAGAAGTATTCTCACAAAAAGATTTAAATAAATTAACAAATATTAATGGTCTTGAATCTCAAATTATACATAGTCAAAAAATCTATGCAACATGGCCGGGAATTGAAAATGAAAAAAGCATGGTTCGTTTAAGAAGTTTAAATCATTCTTCCTCTTTATATCAAAAAATGTCAATTCTATATTATGAAAATGAAAATATGGTCAAGGATGTTTTGACAAAATACAATCTTCAAGGACGTTTTCCTGAAAATGATAATGAAATTTTGATTGTTAAACCATGTATACAGGTACATGAAAATGGATATGGATTATCTATAGATCATTTGGAATGTGATAATAATATATTGGATATAGATTTGAAAGTTGGAAATAATCTCATGATTTCCTATATCAATACGTACGATGATTCAATAGAGAAATCCATTGATAGAGAATTTAATATTGTTGGAACAATTGAGTTTAATAATATAAAACCAAAAGAAGAAAGACTTTTTAATTATGATTTTGCAGTGATAACAAATTCCTCAACATATCAAAAGTACTTTGAAGATCATGAACAATTATGTTATTTTGATATTTCTGCTAAGTCTTCGGTATTTGAATTAAAAAAAGAATTATTTGAAATGCAAAAAAGATATCCAGATAGTTCTTATCATGATACAAGCAGTGAATTACAATTAAGAAGTATTCAAAATATTGAATTGATTTTAAAGGATAGTTCATTTTTCTTTATTTTTTTAATAGGAACAATGGTTTTAACATATTTACAAAGAAAAATAAAGGTTCTTTCATTGAAATCTGAAATTGGACTTTATAGATCTATTGGAATGACTAAGAAACAATTTTATTTTATACATTTGTTTTATGGAATTATTATTTATCTATTGGCTGTCATGATTTATATTTGCTTTTATATAGTTAGTTTACTGAGAACAGGTATGGGGTTTAAGGACATTGGAGAAATGATTTTGACTCCGATACATGGCATGGTTATCCTCATATTAGGAATATGTTTTATAGCAGTAATATTCTTTCCTATTCATAGTCAGTTAAAAGAAAATGTTCTTTCTTCAATATCAAGAGATTCATAAAAAAGAAGAGGTGACATAATCTATTGCTTATCAATAGAATGAGTCATCTCTTTATGACAATAACTTTTTTCTTATTTTTTTATTAACCCATCAGCAAAACTGATTGGAATGCCAAAAACAATGCCAGTATCATGATTATCAATGCCACCTAGTGCATCACTTACTGTTTTTCTTACGAGCTCAACTTGTTCATTGTTGACAATGAAGAATATGGTTTTACTATCAGGATGGGGATTTTCTAAAAATAAACGAAGCGATCCTAATAAATAACTATCATCAGATTCTTCTAATGATTTAACCATGCCTGTTGAATCTATGATTGTTCCTCCAGTTACCCCTGCCTTCTTTAAACGAGCTAACAAATCCTCTAAACATTCAATTTTATTTAATACAACAAATATAACTTGCATAATGATCACCACCTAACTTTATTATATAACTTGTCAAAAGAAATATCTAGTTATTATCAGATAATTGCGGTATAATATTGAGTAATTAAAGAGGGGGTATCGATTATGAAATATGAATTTACGAAAAGGATGTCAAATGTAAAAGCGTCAGCTATTAGAGAAATATTAAAAGCAACTGCTGATCCTGATATGATTAGTTTTGCGGGTGGAAATCCAGCGGCAGACGCATTTCCAACTGATGCTATTGAAAAGATATCTGCTGATATTCTTAAAAATGATCCTATTAGTGTTTTACAATATGGGATTACTGAGGGTGATAAGGGATTGATTGAAGCTGCTACGAAATTTTTTAATAGACATGAAAAAGTATTTGGACTAGGTGATAAAATGCTTATCACTTCTGGATCACAACAAATTATGGAATTTGCAGCAAAATGTTTATGTAATGAGGGGGATGTAGTTGTTTGTGAGAATCCTAGTTTTTTGGGTGCATTGAATGCCTTTAAATCATTAGGAGCTATTTTAAGAGGTGTTGAGTATAAAGAGGGACAATTAGACCTTGAAGCCTTAGAAAAAGCATTACAAGCACAGCCAAAGCCTAAATTTATATATTTAATTCCAAACTTTCAGAATCCAACAGGTATGACAATGTCATTTGAAGTAAGACAACAAGTCTTAGCATTGGCTAAACAATATGAAGTGCTTATCTTGGAAGATAACCCGTATGGTGATTTAAGATTTGAAGGAACGGCTATTCCTTCTATTAAATCTTTAGATCAGGATGGATTTGTGATTTATGCAGCAAGTTTATCTAAAATTATTGCTCCAGGAATGCGTATTGCCTGTTGCATAGGTCCAACAGAAATTGTGAATAAATTTACAGTCGCAAAGCAGGCTAGTGATGTCCATTCTAATTTGTGGGCTCAAAAAGTCATGGCAAGATATTTAACAGAATATGATATGGATGAGCATATTGCTGTTATTCAAAAGATATATAAAGATAAATGTAATCTTATGTTACAAGAAATGGAAAAGCATTTTCATAAAGATGTTCATTATACAAAACCAACGGGCGGCATGTTTATATGGGTAACGCTACCAAAACATGTTAACATGCAAGAATTTGTAAAAAAAGCATTGGCTCAAAATGTTGCTGTTGTGCCAGGTCATGCATTTTTAGATGATGATAACAAGGAATGTCATAGTTTTAGAATGAATTTTTCTACCCCAACAAATGAGAAAATTATTGAAGGTATCAGGTTATTAGGTGAATTAACTTTTCAAATGATTTAATTCATAATTCGTCACATTTTTTTAGAATCATGACATATAATAGAAAGTCGGGAGGAAAGAAAGATGCCATTTATGAGATTTACTACTACAAAAACACTAACACTTAAACAAGAAAAAGCACTTAAAGAAAGTGCAGGCAAATTTATTTCTATTTTACCAAATAAAAAAGAAGAACAATTGATGATTCATATTGAAGACAATCAAGTGATGTATTTTAAAGGTAAAGAAATGGATTGCATGAAAATAGAATGTCAATTATTTCATCATATTGAAATATCCTATAAACAAGAGTTTGTAAAAGCAATGATGAATGAAATTGAAATGATAACAAAAATACCAGTATCACATCAATATATGACGATTGATGAATATGATAATTGGGGTAAAAATGGAGAACTTGCTTAGAAGTCAAATTTTGACTTCTTTTTTTGTAAAAAAGTATTGCAATAATTAAATTCATGTGATAATATATTTAAGCACTATAAAGTGCTTGAATAGCTCAGTTGGTAGAGCAATCGGCTGTTAACCGATCGGTCGTAGGT
>ERZ812616.797-NODE-797-length-41078-cov-35.035931_pt1 | contig 41078 bp, 29 predicted proteins | sample MGYA00376249_ERZ812616 | MGnify/ENA primary metagenome ERZ812616 (study PRJEB26924, sample SAMEA4378265) | human gut metagenome | biome: human gut; feature: human-associated habitat; material: faeces | place: China | collected 2013 ...
GTGGCGGGCGCTGCTCTGGGAAGCTCGATGGGTTGTCTCGCTAGGTAAATAATTGTGCGTGGTGGTATTGTTGCTGTGGGTTTAATTCGATATGAAAGGGTGACTTTGGTGTCCCAGATGGATTCTGCGCTCTCCTATATTACTGAGCAGTTGAAGGCGCTTACCTCGATTGCTTCGCCTACGGGCTATACCCGTGCGGCGACTGATTATCTAATGGAGACCCTGCGCGATATGGGCTTTGGGCCTGAGCGTTCTAATAAGGGTAACGTGCTGGTTGAACTTGGCGGCGAGGGCGAGCCGCTCGTGTTGGCGAGCCATGTCGATACCCTGGGCGCCATGGTGCGCTCCATTAAGGACAATGGTCGCCTGCGCCCCACGACCCTCGGCGGGCATCAGTGGTCTACGGCCGATGGCGAGAACTGCACCGTCTACACGCGTGACGGCAATGTGTACACGGGTGTGGTCCTCAATACCGAGCCTTCGGCGCATGTGGCCGATGAGCCGGTCAAGACCATCGAGAAGAACATGGAGATCTTGCTCGACGAGAATGTCGACAGCAAAGACGACGTGCTCGAGCTGGGCATTCAGACGGGCGATATCATCGCTATGGATCCGCGTACCACGGTGACGGAGAGCGGCTACATCAAGAGTCGCTTCCTTGATGACAAGCTGTCCGCGTCGATTCTGCTGGGCTTGGCGCGTGCCGTCGCCGCTGGCGAGGTGACGCTCTCGCGCAAGGTGTCGCTGCTCTTTACCGTGTACGAGGAGGTCGGTCACGGCGGTGCCTTTGTGCCGGCCGACACGCGCGAGATGATCAGCGTGGACATGGGCTGCGTGGGCGACGACTTGGGCTGCACCGAGCGCATGGTTTCGATTTGCGCCAAGGATTCGGGTGGTCCGTACAACTACGACCTGGTAACCACGCTGTCTAATATCGCGCGCGAGCTGGAGCTCGATTACGCCATCGACGTGTACCCGCATTACGGTTCGGACGTCGAGGCCACGCTCTCGGCCGGCTACGACATTCGCCATGGTCTGATCGGCCCCGGCGTGTACGCGAGCCACAACTACGAGCGCAGCCACATCGACGGTGTGCGTAACACCTTTGAGCTGGTCCGCGCCTACGTGCAGCGCTAAGGAAGCAGTTTGCGACTCGGCTGACCAATCGCTCAGGCCCGATTTTTCGGGCCTTTTTTCGCTTTAGGTCGTTTAGTATTATGATAGATGTAATCTATTAACTAAACGCGTAAATTACTTAACGAGGTGATGCGGTGTATGGATACGTCTGAGTACTTATCTATGGGTGATGCCGCCCGCCTGTTGGGCGTTACGAAAGCCCGCATATCGCAACTTGCCGCATCGGGGACGCTTGTGTGCGATATTGTGGGCGGCCGGAAGATGGTCGAGTACAATTCTGCGACCGCCTACCAAAAGGTCCGCAAGCGAGGACGCCGTCCTGCGGCCGATGTGGGACGCAAGTTTACGCTGATGTCGGCCGACCATGAGGTCGCGCATGTCTCATTTGATCCGACGCGTGAGTTTCCCTTCGAAATCGCCGAGGTCCTCGATGCGCAACGAATGCCGTTTGGCACATGCTCGAGCTCTTCTCCTACGGTGAATAAACGGGAGCTCAACGTGTGGTGGAGCCATCGGTCGGTGCCTGACGTCCGCCCTGGACTCGTCTCGCGCTATCGTGAACTGGGAATTGCCAGTGGCATCGAGGTTCCGGTTCGGTGCCTGGGCTTATCGCTTTCGGATTGTTATTGGCTGCGGCCGGCCGATTGCGCCGAACTCAAATGGCAAAACATCAATTATTTTGAGAACGAATTTGAGCGATCGGCGCCCGAAGAGCGTTCGGGTTGGCTGGAAGGCATCGGTCTCAAAAATCCGGATAACACGTCCGAGGGCGAGCTTCCTAAATCGTGGATGATCCGAAACGGCATTCGCGTTTTGGCTAAAGGATGCGGCGTGGACGATCAGCGTCCCTTTAACGAGGCGGTTGCAACGGCTCTGCATCGTCGCTTGCTGTCGGAGGGCGAGTTTGTTCCTTATACGGTTGAGCGGATGTTCGATGGCCCTGTGTGTCTGTGCGACGACTTTCTTGACGGCCGCGAGGAATACGTTCCGGCTGTTTACGTTAAGGGCGCACTTGGTAGCCAGCGGGGAGACTCGACATACGATCGATACTGTCGCTACCTTGGCAAGCATGGTGCCGATGAGGCCGCTGTGAGAAGGTCTATGTCGCAGATGATTGTCTGCGATGCCCTTTTGGCCAACAGCGACCGCCATTGGCGAAACTTCGGCATCATCCGTAATGTCGACACCCTGGAGATAAAACCTGCACCGCTGTTCGATAGCGGCAACTGTCTGTGGTATAACGTGCCAACCGTCTTGCTCGCGGCTGGGGAGTTTGGGTTTTCCGCTAAGCCGTTTGGGCCCGACCCTTTCGTCCAGCTGTCGCTTGCGGACTCGCTCGATTGGTTCGATTCATCGCGGCTCAACGGATTTGTTGATGAGGCGATCGAGATTCTTTCGCAGAGCAAATGGGCCACGGCGGAGGGTCGGCTCGAGGCCATCCGCTGCGGCCTCGAGCGTCGAGTAATCGAGGTTGGTGCCGCTGTTGAGGTACTTCGACACGTGCAGCGATAAACCCGCGGCTACTTAAGCGCGCCGGTCACCGTGCCGCCGCCCAGGACGATGTCGCCGCGGTAGACTACGACTGCCTGGCCGGGGGCGATGGCTCGCTGCGGCTCGTCAAAGGTCAGCAACATTTGCCCGCCTTCGCCGCGCGTAAGGGTCGCTACCTGGTCTTTCTGTCGGTAGCGGTATTTGGCGCCCACGCGAATGCCGCCGGCATCCAGCTCGGCCTCCATGTGGTCGGCAGGGGCGCTCCAAATCCAGTCGTTGGCTGTGAGCGCTGTGGCCGTCAGGTCCTCGGCCTCGCCCAGATGCACAATGTTGTTGGCGGCATCGACGCCCGTTACGTACACGGGGTGCGCCATCGCGACGCCCAGGCCCTTGCGCTGGCCTATGGTATAGCGCAAGGCGCCATTGTGGCTTCCGACCACGCTGCCGTCGCGCCACACGATATCGCCCGGTGCAGCGGCATGTCCGCAGCGGCGCTCGATATAGCCCGCGTAGTCGCCGTCCGCGATAAAGCAGATATCCTCGCTCTCGGCCTTTTGGGCGTTGGTAAAGCCCTGATCGGCGGCTATGCGGCGCACGTCGCGCTCTTTGTCCAAGCCTGCCAGCGGAAAAATCGTGCGCGCCAGGCGCTCCTGCGTAAGCGAATACAAAAAGTAGCTTTGGTCCTTTTTGGGATCTTCGCCGCGATGTAGCTGCCAGGTGCCGTCTGCCGCTTGGCTTGTTTTGGCGTAATGGCCCGTGGCGATGTAGTCGCAGCCCATGTCCAGCGCCGCATCGAGCAGCGCGCCAAACTTAATATGGCGGTTGCAGATGATGCATGGGTTGGGCGTCAGCCCCTCCTGGTAGGCGTTCACAAAGCGCTCGATCACGTTACGGTCGAAGGTTTGCTGCAAGTCGAGCACGTGATGGGGTATTCCCAGGCGCCCGGCGACGGCCTTCGCGTCAGCGATGTCGCGATCGACTTTGCTCATGCCCGTGACGGGATCGGGCGCGGGACAGGTGAGGCGCATGGTGGCACCGACACATTCGTAACCCTGACTTTTGAGCAGATACGCGGTCACGCTGGAATCGACGCCGCCGCTCATGGCGACGAGCACGCGCTTGTTGTGCATGGGGAGGTTCTCCTTGGTGGCATGTGGCCAAAAAAGAAAAGCGGCGCGGGAGGCTGGTTCCGCGCCGCAGACATTGTAGCAAGTTCGGACGACTCGTGGGGCGCCCTGATGGGATGGGCTCAGACTGCCGGGAGAGAGGAGACCGGTTCATCCTGGGCTCAACCTATGGGCAACAGACCTTAGTCCTGGAAGAGTGCCGTGGATAGGTAGCGCTCGCCGGTGTCGGCGAGCAGCGCCACGATGGTCTTGCCCTCGTTCTCGGGGCGCTTGGCCAGCTGCAGTGCGGCCCACACGGCGGCGCCGGACGAAATGCCTACGAGCACGCCTTCCTTGTGGCCCACGGCACGGCCGGTGGCAAAGGCGTCGTCGTTCTCGACGGGGATGATCTCGTCGTAGACCTGGGTGTCGAGGACGTCGGGCACAAAGCCGGCGCCGATGCCCTGGATCTTGTGCGGGCCGGCCTGGCCCTTGGAGAGCACCGGGGAGGTGGCGGGCTCGACGGCGACAACCTGAATCTGGGGGTTCTGTTCCTTGAGGAACTCGCCCGCGCCGGTCACGGTGCCGCCGGTGCCGACGCCGGCGACGAAGATGTCGACCTTGCCGTCGGTGTCATCCCAGATCTCGGGGCCGGTCGTGGCCTTGTGGATGGCGGGGTTGGCGGGGTTCACGAACTGGCCGGCGATAATGCTGTTGGGCGTCTCCTTCTGCAGCTCCTCGGCCTTGGCGATGGCGCCCTTCATGCCCTTGGAGCCGTCGGTGAGCACGAGCTGTGCGCCATATGCCTGCATAAGCTTGCGGCGCTCGACGGACATGGTCTCGGGCATGGTGATGATCACCTTGTAGCCGCGGGCGGCCGCCACCGAGGCGATGCCGACGCCGGTGTTGCCGCTCGTGGGCTCGATGATGGTGTAGTCGCCGCCGCGCACGAGCTTGCCGGCCTTCTCGGCCTCGTCGATCATGTTCTTGGCGACGCGGTCTTTGACGGAGCCGGCGGGGTTGAAGTATTCCAGCTTGACGAGCACGCGCGCCTTGAGGTCCTCGTCTGCCTCAAAGTGGGTGAGCTCCAGGAGCGGGGTGTGGCCGATAAGCTGATCGATGGACGTGTAAACCTTGCTCATGGTGAACCTCCAAAGTGTTCAAATGACTGGATACCGTGTGGTTTTACGGCGTGGGTAGCAGCGAAACCCACAAACCTTATGGGTTGTTCGTTTTGCTGTTGGCAAGCATAGTAGGCACTAAAGCCTAGTAATGCAATAGGAAATAGGAGTTTATTGCAAGTTGATTAACCATCTTGACCGGAACGGGTATTTTCAAAGCCATTTTTTCGGCTAGAATTTCAACGGACTAAAAGACCGAAAGGCAGCACTATATATGTTGGTTTCTACTAAGGGTAGGTACGCCCTGCGCGTTATGGTCGACCTGGCCGAGCACCAGGCGACAGGCCGTATCCCGCTTAAAGAGATTGCGGCGCGTCAGGGGATTTCCGAGAAATATCTCGAGAACATCTTGGCCACGCTCGTGCGCGCCAACATGCTCTCGGGCATGCGCGGCAAGGGCGGCGGCTATGTGCTCACGCGCCCGCCCGAGCAGTACACGGTGGGCGAGATCTTGCGCCTGACCGAGGGCAGTTTGGCGCCGGTCGCCTGCTTGGATGGCGACTGCAAGGGTTGCTCGCGATCTGATGAGTGCCCCACGCTCGACGTGTGGAAGAACCTGGACAAGCTCATCAACGACTACCTCGACGGCGTGACACTCGATACGCTCGTTGCCCCCAACGAGGGCTACGACTACGTCATCTAGCCCCACCTGCTATTGGGGGACGGGGCAGAAATGGTAGATTTTCTTGTCCTCTGAGGCTTGGCAAATGACAAGGCCGCCCATCGTTGCGATGGACGGCCTTCGTTTTGGCGTGTTGTGGCGGCCCGTATCCGGTCGCTTTAGTTCCTGGCGATGCTGTCGAGAATGCTGCGCATGATGGATACCAGGATGCTGCCCATAAACGCTGATCCAAAGCTGGCGATGGAGATACCCGCGCCCAGCAGATTGACCGACAGGTAGCTGGCCAGCTCGAGCATAAAGCTGTTGACCACAAGCTGAAAAATACCAAGTGTGATAATAGTGAGTGGCAGCGAGATGACCGTCAGGAACGGCTTAACGAGCGAGTCGACGATGTTGAGGAACAGTCCCACGAAGGCAAAGCAGACCCAGGCGTCGGCCATGCCGAAGGGCTGAATGCCGGGGACGAGAAACGTTGCGATCGCGATGGCGATTGAGGTCAAAAGCCAGTTGAGCATAAAGCGCATGGTGTGAATCCTTTCTTGCGCATGGCGTGGTGAGGGAGCGTGAGAGGCACATGCCTTTGCAACTCGGACAGATGCTCGGGCACGGCTCTGTTTGGGCGCCCATTGTCTCAGATATTCGTGGAGCTTGCGTGCGCATTCGGTTTCAAAACGGCGTTCGTCCTAGAAAACGCGCCGCTGGCAGAGAGTTTTGTCGCTTTAGTTTGGTGGTGTGCTAAACTGCTACGGGCAAAAGCCACAGGCGTTGCCCTATTGCATAGAACGGGCGAACGATGCCCGATGTCAGTATCAACTTCGATGCCTTTTGGCGGGTTTGGCGGTGATCGATGAATATCGAGAACATGTTTGACAAGCCTGATGTCAAGCAGCTGGTCCACGCATTTAGCCTTTTGGACGACGAGAAAGATATCCAAGCGTTTCTGACCGATATCTGTACGCCGCGCGAGATTTGCGATCTATCGCAGCGTCTGCAGGTCGCGCGTTATCTGGACGAGGGCGAGCCCTACGTCGAGGTTCAGGCGCGTACCGGCGCTTCGTCCACCACGGTGAGCCGTGTGTCCAAGGCGCTCAACGGCGAGTACGGTGGCTACCGCAAAATCCTCATTAAGCTGGAGGATGGCGAGTAGGCCGCGCCAAAAACGAATTGTGCAAAACCGCTCCTCCGGGGGCGGTTTTTTGATCCCTTGGGGACGGAGGAAAACGGATCACCGGGTTAGACTGACCCCTTCGGTGATCCGTTTTCCTCCGTCCCCAAGGGATCAAATCTGTTGGCGTGGGGCAAATCTGTCCGCGTGGGCGGGTAGGATGGATACATTGATTATTGCGAACAGTTTGAGCGGAGGACCATGCCTGTTCGAATCTATACCACCAATGCCGGCACGGATTTGAGCGATGCCGAGTCGGCGTTGCTTGCCGACCTTATTGCCCGCCATGGACGTGCCGTGCTTCTGGCGCCAACGTTTGCCGAGCTCGACCTGTGTCGCCATGATGCGGCGGAAGCCGGGATTTCGCTGGGTATCGACTACAAAACGCCTACATCGTGGCTTCGCTCGCTTTGGGAGCTTTTGGGCGACGGGCGCGGTTTCGTCGACAACCTGCAGCGTCAGATGCTGTTCTCGGACATGGTCACGCGTCTCGACGATGCCGACCTGCAGCCGCTTTCGCGCAGCCAGGGCACAGTGCGCATGCTTGCTCGCATGGCCCGCGACGTGTTGCCGGGCGTTGCAGGGACGGGTACCGAGCGATGCCGTGGTAACAATTGCCAGCCTGAGCCAAAAAGCGATGCCGAGGCTCGTGTGTTCGAGCTTTTGTGTGCCTACGCGGGTGGTTTGGACCGTCGAGATATGGTCGAGCCCTGCGAGGCGGCTGACATTATGGCCGATGCCCTGGCCGATAACCTGCCGGCGTGCACCCGCGCCGTATGCGTGCGCGGTATCACGTCGTTTACGCACGGCCTGCTCGAGCTGCTGTCTGCCGTGGCGAACAATGGGGGAGAGGTCGTCGTACTGCTTGCCTGCGAGCAGGCGGCGATGCGCGAGGAGCTTGCCGCGGCATTTGATGCCCGCGGTGTGCTGTTCGAGGCCGCGCCGCTGAGGGAGGACGCCGTCGCGTCTGATGCCGCCTGCGGGACCGCCGCTCAGCCTGCCTTTATTGAGGTCGCCGGCCCCCATGCCCGTGCCCATGCTTATGCGGACGCCATCGATACGTTGGTGAAAACGCACAAGGAGTCCAAGGACGATAAGGCTGCTGCAACGCCCGCCGACCCCGTACGCGTGCTCGTTGTTTCTGCCCGGGCACCCCAGCTGTTCGGTGAGCTCGCCTCTCGTCTGGCGGCCCGTCATATCGCTGCCGAGACAGTTGAGTTCACGGCGTTTTCTCAATCCATTGCGGGCAGGCAGTTCACGGCGCTCGCCAACCTGATCGAGCGTATGAAGGCCGCCGACGAAGGGGTAGCTTCTAAGACTGAGTGGTGGCCCGCGCCGGAGCTTACCGACTGGATTTACAGTCCGCTTTCGGGCGCTGATGCCGTCAATGCCCGTACCTTCGATAAGAATATGCGTCTCTCGCGCAGCAAGACTACCGCGGGCGTTAAGAGCCTGCTGCAGAGCGTCCAAGGCCAGGTGAGGGGCGCGCGCAAGGCGGCGAGCGACGAGAACTGGTTTAAGAACGTGCCGTGCGTGGTCTCGGACGTGTTCCAGGCGCTGTGGCGTGACAAGCCCGTGACGGCGCTCAAGGCCATGCTTGCCGTTGCCGAGGGGTTGCCCGATCGCTCGCTGGGCAGCTTGGATGGCCAAGCCCGTCGCCAGGCGGAGGTGGCCCTGCTGCGCCACGCCATCGACATCCTTATGAATGGCGCCCGCGCGCTCGATGTGTCGCAGGCTGCGACCGTGCCCGTGCTCGATGGCATTCGCACCAAGGTGGACAAACGTAGCACCGCCTACGATTACGAGACCTACGAGGTTGACCGTGCGCCACGTGCCCAGGTTCGTTTTGCTTCGCTTACCGATGCGGCAGCTCTGCGACCCGGCAGCTACGATGCCGTGCTGTTTGCCGATGTCGATCTGGACAGCTATCCGCTCTCACATGAGGAGGGCCCGCTGGCCACGCTGACGGCAGAGTTAGATCGCAGCGGTGTGACGCTTGAGCCTGCCGCCTTGTTGCGCGTGCGCTTTGGCCACGCGATGCAGGCGGCACGCGGCCCGGTTGCGCTTGCACGCGTGACGCACGATCGCCAGGCGCGCGAGTGCTACCCGGCCGCCGTGTGGACCGAGCTGCGGGCGCACGCCGAGGCCGCTGACGCTGCTAAGGCCGCTGACGCCGACAAGGCCGCTGACGCCGACAAGACCGCTGACGATGCCAAGGCCGCTGACGATGACAAGGCCGCTGACGCCGACAAGGCGAAGTGCGTGGGTGAGGGTGATATCGTAAGGGACTTCGATCCCGCGGCAGGCGAAGGTCTCAAGCGCGAGCGCGTGACCTGTGAAGCCCCTCAGCATCTGAGTGCCGAGGCCGTGCCGTATTTGGTCCTGCGTCGTCGCGATGGCGAGGACGCGCCGCTCGTGCCGCGCCTGACGTCCGCCTCGCAGATCGAGGCCTACTCCACCTGCCCGCTGTGCTGGTTTGTGTCGTATCGCGTCAAGCCCCAGTCCATCGATGCGGGCTTTGGCAACATGGAGAAGGGCAACTTTGTCCATGACGTGCTGGAGCACTTGCATGCGCGTCTTCCGCAGGAGGGCATGGAGCGCGTGACGCCCATGAATCTGCCGCGCGCGAAGGAGCTGCTGCACGAGGTCTTTGCCGAGACCCTGGCCGAGCACGCCGGCAAGCGCGGTACCGAGGGCCCGCTGGTGCCGCTCTCCCCGGTGGAGGAGCGTCAGGTGGCCGAGATTCTGCCGCAGTTGGAAGGCGTGCTCGCCTACGAGTCCGAGGCGCTCGCGCCCTTCGCGCCGCGCTATCTGGAGTTTGCGTTCAACGAGCTCCAGGTCGAGTATGCCGGTTGGCCGCTCGGCGGGCGCATCGACCGCGTTGACGTGGATGCCGAGAATCGCGCCGTGGTAATCGACTACAAGCATCGTTCGGGTGTCGAGGAGTTTAAGCTCGCCGACCCCACGGTGCGCGACGAGGAGTCGGGCGAGGCCCCCATCGACGACCCGCGCTGGCTGCCGCCCCATACCCAGACACTCATCTACGCGCAGGCCATGCGTCGGGCGCTGGGCCTAGATACCCGCGCAGCGCTCTACTTTTCCACCAAGGGCGGCAAGCCCGCGCTGCGCGGCGCCGCAAGTGCCGAGCTGCTCGAGGAAGAGCGCGGCGACGGTCGCATCCCGGGCCTTAAGAAGGGCTTTCCTGGCGAGGGCGGCAACATGGACTTCGATGCGCTGCTCGACCGCGTTGAGGCCGGCATTGCCGAGCGCCTGCGCGAGCTCGAGGCGGGCGACGTCGCCGCTGTCGATCCGACGTCGGCGCAGGCCGCGCATGCGCGCTGCTCGTATAACCACGAAGGAACGTTTGTAAGGAGGGACGTGTAGACCATGGATCTTTCGACTTTGATGCCGCAACAGCTGCAAGTTGTCAAAACGCTCGACCGCCCGCTGTTTGTCTCGGCGGGTGCCGGCTCGGGCAAGACCTTTACCCTTACGCGCCGCATTGTCTATGCGCTCTCGCCCGAATCCGGTCCGTTTGTCGAGCATCTGAATCAGGTTCTTGCCATTACCTTTACCAAAGATGCCGCGGCCGAGATTCGCGATCGCGTGCGCCGCGCGCTTATCGAAGAGGGTATGGACGAAGAGGCCCTGACCGTCGACGACGCTTGGATTTCGACCATCCACGGCATGTGCTCGCGTATCTTGCGCGCGCATGCGCTGGAGCTGGGCATCGACCCCGAGTTCACGGTGCTCACCGATACCGATGAGCTTATGAATCAGGCTGTCGAGCATGTGCTGGGGCGCGCGACGGCGCCCGATGCCGCGCCCGAGCTCGCCGCTTCGCTTAAGGCCCTCTACGCTTGGTATCCCATGGCGGGCGAGGACGGGCCGTTTGGCGCCGGTACTACCATCAAAGGCCTGGTGCGCGACCTGCTGGAGCTATCGAGCCAGCTTCCGGACGGCATGGACGATGTGTGCGTGGCGCGCGGCCAGGCCGACACCTCGGCGCTTGCCGATGCCTATCGTGCGGCGTTGGGTGCGAGCAAGGCCGCGACCGAAAAGGCGCAGGTGGCGCTCGACGCCATCGACGCGTTTGAGGCGAGCGGCAAAACCATGGAGGATGCGGCGCGACTCATGATGTCGTGCAGCATGCCTCGGGCGAGCAAGGCGTTTCCTAAGGAGCAGGTGGAGCTACTCAAGGCCGAGGCAGCCGATGCGTTTATCAATATCGTGCTTGCCTGCGGCGGTTCGGCGCTCGATGCGCTGACGGGGCTTGCCCGTGCCGTAGAGGCGGAGTACCGCGCGCTCAAGGCCGACCAGTCCGCACTCGACAATAACGACCTGCTGCGCATGGCGTACGAGGCCCTGCGCGACTACCCGGCTATTCGAGCTGCCTATGAGGGCCGCTTTAAGATGGTCATGATCGATGAGTTCCAAGATACCGATCAGATGCAGGTTGATTTGATTCGCTATCTGACGGGCGCGGGGGAGCGCGCGCTGTGCACCGTGGGCGATGCACAGCAGTCGATCTACCGCTTCCGTGGCGCCGAGGTCGAGGTGTTTCGCCGCCAGGAGCGCAAGGTGGGCTCCTCTGCTGCGCCCGAGACGGCTGTCGCATTCGATGCCCCCGCCGGCGAGCTCGTCAAACTCGTGCGCAACTTCCGCAGCCACGACGAGGTGCTGCGCTATGTGGCGCGCGTCTTTGACGGCGACACCGGTGGTTTGATGCAGGGGTTCTTGGATCTTGAACCGAGCGACAAGCGCAAGGACAAGCTCGAGGCAAAGGCGTCGCGCCGCCAGGCGCTGTTCGTTGCCGGCGGCAGCACGCAGGAGCGAACGCAGGCGAAAGCTCGTGCGATTGCCGAGCGTTTCCGCGCACTCGTTAAAGCGGGCCAGCCCCAGGGCAGCATGGTGCTGCTGTTGGGCCGCATGACCAACGCCGATGTCTATGCGCAGGCCTTCCGCGACCAAGAGCTCGACTGCGTGATTGCAGGCGGCTCGGTCTTTGCCCAGGCGGCTGAGGTGCAGACGGTGCGCGCCCTGGTGTGCGCGCTTGCCAATCCGGCCGATACGGCGCAGGGTCTTATGCCGCTGCTGGCCTCGCCGATGTTTGCACTCGGCGCCCAGGAGTTCCTGGCGCTGGCGACCAAGCTCGATGAGCAGACAGGCGAGACATCGCGTCGCAATATCGATGTGGGCATCATGAACGATTCCGATGTGCCAGGCTTGCAGGGCTTGCCGCTCGTGACGCGTGCCCGCGAGGTGCTGCGCTACGCGCTTCGTCGTGTGGGGCGCGATTCGTTCGCCGCCATCGCGCGCGACGTGGTCAATGCTTCCGGCTGGTTCGTGCGTCTGGCGCAGCGCGGCCCCGAGGGTAAGGCCATTGCCGCCAACGTGCTCAAGGCTCTCGACGCCGTGGCCGAGGCAGAGGCCGAGCTCGGCAACTCGCCGCGCTCCATCGCGCTTGCCTTCGACCGCTTCTTGGCGGGCAAGGAGGCTCCGGGCGCGCTCAACGAGGAGGGCGACGGCGCGGTACGCATCATGACCGTGCATGCGTCCAAGGGTCTGGAGTACCCGGTCGTAGCGGTTGCCGAGTGTTTTGGCGTGCGCAAATCGTCCGGTGCGGCACAGATGGGTCGCGTCGAGGGCGGAGCGCAGGTCGTGGCACTGCCGGCACGCTTCGACGGCGTTAAGCTCGCCGACGGAACCTTTGTGAAGGGTGACGACGTCAAAAAGCAGTTTGAGCATGCGTTTAAGGGCAAGGGCACGTCGTTGTGGCTGCCGCCGGAGCTCGTGGAGGACGTCTGCGCGACGGGCTCTCCCGCCGAGGCATTTGCTCGCCTGCGCAACGACGACCTGCAGCTTTCGCTCGAGGAGCGGGCTCGTCTGCTCTATGTCGCCATGACGCGAGCGCGCGAGTTGGTGATCTTGGCGATGGATGCCGGCGTGAGCCGCGGCAAGGTGTGCGCGCCGACCTTCGACGTCGAGACCGATCTGACCTACGACGTGCTGCGCCGTATCCTGCCGACCGACAGTCTGGACATGCCGCAGCTCGATAGCGACCGTTTGGTGCTCGACAACTCCAAGCCGGGCGACTACGAGCTCATCTCGCTGGCGGACTTTACGTTTGGCGAGCAGGCGTTTGAGGCTAACGCTTCGCTGGATGCCGAGGGCAGGCTTGTTCGCGGCGATGTCGATGTCGCCGATAATGCTGCGCACTCAACTGTGCTCGGTCCTGCCGACCCCGAGCCCGATGCGTTTGAGCTTGTGTATCCCCAGGCAGTGGGCGTGCGCATGGGCACCTGTCCGTTCCCGGCGCGTGACTCGTATAGCTACTCATCAATCGCCGCGGCACTGCATGCCGAGACGGAAGATCGTGCCGCCGAGGTTCGTGTTCCCATGGACGAGTCCGGCGATGATGCGGAGTCGGATGGCTCTGAGATGGCCGATGCAGACGTGGCTGCTATCGAGCCCGTCGGCAATCCCATGGCCTTGGGTTCGGCCTTCCACGCCGCCTGCCAGTGGCTCATCGAGATGGGGACCGACGCGTTGCCCGCTGCGCGCGCCGATGCGCTGGCGCGTCTATGGCGCCTGACGCCGGAGCAGCGCGAGCGCTTCGATGTCGCCCTGAATCGCTGGCTCAAGTCGGCGGTCCGTGCCGAGCTGCTTGCCTGGCCGTGCGTTCGTGCCGAGGTACCGTTCTTCTCGCTGGGTTGCGAAGACGAGGACATTGCCCGTTACGGTGCCTATGCCGAGGGCGCCATCGATGCACTGGCCACCGACCCGGCCGATCCGTCGCGCGCACTGGTCATCGACTACAAGACGGGTGGCACGCCGGACGAGACGCCGGAACAGCTGCAGGAGAAGCACGCCCTGCAGGCGCGCGTCTACGCCGATGTGTTGCACAAGGCGGGCTTTGAGGCCGTGACCGTCAAGTTCGTCCGCGTGGAACAGCCGGATCCAACCATCTTCGTCGAACCCGCCGAACCTCAAGTAGTCACCTACAATCTTTAGCCCGACCGGGGCTGCCCGCACTCCATTCCCCAATAACTTGCGGTGGAATAGTTCCTGTTTGGGCTCCATAGACCGCTAAACAGGAACTATTTCACCGCAACCGCAAGAGGAGCCGTGTGGGTTTGGGCTAGGTTCGGGTGCCGTCCGCGCCGTGCGGTAGAATCGTAACCCTAAGATTACGAACCCGCATCGGAGCTCATCACATGGCATTCGTCCATCTGCACAATCACACTGTTTTCTCCATGCTCGACGGCGCAACCCGTATCCAGGATATGGTCAATCGTGCCGTTGAGCTTGGCATGCCCGCCGTGGCCATTACCGACCACGGCTACATGTATGGCGTGCCCGACCTGGCGTTGGCCTGCGACGCCGTCAACCACAACACGCCCGAGTACAAGACATGGAGCCACGACAAGGCCTTCTTGGAAAAGGATCGCCGCGACGAGTTGGTGGAGCCCGACCCCGAGGAAAACCCGCGCGAGCATGCCCAGTATGTGAAGGACATGGCCATGTGGGACGAGAAAGGCAACATCGACGAGCTCAAGCCGCCCCTGGTCATCAAGCCCATCTTTGGCTGCGAGGTCTACTTTACGCCGGACGAGACCCTTGCCCGCGACCACAAGCCTGAGCTCTACCACATGATCCTTCTGGCCAAGGACCAGGAGGGCTACGTCAACCTGATGCAGACGGTTTCCGAGGCCGCTGTGCAGGGCTTTTACTACAAGCCGCGCGTGACGCTCGACAACCTGCGCCGCCACGCCAAGGGCATGATCTGCACCAGCGCCTGCATCGCGGGCATCATCCCCAAGTACATCGACCGCGGTGACATGGAGGGCGCCATCAAGTGGGCCGAGACCTTCCGTGATACCTTCGAACCTGGCGACTTTTATATCGAGATCCAGGAACACGGCATCACCACCGACAACGGCCTGACCGATGAGCAGATGGATCGCACACTCATCGACATCGCCAAGCAGGTAGGCGTCAAGGTCATCGCCACCAACGACTTCCACTACCTGCGCCGCGAGGACGCTCCCGTGCAGGACGTCATCATGTGTATTGGCATGAACGCCAAGGTCGATGACCCCAACCGCATGCGCATGACCGGCTCGGAGTTTTACATGAAGACCGAGGAGGAGATGCGGGCGATGTTCCCGTATTGCCCCGAGGCCTGCGACAACACGCTCGAGATCGCCGACAAGTGCTACGTTGAGCTGGACTGGGACTCCATCATCCTGCCGCGCTTCCCGCTGCTCGATCCCGGCGAGACGCACGAGAGCCAGTTCCGCCGCGAGTGCGAGAAGGGCCTGCGCCAGCACTACGGTGACGACTGGGCCACGCGCGAGATCGGCGGCGTCAACATCAAAGAGCGCTTTGAGTACGAATACAAGGTCATCTGCGACAAGGGCTTTGCCGCCTACTTTTTGATCGTTGCCGAGTACGTGCAATGGGCCAAGGACAACGGCATCGGCGTCGGCCCCGGCCGTGGCTCGGCCGCCGGCGCTATCGTCGCCTACGCCATGAACATCACCGCGTTCGACCCGCTCGAGAACGGCTTGATGTTCGAGAGGTTCCTGTCCCCGCAGCGTACCGAGATGCCCGATATCGATATGGACTTCGACGATGAGCGGCGCCTCGAGGTCGTGGAGCACGTTCGCCAGCTCTACGGCCCCGAGAAGGTCACCCACGTCATCACCTACTCGACCATTAAGGCCAAGCAGGCCATCAACGACGCCGCGCGCGTGCTGGACTACCCGGTCTACATGGGCCAGCGCCTGTCCAAGATGGTCTCGAGCGATCCCAAGGTCAAGCTCAAGCAGGTGCTCGAAAAGCAACCCGGCAAAGAGGATCTGTTTAACCCCGATTTTGCCGAGGCCTATAAAAAGGACGACGACGCCCGCCGCATCATCGACACGGCGCTCTCGATTGAGGGCCTTACCCGTGGCGAGGGTGTGCACGCGTGCGCCGTTCTGATCTGCCGCGACCCCGTCAACGAGCACGTACCCACCAAGCTCGACACCAAGGGCGGCGTCGAGATTACCCAGTACGAGGGTCATACCGTTGCCGACATGGGCCTGCTCAAGATGGACTTCTTGGGCCTGCGCACGCTGACGGTTATCTCTAAGGCCAAGGCAAACATCAAAAAGAACTTCGGCATCGACATCAAAGAGGAAGAGATCCCCTTTGACGACCCCGAGATCTTTAAGCTCATGGGCTCCGGCCATACCGCCGGCGTCTTCCAGGTCGAGTCCGCCGGCATGACGGCCACGATCAAGAACATGAAGCCCACCGAGTACAAGCACGTCGTGGCATTGATCGCTCTGTACCGCCCGGGCCCGCTGGGCGCCGGCATGGTCTCGTCCTACATCAACCGTATGAACGGCAAGGAGCCGGCCGTCTCCTACGACGACCGCCTGGACGACATCCTGGGCGAAACCTACGGCACCATGGTCTACCAGGAACAGGTTATGCTCATCTCCGTCGAGATGTGCGGCTTCTCCAAGGGCGAATCGGACTCGCGTATCCGTAAGCCCGTGGCTAAGAAAAAGATTAAGCTGCTCACGTCGACGGTGCTGCACTGGGAGGATGGCTCGGACGAGACCACCTACGACCACTGGATGAACGGCGCTATCAAGAACAACTACACGCGCGAGGTCGCCCAGAAGATTTGGGACGATGTTCTCGAGTTCGCGTCCTACGCCTTCAATAAGTCGCACTCCGCTGGCTACGCCATCCTGGTTATGCAGACGGCGTGGCTTAAGGCGCATTATCCGCACGAGTACATGGCGGCCGTTCTGACGTCCTACACGGGCAAGACCGACAAGATCGTGCACTACGTCTCGGCATGCCGTCACGACGGCATTCCCGTGCTGTCGCCAGATGTCAACGAGTCCGGTACCGAGTTCACGGCTACCAAGGAGGGCGTACGCTTTGGTCTGGCCGGCATCCGCGGCGTGGGCACCGGCGTGGCGCAGGCGATTATCGCCGAGCGCGAGGCGGGCGGCCCGTTTAAGACGCTGCACGACTTTGTCGAGCGCGTGGACTCGAGCCAGGCAAACCGCCGTGTGATCGAATCGCTGATCAAGGCGGGCGCCTTCGACTCCACGGGGTATCCGCGTCGTCAGATGATGCACTTTGTGGACAAGAACAACCCCGAGAACATCATCGACGCCGCGATAAAGCGCCAGAAGGACCGCGCGAGCGGCCAGACCTCGTTCTTCGACATGTTTGGCGACGTTGAGGGCTCGGGCTTTGAGGTGAGCGTGCCCGATCCGGACGGCCAGGAGTGGGACCGCCACCTTAAGCTGAGCCAGGAGAAGGAGGTTCTGGGCATCTATGTCTCGGACCACCCGCTGCGCCCGTTTGAGTATGCACTAGCCAAGGCGCGCGACTTCTCGTTCTCGCAGATCGATACCGGCTATGAAGTTCAGAATCCTACGGGCGGCACCATCAACCAGGAGATTCCCGAGGGCAAGGCGCTGTGGTGGGCCGGCATGGTCTCGAGCGTGTCCAAGCGCGTGACCAAAAACGGTGACCCCATGGGCATCGTGCAGCTCGAGGACATGGAAGGCGAGGCCACCGTCGTCGTGTTCCCCAAGACCTATAAAGAGGCCGAGGGGTACCTGTACGGCGAGGTCGATCCCGAGACCGGCGCGCAGCTGTCCGATGCCTTTGTGCGCATTAAGGGTAAGCTCGAGCGCTCGGACCGCGGCGACCAGATCATCGCGCAGGAGATCGTGCCGCTCGAGCTCAACGAGGAGAACAACAAGCCCAAGGTGTTTGAGGTCATGGTGCCTAACAGCCGCTTTAGCCAGGGCAATATGGCGCGCCTGGCCACGGTGCTCACCGCTAACCCGGGCGGCGACCGCGTGGAGATCTTTATCGAGCAGGTGGACGGGCGCGTGCTGCGTGCCGAGGTACCTGCCAAGGTCAACGCGCGTTCGATTCCGCTGCTGGCCGAGGCCAAGGCCATTGTGGGTAACCAGGGTCGCGTGACGGTAATCTAAGCTACCCCGGGTGAGATTGGAGGAAGTGATGGCGCAGGGGACGTTTGTGCAGGCGCTTCGCAAAGAGGCGGCGTTGAGCGGCACCTTTATGAAGGGGCGTTCGCTCATGCTCAACGGTGCCGTGCTGTCGATCGAGGACAGCGGCTCGCGCTTCTCCAAAAACGTGACGATTGAGGGGTCGGTGCGCGGCTCGCGCGGCGACCTGTACAAGACGCACGTGGCGCTCGACATGGACGAGCACGAGGTGATCGACTACGACTGCGACTGCCCCGCCGCCTATCGTTACCCCGGTATGTGCAAGCACGCTATTGCCACGGCTCTGGCGTATTTGGATGCCAGCGGCGCCGAGCCCGTCGAAGGTTTGCGCACGCCGGTCCGCACGTTTACGGCGCAGCCGAAACAGCCCGCGCGCACCGCGTCCGCCGCGCCGGCCGTCAACCCCAACTTTCCCTTCCCGGCGCCCGTCCCCACGAGCCCGAGCCTTGTGGCGGCGCTTTCCGATCTTTCGGACGCGCGCATGGATGAGCTGGCGAGCATGCGCCGCAAGCTTGCCGGTGCCGTTGATCCCGACGCCCCCAAAGCGGCGTTGGAGCCCTCGTTGGTGCCGTACTACAATCCGCTGTTCGCTGACCGCTTTAGCTGGGCGCTCGAGTTCCGCATTCGCTGTGGATCGGTCTCCTACGTGGTCAAGGACATCGACGGCATGGCCGATGCCTACGTGCGCGGCGGCACGTTCTCCTATGGCAAGAAGCTCACGTTTGTCCATTCACCTGAGGCCTTTGACGAAACATCGGCAAAGCTGCTCAATCTTGTTGCGACGACAGTTGCCTATCTCGATGACATCACAAGCTCGCGTTCGGCGTCGTACGACTTTGCCCGCAGCGGTTTTGTTGCCGAGCGTCAGTTGCCGCTGTCCGAGCATAGCATCGTATATGTGCTGGACCTGCTGCGCGGCCAGACCATCTCCTTTGAGCCCGCCTGGTCGCGGGGGATGACGACGCATCGCACCTACGACGTGGCGGTTGAGCTGTCTCCGCAAGGGGAGGACGGGGCATCCGCTAAGCGTCCACCGCTGCTTGCCGCCAAAATCGCGCCGGCGGCTGGTGGTAGCTATGACCTGCGCCTGCCCGCCGATATGTACTGCTTTGCGTCGGGCGATGCCGCCTACTTGGTTGACACGCGCCGCGCGCGCCGTACCGACGCTGCATTTGCTCAGCATGCCGCACCTTTTTTGTCGCGCTTGCTGCCGTGCCGCACGCCCGCCCATATTGCCGCCGAGCAGGTGGGGGAGTTCTGCCGTATGGCGCTGCCCATTTTGCGCGACTATACCGACCTTACCGCGCCCGCTGCGCTCGATACCGTGGCGCCCGAGCCGAGCTTTGCCATGGCAATCGGCGTCGACGATGGGCTCGTGACCTGCAAGATTACGGTTACCTACGGTGACTGGTCGGCGGATCTCTTTGGCCTGGGCGCTCCGGGCAGCCCCTTCGAAGAGCAGCGCCCCGGTGTGCCACCCCGCGACGAGGTGGCGGAGTTTCGCGTTATGGATACGGCGGCCCTGTACTTCGATTTCTACGAGGGCGGTCTGGCGTTTGAGGAGCGCGATGACGCCCGCTTGTTCTGCCTGCTGACCGAGGGCCTGTCCGCCCTGTCCGAGCTGGGTGAGGTCATGCTTAGCGACCGTCTGCGCCAGATCTCGGTCCGCCCCGCGCCCAAGCTCTCGGTTCGTGCGACCGTTAAGAGCAATCTGCTCGATGTCGAGCTGGGCGCGAGCGGGCTTTCGGCCGCGGACCTTGCCGTCTATCTCGATTCGTACAAGCGCCATCAAACGTTTGCGCGCCTTACGTCCGGCGACATCATTCGCCTGGACGAGGGGGCGCGCGCCGCGTTTGGCCTTGCCGAGGACCTGGGTGTCGATGCCGTCGACCTGCTCGACGGCGTGTCGCTTCCCGCGTCGAGTACCCTGTTCGTCGACAGCATGCTCGCACGCACGCCGGCGCTCGAGGCCGATCGCGACGCTGCGTTCCGCCGTACCGTCGAGCGCCTGGATACGCTCGGCAAGATGGACTTTACGGTGCCGGCATCGCTCAAGGCAACGATGCGCGGCTACCAGGTCGACGGATACCAGTGGCTCGGCTCGCTCGAACACCTGGGCCTTGGCGGCATCTTGGCCGACGACATGGGCCTGGGCAAAACGCTCCAGATGATTGCGCATATTCTGGCGCGCGTGGAGGCGGGGGACACCAAGCCCACGCTCGTGGTATGCCCGGCCTCACTCGTGTACAACTGGACTGCCGAGCTGGAGCGCTTTGCCCCGTCGCTCGATGTGTGCGCCATTGTGGGCGCCAAGGCTCAACGCCGCGTGCAGATCGCCGGCGTGGCCGAGCATAGCGTGGTCGTGACGTCGTATGACCTTATGCGGCGCGATATCGACGAGTACGTCGAGCAGGATTTTGCCCGCGTGGTGCTCGATGAGGCCCAGTACATTAAAAATCCGCTCACGCAGGTGGCGCGCGCCGCCAAGCGCCTGCCTGCCGGCGTGCGCTTTGCCCTGACGGGCACGCCCATCGAAAACCGCCTGTCCGAGCTCTGGAGCATCTTCGACTTTTTGATGCCGGGCCTTTTGGGGACGCGCGAGTCGTTTGCCAAGCGCTTTGAGAGCCCCGTCGAGCATGCCGAGGGCGATAGCGCCGCTCGCCTGCAGGCGCTCGTGTCGCCGTTTGTGCTGCGTCGCGTTAAGGAAGACGTGGTGGCCGACCTGCCCGAAAAGATCGAAGACACGGTGATGGCACAGCTTACCGGCGAGCAACGCAAGCTCTACCTGGCCAACCAAGACCGCATCGCCCAGCAGGTGCAGCACCGCGAGGCTGGGGAGTTTAAGAAGGACAAGCTCAAGGTGCTCGCCGAGCTCACCAAGCTGCGCCAGATCTGCTGCGACCCGCGTCTACACTACGAGGATTACAAGGCGGGGAGCGCCAAGCTCGATACGTGTATGGAGCTCGTGCACGGCGCACTCGACGGCGGGCATCGCATCCTGTTGTTCAGCCAGTTTACGGGTATGCTCGATATCATCGGTAAGCGCTTGGCCAAGGAGGACATCGCCTTCCTTAAGCTCACGGGCGCTTCGTCTAAGGAGAGCCGCGCCAAGATGGTCGCGCAGTTCCAAGCGGGCGAGGTTCCGGTCTTTTTGATTTCGCTCAAGGCGGGCGGCGTGGGCCTTAACCTGACGGCGGCCGACGTGGTCATCCACTACGACCCGTGGTGGAACGTGGCAGCGCAGGACCAGGCGACCGACCGCGCGCACCGTATTGGCCAGCAACATACCGTGACCGTGTACAAGCTCATCGCCAAGGACACGATCGAGGAGCGCATTATGCAGATGCAGGAGTCCAAGCGCGACCTGGTCAACAGCGTGCTCGGCGGCGACGGCATCTCGTCGGCGCTGTTTACCCGCGAAGATGTTCTGGCGCTGCTGGGCGGCGACGGGCGCTAACCCGCTCGGGTGGGGCCGCCAGGGCGGATAGCGCACGCTGCCCCATCGTCCCCGCCCGTTATGTGTTCATTTGCAATGCCGTGGATGGTTTGTCTGCCTTTGGGCATAAGAACCATCAAGAACATTGGCACGTCAGCAAAGGAGAACATCATGGCGAAATTCTTTAAGGACCCCGACGGTAAGCTCATTGCCGCCCTTGGCAACGACGTTGCAACCCCTGCCGGTTGCACGGAACTGACCGCAAACACTGAGGACGCGGCGCACGAGAAGCACGTGCCTGTTGTCGAGACCGAGCGCGACGGTCACGTGATTCGCGCACGCGTTGGCTCGGTCGAGCACCCCAGCCTGCCCGAGCACTATATTGAGTGGATCGCCCTTGAGGCCGAGGGCCGCTTAGAGGTCCATTACCTTGAGCCCGGCATGAAGCCCGCGACGTTTTTTGCCGGCGGTTCCAAGACCGGTACCGTCTATGCCTACTGCAACCTGCACGGGCTGTGGTCCGCGACGTTCTAGGAGTGCGCCCCCGCTCGGGGTATCATAGCTAGCATATGCACATGCGAGCGCCGACTGCATCATGCGGCCGGCGCTTTTACTACGATTTCGATGGTTTACGACGGAAAGGGCTGAGCCATGAAGCTCGCGCTTGCACAGATCGATATGCGCCTGGGTGATATTGAGGGCATTTGCGGCCGCATCGAGGACCAGGCTCGTCTGGCCCACGAGCGCGGGGCGCGCGTGCTGTGCGTTCCGGCTCCGCTCTTTATGGGCGCCATGCCCGGTGGCCTGGTGGGCGCTGCCGACTTTGAGCACGACGTGCTTGCCGGCTTGACTGGTGTCGCCGAGCGCATCCAGGAGCTTGACATGATTTGCATCGTGCCCGCGGCGGTTTCGTTTGAGGGTCAGCCGCTGCTCGACTACATGATGCTCAAGGACGGTCATGTGGTGCCGGCGCGTTCGAGCATTGCCCTGCAGCGTGGCGAGAACAACGACACGCGTTGGGCGCCGCCGGTGTTCGACGTGGACGGCGTGCGCATCGCCGTGATTTTTGACTTGGACCGCGAACTCGAGATGTTACCGACCGGTGTTGACCTCATTGCGTATTTCCAATTCAATGCGTTTGACATGACCGACCGCGAGACTGCCGCCATTGCCGCCGTTCGCAGCGGCGCCTACCGCAAGATCGCATCCAAGCGCAGCGTGTGGTTTGCCTGTATGGCGCCGGTCGGTGCCTATGACGAGTCGGTGTATACCGGCGGTTCGTTTGTGCTCGACGACTGCGGTCGCGTGGTGGCCCAAGCGCCGTGTTTTGAGGAGAGCCTGCTGGTTCAGGAGATTCAGCGCGGCGTGATGCTCGATGCCCTGGAAGATCACGAACTGACCGAGTTTCGTTCCGAGGAGTGGTTGTGGCAGGCGCTGGTGCTCGCCGTTCGCGATAATGCCCGCGCCCGCGGTACGTCGCGCGCCGTGGTGGCGCTCGAGGGCGATCTGCCGTCGTCCCTGCTGGCGGCGCTTGCCGTTGACGCCCTGGGTCCGCGTAATGTGGTCGGCCTGGTGCTGGGACGCAACCGCATCTTTACGCCGGCGCAGGAGGAGGCCGAGGCTGCTCGCTGTGCCGCCGTCCGCGCGATTGCCGAGCGCCTACATATTCGCACGGTTGAGCGCGATGCGCCGGATGCCGCGCGTGTGCTCGACCGCGATGTGTCGGCGGGCGACGCCGAGCGCCTGCGCTCTCGCACGCTGGGTCTCATGCTAGAGGACACAGCGCTCGAGCTGGGTGCGATGGCGTTGAGCCCGCTTTCCAAGACCGAGTACGCGTTGGCGGCACCGGCACTTTGCGGTGGCTACCAGGGCGATTACGCGCCCTTTGGCGACGTATACCTGTCGACGCTCGAGTTTGTGGCGCGCGTGCGCAACCGTACGTCTGCCGTGGTGCCGCAGGAGCTCGTGACGCTCAACGCGGTGGAGGATTGCATGGAGCGCGTGCTGGCGCAAGCACTCTCGACGCTTGACGGTCCGGTCGACATGCTCGACCGCGCGGCGCAGCTGCTTGGCGGGCTTGAGCCGGGCGAGGTCGATGGTGCGCTTGAGTCGCACGTGGACCGCAACCGACCCTTCGACGACATCCCAATGGCCACCGGCAAGCCCGAGGCGTGTTCGTTGCTGCTGATGCTCGTGCGCCAGGGAGAGGCGGCTCGCCGCCAGCTGCCGGCGGCGCCGATCGTCTCGGCCCGTTCGTTTGTCGAGCGCGCCTGGCCGTACATGCTCGCGTGGTCCGACCTGGGGCTGAGCGGCAAGGAGCGCATGACGGTCGATTCGTTGGCGCGCGCTGAGGTGCGCCGCTTTGCCGACGAGGATACAAACGATCGCATGCGTGGTGAGATGATGGGCATTTTGGGCGAGCTGCTGGGTATTTCGCCCGAGCAGATGGAGGAGCTGCGCTCCGAGGACGGCCAGCGCCGCCTGCACGAGGGCATGAAGAAGTTTGAGGGCGAGGTCCAGGACGCCATCGATAAGATGATGGGCGGCCAGGGTGGCCCGCAGGGTGGACCCCAGGGCACACCGATGCCGCACCCGCCGGTTGATCCGAGGCAGTTCCCATTCTTCAGCCAAAACTAACATATGGGTTGGGATTCGCTCCCAACCCCGATACTTCAACTAAGCGTCTTGGCCCCGTTGTGTTATTCTAGAACAGACGTTCGTGAATGATGTGCGGGGCCTTGCCTTGTGCTTTGCTGGTGACGAGGGGAGGTCGGCTTGGTCATTTTGGGTATCGACCCCGGTTTGGCCCATACGGGTTGGGGGATTATCGAGGAGCGACGCGGCGAGGTTCGCTGCCGTGCCTATGGTTGTATCGAGACGAGCGCGGGTAGTCCGCTCGCGGTGCGCCTGTCGCATATTGCCCGCGACCTCAAGGGTGTCGTGGAGCGTTATCGCCCCGATACCGCTGCTATCGAGAGCATCTACTTTGGCGCCAACGTCCGCTCGGCAATTCCTACGGCGCATGCCCGCGGTGCTGCACTCGTGGCGCTTTCGGAGTGCGCGCTCGAGATCGGCGAGTACACGCCTATGCAGATCAAGCAGGCTGTGGTGGGCACCGGTGCCGCAGATAAGCGGCAGGTCGCCTACATGGTGCGCACGCTCACGCAGCTCGATCACGACCCGAATCCCGACCATGCCGCCGATGCCCTGGCCTGCGCCATCTGCCACGTTAACCTCAGCCGCACCCGGGCGCTTACCGGTGGCGAGTTCTATCAACAGAGAGGAACCGGATACTGATGATCTCCCAGCTCCATGGAACGCTTGTCGAGGCCACGATGAGCTCGGCCGTTGTCGATGTATCGGGCGTGGGCTTTGAGCTCGGCATCTCGGGCAGCACCGCGGCCACGTTGCCGACGCCCGGCGGCGAGGTGCGCCTCTACACGCGCATGCAGGTGCGCGAGGACGCCATGACGCTCTTTGGCTTTGCCTCCAAGGACGAGCGCACGATGTTCGATCGGCTCGTGTCCGTCTCGGGCGTCGGTCCGCGCCTGGCGCTTGCTGTGCTCTCCACCTATACCGTGGGGCAACTGTATTCCCTGGTAATGGCCGAGGATGACAAGGGCATGGCCAAGGTTCCCGGTGTGGGCAAAAAGACTGCGCAGCGTCTGATCCTGGAGCTCAAGAGCACCTTTGCCAAGGACAAGGGCTTTGTACCGGTCGACGTGATTCCCGGACAGGTTGCGATGCCCGTGCCCGCTGCCGCTCCCTCGGCCATCGATGATGCCCGTGCGGCGCTCCTTTCCATGGGCTTTAGCCCGCAGGAGACCGATGTTGCCCTGAGCGGGTATGGTGGGCAGAATATGCGTGTCGAGGATCTGCTCGGCGCGGCGCTTAAGCGACTCGGAATGGATGCGTGATGTGGGAAGCCGATGACTCTCAGGACCTGTGGGCGACGCCCGGCAACTCGCCGGCGGCATCCATGGCGCACGGTGAGCGCATGGTGGGCTCGGAGCTGACGCCCGAGGACCTCGATGTCGACCGCACCTTGCGCCCCCAGCGCCTGGACGATTACTGCGGCCAGGAGCACATCAAGCAGAGCCTGCGCGTGCTCATCGAGGCGGCGCAGAGCCGCGGCGAGACGCTCGACCACGTGATCTTCTCGGGCCCTCCGGGTCTGGGCAAGACCACGCTGGCCACGGTTATCGCCAACGAGCTGGGCGCTCAGATTAAGACGACGAGCGGCCCCGCTATTGCGCGTACCGGCGACCTGGCGGCTATCCTGACTAACTTGCAGCCGGGTGACGTGCTGTTTATCGATGAGATCCACCGTCTGAACCGTTCGGTCGAGGAAGTTCTGTATCCCGCGATGGAGGACTTTGCGCTCGATATCGTGATCGGCAAGGGTCCTGCGGCGCGTTCGATTCGCCTGGATATTCCTAAGTTTACGCTGGTGGCGGCTACGACCCGTTCGGGCATGCTGACCGGCCCGCTGCGCGATCGCTTTGGCATTTCGTATCGCTTGGATTACTACACCGTCGAGGAGCTTGCCCAGATTGTGACACGCTCGGCGACCATTCTGGGTGTGACGATCGACCATCCCAGCGCACTCGAGATCGGCTCGCGTTCGCGCGGTACGCCGCGTCTTGCCAACCGTCTGCTCAAACGCGTGCGCGACTATGCGCAAGTGCGCGGTAACGGTCCCATCGAGCTCGATATCTGCCGTCAGGCGCTCGAGTTTTTTGAGATCGATGAGCTTGGTCTGGACTGGATGGATATCCGCATCTTGGAGACGCTTGCCAAGACGTTCTCCGGCCGTGCCGTGGGCCTGACGACGCTTGCCAGCGCGGTGGGCGAGGACCCGGGGACGCTCGAGGATGTCTATGAGCCTTATCTGCTGCAGTGCGGGTTGATGATTCGCACGCCCCAGGGCCGCCAGGCAACCCTTCGCACATTCGAGCATTTGGGTATTGAACCGACCCTGTAGGAATGGGCTTGTTTTAGCGCATCTGTAGGCTATCGCTGAGCATTGGATAAACATATCGCCGTTTGTCGGTTGCGGGTGCTTTACTATTGCGCGCCCGTGCTATGCTGAATTGGTCTTTTTCTCATCCGGTAACGAAAGGACCGTCCATGCCTACTGACATCGAAATCGCACGTTCCGTCACACCGCTGCCCATTACCGAGGTGGCCAAGAACGCCGGTGTCGACGTAAAGCACCTGATTCCGTACGGCTTCGACAAGGCTAAGGTCGACTACTCTCTGCTCAATGAGCCAACTGATCACCAGTCCAAGCTCGTCCTCGTGACCGCCATCAACCCCACGCCTGCGGGCGAGGGTAAGACCACCACGACCATCGGTCTGGCCGATGGCCTGCGCCGTCGCGGCATTAAGAGCGCCGTGGCCCTGCGCGAGCCTTCGCTCGGACCCGTGTTTGGCGTGAAGGGCGGTGCCGCCGGTGGCGGCTGGGCGCAGGTCATCCCCATGGAGGACATCAACCTGCACTTTACCGGTGACTTCCATGCTATCGGTGCCGCCAACAACCTGCTGGCAGCCATGCTCGACAACCATATTCAGCAGGGCAACCAGCTCGGCATCGATGTTAAGCGCATCACCTGGAAGCGCGTCGTCGACATGAACGACCGTCAGCTGCGCCATGTCATCGACGGCATTGGCGGCAAGGCCCAAGGCGTGCCGCGCGAGGACGGCTTCGATATCACCGTTGCCTCAGAGGTCATGGCGATTTTGTGCCTGTCCACGAGCATCAACGATCTTAAGGAGCGCTTGGGCGAGATCGTTGTCGGCTACAGCTTTGCCGGTGAGCCCGTCCGCGCCCGTGACCTCAAGGCTCAGGGCGCTATGGCGGCCCTGCTCAAGGACGCGCTCAAACCCAACCTGGTTCAGACACTTGAGGGCACGCCTGCGTTTGTCCACGGCGGTCCCTTCGCCAATATCGCCCACGGCTGCAACTCCATCATGGCCACGCGTATGGCTATGCGTTTTGGCGATGTCGCCATTACCGAGGCCGGCTTTGGTGCCGACCTGGGTGCCGAAAAGTTCCTCGACATCAAGTGCCGCATGACGGGCGTTCGCCCCAGCGCTGTCGTGGTCGTCGCCACTGCCCGCGCGCTTAAGTACAACGGCGGTGTTGCCAAGGCCGACCTCAACGACGAGAACCTCGAGGCCCTCAAGGCCGGCATGCCCAACCTGCTGCGCCACGTCGACAACATCCAGAACGTCTACGGTCTACCCTGCGTGGTCGCCATCAACCGCTTCCCGACGGACACCGAGGCCGAGCTCGAGCTCATCGAGTCCGAGTGCCAGAAGCTGGGCGTCAACGTTAAACTGTCCGAGGTCTGGGCCAAGGGCGGCGAGGGCGCGCTCGACCTGGCCGATGAGGTCATGCGCCTGATCGAGCAGCCGAGCGAGCTCAAGTTTGCCTACGAGGACGGTGCCGATGTGGCCGACGCCCTGGAGGCTGTTGCCACCAAGGTCTATCGCGCCGACGGCGTCGACTTTACGCCGGCTGCCAAGCGTCAGCTCGCCGAGCTGCGTGAGAACGGCTTTGGCAACCTGCCGGTGTGCGTGGCCAAGACGCAGTACAGCTTTAGCGACAACGCCAAGGCGCTGGGCGCTCCCGAGGGCTTCCGTATCACCGTGCGCGAGCTCAAGGTTTCCGCCGGTGCCCACTTTGTGGTCGCGCTGACCGGTAGCGTTCTGACCATGCCGGGCCTGCCCAAGGCTCCCGCGGCCGAGAACATCGACGTCGACAACGACGGCAATATCACCGGCCTGTTCTAAGCCCGCTGCTCATAGCCGCTTGCCCGCCCCGCCGCGCCTACCAAGGCCCGGCGGGGCTTTTTGATCCCAAGGGGACGGAGGAAAACGGATCATTTTGCGGCTGTTGGGTCAATGAGGCCATCCGTATGGGGTCGTTCGTCCAAAACTATGCCGGTTTACTACGATGAATTGGTATACCTCGACTATATCTGGATTTTCCGATAATGACCGATTCGTCTACCTGCGGTTTTGTTTTCTTGTAACGTAGCGTGCTCTCATTCGGGCGATTTATCGTAGTAAACCGGCATAGTTTTGGACGTGGCGGCAATGTTGCGCAACAAGGTTGGGGATTTCTCTCGTACGGTGTAGTTGGAAGAATTGCGCGGGCGCATTGCGGCTGCAACAAGAGACGGGAGATGCGATGTATTGCACCAAGTGCGGAGCTCAGATACCCGATGGCTCCATGTTTTGCACGAGCTGCGGAGCACGCGTGGACGGAGTTGAGGACCAGGCGGAGCCTGTGGCGTTTCCGGTAGGGGATGCGCCGGTGGGCGACCCTGCGGGACGGCACGCTCTTCAGGGTGCCTCGGCTCATATGGAGGTGCAGTCTCGTTATGAGGAATCTATGACCAAGTCAGCCGAGGTCGCTCAACCGTTTGTTCCGACGCCGCAGCCAAAGAAACCCAAGCACAAGGGCCGTATCGTCGCTGCCGTTATCGGCGGTGTTGCCGTTGTCGCCATTGTCGCCGCTATCGTGATCGTGCCGCGTATCGGCGCATCTTCCGAGGTAACTTCGGGTGGCAAGGGCTACGTTGTCTGCGCATGCGAGACCAAGATTCTCCCCAAGAACAGCAAGGGCAAAAAGCTCAAGAGCTATACCGTCGAGCTGGCGCCTGCTAATGGCAAGGGCAAGAGCTACACCATCAAGGTCGATGACGAGGACGGCTTTGCCATGGAGGACTTTGGCGAGCTACCCGACCAGAAATACCAGATGACCATCACCTCGGGCAAGGGCAAAAAGAAGAGCACGACCACCATGAAGGTCGACTACGCCAAGGAAGGCTCGGACGCCCCCAAGAACGTTGAGCTCACGCAGTCCAAGAAGGAGGCCAAGGCGTCTGCCAAGGCGGCGGTCAAGACGGCAAACGAGCTGTTCACCGACAAGATCCTCGAGTACCAAAAGAAGTACGGCGAGGGCGAGGCTGTCGGGTTCGATGAATATGCGTATGGAGCCCAGGGTGTTGCTTACGCCAAGCTCATTGACTTTGATGGCGATGGTCAAGATGAGCTGCTGATTGAGTATTCCGATGAACCGGTGGACCGTGGGGATAACGCAGCCGCTGCGCATCTTGAGGTCTGGGCGTATAAGAATGGCGAGATTGAGAAGGTCTACACGCCAGAGGTAAACGTATCTCATCAGGAGGCGTGTGTGTCTGTCTGGCTTGATGAATACGAGGGCAAGATTGGTTTTTCGCAGTGGTATGACCATGGGACAGCAATTAAGCAAAGCGATCTCTCTGGCGAAAGTGGTCCTTCTGCTCACGAATACCAAGTTAAATTCATTGACTACGATGGAAAGTCATTCAAAGCCATGACCGACCTTGTTGCCCCGAATGAAGTCGGTTCTGCCTCTTTGGGCGGTTTTGGTTTCTTGTATGCCGACGAGAGCTCGGTTAACAGCACCATTGGCACGGTCGCCACGACGCTGGAGCAGCTGAAGTCGAAGGACTCTGACGATGCGCAGGCGAGCTACGAGGCCGTCTCTGCCACGCAGGATGTCAACTTTACGGCCGCGGTTGGCGAGGGCCCGCTGAATCCGTCCCCCGATGACACGTGCCAGATTTCGGCTACATGGACCTATCCTCAGGTAAAGGGCCAGGGCGTGGGCGTCGCCAAGTTCAACAAAGATATGGTTCAGCTGGTCGCGGATACCCTCGAAGCGAGTAAGCAGGCCTCGATGGACGACGAGGACAGCCGCGTGACCATGATGTACACCGCCGAGATCGTCTCGATTGACGGCGAAATTGCCTGCGTGCGTACGTTCACCAACAGTTATCAGCCTCCGTATCGATCGGTGCAGAAGACGAGGTCGGCGTACTACAACCTCAAGACAGGTGAGCAGGTTTCGCTCGAGGACTCGCTTGCGCAGCACGGGCTCTCGTTTGACACGCTCAAGAGTGAGGCCAAGCAGGCAATTAGGACGGCAAAGCCGGATATGGACTCCGTGTCCGAAGACAACATCGACGATGACGATAACTACACCGAGGATCATTTCTACTACGATGGCAAGGGCTATATCATCGTCCTCGATACTGGCGAGTTTGACTGCATGGCATGGGATACCCACGACTTGGTTGCGCACGCCTTCGACTCGAGCTATTCCTGCGGTCAGGATGTAACGCCCGACCGGGCTAGGGCCACGTACGTACCCAACGAGTAGAGTAAAGCCGCAAGAAGCGAATTACAAAGTCCCCCGGTGACGCAAAACGCAGCGCTGCCGGGGACTTTTTGATCCCAAGGGGACGGAGGAAAACGGATCAAAAAGCTTAGCCGCGCTGGAGGCCGAAGAGTTTGGCGTTGCGCTCGGCGACCATCATGTTAATATTGGCGATCTCCATCTTGCCGTCAATGTAGGGCTGGTAGGTGCCGTACGGGTCGCCGGCTCCCAAGCTGCAACTGCCGCAGTTGTCGCAGCTGCCGTTGCCGCAGCCCGCAAGTGCCAGCTTAATGATCTCCTCGCGCTCGGCACGCGTCGTGTCTTTGATGAGCTTGCTTTTTGCCATGACGTTCCTCGATTCGATTGTGACCGTCGGCCGCGCATGTCTTGTAGATACCGACGGGCTTTGCCCATCATAGGCTTTTGCGCGGGTAGAATGCATGGATAACTTGATGCTTACGGGCGACGGAAGGGATTGTTGCATGGACCAGGATAAGACGACCGTAATGGGTGGCTATGGCTCCCCGCGGACGGGCAATGGCGCCGATGAGACCCGCGTCGTGCCGGACGCCCGATACGCTGCCCCCGATACGACGCAGGCGTCGGCCGATCCCACAGGGGTTATGGGCCATGGCGATGCACCACGGGATCCGTTTGATTATGCACCGCAGGACCCGTATGGCAACGCGACGCCGGACCCGTATGGCAACGCGGCGGAAGACCCTTATGATGACTTGCTGCAAAATCCCATTCCGCAACCTCAGCAGACGACATATATGCCGCGCACGGCACAACCGCGCTACGAGTCGCGCGACCGATATGCACGCGAGCCGTATCGTGAGTATCCCAAGTCTATCCCTCAGTATGGCGAGGACGAGGAGAAGAAGTCTTCGCGTTCGTCGAGCGTGATCAAAAAAATCCTGATTGTGCTGGCGATCTTCTTTGCCCTGTCGGTTGTGTTTGCCATCGTGTCGGGCATGCTCAACAAGCGGGGCGCCACGACTGATACCACGGCAGAGCAGACCGAGACGACCCAGTCCGGCGCCGTCGACCTGAGCGATATCCCGGGTCAGTACTGGTCTAACGCCAAGAAGCTCCTCAAGTCGCGCGGGGCCGATCTTTCGAATGCCGTGATTCTGACCGATGACGGCTCGACGCCTGTTGTCGACGCCAACTGGGTCGTGACGTCTGCCTACTATAACGACAACGGTAACCTCGAGATTCAGCTCACGCGCAAAGACAGCTTGTCGGGCAATGCGTCCGGCGACCAGGGCACCACGGACAGCTCGAGCTCCAACACGCTGGAGGACCTGAGCAACAAGGCGCAGGAGTTGGGAGACAAGGCCCAAGAGCTGGGCGACACGGCTCAGAATCTCGGCGATACCGCACAGAACCTGGGCGATATGGCAACGAACGCCTGGAATGCCCTGCAAAACGGCATTTCGGGCGCACAGGGAAACTAGCGGTCGAGCGGCTAGAGCCTTAGCAGTGCAAACAAAAACGGGACGCAGGATCGCGTGACCAGGCGCGTAGGCGCGTTGGTCGGCGGTCCTGCGTCCCGTTTTGCTGTCGATTACAGCTGCTCGGCCGGACGCTCGGGTGAACTAAAGCCCGAGTCAAATGTGACGACGCACGAGGCGTCGGGCCGGCGCTCGTGCACGATTCGCGTGACGAGCTCCAGCAGCTCCTCGTCGGATATGTCAAAGCCGTCGGGACGCACCAGGTCAAACGAAACGAACCCGTCGTGCTCGTGCAGGTCGTGGATGGAGAGCGCGGGATCGATCTGCATGATGCCGCGCTTGACCCAGCCGCGCAGGTCGTCGCCGGTGGTGGCGATGGGGTCGCAGTGCAGCGTGATATCGATGCCCATCTGATGCTTGATATCGTGTTCGATGGTGTCCAGGATCTCATGATGTTCAAACGCATCACCCTCGCCGGGCATTTCCACGTGCGCACTGGCAAATTGCCGACCGGGGCCGTAGTCGTGCACCATCAGGTCGTGCGTGCCTAGGACCTGCGGATACGACATGATCTTATCGCGGATTGCCTGGACGAGCTTGGGGTCGGGCGCTTGCCCCAACAGCGGGCTGATGGCGTCGCGTACCAGGCCCATGCCGCTGATGCAGATGAAGGTGCCCACGCCCAGGCCCGCCCAGCCATCGAGGTCAAAGCCGGTCGTCTGCGAAATAAGCGCTGCGGCCAGGACCGAGGCTGAGGCAATGACGTCATTTTTGGAATCCTGCGCCGTGGCGATAAGCGTCTCGGAATGTATGCGATTGCCCAGCGTGCGGTTGAACGCCGCCATCCAAAACTTGACGAGCATGGACAGGACAAGGGCTGCCATGGAGAGCGTCGAATACGCGGTGGGGGAGGGCTTGATGATCTTGGTGACCGACTCCAGGATCAGGTTGATGCCGACGGCGCAAACGAGAACGGCGACAAACAGCCCCGCCAGGTATTCGTAGCGGCCGTGGCCATAGGGGTGCCCCTCGTCGGCCGGGCGGCTGGCGAGGCGGAATCCGAGCAGGCTCACGATGTTGCTCGAGGCGTCGGAAAGGTTGTTGAAGGCATCGGCGATAAGCGAGACGGAGCCCGCGAGCAGACCCGCGATGCCCTTGGCTAGGCACAGGGTAATGTTGAGGCCAATGCAAATGAGGCTTGCGGCAAAGCCCGCGTTGGTGCGGCGGGAAGCGTCGACCGGTTCGCTCTCGCTGCCCGGAACAAGCGTATGTACCAGCCGATTTACAAATAGCATAACGATCGTCCTCACAATCATGTTTAAGGGGATAGTGTAGCTCGCACAGACGCAACATGTACCGGTGCTCAGAAAATGCAGCAATGGTCTGCCGGCGCTAACGGGCGCGAGGCGGAGGGGGACGACTGCCCGCGCGCCTTCGAGTTCACTGCGCCTTCCCGTCCGACCGAGTGCTCCATTTTGGGCCACATGGGTATGGGCACGCGCCGATTTGCTCGACATACTTAATGTCGACAGCCCTGTGCAAAGGAGGACGTTTCCATGGACGAGATGTTTGCCATTAAATGCCAAAACTGCGGCGGCCCTATGTACTCACACCAGGCTAAACGCAGCTTTGAGTGCGCCTATTGCGGCACGGTCGTTCCGTGGCAGGCCGATGCGGGGGAGCCCAAGAGCGCCCTGGGCATTCGCCATACGCCACTGACGGTTGTCGATGGGCTGCTTAAGCTCACGCATGTGTCGCAGCTCGAGCGCCCGGTGGACCCCGACTGGTATTTCTTTAATGAGCACTGGCGCAATCAGTCGGTTCTGGAGCATCTGCTGTGGGAAGACCGCGGCACGGCCCAGGAGTTCCAAGAGGCCACGCACGTGAGCATCCCCTGTCCCTTCTGCGGAGCGTCCTTTGAGGGCGAGTCGACCCAGCGCGTGTTTGAGTGCCCGTCCTGCGGCAATAAGATCGGTGTCGCCGACCTGCTCAAGCCGGGGACGTTTAGCAAGCGCCTGACCATGGGCGTTGGTGCGGAATATGTGCCCGAGCAGGGTATTCCCTGCGAGATAACGCCGCAGCAGGCGCGCGCCAATGCGCTTGAGCTGGTGCGCCGATATCCAGACGCCTTTGCCGGTCACGATGTGGAAGACGCGATTCAAAACGACATGATGCTCTTCTACTTCCCCATGGCGCTCGCGGACCTGCGCATGATGGCGTCCTTCCCGGGCAAGGGCCTGAGCAAGGAGACCCTGGTGTACTACGAGGTGCTCGACTGGGCATATCCCAGGGCAAACTACCTGGACGTTCGCCTTATGGACATTCTGGAGCCATGGGACTTTGCCAAGGTTGGGTCGTTCGACCCGGCCATGCAGGAAGGCGACTTCCGCGTTGTCTCCGTCGATGCGTCCACCAAGGACCAGGTGGTCATTGACAAGCTGGCGCTCGACATTGTTGGCAACGATGCCGAGACTTTCCTGGGGCTCAATAAAAAGAGCATCCGCACCTGGGCGCGCAAGGCCCGCAAGCACAAGGACGGCCTGGTTATGGTGCCGGTCTACTTTGTCGATCGTCCCGCGTCGGATGGACGTAATGGCGAGCAGGTGCGCATTGCCGTGAACGGCCAGACGGGCCGTGCGGCGGCGGTGGTGTTTAGCGACAAGCGCGAGACCCATGTGGTGGCACCGCTCAATCCCAACGTGATGCTGTCGAGCGAAAGCACCGTGCACGCCACGCCCATCGAGGTCAAGTACGTTAAATCGCCCTTCCTATACCAGGTCGTGCGCCGTGGAGGCGGCGAACAGCCGCGGCAGGTGGCAGCGGCGGCCGAGGGTTCCTACCGAGAGGAGAAGCCCAAACGAAAGGGCCTGTTCGGCGCGATCTTTGGGAAGTAGGGGAGTGGTGCGGGACAGTGCGCAGTAGTGCGAGCTGCCCGTCGTGGTAGATGTAAATAAACGGTGGGACGACTGCAAAAGAGCCTTTCCACTGGGTAAAATCAAACTGTGCCGCGGAACCCGCTCCTCAGCTAGTCACACTTCGGAAGCGCGGGCAACGCAGGTATTATCGTCTAAAGGGCCGGCTGCAGCCGGCCCTTTTCTGCGGCAGCGTGGATTCGAATATCAACACGGTGTACGGTCCCATGGTGCTTTGCTCCGTGACGAACGGACCTATGACGGCGCATTCTGTAATCCTCATTTGTGCGGTCCCCTAATCATTTGCGTTGACTGTCATTGTCTTCGTTGAAGACGCGTCCTAAAACAAACACCGTTCTATCAACTCTTTACCGCGCAGGGTGTCGACCCACTCCTGCGGGATGGCTTTGAGACCGTATGCCGTGCCTGCGAGGGCGCCGGCGACGGCTGCGGTGGTGTCGGTGTCGTCGCCCAGGTTGACGGCGGCAAGTGCGCACTCTTCGTAGCTGTTAGTGTTGACGAAGCACCAGGTGGCTGCCTTAAGCGTGTCACGCACGAAGCCGCCGGACCTGATTCCCTGCTCCGGTATGCTTTTCAGCTGGAGCGCCCACGAGGGAAGTGTGCCATTCAGCACGCCTCTCATCAGCTCGACAAATATAACGCATGCGTCGGTCGACGTTCTGTGGGCGTGCGTAATGGCGGAGACCTCGCAGATCTCCTCGTCTGTTGCATCGGTGAACGCCAGGGGAGCGATGCGCATGAGCGATCCGTTGCCATTGTCGCGCTCGCCGGAGCCTCCCTTACCGGAGTGAAGTGCGCGGGCGGTTGTATCACCGTAGTCGAAAACGCCGTCGATCGTATACTTGCCACGGGCAATCCAGCTTACGAACTTGCTGCGCATGTCTGCGGTGTCGATATGCCCGAGCTCCCTAATCGAGTCGCAGGTAGCAAGCGCCATGGACGTGTCATCGCCCCAGGTGCCGGCGGGCTGCCCATGCGCGCCGTAGCCGATCATGTCGGTGCATTCGAACGTGCCGCGAGGCATAAACTCGTAGGGAACGCCCAGCGCGTCGCCGACGGCAAGTCCATAGATGCAGTCGCGCAATGTTGTTTTCGGTCCGTCTGTCAAGGAGCGCTCCTCTTATGTCGGGGGATATGAAACGCCGTGGGGGGGGGTATCGGTCGCAACGTGCTGCTACCCTTGCGTTTCGCCATTGGTCGCTTCGTTGATGGCGCGGTACTCGGCACTCAGCTCGCGCGCCAGCTCTTCCTTGCTTGGAAGATATGGCAGGTATTTGGCGGCAAACACTTGGTCGTTGTCTTCGGGCAGCGTGTACTCGACAATCGAGTCGCTTTTGTCCGCGCAGAGCACGATGCCTATAGGTGGATTGTCGCCTTCGTTCATGAGCTCGCGCGTGTAGTAGTTCACATACATTTGCATCTGGCCCAGGTCCTGATGCGTAAGGTCATCGGTCTTAAGGTCGATGAGCACGAAGCAGCGCATCAGATAGTTGTAAAACACAAGGTCAATATAGAAATGGCGCCCATCAAAGGTGATGCGCTTTTGGCGCGCCTCGAAAGCGAAACCACGGCCAAGCTCCAGCAGGAATTTCTGAAGATGCGTGATGAGCGCCTGCTCTAGATCGCTCTCGCGAAACGCAGTATCGTCCGAGAAACCTAAAAACTCCAGTACATATGGGTCGCGGATGATATCCTCGGGGCGACGAGCCGGGGCGCTCTTTTGGATTTCCTGGGTGACGGCCTCCTTGTCCTTGCTGACAAGCAGGCGCTCGCGGAACATGGTGTTGATTTGGCGTTCGAGCTGACGCGTGCTCCAACGAGAATCGGCGCATTCGTTCATGTACCAGGCGCGAGCATCAGGGTCGGGAATGCGCATCAACCTGCGGTAATGAGTCCAGCTCAATTCGCTACGCAGTGCGTCGCGAATTGGAAACGCAAGAAAGAACTGACGCATATTGCGAAGGTTTGCGATGCCAAAGCCTCTTCCGAAATCCGCGGTAAGCCTTCTGGAGAGGCCTGCAATCAATGCCTCTCCATATGCTGCGCGCTCCTCTCCGCCCTGCTCGTTAACAATGCTCTTGCCGATCTCCCAATACGCCTCAACCATCGCAAAGTTAACGGCGGTATAGGCCTTGTCGCGAGCGGCGTTGAGAATCGAGGAAACCTGCTTGTAAAAAACTTCTGGCACGATTGCCGATTCTCCACGGTTTACCAGTTCGCCCACCACTGTCGCCCCACTTTCCTCTTGTGGAATGCATCTTTATCGCATTTAGTTTAAAGCCTCGCGCGGACACGAATTGCTGTGCTGTCTGGCACCTTCGCATGGGCGCCTTGCGGTGACTAAAATGTGGCCATAGAGGCAGTTTTAGCGGACCCCGCGGGTGTGACACGCATGGATAACAACACTTTGCTGTTCCAGGACAAAGGTTCGGGTAGGTTTAAAGACGTTAAGATCTACCCCAACCGTATTGAGGTGCTCAAGAAGGGCACTTTCGGCGGCAAGCACACCGAGATTGTCTATCTTAAGGACATCACGGGGGTCAACAGGATCAGGGGCCGCGACGTTTTCCTACGTAACAGGCTGTTGACTGCTTGTGTCTTTAGCCTGAGCAGCCGCTCCCAGGCAAACGAGTTCGTCAACGTGCTCAATATGGTGATGTGATCGGGCGCTTTTGAACGCAAAAACCGGGATGCAAGGAGTCGCACCTTGCATCCCGGCTGAGCTAAAACGGCGCTGTTGCATGCCGTTGGAGCTTTAGCGCTTGATCTCGATATCGTCGAGCTTGACGTCCATGGCCTCAGTCTTGGCCTTGGCGATGTCATCGGCAAATTCCAGGGACTTCATCATGGCTTCGACGGCGTCCTTGTGCTCCTCGACGTTGTCGATGCGCACGTAGACGCTGCCGCCCTCAACGTCGGTGAAGTACTCAGTCGTTACGCCGCCCGAGTGCGTGAAGTAAGCACTGCGCCAGGTCTTGCCGTTGTATTTAACGGGGTCGCTTTCGGTCCATCCGGAGTTGGCCTTCCACTTTGCCTCGTAGTCGAACAGCTCGTCGGCGTTCTTGTCGGGGTCGAAGACAGGAATGAAGCGGTCGCTCGCGTGCTCGCTTTCGGTGAACTTAAACTGGGCCCTGTCGGCCGTGTCGCCGGCAACGTCGGTAATCTCGACGCCCTCGGGGACCTCGACCTTAAACCAAATGAAGTCGGTCCTCATATCCACGGCTGACTTTTCTGCTCCGCCGCCACCGCTGCTGCCGGTAGCGCCACCGCTTCCGCCACAGCCCACCAGGGCAACCGCGGCAAAGAGGCTGATGCAGAGGGTGAGAATCGCTAAGGCCTTCTTTTTCATGGTCGTGTCCTCCTCGATCTGTAACCGCCCATGGATTACCTGCCTTTACTGTACGCGTGGGCGGCTCGCTAGGGTGGGCCATGTGTCCCATTCTGAGGGCCGGATTTGCGCCGTTAAGTGGCAATATGCGCTGGTGTAAGGAGGGGAGGGCCGATGCCATCGACCCTCCCCGGGGTTGGGTGCCCGTTGTTTTAATGGGGCATGTGCGTGTGGGCGTGTGCGGGGTTCCGTTACTTGATCTCGATGCTCGAAATCTCGACTTCCCGCGCCTCGGAAACTGCCTCTGCCATGTCATCGGGGAATTCGATGGAGTTGAGGAGCGCCTCGGCTTCTTTCTTGTGCAGGTCGAAGTTTGAGATAAGGACGTAGACGCTTCCCGGCTCAACGTCGGTAAATAGGAGGGTCGAGACGCCGCTGTCATCCTCGTACGTTCCGACGAGCCACGTCCTGCCGTTATACTCGACGGACCCGCTGTCCTTCCACTGGAACGTATCACCTTTCTTTTCTGCCTGGTCGGCGTGGGATTCCTCGGCAGTCAGCGCTTTTTTCCAAACGGGGATAAAACGATCGGCCGAGGCGTTCTCGTCTTCGGGGAAGGTGAGCTGGACCCTGTCGGCATTCTTGCCGGCGGAGTCGCTTACGCCGACGCCCGCGGGCATCTCGACCTTAAACCAGATAAAGTCGGTCTTCTTGGCGACGGGGGCCTTTTCCTTGCTCTCGCTCTTGGTGCTGCCGCCTCCGCCCGATGCGCTCCCGCCGCAGCCGACAAGGGCAAACGCGGCAAAGAGGGCGATGCAAAGGGAAAGGATCGATAGGGTCTTTTTCTTCATGGTGGCGTCCTCCTTGTCTGCCAGGGACATCATGTGCCGCGGATCGCTGGGGCAGCGGTGACGCATGCACATGATGCCTTTGTTTACTGTGCGGTTATTCCTCCATTCGTCGTCCGGTGCCGTGATGAGCTTGCCCCAACATAGGGCTCCTTACCTATATGTATGCCCCAGTTGCCGCTGCCCGGAAGTCTCGAAAGGTGGGCCATGTGTCCCATGTTTGCGGTGCCGACGCCTATCGTTCGTCATAGTAATCCGCGATGGCCAGGTGCGCTGACGCTCGAGTACTTATGGGCTAGACTTAGCACCATTATGTGATCGATGCGGTCGGTCGGCGGTTGCCACCCGACCGATGTATATGACTTGAAGGTGCATGTGTATGAGCCAAGAGATGATGGACAAGACCTGCCGCGGGTTTGCCGAGGCGCTGGCCGCGCGCGAGCCGGTTCCCGGCGGTGGCAGCGCGAGCGCCTTTGTGGGCGCGCTGGGCGCCTCGCTGTGCGGAATGGTTGCCCGCTACGGTGCGACCAATCCCGCGCTTGCTGATCGTGCGGATGACCTGACGCGCGCGTTTGCCCAGGCTGATGAGCTGGCCCAGGAGCTTGTCGAGTTGGTTGCCGAGGACGTTCGTGCCTACAGGCGGGTGTCCGCGGCGTACGGTATTCCGCGTGACGATCCGGCTCGAGCGATCGCGATTCAGGATGCGCTGCATGTGGCCGCTATGCCGCCGTATCGCATTATGGATGCCTGCGGGCGTGCACTGGCGCTGCTCGAGGACATGGCCGACAAGGGTTCGCGTCAGCTGCTGTCCGATGTGGCGTGCGGCGCCGTGTTCTGCCGTTCCGCTATGCAGGGCGCGAGCTTGACGCTCTTTGCGAACACCACGTCTATGAAGGATCGCGCTCGTGCTGAGGAGCTCGAGACGGCGTGTGATGAGTTGCTCGACACGTGGTTGCCGCGCGCCGATGCGCTGGCGCGCCGCGCCGCCGACGCTGCAAGGAAGAGAGGATAGCCATGGCTGAACTGCTGAAGGGTGCCCCCGTTGCTCGCGCTTTGACTGAGGAACTTGCTGCTCGCTGCGTGGCTTTGCGTGAGCGCGGCGTTGTGCCGACGCTGGCCATCGTTCGCGTGGGCGAGCGCGAGGACGACCTGTCCTACGAGCGCGGTGCGCTCAAGCGCTGCGAGAAGGTTGGCATTGAAGCTCGCCGCATTTTGCTTCCCGCCGATGTTTCGCAGGACGAGCTGTTGACGGCCATCGAGGACATCAATACCGATTCGTCTGTTCATGGCTGCCTGATGTTCCGCCCGCTGCCCGCCGGCCTTGACGAGGACGCGGTTGCCGCAGCGCTCGATCCTGCCAAGGACGTTGACTCTATGACGCCGGCTTCGCTGCTCACCACGCTTTCGGGGCGCGGCGAGGGTTTTGCCCCCTGCACAGCCGAAGCCGTGCTTGCTTTGCTGGATCATTACGGCGTTGAGCTGGATGGAGCTAAGGTTGCTGTGGTCGGGCGCTCGCTGGTGATCGGGCGTCCTGTTGCCGCCATGCTTACGGCGCGCAATGCGACCGTGACGACGTGCCATACGCATACGCGCGACCTTGCTGCCGAGTGCCGTGCTGCCGACATTGTGGTTGCGGCCGTTGGACGCGCGCGTACGATTGGCGTGGATGCGGTTCGCGAGGGCCAGACGATCATCGATGTTGGCATTAATTGGGACGAGGCCGCTGGCAAGCTGGTCGGGGACGTCGATTCTGATGCTGCGGAGCCGGTCGTTAACGCCATCACGCCCGTGCCGGGCGGCGTGGGCGCTGTGACGACGGCGATCCTCGCCAAACACGTGATCGAAGCGGCCGAGCGTGCATCGAAATAGGCGTTTTGGGCTGTTTGAGGGGTTAGTTCTATATCCCGTGGACAAAAAATGCCAAATATGAGTACTGTTGCCAAGCTAGTCACATATATTTTAGGTCAAATAGGCTCTCTAACGATATTTATTATCGATAGAGAGCCTATTTTATTGGACCTATGAGGAATTACATCATCTAATTTTGGTGGCGCGCGCAGACGTGGTGTAAGAGCGTCCCGAGGTCCGTCGCTGCAAGTC
>ERZ812616.829-NODE-829-length-40273-cov-3.227187_pt1 | contig 40273 bp, 27 predicted proteins | sample MGYA00376249_ERZ812616 | MGnify/ENA primary metagenome ERZ812616 (study PRJEB26924, sample SAMEA4378265) | human gut metagenome | biome: human gut; feature: human-associated habitat; material: faeces | place: China | collected 2013 ...
ATATTACACACCCCCTGCCCCCTCTCAAGAGGGGAAAAGTTACAACCGGTTAATAAACATGACATGGTAATCAATCACTTATTAAAGCAAAGCGTTACAGCATCCCGTCAACTTATCACGTTAAGTGACGAAGCGATAAACCGTATACTGACTGATACAGCAGACGAGCTGATAAACAGGCAAGCAGAAGTTCTTACGGCAAACGAGAAAGACCTCGCCCGTATGGACCCCACCAACCCCAAATACGACCGTCTGAAACTGACAGCCGACCGTCTGGCCGGCATTGCCGGAGACATGCGGAATGTAGCCTCACTCCCCTCTCCGCTCGGTAAAGTGATTAGTAAAGCTACCCGTCCGAACGGCATGGTGATCCGTAAAGTATCGGTACCATTCGGAGTGATAGGCGTTATCTACGAAGCACGTCCGAACGTCACTTTCGATGTATTCTCTTTATGTTTCAAAAGCGCAAACGCCTGTGTTCTAAAAGGTGGTTCGGATGCCGACGACTCCAATCGTGCACTGGTTGCTATCATCCATTCCGTATTGGAACGCCACGGTATCAACCCGGCCGTTTGTACTTTATTGCCTCCCGAACGGGAAGCGACTACGGAATTATTGAATGCCGTCGGCCTGGTAGACCTTATCATTCCCCGTGGCAGCAGTTCGCTGATCAATTTCGTACGCGACAATGCCCGCGTGCCGGTTATCGAAACAGGAGCCGGTATCTGCCATACCTATTTTGACAAGGACGGGGATAAAGAAAAAGGGCAAGCTATCGTGAACAATGCCAAGACCCGGCGGGTAAGCGTTTGCAATGCATTGGATTGTCTGATCATCCATCAGGAACGGCTCAACGATCTTCCCTTTATCTGCGATAAACTGAAAGAGAGCGATGTCACGATCTATGCAGACGAGCAGGCTTTCGCCGCTTTGTCGGGACAATATCCGTCAGCACTGCTGCAACCGGCCAACAAAGACAGCTTCGGCACCGAGTTCCTCGACTACAAGATGAGTATCCGTACCGTAACATCGCTCGAAGAAGCACTGGAACATATCGCCCGTTACAGTTCTAAACATAGCGAAAGCATCGTCAGCGAGTCATCCGAAGCTATCCGCCTGTTCCAGCAACAGGTAGATGCCGCCTGTGTCTATGCCAACGTATCGACCGCTTTCACTGACGGCGCACAGTTCGGTTTCGGGGCAGAAATCGGTATCAGTACGCAGAAGTTACATGCCCGCGGACCGATGGCTTTACCGGAATTGACTACCTATAAGTATATTATCGAAGGAGACGGGCAGATAAGGAAATCCTGAACCTAGAAACACCTTTCCTCTGATCAATACGACAACTTCTCCCTTACCCGGACTATTTTCTCTTCCAGCTAAGGGAGATTTACTTTTATCTTACGACTAACATCATATCTCAATTTCTATCCATATATTTGCTATCCCGAGGCACTAGTAAAGATATGGATTATTATATGCAGACATCCCACATGATATTCTACCGGTTCGTCTTGTCCGGTTTATTATTACTTATTTCTTATACGCCGGGATATAGTGAGGAATCTCGTCTGTCACAACCTGTCGACACACTCTCTTTCCACCTACCTGACGTTGTAGTGACCGCCATTGAAGGGAAAGGAGTGGGAAGTGTGTCGTTGTTGCCTTCCTCTGCCATAGAACATGTACAACCTTTCAGCGCCGCTGACCTGATGCAGCTCCTACCGGGAGGACTGACGATCAATTCTTCTTTTGGTCAACCTCAATACTTTGCAATCAGGGAAATTACACTGAACAATGGACTGAATAACCTGTACCCTCAGAATGCTGAACAGGTACAGATCGTGCTTGACGGTTCACCACTACATAGCAATACGGACATTGGAAATCCGTTCAGCGGTGCAGATACCCGTTTCCTTTCCATGAATGAAGTAGAGCAGGCAGAGGTTGTCCGTGGTATTCCCTCGGCCCGTTACGGAAATCTCACCAATGGAATGTTGTTGCTAAAAACCCGTAGTGGTAAAATGCCTCTTACTGCCGGTATACGCTACAACCCAAACATGAAGCAATACACAGCAGGAAAAGGCTTCGTCATTTCTCCTCCCGGACACACGTTGAACCTGCTGGCCGACTATACTGCACAAGGTAATTTCCACACCGGAGGGCTTCGTTTGGCTAATACCTACCACTGGCAACCGGGAGGTCATCCGCTAACAGCACGATTCGATTATTACGTAAGAATAGGTAATCTAAAAAGCTATGCCAGCGAAGAAAACCATATCCGACAAAAATTGCAAAACCACCGGTTGACCTTCAACGGAGAATGGAAACCCGGTAAACCGTTACTCGAAAGTCTTTCATTCCGTGCCGACTTCTCTGCCTCTAAAACGGTGGAGGACAAATATTACGTACCGTTTGCCCAGCAAGTCTACACCCACTCGACCGTCACTGGTGAAAGCGTAGCACAGGTATTGCCTGCCCGTTACATCTGTCGCGAACTACGCGAAGGGCTACCGGTCTATACCGAAATGGAAATGCATGCCATCACACAACGTCCTTTGCCTTCATCCGGAAGCCGGATAGAGCTAAGCACCGGAATCACTTGGCGCAGCGAAGGTAACCGAGGTAACGGATTACAATTCGACTTCGAACGCCCGCCGAGCGACTCCCCCCGTCCCCGTTCCTATAAAGAAATACCTTTCTTGCATAGCGGTGCGGCTTTTGCTGAAGCAGTCTTCCACGGACCTTATGCAACGGTACAGGCCGGAATACGTTACCACGGCCTCGGGTGCAAGGATTACGGCTGGCTGGGAAGTGTCGAACCCCGCCTCAACCTATCGTGGACAGCCTTTTCTTCATCCCGCTACCAACTACGACTGAAAGGGGGCGCCGGACTGATGGGATATATGCCAACCAACGAAATGCTCTATCCCTCGCCGGTTTACAACGACCGTACAAGTTTTTACTATAACGATCCAGAGGAAGGCAACTCACTCGCCATTGTCTATACCCATGTATCGGACGATAGAAAAAACACCAGTCTCCGCCCCACGATCAACCGGAAATTCGAGACCGGTTTCATTCTCGGATCTCCCCTGGTAAATCTCGACCTGACAGGTTTCTATGAGCGGAAAACAGGAGGTTTCACCTTTATGACCGATTACCGGCCGTATACGCACCGGACATATGAATATCAAAGCGAAACAGGACTTCATCCCGAATACCGTAACGGGCAGGTATGGGTAAACGGGCAACCGGTTCCCTACCGGAACCGACACAGCTTTACAGCCGTCAGCACCCCAGTAAATGCAGAGACAACAACCAAGCATGGTGTCGAAATGACCGCCGACTTCGGTACGTTCCATCCCCTGCTTACCTCTCTGGTTATAGACGCGCAATGGCTCCGTATCAGCAACAAAACCGACCTGTTGACGGCCCATACCGAATCAGGCGAGATTAACGGAGAAAGTTATGCATATGTCGGCTATTATGATAAAGGATACAACTCCAAAGGTAATAAGTTGATCACTGAACAACTCAGCACCAATTGCCGTTTCATTACTCGCATACCCCGTATCGGGCTGGTGACGACACTTACCCTGCAAATGGTTTGGATGCAACGTTCTCGGTGGTACTACAACGATGGAAACGAAACAGAAATCTGGCCCGTCTACTGGTGCGGAGCGGACGGTATCCGCCACCCGTTCACCGAAACAGAGAAAGCCGATCCCGATTTCTCTAAATTACTCATAATCGGTAATCCCAATGATTTTTCACAGGATACATACAAACCCTACGGTTTGATCAACCTCCGTGTCAGCAAAGAGTTCAGCCGCTATGTCACCCTGTCTTTCTTCGCCAACAACCTTGGGGATATGCGCCCGGTGCGCCTCGTTGCTAGCACGGGAAATTATCTGCGCCAAAATCCTTCTCCTTTCTTCGGATTGGAAATGCAAATAAAACTATAAATATAGAGATATGACAACACAACTCAAATACATAAAACTATGCCTGCTTTTCCTACTACTTACAGCAGGATGTTCGGAAGTCCCTTTCGATAGCCGGGTCATACACATCCGCCTCGTGATAACGGACAATACTCCGGAATTTCCGCTCAATAATATCCCGATCGTCATAAAAAACCAAACCATCGGCAACTCATACACGCAAGCGACCGACATCGACGGGAAAGCAGATATTAAGATCTCTCCGGGAATCTGTTCCGTCAGTTTCTCCCACCGATTGACAAAAGGCATGACTACCTATAACCTCAGTGGAGGATTGGCAAGTCTCACGGTAGAGCCTGGAAACCAGGATCTATATCTGGAACTACCAGTTTCCCAGACTACCGCCCCACAGCTGGTGATAGAAGAACTCTATTTCAGCGGTTGTATGCGAATTGACAATAAAACCCATTATACTTCCGATCAGTATCTGGCGATTGCAAATAACTCCGACCAGACCGTTTACCTCGATGGCCTCTGTATCGCTCAGGCCGCTCCTTACACGACAGCAAAACCGTCAAACTGGATGCAATTGACTGACATGAAGGAGATTCCTCTCGCGATGATGTGCTGGCAGTTCCCCGGCAACGGTACCGACAATCCGCTCGAATCCGGTCAGCGACAAATTATCGCTACAAATGCAGTCGACCATACTTCCGGTCCGGCAGGTGTTGCCGCATCACTGAATCTCTCGCATGTAGAATGGGCCTTTTGGAACGCAGCCTTGACCTCGAGCCAAATCACCGCCGGTGTACGCCCTCTGAATCTAGTCTGGCATGGTAGTGCAAAAGTATATGCCCTGACAGTCAGTGGTCCGACCATACTGCTCTTCCTGCCCCAAAGTGATATGACCGCCTGGGTTGCCGACAACAGTCACATAGGAACTGAGCCGGAGACTACCTCCAAGTTACAATATTTATATATCCCAGCCGAATGGGTAATCGATGTCGCCAACTTCGTCACCTCTGCGGTACAGACAGCCAACAGTCGTATCCCCCTCACGATGGACCCGTCCCCCGGCTTGGCCGGCCCTACCGGTAGCGGTTTTGCCTGGCGAAGAGAGCACCGGAAAGAGGGAAACCGTACCGTTTGGGAAACGGGAAGAGGAACCTCTCGTGACTTCAGTCGGCAACAACCAAGTATGAAAGACAATTCCGGTACAAACTAAGTAACAACTTTTTACGATGACGATCAGACAACTACATAAACTACTATTTTATTGCCTGCTTACTATAGCCTCACTATTTACGGCAAGAGGACAGGACAATTCGACCGAACAATCTGAATTATCTGAAATTACTTGCACAGGCATCAGCTACCGCAAACATTTCAACTCCTGGGAAAGCTCTCTCAACCCGGCAGGAATCCAGTATACACCCATCGACAGTTTGTTGGAAACCCGGATCATATACAGCAATCGACATCATGTACTTGCAGCTGTCGATCAACCAGACAAGACCATGCAATACGGTGGAACGGCAAAAGGTTACAAACGATTAGGCAAGTTACAACTCTGTGGAGGTATGGGTTGGCAACAAGATCGCCTGAAAGGACAAAGCTGGAACTACCTCGTATACCCCGGCAGCTTGGTTACGGCAGGCGACTCCTTGAGTGTTCCACACCACTTCGAGCAATACAGCATCTACGGAAAGGCAGCTTATGCCTTCTCCTCCCGACTCCTGGCTGGGCTGAGCGGTGCCTACACTGCAACCAAGAACAAAGATGCCTCACCGGAAGGACGATACAGCGGCAATGCATATATAACCACCTTCTCGATCGGCCTGATCTATACCGTGCAATCCATCCGTACCGGTCTTTCAGCCTCTTTTGAACACCGGACAGAATCATTCAGCTCCGGTAGTGACAACAATAAACGCCTCTACACTTTCCCGTCGGGTTATTTCATTCCTATGACAGAATTCAGTTTCGGAACCAAGGGAACATCCGGAAGTTCTACAAAGAGCACAGGTCAATATCGCAGCATAACCAATGGAGGGCAAGCTGCTTTACAAGCGGAATGGATACAAGCCAATCGGAAATGGTTCAACGAGCTGAATGCCGGATATGAATGCCGCAGTATAAGTCCTGATTATACGTCCTTCCTGTACGGTTGGAAAGAGCAGGCCATTACATTCGGTTACCACAGCAGACTGGCGATACCTCACGGACGATGGGTCCATCTCCTTACCCCTGCTCTTTCCCAGCAACGTACCCGATCCGATCGTATCCTGCAATCATCGACCCTGCTTCGTTTCGCCTCACGCCATACGGCAAAAGTATCGTTCGGTTATGAACTGGCACACGATTACACTCCGGACGGTCCTTCCCGCGCCTGGCAACTGACAGCCTCCCTGATGGATCTCCGTGACAAATATTACAGTTATCCTTACACGATCGCCCAACTTACCGGCACCATCCGGATCGAAACAGCCTTCCTCCGCCATCTCGACCTGCCGCATGCAAGACATCTGATGGTACGCCCATCCGTATCCTTACAGACAGGCTACGGTACAGAAGAACACATCACCCGAGAAGAAAATAAGGCCGAAGTTGAAATGGGAACCCTCCGCAATTACGAACGTGTCAGTTCCCGTTTCGCCGCCCTCACCGCTACACGTTTACAACTAGGTATGTTAATGGAATACCGTCGCCCACTGATAGACAAAACAGACGGAGGATTACGCATACAGGCGGAGATTGAACAGATCATCCGAAATAAAACCAATTACCGGACGGATAAAACTGGTGGAGGCATTACTTTTTCGCTTATCGTCTGGATCTGACACTTCCCATCCCGGCACAGAAGTACCACATCGTTCATAATTAGTTCCATATCGTCCGTATCTCACAGACTCCTTAGGAAACTTGCTTCGGGTGTTCATACCTTTGAAGAGTGAAATTTGTATGATACATTGATAAGCACTTAATAAACTATGGACAAAAAGACGAATTCACTCTTTGTGATGCAACGCTTGTATGCACATATATTAAATGTTATGGAAAATGAAAAGCCATACCTCGACCCTGGGTTGACCTTAAGGAAACTGGTACGTCTTATCGGAACAAACCGCACGCTCCTCTCAACGACTCTGAATAGCCAATCGCAGATGAATTTCAATAAATGGCTAGCAACTTACCGGGTAAACCACCTGTTGGAAACAATTCGTTGTACCCCTGATAAAAGTATTGACGAACTATATCCAAAGTCAGGATTTACCTCCCGAACGTCCTTTTATCGCCAATTTCATCTTGTTACCGGACTGACACCTAGAGAATATCTCAAAATGCAAGAAGAAAGAACGACCCCAAATCATTTATAATCTATACTACATTGTATACATATCATTTCCTGTTGCTTTTTATATGTTTCTTTTCACCACGCACTCTTCTCCGAATATCTATATATTGTAGTCTGCTCCTCCTTACCCTACCGTCGCAGGCCAAACAGATAAGAGAAAGTAACCGTGCCGATTCCGTTATGCATCTCGTAATAGCCAATGCCACCGCTTACGAAAATACGGTGGCATCCTATGAAACCGAAGTATATGTGAAAGGGTACACAGCGGTACAAAAAAAGAATATCCTTATCCACTTTTCCAACCTGATCTTTCCGGTCGAATCTAACCCAAAAGAGACAGTTTTCGAAATGGTGAGCAACTTCCGGTACGATGCTCCCAATAATTACCGTCATAATATCGAGGCGATGAACAGTAACCGTCCGGTCAGAACTGCCAAACAAAAGGAGGTACTGTCGTTCATCAACATGAACATTTACTCGCCTACCATTTATAATAAAGGGATCATCATGCCTGTTGCCCGGGAAGCTTTCCGTTACTACAACTTCAGCCTGGAGAATGTGGAGGATACGGCCGGCATCCGCATTTATACCATTCGTTTCACCCCGAAGCAGTGGAGTCAGAAACTGCTGGACGGACATCTCTACATCGTAGACGGAAGCTGGACAATAGACCGGGCGGAGATGAACGGACACTCCACTCTCTCGGAGTTCACCCTCCGGATGCGTTTCAGCCGTGACCGTCGCTACTTCCTCCTACCGGAAGAAGCGAACCTGAAAGTCCGTTTCCACGCAGTGGGTAACAAGCTGGCAAACTACTACCATGCGACTTACCGTTACAAATCGGTCACCTGGATAGAGGAGAACAACGAACCACCTCAGCGGAAACCGCTTGACCAGACACGCTACTTCAGCCTGTCGTCCGACACGATACCTGTCATCCACGATACGGCTTACTGGCAGGCCAAACGCAATACAGGTCTTACACCCGATGAATTACAGGTCTACCACCTTACACCCCAACAGCCTGGGACCAACACCAACAACTTCACCCCTTACCTGAAAATCACCGAACGGCTGACAAATACTATGAACCTCGACTACAAAACCACTCGTGTCAAATACTCGGGTCTGCTCAACCCTTTCCAGCTGGGGTATTCGGGAAACAACGGCTTCACCTACCATCAACGATTACGTATCAGCAAGACCTTCGACCGCGACCGGCAGTTACGTTTCCGTCCGGAACTGGGTTACCTGTTCAAACGACGGCAGTTGTTCTTTAAACTGGCGGGCGACTGGGAGTATCTTCCCCAACGGCAGGGCATCCTCAGCCTCACCGCCGCCAACGATAACCCGAGTTACCCTGCCGGCGTGATACAACGGATCGGGCAACAACTACAGGACAGCTCTTTTCTGACCACCGAAAACCTACACAACAAATTCAGGCATTATTACATAGAGCTCAGGAACAATATTGAGCTGGCAAACGGGCTGAAACTGGCTGCCGGTCTCTCCTTTCACCGGAGAATACCGGCGGAGAAAAATAAGCATGCCTTTCACGACTTCACACCGGCGGTCGGCCTGACGTATACCCCCCGGCAATATTACTGGATGGATGGTTATCGGAAAGAGTATCTCTACTCCCGTTACCCGACCTTCTCCATCGAGGTGGTGCAGGCCATCCCCGGGACAGGTCGCAACGCGGGTAATTACGGGCGGGTAGAAGCCGATATGCACCAAAGTATCCGTATCGGCCTGTCGCAACGGTTCAACTATCACCTGAGCGGCGGGGGATACTTCAACCGGAAAGCACTCTATTTCGCGGACTTCCGGTACTTCACCCGGCATTATTTTCCCGAGTCGTGGAACGATAGCTTCGGTGGTGTATTCTATCAATTGCCAGGCATACACTACAACATATCCGACAGCTATGCCCAGTGTCACCTGATGTTCGAAAGTCCGTTGCTCCTGTTTCAGCTGATAAAAACCAGACATGTCCGGTATGTCGTTTCCGAACACCTCTATTTCAGTCAACTCTGGACACCGGATCTTCCCTGCTACACCGAGCTGGGATACGGTATGGGCAGCGACCTGTTTAATGCAGGTCTCTTTGCCGGATTCGAACGGGGGCACTACCACAGTATAGGGGTGAAGTTCACCCTGGAGCTATTCCACTAAAGAAAAAGACAACCGAATACCGCCCTATACCAAATCATCCGAACAAAGTACCAGATCGTTCAAACTTCACCTTCTCTATTGCTTATCAATCTCTTCTGTAATACATTTACTGCAAAATCAGACAAACACCCAGCATTAGTATGAATACACATTACCCGGACAAAATCCGCCGAAAATTACCGTTACTGGCAATTACCGTCCTTTCACTCCTTCAGATGCCCTGCTTCGCATGGGATTTCGCCGAACACCGTAAGATAGGTGACCGTGCCATGAGCCTGTTGCCCGCACGACTGGCCGAAGAAGGTATTTTTGCCAATGAAGCGGAAGCAGACAAGGCTATACTTTCCATATTGAACATGTCGCACATGGAAGGAACGAATGCCTATGCCATGAACGAGCTGACACAGTTACCCAACATCGTAACCTACGGTACGCTGTGCGGACTGGCAGGCGACCATGTTGAAAACCCTCTCTTGCTCGAAACCGGTCTGCAAACCCATTTCTCCAAGACGAACCGGACACTGGCTCTTGAATTCAAGGCCATGAACGAGTTCCTGACCGGTGCTTCCAACAAAGAATTACTCGATATCAACCTGGCTTACGGCCTGCTTGCCATTAAAGACCTCTCTCACTTCTACGCGTATGGGAAAGGGCTGAACGAACACCTCCGTATGATAGACCCGGAACTGATCCGCCGGTTACGGAAACCTTCGGAGGTGAACGATGTCTTCTCCAGGCTAAACCATCTACCTTCGCTCTCGAAGTACTTCTGCATACATATCTTTGCCGCTTACCTCGCAGAAGAAGCAGGCAAACAGTTATACGCAGGCAACCGAACAGCCTCGAACGACCTTATGTTCTATGCTACCCTCTATGAAGCCTTTGCCGAACACTTCCTACAGGACTCGTTCGCATCGGGCCACCAGATGGTGCGCCGCGGCTTCTCGGCATCGGCTGTCTCCAATAATAAGAGCTTGCACGACTTCTACAATACAATTCCCGTACAAACTGCCAATATGAAGGGTGAAACCTGGTCGGCCTACGGTGATAAGCGACTGAACCAGAATCCTATGAACTATAGGAATGCGGATGACTACCTGAATATCCGCGTTACCAAACGGCATGCTTATACGCTGGATAAGGGTGACAGCTATGAACGTGAAACACAAGTGTTCTATCAGGTAGTTACCGCTACCTGCCAGTCGTTGACGGAAGTATGGATGGCATATCATAAAGCATCTTCGGGGAATAGCTATAACATACTGGAAAAACTACCCGCAAACGGTAAAGAGCTGCCCGATTTTATATATGCCAACTTCCCGGTTGTGCGCCAGTTCCCACTCCCGTTCGGTACGGATATCAACAGCCTTCCGATAAACGATCTGACAGACCAACGCAAAGAGGAATTGCAACTGATAGTACAAGAGCCTTTCACCCGTAACTTCATCCGCTCCAGGGTAGCCAACTCATTCATGTTCCTTATCGGTGTGCCAATCCATGTAAACCGACAGGGGGTAATGGCGTACGGAGCACGCCTGAACGCCAGTATGTTCAACTGGCACAAATTCGGGAACGGAACAACGATGGTCATGAAACCAGGCGATGTCGCCCAATGGATCAACCCAACAATATCCGGCTATTATATGCATGCCCCCACTGGCTCTTATATGATGAAAAACTGGAACATCAAGGCGGGTGTAAACTATGCCGCTGATATATTTGTTTCTCCCCGCCGTTTCCTCGGTCTATATGGCTATATGGAAATGGGTGCCGACCGTCGTAATAATGAAACTCGTTTTCTGGTAGCGCCCTCTGCCGGTATACAGTTGGGATCGTTGATAGGACTACATGAATTCAATATGCCGGGATGGCTACGTATCCCTTTGGGGATCATTCTACCTTTGAAATTCGCCGTCACCTGCAACAAAGCAGCAGGGCGTCCTGTGGAATGGATCAGTAATATGGAGGTCGATATTCTGTTTTAAGCGGCAGGCATTTTATAATGTTACGTTATATAGCACGCCTGTATTCCCTCTGTTAACACAGGCGTGCTGATTTAGATATAATGCTTATATTTGCGATGATGAAATACGGTCACTGCATATTACTCCTGCTGCTTATAAGCCTTCTTTGTGCCTGCCACCCACGACGATCGGCAGAAGAAGGGGAACGTTTTCTTCAAAAAGAAGAAAACTATAATTCCCGTAATAAATATCCCGCAGATACTTTCCTTATCAGCCGTTATTCCAATCTTCTGGAAGCTGAACAGCTTTACAACTTCACTCCTACTCAACAACTACGGCTCAAACTATTGCAACTATATCTATTTAATGGATATAATATTCCGCAAGCAACACGAATAGCTGACAAAGTAGATGATTTAGCTCTCCGTATAGGTAATGATACGCTTTTATGCACTGCCCGGATACAGATCTTCCTGCTGGCTCAGGGTAACGGAGATACGACCCGCATGCTCCATGTCATCAGGCAACAAGAGCAATTGCCTCCTTCCCTCCACCACCTCAAAGATATGGGATTTTATTATATGGGTATGGCTGTCTACTACCAGAAACAAGGCGAATGGCAACAGGCTCTTTACTGGCTCAAGAAAGCTCGCCCGCATGTAAAGTCGGTATATGCCTGGTATTTACAGATGTGCCAGTCGCTTCTGAAGGTGGAAGCCTACTCCGAAGCGCAGCTATACACGGACAGTATCCGGATCGTATTCCCTGAAAAAGTAACGAAAAGTAACACGCCCTATTTCGACTTCCACGGTCAGGTACTCATTCATACCAACCGCAAGAAGGAGGCACTCGACTGGTATGCCAAAGCAACTGAACAAATAGAAACCGTCCATAAACAAAAAGGCTCCGCAACATACAGCAAACAACAAATACAGACAATCTACCATGCCGCTCTTTTGCATCATCAACAAGGACAAACAGACTGGGCGATCAGACATCTGGAAGAGTTACAACCGCACAAGTACCCAATATTATATACTTCTAAAAACAATCTATACAACGATACATTATTGTTACCAAACTGTTTACACCTCTTAAGCGAATGCTATGAGGCAACAGGACAATTGCAGGCTGCCACCCGCTGTCTACAAACACTCGATTCTATTCAACATACAGAAATCAAACGGGGTAGTATATCTTTTATAAACTATAAGCACGAATTACGACGAAACACCATGCTCAGCAGTAACCTGGTCGAGCTGGAAAAGGCAGCCGTCCATACCCGGCAAATACAATATCTGCTTTATGCTATCATAAGTTGCCTGCTGATAGTGATCATTGCCGGTCTGCTGGCATGGCAGCGCCATCAGCGACGGCTTCGCCAGTTATACGAGGTATTGATGGAACAGCATACTATCTGGTTGCAGGCGCATGAAACCGAGGATATTCTCCCCCCCGGCATACTACCCCTACCCGTTGAACCGACCTCGGAGAAAAGTAATGAACCGGAAGCACCGGAAATACCTGTTATAGAAGTAAGGCAGCCATCCCAGCTCTTCCTCCGCATACTCCATCTGATGGATACCCGGAAACCTTACCGCGATCCGTCATTCGACCTGGTAACTCTGGCACAACTAGCCGCAACAAACCGTTCCCAGCTATCCTCTTTAATCAACCGGGAAACACCCAACGGTTTCAGCTACTGGTTAGCCGAATACCGGGTGAACGACCTGATCCAACAAACTGAACTTTTCCCGGACAAAAGTATGGATGAACTATACGTGCTTTCCGGCTTCCCCTCACGAACCACCTTCTTCCGCCAGTTCCGCCTGGTAACCGGACTTACCCCCAGGCAATACAAGACACAACGGAATCGCCCTTGTTCCATAAAGTCCGAATAGAGTACCAAATCGTCAATATTTGAGTCCACCCATTGCAGAACTATCAACGGATTGATACATTTGCCACTTAAACAATCATAATCAAGGCACAATGAAGAATCGGACACAACCGGGATGGCTATGGCTGTTCCTATGCTTTCTCCTATATATGGGAACTGCATGTCAAGACAAAAATGAAGCAGAAGATGAACAACTTACCAGTGGGTCTTACTATGACGGAGAGCTGCGATTCGTAGATTTCCACAGGAAGATGGCACCGGGAGCCTATGAATGTTACTTCACCAACCAGGAAGATAAATCAGAACTGGTAGTAGCTGCTATAGTCTATTCCGAAGAAGGAGAAGTGGTCTTTATCCCCGAGTCGCCTGTACGTACCGGCGATTATTACTTCAACCGAGCCGTATTGGTAAAAAGCGACTTGCCGGCTAATGAAACGGAAATTGGATTTGATGTTCCCCTGGGATGCAAGGTTAGTATAACCAATGAATCCTGCATCCTCAAGGAAGAGACGGTAGATGAAAACCTGGAATGTTTTGGTTCAGGGACAAAAGATGATCCTTACCGTATATCTTCTTATGTGCATTTGGAGAACCTGATGACTATGATCAACTCCACAGAGGAAAATAATAAGAAGTATGGTGATAAATACTATATACAAACAGCCAACCTCTCGTTGAAGGTGCCTTGTGCCAACCTCAACAACGGCTGGAACTCGATCGGTAACCATATCACCCGACCTTTTGCCGGGCATTATGACGGGCAGGGTTACAAGATTAAGAATATGACGGTCAAACGTACGGGCGACATCGTGCCCCAGCCGGCCGGATTGTTCGGCATCATCATCAACAGCAGTATCTGTAATGTGAAGTTGGAAAGCTCGACGATCGAAAGCGATTTTGCCGTAGCAGGTATGCTGGTCGGTGCCGTAGTGTCGACAGGCGATATGCGCCTGACCTCCGGACTGAGAAACTGTAGCGTATCGAAAGATTGTAAGATACAGGCACCTTACCTGGTAGGCGGACTAGTAGGCGGTGTCAACCAAAATGCGCGTTTGGTAATGAGCGAGTGCACGAACAATATGCCGGTATCAGCGGCTCACCAGGGAGTAGGCGGGCTGGTCGGAGCCGCATTCTTTGCCTCTTCCGTTACACTCGACGGTTGTTCCAATACGGCAGCCATCAGTGGAACTTCAGGAATCGTAGGCGGACTGGTCGGATCGGCTGACACACTTCTGATCAATGACTGTAAAAACTCAGGAAAGATAACCGGCGGATACAACTCTATCGGCACCGGCGGACTGGTCGGCGGCGGTCTGAATGTCATAACGAGTTTCAGTGAAAACCGGGGTATTGTAGAAGGCGATCGCGAGGTAGGAGGCATTATCGGCTCGACCGCTCGTAACTCATCGCAAAAGGTATATGGCGACACGCATATCTATGCGTCCGGTAATTATGGAACGATAACAGGGAACAGCGAAGTTGGTGGTCTGGCGGGAGCCGCCCAGATATTGATTTCAGGCAGTTACAACTTTGCAACCGTACAGGCGTCTCAAAAGAATGTCGGCGGACTGGCAGGACTGGGTCCGATGGCAATCATCATCGGTTCGAGTAACGATGGCGATGTTACATGCTCCGGATCGGACAAAGATGGTTTTACAGGAGGTGTACTGGGTTCAGCTCAAGACTACGTGATTACCGGTTCCAACAACTTCGGGACTGTCAGCAACCCCAACGGAAAAGGTACGGTTGGCGGTATCCTGGGCGGATGCGACCTGCTGGGTATCGTTTCTTATTGCGGTAACTTCGGGACCATCAAGGCGAAGGAAGGTTCGGCTGGTGGTATTATCGGTCGCGCCGGTAAACCGAAGAATATGACAGACAAGATGATTGCAGACATGGTACTGGGTACAGCCTTAAGCGTGGCTTCCATAGGCATGTCGGCCTCTGAAATACCCGGCGAAACCGGTAAAAAGAAAAAAACAGCCAAGATGGAAGCCCAAAGTTTGCGGATAGGCAATGCCAGCAAAGTACTCAACACTTTTGTCTCGGTCAACGACCTGAGTTGGACGATCGCCAATGGCGTCATGAAAGAAGCCGACCTCTCACCGGAAGCATTAAAGCAGTTGGAATATAAATCAAGTCAAGCACTCGAAAACCACCACTACAGCAGGATACAGACCATGCAGTTGGGACGAAGCGAAACGTTGAATCTCTTCAATACCATGGAACAACAACAGAGGCAACAAAAAGACTTCCTCACACGCATCAGCGGCGAAAAGAGCCCATACCAGGATAATCTGAACGAATGGCGTAATGATGTGGAAGACAAGATGCACAGCCGTGAAGAAATGCGCGAAGTGGCAGGACATGTCGGTGAAACGATCGCTTTCATCGGTGATATCATCGGATTCTGCAAGGTACCCAACCCGGTAAGCATAGTAGTGACCGCTATAGTAGCCATCTACAACCTAGTGATGAACTTGACGGACTATAGCTACAACCGCGTCGGCATCCTCCAGTCATACAATTACGGTGAAGTGCAGGGAGGAGACAGTTACTACTCAGGAGGTATCGCTGGCGAGTTGCACGACTACGCCCGTATCCTCGATGCAGCAAACTTGGGTACGATCAAAGGGAAACAGGCCGGAAGCCTCTTCGGCAAAGGAGGACACCTCCCTGCCGTAGAACATTCCATCAATCTGCAAACACAGAGTATCCCTTTCTATAAAGAATGTATCTTCCATGACACGGTAAAGAACAACCTCGACATCTCCGGCAACGACAAAGAATTGAACGCTCAAAGCACATACAATATGCTTGACTTCAATAATCGTTGGACCTGGAACACCAGCGTCCAACTGCCCCTCTTAAACAGATCGCAGTTCGAATAAACGGAGAAAATAACAAATGTTCAACCCATAAACAGTCTATCAAATATGAAAGTAATCAATAGCAATATAGAGAAACTTCTCACCTTTACCCTCCTTTCAGGATGCCTGCTATTAAGCGGATGCAGCAAGGACGACGACGATACGGATATCCCCGGCCAACCGAACGAAAAAAACGAGATTGTGCTGACCCGCAATGTATCCGCCTCCATCCCACTCTTCTCGGCAACCAGTGCGACACCTCCGGGCGACTGGCTGTTCTGCCTGGCTGACGAGGATGACAACGAATATCTGATTCCCGGATCGGCCGGTGAAAAAAAAGACGGTACCTACCTTCACCTGGATTTTTCAGAAGGCGACAAATGCATCACCTATACCGTCAAGTACGTCACCAATCCGGAACAGACGGAAAGCTATGATCTGGGGTTCACTATCACACTGGATGCCAGCGGAACCATCACTTGTGAAGATGTATGGGACGAAGATCTGGAACTGTTCGGTAAAGGAACCAAAGAGTGGCCCTATAAGATCAGTTCGCTGAAAGACATAGCGACAATCTCCGGTTTCTGTGATGATACGAAATGGGAAGACACCTGGTTTATCCAGATATGTGACATCAAATGTGACGAAGGCATAAACAAAACATATAATGAGAAGAACGGAGGGATCAAACCGATCGGGTTCTCATCTTCTTTCAAAGGGCATTACAACGGGAAAGGTTACACGGTCAACAAACTCAAGTTCATCGCTTCCGGCACGACAGACAATATCGGAATGTTCAGTGTAATCGACGGCAACGCAACAATCGACAGTCTACGGATAGATGCGGTCACTATAGAGAAAGCACATGAGAATATAGCTGCCCTGGTCGCTGTAATGCGAGGCAATGCTTCTGTTACAAACTGCTCCGTCACAAATGGCAGGATCAGTGGCATTAAGAATGTCGGCGGACTGATCGGACGGATGGAAAGCGGCACTGTGACTAACTGTGAGAGTGACGATTGCGATGTGATGTCGAACATGCAGAACAACCCTTACACCGACTGTATCGGCGGTATGATCGGAGCCGTACAAGTACCCCAGGGAGCAACGATACATATAAAAGATATCCGAAGCAATTCCAAAGTTATTGGGAATGAGAATATAGGAGGTGTGATCGGCTTCATCAGTTCCTCCGATGCTTCCTATTCACTGACGTTGGAAAATCTGGCGATGGGACTGATGAATATAACCGGAGAAAGAAGCGTTGGCGGTATCATCGGCGGATGTACCCTGCCACTCACATTGAAGAATTCAAGCAACCGCTCGGTCATCGATACACAAGGAAACGACCGAAGGGATTTCGGAGGTATCGTGGGAGCCATCTCCACCACAGGGGCTGTCCTTCTCGATAATTGCCAGTCGGGTAAAAACAAAGCAGGTACCCAACCCGACCCATCGCAGAAATATATAGACGGCGGATCGCATACGGGAGGGCTGATCGGCTACGTACGTGCCGGACAAGGTGTCAAGCTAATCAACTGCAGTCTCACTTCCAACACGTATGGCTTCGACCAGGTAGGCGGTCTGATCGGTCTCTGTGCATCTGAAGTAACCATTGAAAACTGCAGGAATGAAGGCGGTAATATTCAGGCATTGGGCATGTGTGCCGGTGGATTGATCGGGCAGGCTACCGAAAGCGTCAGCTTCAACAGCAGCTGTGTGAACCAAGGGAACGTAACGGCTACCGGCAGCTATGCCGGCGGCTTCATCGGACAGGCTAGCAAGATCAAGTTGTCAGGCGGACGTAGCCAGGCAAACGTGACAGCCGGTAAGAAATACAGTGGCGGATACATCGGGTATGCAGCTGACCTGACGGCCCAACTAATTGACCAGCCCACCATTGCCGGTACCGTATCCGGCAACGAGGCGATAGGCGGACTGACCGGATATGCTGTCAAGGCCTCGGTGAGCGACGTAAAACTAGGGTATATCGTAGGAGAAGCGGCTGCGACGACTAAATATACGGGTGGTCTGATTGGTTTGCTCGACAATGGCGAATTCAGTCAATGTACCTTCACCGGTTCCGTACAGGGAGGCGAAAAGACAGGCGGCATCGTCGGTTATCAGAAAGGGGGCAAAATCGAGAACTGTACAACCCGTTCGGAAAACCGCATACTCTGTAACGAAACTGGAGAAGTAGGTGGCATAGCCGGCAGCATCACCCATACGTCCATCACCGGATGCAATAACTATACGACCGTGACCAATACCCAACAAGCACACCTGACAGGCGGTATTGTCGGTTACGTAGACAAGCAGCCGGACGACCTGCAGATAAGCGGCTGTAACAATCACGCATTAGTAACCGGCGGCGACCAGACAGGCGGTATCATCGGAGGCCACCGCAGCGACAAAGACTCGAATATCCAGGTTGCCAACTGTCATAATACCGCGAATATAACCGGAAAAGACGAAGTGGGTGGTATCGTCGGCAGTCTCATCCAGGGACAGATTTACCGCTGTTCCAACAAGGCAACCATCACCGGAACCCGTAGTGCAGGCGGTATTTCCGGTTGTATATACGGTACGGAATCTTATTATCCCAACGGACTCGTCAACGAATGTTTCAACACCGGGCGGATAGATGCGCCGGATAAAGTGGGTGGGATTGTCGGACGCTTCTTTGGCTGGAGCCATGCCACGGTTAAAAATTCGTATAACAAGGGAGAAATCGGACACGACGGATCCACAAGTTGTGCCGGCATCGTCGGATGTATCGATAACAATGCATACAGTCGTATCGAATACTGCTACAGCGGCGGGACACAGCGTACCGGCTGGGGTATTGCCGGACGCTATTTCACGATGGTAGGTTCGGAAGTGACCTTCGTTAAATGCCATTACTCAAAGGAAAGTGCCACCACCGACAAGCTGGATAACTCGGACTGCACGAAAAACTCCAATACCGGCCTGGGTACGCAAAGTAACTTCAAAGGCTGGGATTTCACCAGCACATGGGTGATGAAGTCGATGCCTGAGCTTCAAGAAAATAGGGAGACGAATCAGTAATTAACAGAAAGACTAATAGTATGAAAGACTGTATCACGAAGAATATGATCCGGGAAGAAGTCAGCCGTTGCTGGATGTGTCATGCTCCGGTTTGCTCTGCTGCCTGCAAAAGCGGAATGCAACCGGCACGCATGCTCCGCTCCCTTCGTCTGGAGAATGAAGCCGGTGCCACCCGTCATGCCCGGCAGATGGAGGGCTGCCTGACTTGCACGGCCCGTGCCTGTGAAAAAGCCTGCCTGCGCAGACGTAACGGGCAAGCGGTGAAGATACACGATATATTCAGTTACCTGTATAAACAGGGAGAGAGTTCATCCGAACAAAAAGCGACCGACTCTCTTCCTACCGGAAAACACTCTCTGCCCGATCTGTCTCTCGACTTCTGCGGTATCCGTTGTGAGAATCCGTTTATTCTCGCCTCCTCCCCAATAGCACACAACTACGAAATGTGTGCCCGTGCGCTCGATGCAGGCTGGGGCGGTATCTGTTTCAAAACCATATCCTATTATCCGGTGGAAGAAGTTTCACCACGCTTCGACCAGGTGCAACAGGGAGGAGTCCCTTTTATCGGCTTCAAGAATATGGAACAACTGTCGGAAGCACCAATCCGCACAAACTTCGACATACTCTATCGTTTAAAGCAACACTATCCCGACAAACTGATCATCTCATCCATCATGGGACGGACGGAAGAAGAATGGACTCACCTGGCTCATTTCTCCACATTGGCCGGAGCGGATATCATAGAGTGTAACTTTTCCTGTCCTCAAATGACCAGCGGAGGGATGGGATGCGACGTGGGGCAAAACCCGTCGCTGGTACGCAGCTTCACAGCCGCCGCCTGTCGAGGAACACATTTACCCGTGATCGCCAAAATGACACCCAATCTGACTCATATCGTACCGGTAGCCCGGGCCGCCTGCGAAGGTGGAGCAACCGGCATTGCCGCGATTAACACGATCAAAAGTATTACCCGTATCGATGAAGAGGCGATGACCGCCTTACCCGTTATCAATGGAAAAAGCAGTGTGTCGGGTTATTCAGGAAAAGCAATACGCCCTATCGCCCTCCGCTTTATACACGAACTTGCGTCCGACCCAATTATCGGACAAGCACCTTTAAGCGGGATCGGAGGAATCGAAACATGGCGCGATGCGCTCGATTTTCTGTTACTGGGCTGCACGAACCTTCAAATATGTACTTCAGTCATGCAATACGGCTATCGTATCATAGACGACCTGCGTGAAGGATTGCAACTCTACATGCAACGAAAAGGCTATACCAACCTGTCACAACTGATCGGGCTGGCGGTATCGAACATCGTACCACCCGAATCGCTCGACCGCACGACAATCTGCCGTCCCGTGATCGACCGGGAACTTTGCATTGGTTGCGGCCGATGCTACATTTCCTGCCAGGACGGAGGACACCAGGCGATCGTTTTTCCTCCCTCCCGCCGTCCGGCTATCGATGAAGCACAATGTGTAGGTTGTTTATTATGTAGCTTGGTCTGCCCTACAGGAGCGATCCGACAGGGAGAGCGGATAGGGAAAGTTCATTCATAACAGTTACATTCTCTTCCCGAAATAGGTATAAATCCGTCGCGAGTCGCTATCTTTGTCCGGTCAAACAATAACGCGACAATTATGAGACATTTCACTTGTGTACAGGATTTAGGCGACCTGAAACAGGCGCTTAACGAAGCTTTCGAGATCAAGAAAGACCGCTTTCAGTTCACAGAACTTGGCAAAAACAAGACGCTGTTAATGATATTCTTCAACTCCAGTCTGCGTACGCGTCTCTCTACCCAGAAGGCTGCGATGAACCTGGGGATGAACACGATGGTTCTCGACGTGAACCAGGGAGCATGGAAACTGGAAACCGAACGCGGCGTCATCATGGATGGAGACAAACCGGAACACCTGCTGGAAGCTATTCCGGTCATGGGTTGCTACTGCGACATCATCGGTGTACGTTCTTTCGCCCGCTTCGAAAACAAAGAAGACGATTACAACGAAAAGATCATCTCTGAATTTATCAAGTACTCCGGTCGTCCGGTATTCAGTATGGAAGCGGCTACCCGCCATCCGCTACAAAGTTTCGCCGACCTGATCACAATCGAGGAATATAAGAAAACAGCTCGCCCGAAGGTGGTTATGACCTGGGCACCGCATCCGAAATCTCTTCCGCAGGCAGTTCCCAACAGTTTTGCCGAATGGATGAATGCGACGGATTATGAATTTGTGATTACCCATCCGGAGGGCTATGAACTGGATCCTAAATTCGTAGGCAATGCCCGTGTGGAATACGATCAGAAGAAAGCCTTCGAAGGTGCAGACTTTATCTATGCCAAAAACTGGGCCGCTTATACCGATCCGAACTACGGCCAGGTATTAAGCAAAGATCGCGCCTGGACTGTCGATACGGAAAAGATGGCACTGACCAACAATGCTTATTTCATGCACTGTCTGCCGGTTCGCCGTAACATGATCGTTACCGACGACGTGATCGAAAGCCCGCAAAGCATCGTGATCCCGGAAGCCGCCAATCGTGAAATTTCGGCACAGACGGTACTGAAAAAGATATTGATGGGATTATAATATCTATGGTTCTACCAGACTCATTTTCAATATCAACTATCATACCATCATAAACCGACACAAACATCACTTATACAATATGTTAGACTATGACAGTTACTATTTTGAACCATCATTCATCTATCATAGAACTATCATAACCTGCGATAAAAACAGGAAATACACTACCTTTTCTCACTAAGTATATTACTAAATATCAAGAAGATAAGGAATAAAGATGTTTACCACCCGGGTCTCGAAGACCTCGACACCCGGGTGTGAGTATCGTCGGGACCCGGGTATAAAACCGATCAATACGGGCATGTCGGCAACAAAAAGTAAGCATTTCCACGAAGTTAAGTCATAGTTTTCTGAAAAAAAGGTAGGCAGGAAACGATTAAATTGAGCGATACCTATCGGTTACAGCCCCTTTTTAACGGATAAAGCAGTTCTATTTTCGTTCAAAAAAGAGGTAAATGAGGGTTTATGATAGTTCTATGATAGATGAATGATAGTTCAAAACGTCAACTATCATAGCCATACACATTGATGTACATGCCATCCGAGCAAATAGTGATAGTATGATAGTATATTTTAAATTATTTCAATAGGATAAGAAACACTCAAAGTAAGAGCTACTACCAAACTTCCATAAACCTCTTTATTATGACGCCTTACCTTCAAACTTATCTGTTTATGAATTGTTTTATAAGAAAAGTGATTCATAAAACAATAACATCATGGGCTTCAACATTGCAAAAACAGATAAGAAACGGGTTGTTATTATTGGTGGTGGTTTTGGGGGATTAAAGCTGGCCAATAAACTGAAAGGAAGCAACTTCCAGGTAGTCTTGATAGACAAGAACAATTTCCATCAGTTCCCGCCCTTATTGTATCAGGTAGCATCATCCGGTCTGGAGCCGGGATCAATCATATTTCCTTTTCGAAAGATATTCCAGAAACAGAAAGACTTCTACTTCCGAATGGCAGAAGTGAAAGCCGTTATCGCCGAACGGAACCTGATCGAGACATCGATCGGTGAACTGAGCTACGACTATCTGGTGATAGCCTCCGGTACCATCACCAACTTCTTCGGTAACAAGACTATTGAAGAAAAAGCATTACCGATGAAAACGATCCAGGAAGCTCTCGAACTAAGGAACACCCTGCTTTCAAACTTTGAAAAAGCTACAATCTCTACCGATCCGGAAGAAAAACAAGCACTGATGAATGTGGTTATCGTTGGTGGTGGAGCCACTGGCGTAGAAGTTTCCGGAGTACTGGCTGAAATGAAAAGATTCGTTATGCCGAAGGATTATCCGGACCTGAAACAGTCGGATATGAATATCTATTTGATAGAAGGTTCTACCAGGTTACTCGGAGTAATGTCTACCGAAGCATCCGAGAACGCAGAGAAATTCCTGAAAGAGATGGGCGTAAACATCATACTGAATAAACGGGTAACAGACTATCAGGATGGGAAAGTCATACTGGACGACAACTCCACTATCACAACCAAAACCCTCGTTTGGGTCAGTGGTGTAACCGCCACGCATTTTGATCATATCGATAAAGAAGCATTGAACCGGGGTGGCCGAATCACAGTCAATGAATTTAACCAGATGACAGGGATGACAAACGTATTTGCTATCGGCGATGTTTGTTTCCAGACAGAAGAAGAATACCCGAACGGTCATCCGCAAGTAGCCCAGGTAGCTATCCAGCAGGGAAATCTGCTTGCAGATAACCTCAAACACCTCGAATCGGGGAAAACACTGAAAGCCTTCCATTACATAAATCTCGGAACACTGGCTACCGTAGGACGCAACAAAGCTGTCGCCGATCTGAAAAAGCTGAAGTTACAAGGGTTTATTGCCTGGATGGTGTGGATGCTGGTTCATTTACGTTCTATCCTGGGGATCAAGAATAAGTTGATGGTACTGATAGAATGGGTATGGAGCTACTTTACTTACGATCAGTCTATTCGTTTGATACTTTATATACCCAAAAAGAAAAAGGATACGATATAAAATGAGGACAAGAAAGTGTGTCAAAAGACGACATCTGCGTCCGGTAAATATCGTCTTTTGACACATCTTCGATTATAAACTATAGGTAAGCGTCAACCACGTAACCCGGGCATCCCGATTACGGATTTGCTCCATATGCATTTTACTCGTATCGATAATCGTTGTCTCCTCCAGACCGTCGAAGATATTATTGATACTCAAGTTAGCACGCAATTTACGATTCATAAAATACTGCGAAAGTCCGGCATTCACACTGCTGTGACTCTTTATTTTTCCCTGCGGTGTCAACTGGTCCGAAATAAAGAAACCATCCAACTGAAACTCGGTGGTCGGTGTTATGGCAATGCTTACACTCCCCTTCCAATCCGTGCAAACCATCGATTTCTTTTCATCATAGCCGACCGTACGTCCATCGATCTCATCTTTATAGACATTTCCGGAAAATCCGATATTCAGTATACGGATAGGATTCCAGTTGCCGGACAGTTCAAAACCGAATGACTGGCTGTGTCCGATATTCTCTTTCTGCCAGACAGACTCATCATTCACCACTTCCATGATCCGGTTTGACTTATTCCGGTAATAAATAGCCGGAGAGAAACGGAAACGATCCGCCACCAATAAATAAGACAACTCCAAAGAATGAATGAACTCATCTTTCAGGTCAGGATTTCCCTGTGTCAAATGCGTCGGGTCGCCATACTGAATGAAAGGATTCAGATCCGCTCCGTAAGGACGGATCACCCGTTGCAGATAACTCAACGACAGGCTACTGGATTTACTGGTTTGCAAAGATAGTTTCACGCGTGGATAGAGATGGAAACGAGTATGACTTCTTTCCGAATCCGAAGTCTCCGACTTATCCACTTCCGGGACATAAGTCTTAAACTCCTGTGCATTTATCTCCGCCTGTAAACCAGCCTCGGCAGAAAAACGATTCCATCGCTTATCTACAGAAGCATACAACAAATGAGTATTCCGGTTGAAAGAATAATCGTATGTCTTATTATCTACCGGAGTCCAGATACCGTCATCCAAACTGATATCATTTGTCTCAGTCCTGTACTTTTCATCTTTTATACGTCCGATATAACCGGCTTTGAAATACCAGTCGTTTGTAAACAATTTACTGAATGCGGCAGACAAATAATAATTATGTTTGTCCTGATTGGCGAACATATTATCTTTCTTCAGGATATTTCCAGTGCCCGGCTTTTCATTCTCATACTGATTATCCTCATCGTAACTAAAATCATTGTAATTGAATGTCACACTTAACTGGTCCAGCGGATTGGCAAAACGATGATTCCATCTCGCTTCCACAGCATAAGCATCTTGCCGCTGGTCGTTGTAACGGTGGCGCGTCATCTGATTCTTCACAGTCCCGTCCGGATTCAATACCTTATTATTGATCCCGCCATAACGGCTGTAATCCATTAAATGATACAGTCCATATACCGTCAGCAAGTCATTTGAAGTCAGATCGTAACCAACGCTCAAATCCGCCAGATGAACATCGGGACGTGCCTTCGCATTATTATTCATCAGGGTCGTACCCGCCTCCGTCCATGTAGTCTTATCGAATGAACGTTCACGGTACTCCTTGCGATAATTATATTTTCCGACAATATGGAATTTACCCGGATGCAGATTGACGACCGCACCGACATTATACCGTTCCTGTAACCCGGCCCCCAATGTAACCGTCAAAGGAGAATCGGATTTCGTATAGTTGGCTGAAGAAAGATTCAGTACACCGGCATCACCGTCGGGAACCAGCGAGATACCAGGCAGGGCAGACATGGAGATACGGTTGAAGAACAAAGCAGGCAACTGGATCAGGACATCTCCGCTATATTCTTCCAGCAATCCGTAAGGAATACCGTTGATCAGCATCCCCGCCTTACTGGAACCGCGATAAGTCACTCCCCCTTCAATATCAGTGACCAGCGAAGGCATCTGGCGAAAGGCTTCCGAGACAGTCCCCGTCACACTACTCAGGTTCTTATCGACCTGCAGACGTTTGACCTCTCCTCCGTTCAAGCCGGAAAAACGCTTTCCCTGTATTTCTACATTTTGTAACAACAGATTCATGTCGACCGGATTCTGGGCTGACAACGCATGGCCGAACAACGCGACAACTGGGATAATGAGTAGATTTCTTTTCATATTGATATACCGTTATAAACAAAAAAAGTCTGTATGTGTAAGCATACAGACTGTCCTTCTAACTGTTTACTGAATATTATTCAGCAGGAGCAGCTTCTGTTTCAGTAGCAACAGCAGTTGAATCACCTTCAGCAGGAGCAACTTCTTCTGTTACTGTTTCTTCTTCAACAACTGCAGGAGTTTCTTCTACTGTAGTTTCTGTTTCAGCAACTTCAGCATTTGATTCTGCAGATTTGTTACCACAAGATGTGAAAGAAACGGCTGCAACGATAGCAGCAAATGCAACTAACTTTTTCATTTTGTCTTTAATTTAAACGGTCTATAATATCTTCTTGTCTTAAAACGATGCAAATGTATGTATTAATCAAATATGTTGTACAACATAAGAGACTTTTTTTTCAAATATTTTTTGCAACGAATGCAAGAGACTGTTAATCAAGAGACAATAATAGAGATTAGTAGTTACTGTATAAATATCTTTTAATACTTTTCTTCGGAGTCTTCTCAAACTCGGTCGGGTATAACTGTATTTCAGATACCACTTCATAGGAAGCCAGCTGCTTGTTCAACTCAATCCGGTTCTGTTCCATAATGACCGGCAGATCGGTATGAGAAATACCGGTTCCGTCCACCGTATCATAATCAGGATAAACCAAAGCCACCAACTTACCGTTTTTCTCGATAACGATACTTTCCATGACAAAAGGCAGGTTGTTTATCTTCGATTCAATCTCTTCCGGATAAATATTCTGTCCGCTGGCACCCAGGATCATTGTCTTACTGCGGCCACGGATAAAGATACGATTATCGTGGTCGATCGTTCCCAGGTCGCCGGTATGAAGCCAGCCGTCTTCGGTAAAAACATTTTTAGTCGCCTCTTCATTCTTATAATAGCCTTTCATGACGTTCTCTCCACGAACCTGAATCTCCCCTACCTTATTATACGGATCATCAGAATCGATACGTACCTCCATAATACCTTTCAGTATCTGCCCGCAAGAACCTGGTACATATTCGCGATTATTGTCATAGCTGATCAGCGGTCCGCATTCCGTCATACCGTAACCGATCGTAAACGGGAACTTGATCTTATACAGAAAATCACTTACTTCCTGGTTCATGGCAGCTCCACCGACAATCACTTCACGGAAACGCCCCCCCATAGCATCTACCAGATGTTTACGTATCTGTGCATAGATACGGGAATCCAGCAAAGGGATATTCAGAGCCAGCTTCATCGTCGTCTTACTCAACTGGGGAAGAATCATTTTCTTATAGATCTTTTCCAGAATCAGCGGAACAGTCAGGATCAGGTTCGGCTTCACCTCTTCGAATGCTTTCAGCAAAATCTTCGGAGAAGGTACTTTTCCTAACATATAAACATGTGCACCGACAGCCATCGGTACCAGGAAGTTGAAAGCACAACTATAGGCATGCGCCAACGGCAGGAAACATAATTCACGATCACCCCGATACATCAGATCCAGTGTCTTGGCATAAGTCACATTACCGGCCAGGTTGTTGCCTGTCAGCATAACGCCTTTACTGAAACCGGTCGTACCGGAAGTATAGTTCAGCAGGACAACCTTGTCGTTATCCAATTCCGCATATTTAATATCGTTCTTGGAAAATCCGTTCGGATACTTCTCTGCCATCTTTTCATCCATCGACTTCATCAACTTCTGGATACTTTCGCCGTCACGCTGATGCAGGCAACGGAAATCGGAAAGAGAGAATACACCGCGTATCTCTTCGATCTTATCTTCTTCCAACGAATCCCAGATACGGTCGCTGACAAACAGGAACACTGATTCGGAATGGTTGATAATATGATGCACGTCATTCGGATTGAAATCCTGCAGGATCGGTACTATGATCGCACCATAGGTTACAGCCGCCATATAAACAATACACCAGCGGGCACTGTCTTTTCCGATTAGGGCAATCTTATCCCCCCGACGTATCTGACATTCCTCAAACAGAATATGGATGCGTGCAATCTCCTTCGCAACATCTTCAAATGTAAAAGTGACGTTCTTGCTGTAATCTGTTAAGGCGGGTAACGACCAGTTTTCCTTGAAACTGTTTTCGTATATCTTAATGAAGTTCTCTTGTATCATAGCACAGATGCTTAAATTTCGTGCAAAAATACAGACTATCCGGCAGATACACAACAGATAGGGAGAGTTTAACCCTTAACCGCTACATTCATCTGCCGGTTTATATTCTTATTTTTTGTACTTTGCCAACATAATCACCGGATTGGCTTCCTCATCCAAACCCGCTGCAATTTCTTTCAGTTTGCCTTTCAGCTGTCCTTTCTCATAAGCCTCGACGAGGTCAGGAGCCTGCAAAGACTGGCTGATTGCAATTTCGGAGTTGCGGGGTTTAAAGAGGAATGAAATCGATCTCTTATTTGAATAATCACCATTGTACATGGTAAACTGAGAAAGAGTCTTTTCCTGTTTGTCATAGAACAAATCGGTACCAGGGAATCCTTTAAACGTTTTGTAGTCAAGCTCTTTCTTCATAGTCCGCATAAAATAATAACGATCGGTAATAACGGTCGGGAAAAGAAAGACTTCGGTTTCCATGGTATTGATGGAGGGAGTCCGCGCAATGACAGGATACATATTGCCATCAGCCAAATAGTTGTACAACGTATCGGACGAGGTGTTCACAAGTATCCAATTATTCTGATTGGGGAACATCAAGTGAAACTCAGGCACAACCGTCATATCATCTTTCGTAATGACCGGTGTCTTATACGCTTTAAAAGGAATTCGGATTTCACGGGTGACACTTCCGTCTTGCTTGGAAACAAGTAAATGGCATGCCTGTTCATCTTCTTTCGGTGTCGAATATTTCTTATAACAAATCAAATGATCACGATCATAATTGAAGATATCGTCATAATAGCCGGTATCTGCATACTTGAAACTTCTCTTATAATTTCCGGACAGATCATACACCGATATTTTTCGTGCAGGATAGTCAGAGACAAACATTTCATTGTTATCGTCATCCAATATAATAGAGTTAATACTTGAATATTCCTCTGCACCTTGTCCAAAGCGGTTAATCTTCTTTATCCCTTTCCCGGTCGCCCTGTCATAAACGAAAATATTCCCGTCCCGCATATTCCTTACTACTATGACCTTCTTACCGATGGCTTCCACAATGCCCTGCGTAATAAATTCGTCATTTGTTTCCAACGGAACATATTCCACATCCATAAAATCCTGTAGAACCAGCTCCTTCTCGGGATAACTGGCACTGACATCCACTGTGATAAGATCGTCATGTTGACTACCGGACTGCTGGCATCCTGTGAATCCTGCCATTGAAAGGAGAATCATTACCAGACTTGCATTTAACTTTTTCATTTCTTTCTGTTTGTTATACATATTAATTACGAACATCCTCACACTTGCACGAATAAATCGTACGAAATATACGTACTCACCATCAAATAAACAACTTAATTTATATTACACACTTTATCTTTAACAATCATTATTGATATATTTACCTTATCACAGAAAGTAAACACTGTATGAAACAAATCTTATCCCTGACCAGACTCTTACGTCTGACATCTTGCTCTCTAAAAGAAAACTCCGATAATAATTCTGGTTGAACCCTAATATGAAGTATGTAAAATGGCATGCAGAGGGCATCCATATCTGCCCAATCTGCATGCCATTCTAAATATATTCTCCTTATGCGTGCTAATCTGAAATAACAGTTAATTCACTCAAATCTACCTTATCCAATTTCTTATTTTTATAGAAAGGACAATAAAACAACAAACCTTCGACACCTTTAATTTGCTCAAATCCAAGCTTTTGATAAAAAGCCGTCAATTGTTTGAATGCTTTCTTTTCATTGGTTTCTAGCCCTTTATACCAGTTCTTGTCTTCCCAAGTATCTTCTCCCATACAATGTTCTCCTTCAAATTGTAAAGGGAAAGGATGAATAACAAACAAACCACAAGCTGTCATAAAATGGAATATCGTATCTTTGATTACTTTCTGAGAAATACCATATCCCCTATACTCTGGAATAAGTACCAACCTATCCAATACTCCGATATTCAAACTCAGGCTACATTCCGGATATTTATCCAGAATAACAGAACAAATGTTTTCATTTTCCAGATCAAAGACCTGATCTCCTATAAAAGATAAATCCGGGTCTGTGTCAAACAGTTCCGGTAGGCTAAAATGATCTTCAATAGCTTGATTTATTAGTATCAATTTTAATCTAGATTTACCGATTAACACTTCTTCTTCGGTTTCTATATCTGAAGCATAAATGTCAATAAATACATTTTGAATATATCTATAACCTTCCAATTCTCCTGTACCTGAGCTAAAGGAATATTTAAAACTTAAAAATAACTCTTTCATATTATATCATTATATTAGTTTGTTACAAAATTGGCTGAAAGTTATTCATAATAATTCATATAATTGCTATTTACTATTCACTATATCATATAAAAAACAAAGTCTTTCACTAAGTTTAAATAAATAACGACATTGCTGTAACCAGATAAAACATCAACAATCTACATGTCAATAATTTTAGCTACATTTGCGCGATAATTCAATCGCAATGATAGACAAAACCGTATTTGAAAACAAAATAGCTGCTTATTATACCCTGGGCTGCAAGCTCAACTTCGCAGAGACCTCTACGATAGGAAAGGTCCTTGCCGAACAGGGGGTACGCAAAGCCCGTGCGGGTGAGAAAGCAGACATCTGTGTTGTTAATACCTGTTCCGTGACAGAGCTTGCCGACAAGAAATGCCGCCAGGCCATCCGCCGGATCAGTAAACAACATCCGGGAGCCTTTATCGTTGTAACGGGTTGTTACGCACAGCTCAAACCGGAAGAGGTTTCCCATATAGAAGGTGTCGACCTGGTTCTCGGTGCCGAACAGAAACTGGATATATTAATGTATCTGGACGACCTGAAGAAAAAAGAAGAAGGCGGTGCAGTGATCGCCTCACAAACGAAAGATATACGCACATTCTCCCCTTCCTGCTCGGCAGACGATCGTACGCGCCATTTCCTGAAAGTGCAGGACGGATGCGATTACTTCTGTTCTTACTGTACCATTCCCTTTGCCCGCGGACGGAGCCGCAACGGTACTATCGCCAGCATGGTGGAACAGGCACAGGAAGTAGCCCGCAAAGGAGGTAAAGAGATTGTACTGACGGGAGTCAACATCGGTGACTTCGGTAAATCGACCGATGAAACATTCATCGACCTGATCCGTGCACTCGACGAAGTGGAAGGTATCGTACGTTACCGCATCTCTTCCATCGAACCGAACCTGATCACAGACGAAGCGATCGACTTCGTTGCTTCCAGCAAACGATTTGCCCCTCATTTCCATATTCCCCTGCAAAGCGGAAGCGATGAAGTTCTGAAACTGATGCGCCGCCGTTACGACACGGCCCTTTTCCGCCATAAGATCGAGAAGATCAAGGAGATCATGCCGCACGCCTTTATCGGTGTGGATGTGATTGTCGGTACCCGCGGAGAGACGGACGAGTTGTTCGAAGAGGCACGTAGCTTTATCGATAGCCTGGACATCAGTCAACTGCATGTGTTCAGTTACTCGGAACGTCCGGGAACACAGGCTTTGAAGATCGCCCATTCGGTAGACCCGAAAGTAAAACATGCGCGCAGCCAGCAACTGCTGGACATTTCCGACAGGAAACTACATGCTTTCTATGATGCCCATACCGGCAGTCAAGCAGAAGTTCTGTTCGAACATACCCGTAAAGGAGGCATGATGCATGGCTTCACGGAAAATTATATCAAAGTAGAGATACCTTACGACAGTTCGCTGGTAAACGAGACCCGACGGGTAACACTGACCGGCTGGAATGAAGACCGTACCGCACTGAATTGTGAATTAGTAACAAACAGCTGATATGTGGAATAAAATTCAATACGGATTGATCTATTCATGGGCCAAAGTTCATGCTTTCCTGCCCATGCCGGTATTATATGTACTGTCAGACATCCTGTATGTACTTATCTATAGGGTAATCCGTTACAGGATAAGGGTAGTCCGCCGCAATATGGAAGCTTCCTTTCCCGAAAAGTCCAAAATAGAACTTCGCAGGCTGGAGAAAGCCTTCTATCATCACTTTTCCGACTATATTGTCGAGACGATCAAACTGGCGCACATATCGCCGGAGGAAGTGTTACGCCGTGCCCACATCAAGAACCCCGAAGTCGCAACCAAACTACAGGCGGAAGGACAAAATACGGTTATGATGTTGATGGGACATTACGGAAACTGGGAATGGTTCAGTGCCTCCAGCCTGGTATATACGGAATCCAGACTATGGCAAATCTACCGCCCCCTGAACAATAAGGCAGTCGACCGCCTGTTCATCTTTCTCCGCACCCGCTTCGGTTCGTATGGCATGAAAAAGAATGATACGGTACGCGACATGATGACACTGAAGCGCGAAAACAGCAAGAACATCGTGATCTTCATTGCAGACCAGACACCAAGCAAAGCGAACCTGCATTACTGGACAAACTTCCTGAATCAGGACACTCCGATGCTGAACGGCGCCGAACGTATCGCACGAAAACTGGACCTGCCGGTTATCTTCCTCGATGTACAGAAAGTGAAGCGCGGATATTACACGGTTGAAATGAAGTTAATGACAGCCCATGCCAAGCAAACTGCCGAAAACGAGATTACCGAATCGTATGCCCGCATGACGGAGAAGATGATCCTTCGTAATCCGGCTTATTGGCTCTGGACTCACAAACGTTGGAAATACAAACGAGAGTAACCTTTCCCCTCTAGAGAGAGGGCAGGGGGGGTGTGAAAGCTAGTCATAAGGCAGAACTATAACACACCCCTTATCCCCTCTCCAGAGGGGAAACAGATACAACCAGTTACTACAAACAACAGAATATACTATGACAATGAACAATAACTCTTCCCTTTCGGACCTGTCAACTGTCAACTGTCAACTGTCAACTAAGAAAATAGCTGTCGTTATCCTCAACTGGAACGGTTGCAAGCTGATGGAAAAATTCCTTACGTCGGTCATCGATTACAGTCCTTCTGAACTATCTGAAGTAGTCGTTGCCGACAATGGTTCTACGGATGCCTCCATTGCTATGCTGAAAGAAAAGTTCCCGTCCGTACGGATCATTCAGCTCGATAAAAATTACGGCTTCGCCGAAGGATACAATCAGGCAATCAATCAGATAGACAATAAATATACCGTTCTGCTGAACAGTGATGTCGAAGTTACGCCGGGCTGGCTCGATGCCCCTCTGGCTGCTCTCGAAGCCGATCCGACAATAGTTGCCGCCCAACCTAAAATCAGGGCACAGCGTAACAAAGCATATTTCGAATATGCCGGAGCCGCCGGTGGTTATATGGACATCTACGGATACCCTTATTGCCGGGGTCGTGTGTTGCATGTAGTAGAAAAAGACGAAGGCCAATACGACACACAGGCGGATATCCTTTGGGCTACCGGGGCCTGTCTGTTTATTCGTACCGCCATCTATAAAGAAGTCGGCGGACTCGATGCCGGTTTCTTCGCCCATCAGGAAGAGATCGATATGTGCTGGCGACTACGTTCGCGAGGCTACCGCCTGGTATGTACGCCCCAATCTGTCGTCTACCATGTCGGCGGTGCGACTCTGAGTGTGGAGAGCCCCCGCAAAACTTTTCTCAACTTCCGCAATAACCTGTTGATGCTTTATAAGAACCTACCGGAAAAAGACCTGAGGCATGTAATGCGCATACGCTTTTGGCTCGACTACATTGCAGCGACCAAATTTCTGCTGTGCGGTCATTTCCCTAATGCCAAAGCTGTTTACGAAGCCCGCAAAGCCTTCTTCGAGATGAAACCGGAATATGCGACAAAACGCCGGGAGAACCTGGCTAAGACAACACTAACAGACATACCGGAACTGATGCGGCAAAGCCTGATCGTTGCTTTTTATTTGAAAAGGAGAAAAAAGTTTACAGATTTGAAGTAAATACGACCATTCAGATTTATGGACTTTACTCTATAATCCACTTCTCAATATTCCGGGTTGCAGCGCTGAAGTTCACACCGATCTTAAACAGTTCGCGTCCGTCAGCTTCAAACGGCTGGGCATAATGTTTTTCGTTGATCTGACGCAAGGCTTCTTCGGCAGTGCCATCCAGTTTGAACTCCATCACGTAGATGAATTTATCCGTTTGGAGAACGAGGTCGACACGTCCCTCACTGGTGTGATATTCCGCTTTGACGTAAAAGCCGACTAGCTTGAAGACGATGAAAAGCACATTCTGGTAATGTACCTCCAAATCCTTTATCAACTCATAAGGCGTATCGGCAAAGAAACTGCGCAGACGACGGAAGAAAGCGTCTATCTCACCGGTACGTATCTCCCGAACAAACTTCTGTATCTCAAACGGAGCTTCCAGTTTATTATAACGCGTGTAGTAAGGCATCAGAAACTTGACAAAACCCTCCTCCACTTCTTTATTCGGAAAGCCCAAGCGATAAAGATCGAATTCTTTGTCATAGCCCTTTATAGTCAGATACCCACTCTGGAAAATAACCGGAATAGGCTCTTCATCCCCATATATACTGTTCAGCACCTCAGAGCTCGCCTCCACATGCGTCATTTGCTCCAGGTTATAATGGCTACGCTTCAGCAACTCCACCAGATAAGTCGGCGTACCCGTTTCAAACCAGTAACTGCCGAATTTCATTTTATAAAAGGTATTAAGCAAACTGAACGGATTGTATATACCGATGGAATCTTCCACAAAGTGATAACCGTCGTAACAGACTTTCAACTCATGCGCAGCCTCCTCAAAACTCATTTTCTGCTTATCGGCCAGTTCCTGCAAGTCTTCATGGAAGTTATCATAAATCTCCTGCTCCGTTATCCCGCATAAAGCCACATACTGTTCGTCCATTGAGATATCGATCAGGTTATTCAGGTCGCTGAATACACTCACCTTGCCGAACTTCGTAACGCCGGTCAGTATGCCGAACTTGATACAACCATCCATTGTCTTCAACACGCCATAGAACGGTTTCAGTGTATCGCGAAAACTTTTCTGCAACTCCTCATTGCCAATGGCTTGTAGCATCGGCTTATCGTATTCATCAACAAGAATAGCAACCCGTTGCCCGGTCTGTTCGTATGCACGCCGGACGATCCCGGCAAAACGCAGAGAAAAAGAACGTTCGGAAACCTCGGCACCATACAGTTTTTCCCACCCGGCCAGAGTCTTCTCCAAGATATTATCCAGACTTTCCGGCCTATCATACTTCTCGATATTCAGATCCAGATGTAAAACAGGATGTTGTATCCAGTCTTTTTCCAGCTTTTCCATAGCCAGTCCTTCAAAAAGCTCTTTCTTCCCCTGGAAATAGGCTTCGAGGGTAGAAAGCAGCAGGCTCTTGCCGAAACGGCGCGGACGGCTCAGGAAATAATAACTGCCGGTTTTCACCATGCGATAAACCAGCGCCGTCTTATCGATATAAACATAACCTTCCCGGCGGATCTTTTCGAAGTTCTGTATGCCGATAGGATAAATCTTGTTGCTCATAGGACCTGTTTTTGATTGTAGACAAAGATAGCCATTTCTTTTAATCCGGAATAACAACAACAAATAAAGATATGCAAGTCCGTCTAATAAACAAAGCGGCTTTTGCCTATTATCTAAAGTGCATTATATTTCACTTTTTACTTGGATTACAAGCAAAAACCCTATACTTTTGCATAAAAAGGCAATATAATGCACTATGGACTTTCATGTAACCATTAAAGAACGGCGGTCACTCTTAGGACTGACCCAACAGGATTTGGCTGATTATTCGGGGGTAAGTCTGCGGATAATCAAAAGCATAGAGGCTGGCACAGCAAACCCTTCTATCGGCACACTCACTAAAATAGCCGAAGCATTGGGGTTGGAAATTTGTATGACAGTAAAGGGAGTTAATAAATGAGACAAGCAGAAGTATATAGCAACAATGTGTTAGCAGGGATACTGACCGAAACGGATAACGGGCACTACTCGTTCCGCTACGACAGACAATTCCTGCTGGATAAGAGCCAGACCGCTATAAGCCTGTCGTTACCCAAAAGCCAGCAGGAATTTACGGCAAAGACCTTGTTCCCCTTCTTTTTCAATATGCTCTCCGAAGGAGCAAACAAAGCGATCCAGTGCCGAAGCTTGAAAATAGATGAGGATGATGCGTTCGGACTATTATTGGCAACTGCCCATACTGATACAATAGGAGCCATAACGGTAAAAAAGATATGATAAAAATAGAAGTTTGCCCCGGCAATCTTACTCCGGGATTCGATAAATACAGTCCGGCTTGCCTGCGGAAACTTTTCGACGGCAAGACAGTCAGTCCTGTTCTGGATTTTAGTTATGATGCAGACTGCATCGACTTAATCGATAAGATCAACCAAATATCAGTATCCGGCGTACAGGAAAAATTATCAGCGATCGTTGAAAACGGGAAGATAACGCTTGCTCCGACCGGACAATCCGGAAGATACATCATCAAGCCTGCCCCTAATTACAAGCACCTGCGGTTTCGTGATCAAATCCCTGCCAACGAGCATTTGACCATGCAGATAGCCAAACAAGTATATAAAATAAATACGGCGGAAAACGGACTTGTATTCTTTGCCAACGGCGAGATGGCCTATATCACTAAACGGTTTGACTTCGATACTAATGGAAACAAAGTCAAACAAGAGGACTTTTCTTCACTGGCTCAAAAAACAGTTCAAACCCATGGCAAAGATTTCAAATATACCGGAAGTTATGAAGATGCGGCTGCCTTATTGAAAGCAAACGTCTCTGCCTGGCAGGTAGAAATGAGCAAGTTTTTTACACTGATTGTTTTCAATTACATTTTTGCCAACGGCGATGCACACCTTAAAAACTTCTCGTTGCAACAATCTGCCAACGGTGATTACTTGTTATCGCCAGCCTATGACCTGATGAATACATCCCTCCATGTACAGGACGAAGATTTCGCTTTGCATGGAGGATTAATACCTCAAAGCGAATACTCAGATATCTATCGCCGGACAGGTCATCCCTGCAAAGATGATTTTATCACTTTTGGCAAACGGATCGGCGTACTTCCCAAAAAGCTGAATGCCATTCTGGATACGTTTTCAGAAGTATCTCCGTCGATTGAAGAATTAATAGCCCATTCATTCCTCGATGAAAGAAGCAAACGGATATACCGACGCTCTTATCAGGAACGAATGAGCCGCTTTTTAAGGGGAAACGACTGATTGCAAGCTGAAATTCACACACACCCTGCCCCCTCTCGGAGAGGGGAAAAGTTACTCACGAAGAGAGGACAGGGGGAAAATCACCAGCTTACAGTTGGTGGGATATCTCGATAGCCGTTTTAGAGCCCGCCATCCACCACATATTTTTTATACTCCCCTGCGTCGATAGTGGGGGTAAAGAAGAACTCCTGCGTGTTGCCGCTGGCATTGGTGTAGCTGCCCAAATGCAACGGTTTGGTGGCAGGGCGTACGAGGTAGCGGTACGAGCCGTCTGCCATGACGCAGGGGGTGAAGCTGTTAAAGGTTACGGAAACTTTGGGAGCTTCGATTACCGCCAGTGCCATGCAGTGGCTGAGGGCGATGGTGAGCGTGCGTGCCGAAGCGTCGTCGTTGAGTTTACCGCCGCCCGTCATGAGGTCTTGGGCGGTATAGAGGGCGTAGGTGCTTTGGTCGGTGGCAGGCGTCCAACTATCCACCAGCGGTTTGAAGAAATTGGCGGCGTTGGCGGCTGAGGCATCTACTTTGCCGTCCATAACCGCATCCGCTTGGTAGGGATAGTAAGCGTAGTAGGTGGCGCCGTCGCCTTCGTAGAAAACGCCTGTGCCTGCGGGGGGCGTCCACGAGAGCTTGCCGCCTGCGGAGGCGTCGGCGGTGAGCGTGAGGCAGAGGTTGGTGCATCCTGCTACTACGGCACCTTTTTTCACGGCATAGAGGCCTATACGATCGCCGGCGGTAAACTCGGTTTTGTAGCCGTTCTCCGTGGCACGGGTGTCGGCACGGGTTCCCTCTGCGGGGGAATAGCCGCCGTCGGTGACTTGCACGGTGAGGGCGGCGCCGGGACGGGTGTCGTTATCGTCGGCACCAGGTAGGTCACTTTGGGAGCAGCCTGCCAACGTGGCGGCAGCTATCAATAACGAGGCTGCCACTACGGAAAGGGGGAAATGGGGAATGATTCGTTTCATTATTCTTTCTGTATTATGTTTCGTTGATTAAAAAGCAAGAACGGCACGGACTATATAAGAGCCGGCGATCTTATTGTAGTCGTTCTCATAATTATCGCCTCTGCCGAAGTCCATGCTCATCGCGTAGCGGTCGTCGTGCTCCGTACTCGCCCAGTAGCGTGCTGACTTGAAGGACTCCATCTCCAATTTCTTTAATTGTGTATTCAACAGATTTCGACCGACAACGCCCTCTCCATTTCCTTGCCCCCAACACATAAACCCTAACTCCATATAGGAAGGCCAATACCAACCGCTGCTACCCGCAGGTGCAGGATGAGCCAAAGCATACTTCGTGATTAAATCAATGGGAAGAACCTTATATTCGGTTTTGCCTTTAAGCTCCGTCGCCTCTGTTTCATTATATCCTTTCAAAGTATTGATATTGGCGTAGCCTAATATCTTATCTCGTTCTGTCAGGTTGCTGATGTCGTAACCACTTTGACTACTCAACCAATCGTCGGTGATACACTCATACTTGGAGTCACTCCAATGCGAATCTCCCGCATCCTGCAACGCTACTACCAATCCGTGTGTACAATCGGAATGGTCTTTTTTCAACACCGGGTCGCCATTGGTAGTGTTGGTTGGGTCTCCCACCCAAAAGACAATGCCGACAACGCTGCGGGGCTTTCCGTCTGCATCCGTCAATACGGGGAGGACTTCGAGCGTGACGGTTGAACCGTCAGCGTATTTGCGGTATCCGCCATCGGAAGTTTTGCCGTCACTGTAATAATAGTCACCCAGTTTGAGGTTGGAGGCGGAATAGCCGGAAGCAAGTTCTTTGCCACTTACTGTTACATCGCTACCGCCACTGCCCCACTCGCCGTTCTTGGAAAGCGTCACCGCCAGTCCTGTTTTCTTCACGGTGATTTGGTAGGTGTATTGTTTGCCGGATGCGAAGTTAGCTTCGGTATCGTCGGTGGGGGTGTAGTTGTAGGTGTTGCCTGCGGCTACTACTTTGATAAACACCTTGTCTTTTATCTGCTGCGGAACAAGCAACGCTTGCACGGTCTTCTGGTAATCTTTGGTAGCCGTAACGCCTTTCGGGGTGATGATTTTGGTGTCTGCTCCGGCTTGTGCTACGGTGTAGGTCTGGCTGCCTTCGTCTACGGTTATCGTTCCCGAAGTGGTGGCTTGATTCAGGAGGGTTACGGTGGCACCCGCTACTTCTTCTTTCGTTACCCCGTCGCCTGCTTTCAAGTTCACCACAACCCTGGCAGGCAGATGGCGGAAAGTGAGGCTTTTGTTTCCTTTGAAAGTGACTTCCGTAGGGGGAGCATAAAGCAGATCGCTCTGCTGATAACCCGTGCCGCTGTTCTGGTCTTCCTGCACCGTAAAGGTGGCAGGGAAAGTCCCGGAATACGGGAACCATGCCGAAACGGTTTTCTTTTCGGCGGCGTTTTGCCAGTAGAAAGGAGGAGTGTCGCCATCCACCGTGAGGTTGCCGCTATTATCCGCCTTGTATTTCTTCACTTCGTTTTCTACCTTTACGGCTACTTCTTCTGTGCCTGCCCACGTGTTATCCGCCGTGGCGCGTGTCTCCGTCAGCCCCTGCACCGTGGTGGTGAAGGTCATGGGATACATGCCGTCGGGCAAGCGGTCACCGTCGGCTGCGTCGTCCGTGCAGGACGGGAAAAAGACGGGGAACAACAATTGGGTTACCAGGAGGAGGATCGAAGCCGTTTGTTTCTGTTTCTGTTTCATTTTTACTTTACTCTTGTATTTCTGAATATTGTCTGTTTTCATCGGTCGAAAGGGTTTCCTCTGACAACATGAGGCGATCGGCTCACAGGCCATGAGCGCCTCGGCTCATGCCGTATGAGCGCCCCGGCTCACGGAGCATGAGGGGGACGGCTCATGCTTCGTGAGGAGCGTTACTCTATG
>ERZ812616.838-NODE-838-length-39817-cov-4.426638_pt1 | contig 39817 bp, 26 predicted proteins | sample MGYA00376249_ERZ812616 | MGnify/ENA primary metagenome ERZ812616 (study PRJEB26924, sample SAMEA4378265) | human gut metagenome | biome: human gut; feature: human-associated habitat; material: faeces | place: China | collected 2013 ...
CCGGAGCCTCCTCCGTACCGGCGAACATCGAACCGATCATCACGCAGTCGCCGCCCGCAGCCAGCGCCTTGACCAGATCGCCCGAATAACGCAGTCCGCCGTCGGCGATCACCGGAACGCCGCTCTCGCGGGCCACGCAGGCCACGTCGTAGATGGCCGTCAGCTGGGGAACGCCCACACCCGCGATGATGCGCGTCGTGCAGATCGAACCGGGACCGATGCCGACCTTCACGCCGTCGGCGCCGTTCTCGATCAGGTAGCGCGCGGCCCCGCCCGTGGCGATGTTGCCCACCACCACGTCGAGCGACGGATAAACCTCCTTGATCCGCTTGAGCATCGAAACGATGTTGGCCGAATGGCCGTGCGCCGAGTCGAGCACCACGGCGTCGACGTCCTCGGCGACCAGCGCCTTCACGCGGTCCATCGCGTCGGGCGTAACGCCGACGCCGGCCGCCACGCGCAGGCGGCCCTTCGCGTCCTTGCAGGCATTGGGGTGATCCTGCACCTTGGTGATGTCCTTATAAGTGATCAGCCCCACCAGACGGCCTGCGTCGTCCACCACGGGGAGCTTTTCGATCTTGCTGTTGAGCAGTATTTCCTGGGCGTGGGAGAGTTCGGGATTGTGCGTCGTCACGAGGCGGTCGCCGGGCGTCATCACCTCCTCGATGCGGCGCGACATGTCGCGCTGGAAACGCAGGTCGCGGTTGGTGACGATGCCGATAAGCATCCTGTCCGCATCCACGACCGGAATGCCTCCGATCTTGTTCTCTTTCATCAGGTTCAGCGCGTCGCCGACGGTGTGGTCCTTGGAAATGGTCACCGGATCGTAGATCATGCCGTTCTCGGCGCGCTTCACCTTGCGGACCTGCGCGGCCTGCTCGGCGATGGTCATGTTCTTGTGGATCACGCCGATTCCTCCTTCCCGCGCCAGGGCGATGGCCAGCGGCGCTTCGGTTACCGTGTCCATGGCGGCGGACACAATGGGGATGTTGAGAGAGATATTTCGCGAGAAACGGGTCTGAACATTGACCTCTCGCGGCAACACTTCCGAATAGGCGGGTATAAGCAGCACATCGTCGAAGGTAAGTCCCTCGGGCTGAACCCTTTCATTGATAAAAGACATAATGAACGTGGATTTTTGTTGCTCGCAAATGTAGTGTTTTTTTTCGAAACGGCCTAATTTCCGGACCTATCCGCCGGTTTTTTTATCAACATTCTATCAATAGGTTCGGCGGAAGACTTTTTGTGCTATCTTTGAATGCAGAATCGACCCACCATTCCGAAATGAAAAGAGACCTGCTCCTCCTGCTTGCGGCCGCCATCGCCGGCTGCGCACCCCGACATACGATCACGGGGCATATCGACAACCTGACCAACGATTCACTCTGCATCGTGCACTGCGCGATCGAAGATATGCCCGGTCTCAAAGGAGATGACGACCAACGGATCACCTACGACACGATCGTCGCCGCCAACGGGCGATTTGCATACGACACGCCCGTCGAGCGGCCGACACAATTCATCATCATCCCCATGCAGCTCATGGAATTCGATCAGGGAAGACGCCATTCGACCAGCACTTCGGACATGAAATTATTCCTCGACAAGGGCGAACACGCCGTACTCCGGGGCCGGATCGACTCGACGGTTTTCAACTGCACGCTTTCGGGCACACGTCTCAACGAAGATCACAGCCGCCATTATCAGGAATTGCGGTCCTTCTGGATCGAAGGCCAGCGATTGCAGGATGCCATGGCCGGAAAAAGCCGCGCGGAACAGGAAGCGCTCTACGAACGGTTCCGGCAGGTGATGGCCCGCCGCCGGGCTTGCGAAATGGACTACATCGACGCCAATCCGGACAACCCGCTCGCAGGATACTGCCTGACGAAAATACCCATCGACAGCGTTTTAACATACCACGAACGACTCGCCGATGCGGCCCGCAACTCGATATTTAGGCCATTGCTCGAACCGCTGCTGGCCAAAGCCGGAAAATACCGCCTGATCCGGCTGGCCGAAGCGAAGATCGTCGCCGGCAGCCCCGCTCCGGACTTCACGCTGAAAACCGCCGACGATAAGAATTTCACCCTCTCGTCGCTTCGCGGAAAGTATGTCGTGCTCGACTTCTGGGGCAGCTGGTGCGGATGGTGCATCAAAGGAATCCCGAAGATGAAGAGATACTACGACCGTTATAAAAGCAAACTGGAAATAGTCGGCATCGACTGCAACGACACTCCGGAGAGATGGCTCGCCGCGGTCGAAGAACACCGGCTGCCGTGGATCAACGTCTACAATCCGAAAGACGTTCCGGCAGCGGAAGACATCTCCGTCGAATATGCTGTCAGCGGATACCCCACCAAGGTGATCATCGGTCCCGACGGCCTCATCATCGGAAAATACGCGGGCGAAGGACCCGATTTCTACGAGGCCCTGCACAAGACGATCCAATAGCCTTCTTTAGCCTTCTGCAACGCAAGCCCCGGCTGGAACATTCCAGCCGGGGCTTGCGTGTATAAGGAATCAGGGACTAATACTGCTCCTTTTCGTTGGGGAAATCGCACTCCTTCACATCCCTGACATACTGCTCCACGGCACCGGTCATCACCGTGTGCAGGTCAGCGTAGCGGCGCAGGAAGCGCGGCGAGAACCCTTTGTTGATACCCAGCATGTCGTGGATCACGAGCACCTGGCCGTCGCAGCCCGCGCCGGCGCCGATGCCGATCGTCGGGGTCGGAATCTCGGCGGTCACGCGCGCGGCCAACGCCGCGGGAATCTTTTCGAGCACGATGCCGAAACAGCCCGCCTCGCTCAACAGGTGCGCGTCGCGCAGCAGCTTTTCGGCCTCGGCCTCCTCCTTGGCGCGGACGGCGTAGGTTCCGAACTTGTGGATCGACTGGGGCGTCAGGCCGAGGTGTCCCATGACGGGAATGCCGGCCGAGAGAATGCGCTGGACCGATTCGAGGATCTCCTCGCCGCCCTCCATCTTCACGGCGTCGGCCTCGGTCTCCTTCATAATGCGGATGGCCGAATCGAGCGCCACCTTCGAGTTGCCCTGATAGGTTCCGAACGGCAGGTCGACGACGACCAGCGCCCGCTCCACGGCACGCACGACCGAACGGGCGTGGTAGATCATCATATCGAGGGTGATGGGAACCGTGGTCTCGTAACCGGCCATCACGTTGGCGGCCGAGTCGCCCACGAGAATCACGTCGATACCCGCGGCATCGACGATCTTCGCCATCGAATAGTCGTAAGAGGTGAGCATGGCGATCATCTCGCCCCGCTGTTTCATCTCCGTCAGGCGGTAAGTCGTTACCGCGCGGACGGTGCTTTCTACTGACATTTTTTCAGATTTTAAGTTTTACAACGCGGCAAAGTTAACGCTTCGGACGGATTTGGCAAAAGAAACTCCATAAAACGACGCCGCCCGACACCGAGACGTTGACCGAATGCTTGGTCCCGGCCTGCGGGATTTCGACGGCCCCGTCGCACCGATCGACGGCCTCCTGCCCCACGCCGTCGACCTCGTTGCCGAAGACGAGCGCATACTTCACCCCCGGCACGGCACGAAACTCATCGAGCATCACGGCCCCCTCGACCTGCTCCACGGCGTAGACCGCATATCCTTCGGCACGCAGCTGCGCAATGCACCCGACGGTCGAAGCGCAATAACTCCAGGACACGGTCATCTCGGCCCCCAGAGCCGTTTTGTGGATGTCACGGCTGGGCGGAGTGGCGGTGATGCCGCACAGGACGATCCGCTCCACGGCGAAAGCGTCGCCCGTGCGGAAAAAGGCCCCGACGTTCTGGGCCGAACGAACGTTGTCCAGCACCACCGTGACAGGCATCTTTTCCATCGCGGCGAACTCCTCGGCCGAAGGCCTGCCGAGTTCTTCGTTGGTGATTTTGCGCATAATGGGTTCGGAACGATTGATTTCGGGGGCAAAAGTAAATAAAATTAAAATCTTTTCCTTACTTTTGTCAGCTATATTCCGTTGACACCTATGAAAAAACTTTTACTCTTGCTCGCCCTTTCCGGATGCGTCGCCGCAGGACACGCACAGGAGATTCTGCTGGGAACCGATTTCAAAATGTATTTCGACAACAAGGAATTCGGCAGCAACGAGTTCGCCGTGCCGGGACTGGACATCGAATCGGGCACGGACTTCGCGGCCCGGCTGACGCCCCGTGTCGGCATCCGGTGGGACGAGAAAAACACGCTGGTCATCGCCGCGGACATGATCAAGAATTTCGGAACCCAGGAATCGGCCTATCTTTCGGAGATCAAACCCGTCTTCTACTACCAGTTCCAGACGCCCAAGGTGACGGCCGCGGCCGGTATCTTCACGCGCGACATGATGCACGACGACGACTATTCGACGGCATTCTTCTCCGAGTCGGAACGCTTCTTCCACAACCGCATGAACGGCGTGCTGGCGCAGTACAACGGAAAAAGGAACTCCTACGTCGAGTTCGTCTGCGACTGGGAGGGCATGTACTCGACCCTCTCGCGCGAAAAGTTCCGCATCCTGCTCGCCGGACGCCACTACCTCGACACGTTCTACTACGGGTTCAACTACTCGATGTTCCACTATGCGGGACAGCAGGGCGCGCCGATCGAAAACGTCGTCGACCTGCAACTGCTCAACCCCTGCGTCGGCGTGCGGTTCAACGCCTTCTTCGATTTCGACATCAAACTGGGAGCTTTGCTCACGGCCCAGCGCGACCGCAGTTTCGGCCACTCGTGGGAAAAGCCCTGCATGGGCGAGTTCGCCTTCCGGATCAGCCGCTGGGGACTGTCGCTCGACGAACGCCTCTATGTCGGCGACAACATCCACCCCTTCTTCTACGGACATGAACTCGAAGACGGCACACCGCTCCCCTACGGCCGCGAGTTGTACCCCGCCGAGAGTTTCTTCCGCACCGACCAGAAGGTGTACAGCCGCACGGCGCTCTCCTACCGCCGCTCGTTCTTCAACGACACGGTCTCGGTCCGCGCGGAGTTCGCCGCCCACCACGACGGCACGGCCCTGGGAACCCAGCAAATGCTGGTCGTGGGGGTGAAACTGCTCAAAACCGTTTACAACAGCAAAAATCATAAAAAATAATATGGCAAGCGAAACAAACGAAACACGGGAGAAGTCGCTGAACTTCCTCGAAGAGATCATCGAAGAGTCGATCGCCGGGGGCGAAACGCGCATACAGACCCGTTTCCCGCCCGAACCGAACGGTTACCTGCATATCGGCCACGCCAAGAGCATCTGCATCAACTTCGGACTGGCGAAGAAATACGGCGGCAAGTGCAACCTGCGCTTCGACGACACGAACCCCGTCAAGGAGGACGTGGAGTACGTCGACTCGATCAAGCGCGACATCCAGTGGCTCGGCTTCCAGTGGGAGCTGGAGCGTTACGCGTCGGACTATTTCGACCAGCTCTACGAATGGGCCGTCGTACTGATCAAGAAGGGGCTGGCCTATGTCGACGACCAGACGCAGGACGAGATCCGCGAAAACCGCGGCACGGTGTCCGTGCCGGGAACGCCCTCGCCGTGGCGCGACCGTTCGGTGGAGGAAAACCTCGATTTGTTCACGAGAATGAAGAACGGCGAGTTCCCCGACGGAGCCAAGGTGCTGCGCGCCAAGATCGACATGGCACATCCGAACATGCTGTTCCGCGACCCGATCATGTACCGCATCATCCACGCCGAGCATCACCGCACGGGCGATAAATGGTGCATCTACCCGATGTACGACTACGCCCACGGCCAGAGCGACTCGATCGAGCGGATCACCCACTCGATCTGCACCCTCGAATTCGACGTGCACCGTCCGCTCTACGACTGGTTCATCCAAGCGCTCGACATCTACCCCTCGCACCAGTACGAATTCGCCCGTCTGAACCTCACCTATACGATGATGTCCAAGCGCCGTCTTCTGAAACTCGTGCAGGAGGGCGCCGTGATGGGCTGGGACGATCCCCGCATGCCGACCATCTGCGCCCTGCGCCGCAAGGGCTACACGCCCGCCTCGGTGCGCAACTTCGCCGAGATGGTGGGCGTCGCCAAGCGCGACAACGTGATCGACCTCGGGAAGCTGGAATACTGCGTGCGCGAAGACCTGAACCGGGTCGCCCAGCGCCGCATGGCCGTGCTGAATCCGCTGAAGGTGGTCATCACGAACTACGAGGACGACAAAACCGAGCTGTTCACGGCGATCAACAACCCCGAGGACGAAGCCGCCGGCACGCGGCAGGTTCCCTTCTCGAAGGTGATCTGGATCGAGCGCGACGACTTCATGGAGAATCCGCCCAAGAAGTTCTTCCGCCTCTCGCCGGGCGGCGAGGTGCGCCTGCGCTATTCGTACCTCATCAAGTGCGAGGAGGTCGTCAAGGACGAGGGGGGCAACATCACCGAACTGCGCTGCACCTACGACCCGATGTCGGGCGGAGGTTCGTCGAGCGACGGCCGCCGCGTGAAAGGCGTCATCCACTGGGTGTCGGCCGCGGATGCCGTGGAGGCCGAAATCCGGCTGTTCAACCCGCTCTTCACGAAGGAGGACCCCGACGACGTGGACGAAGGGCAGACCTGGGAGGACAACCTCAATCCCGAATCAATGGTCAAAATCACAGGCTACCTCGAGCCGTCGCTGCGCGACATCCCCGTAGGCCAGGCCGTACAGTTCGAGCGCGTGGGCTACTTCTGCCCCGACACCGACTCGACCCCCGGTCATCTGGTGTTCAACCGCACGGTGACGCTCAAGGACTCGTGGGCCAAGATCAACAAATAGAAAGATCCCCCACCGACAAAAAAAGACATCCGGACGATTCCGGATGCCTTTTTTTATCATTTACCCTCCTATTTCACCGGATTTTACCTACCTTTGGGATCGGAAACGAAAACGGAATAATCGGATGCAGTTGTTATACGTAATAGGAACAGGGGTGCTGGCGGCGTTTTGCGTCCTCCTGGCCGTCCGTATCTGCTACCAGCGCCGGTACATCCGAACAAGCGACCGGATCAACGACTGCATATTCCGCAACGTAGCCGCCTACCTGCTGCTGATCGACCCCGATTTCAACGTTCTGCAAACCAACTATCGCTCCACGACGGGAACCGCTCCGAAAGCCGCACCGCCCAAGGTGGGCAACCTGCTGCGCTGCAGGAACGGCGAGGACGCCGGCGTCTGCGGCACGCACGAATTGTGCGCCGACTGTCCCGTCCGCGCGGCCATCACCGGGGTGTTCCGGACGAAGAAAGGCTTCTCGGGACTGGAGGTCCCGATGGTGCTCTACACCTCCGACGACCGCACGGCAACCGTCGACTGCGACGTAAGCGTGGCGGGCAATTTCCTCACCGTCGCAGGACACCCCCGGGTGGTGCTGACCGTGAGCGACATCTCGGCCCAGAAACGCACCCAGCGCGAACTGGAGAAAGCCCGCGTTCGCGCCGAAGAGTCCGACCGCATGAAATCGCTCTTTCTGGCCAACATGAGCCACGAACTGCGCACGCCGCTGAACGCCATCATCGGATTCTCGGAACTGCTCATGGACGACCCCGACCCGACCGAGAAACAGGAGTACATGCGCATCATCCGCTCCAACGGCGAGGTACTGATACAGCAACTCTGCGACATCCTCGATCTCTCGAAGATCGAGGCCGGAACCCTCGGCTACGAATATACCGACGTGGAACTCAATGCCGTCATGGAAGAGCTGCAAGGCGGTTTCCGCATGCGGCAGCCGGAGAACAGCCCGGTGCGGATCACCTTCCACAGAAAATATCCCGTCCGCTACATCCGCACGGACCGCAAACGGCTGATTCAGGTGATCGCCAACCTTTTGAGCAACGCCGTGAAATTCACCTCCGAAGGTTCCGTCGATTTCGGGTTCGAAATCCGCGGCGGGGAACTCTACGTCTACGTCGCCGACACGGGAGCCGGCATCCCCGAAGAACACCGGGGACAGCTTTTCCAACGTTTCGTCAAGGCGGGATCGTTCAGGCAGGGCATCGGCATCGGACTGGCGATCTCGAAGTCGATCGTCGAAACGATGGGCGGCCGCATCGGCGTCGAATCCCGACCGGGCAAAGGCTCGACCTTCTGGTTCACGCTCCCCTGCAAGCCGGAGCAATAAGCATCGTTATCCTCTTCGCGGTTTCCAAACCGTCCCGGCCCTGCGCAGCGGAATAAAATACGCCTGTTCCTTCCAGGTCTCTCCGACCCACCAGGCATCCCAGCGCGACACCGAGCGAAACGCCCGCAGAGCTGCCTGCAACAGCGGGTCAGCCGGATCGCTGACAACAGGACTTCCCTTTTCCGACAACAGTCGCGCCCGGTCGATCCGAACCACCCGCCCTGTGGAATCGGCTGCAAAGACCACATACAACGACAGCAGATCGGGCGACTTTCCGACATGAAGGCTGTCGAACGCCGCGGCCACACGCTGTGCATTGTCCGTCGCATCCGCACCTCTTTCATACAGCCGGTTCCGGTAGGCTTTCGTCTCCCTCACGCGCCCCTCGGACACCGCAGCCACCCATTCGCGTTCGAGATTCCGCATAAATCCATCGTGTTGGTGATACACCAGATTCCCCGTGCCATAGCGGATCTCTCCGCTGAACCAGCCGGCACGGGCGCGTGATCCCGCTGCAAATTCGGGAACCAGCTCCGCTCCGGAAAATACGACGTCGCCGTCCTCGGTGTTCACGCACTCAAGCCACAAGATGCCCTCGTCGTCCAGCCGCCAGACACCGATACAGCGACGCCAGCAAGCCGTAGAGCCGGAGGCATCGAGTTCGTCCAGCCGTTTTTCGAGCCGGGCGAGCACGGCGGAATCCGCCGTCGCCAGCGGCAGTGCGAACAACTGCATCGTATCGCGCCCGACGACAAGCCGTTCGGCAGCCTGCCCTGTCGCCGACGCGCGAAAAGGCTGCAAAAAACACACGACTGCCGACAACAGAAGAGCCGCACGTATCATAAGCGAGGGTATTTTTCAGAAAGATACGCAAAAAACGAAGATCGCACAAGTCCCGTTGCGAAAACGACGACATCGGCTCCGCGTCAGCGCATCATGCCGCCGAAGGTCCGCCGGCCGAAAAGATAGCGCAGCACCACCGAGCCGCGGTAGATGTTTTCCGCGGCGGAACCCTTGCGGTTCGCGCGGATCTCACGCCGTTTGCGGGCCAGCGCCCCGTGCCAGCGGATGAAGTCGCGCCAGGCGCGGAACACGGCGCGGAAGTTGTCCCGGCGGCCCTGCATGAGGTAGGACAGCGCGGCGAGCAGGTCGAGCGCCGGGCGCGCAACGGCCACGCAAAGCCGCTGTGCGGGCGAGGCGCACTTGTAAAGCATGGCGAGATTGTTCCGGTGATTGTAGAAGACCTTGGCCGGAGAATCGGTCTGGAGCGTGCCGCCGCCCAGGTGGTAGACCCTGCTCCGGGGCACGATCCGCACCCGGTAACCCGCCAGCTGCATCCGCCAGCAGAGGTCGATCTCCTCCATGTGGGCGAAGAAATCGCCGTCGAAGCCGCCCAGCGCGCGGAACACGTCGGCCCGGCAGCAGAAAGCCGCGCCGCTCACCCAGAACACGTCGCGCTCGTCGTCGTACTGGCCCCGGTCCTTCTCCACGCAGCGCAGGATGCGCCCCCGGCAGAAGGGATAGCCCAGGTAGTCGATGAAACCGCCCGCAGCCCCCGCATACTCGAACTCCGTGCGGTCGGCGCAGGAGATCAGCTTCGGCGCGGCGACCGCCACGTCGGGATTCCGGTCCAGACAGTCGAGAATCGGCGCAAGCCACCCCTCGGGGGTCTCGACATCGGAGTTCAGCAGCAGGTAATAGTCGGCCTCGATATGCTCCAATGCGCGGTTGTAGCCTCCGGCAAAGCCGTAGTTGCGGTCCATGCGCAGGACCGTGACCGACGGAAACCCGGCGGCGAGCGCCGCGAGAGAGTCGTCCGTCGAACCGTTGTCGGCGACGATAACCTCGACGCCGGCGGGAGCCGCGGCCACGACCGACGGCAGGAAACGACGCAGGTGGTCCGCACCGTTCCAGTTGAGTATGATAATTTTAGCGACCGGCATGAGTTCGTTTGTGCTTCCAGCGGCGATGCGACCACATCCACAGTTCGGGACACTCGCAGATCATCCGCTCCAACTTACGAACGTAACGCTGCGTGATTTCGTATTCGGCGACCTCCTCTTTGCCGTCATAAATCAGTTCGAAGGACATTTCGTAGCGTCCCCGCCGCAGGCGGCTCATCTTCACGAAGTAGACCGGGAGGTTGCAGCGCAGGGCCAGTTTCTCGCCGCCGTCGAAGAAGATCGTATCCTGATTGAGGAAGCGGAACCAACGGCTGTCGGGCCGCCGCGGGGGATTCTGGTCGGCGATAAGCCCCATCACGAGGTTCTTGCCGGCGATGCCTCCGGTCCGGTTGCGCAGGTAGAAACGCAGGCTCTCCTTCATCGAGACGGTCATCGAATTTTCGTAATTGCGCAGCCGCCGGTAGAGTTCCTCCATCACCTTGCTGCGCAGCGGATGGTAGACGGCGACCAGCATCTGCGACCGCTCGTAAAGCCCCCAGTAGGAGCAGTACTCCCAGCAGCCGAAATGGGCCGTCATGGCGATCCAGTCGCGGCCGTGCACCGCTTCCACGTGTTTCTCCACGTCTTTGACCGTGAGCACCGTCCGGCCCTTCTCCTCGTTCATGTAGGCCATGTTGATCGTGTCGACGAAGATTTCGGACAGCGTGCGGTAGAACCGCCGCCGGATGACGGCCAGTTCGCGTTCGCTCTTCTCGGGGAACGAGTTCCGCAGGTTGGTCTTGACGACCTTCATGCGGTAGCGCAGGCAGTAGTAGAGCAGGACGAAAAGCAGGTTTTCGACGACGTAGTACTTGAACCAGTAAGGCATCACGGCGAACACGCGTGCGCCCAGCCAAAGGGTCTCCAGCCAGAAGCGCTGCAAAATGGTCAGATCGGTTCGTTTCATGCCTGCCGCCCGGATTAGGGTTCCACGAAAAGTTTGACGTTCTCGACCTTGGTGCGGATTCTCAACCAGCGGATCAGCGTTTCACGGTCGACCGGAAGCGCGGAATCCCGGGGCGTCACCACGCACACGAGCGTCGTATCGCCGGGCGTGCCCTCGACGTCGAAGGTGATGCCCTTGGTCAGCGAAATGGCCCCGATGTTGTCCATCATGGCCCCCACTTCGCGCGAGATGTCGTTCACCTCGACGTTGGTCACCCGGTAGCGTTTCAGCTGCGAGGACATCTCGCCGATCCGGCGGTTCTTCTCCTCCAGCAGCTCCTGATAGCTCTTCTGGAGCGAAACCACGTCGACCTTGTCCTCCGTATTGGCCTGCCGGACGACCAGTTCGGCCTCCTCCAGCCCGAAATTGCGCATCTGCGTACGGGCATTCTCGATCACCTCCTCGCCCAGCGGCTCGCCCACGAGCAGCAGCTCGATCTGCGAGGGGTTCTTGCCCTGCGCGTAGTGTTTGTTGCACTCGATCACGCGGGTATGCGGAAAGTTGAAGACCTGCGACACGTATTTGTCGGCCACGGCCTCGAACAACGAGACGCGGACCATGTGGAACCCGATGACGACGCTCGGGATGAAGGTCACCAGCGTGATGACCATCATCAGCCGCTTGACCGTGCGCTCGCGGACCTTGTCGATGAAGACCTTCTTCTCGTATTGCAGAAAACGCACCATGGCATAGGTCGCCAGCGCGATGAACACCGAATTGATGAAGAAGAGGTAGAAGGCGCCGATGAAAAAGCGGAACTGCCCCGTGGCCAGTCCGAAGCCCGCCGTACAGAGGGGCGGGATGAGGGCCGTGGCGATGGCCACGCCGGGAATGACGGTCGACGTGCGGTCCTGCCGCGTCTGCGCCACGATGCCCGCCAGGCCGCCGAACAGGGCGATCAGCACGTCGTAGGTCGTAGGCACGGTACGCGCCAGCAGCTCGCTGCTGTTCGACGAGAGCGGCGAGATGAAGAAATAGACCGTCGAGGTGATGATGGCGACGATGAACATCAGCGCCAGGTTGCGCAGCGACTTCTTGAGCAGTTCGAAATCGTTGATGCCCAGCGCAAGGCCGACACCCATGATCGGGCCCATGATCGGCGAAATGAGCATCGCGCCGATGATCACCGCGGCCGAATTGACGTTCAGGCCCAGCGAGGCGATCATCGTGGCGAAGATCAGCACCCAGAGGTTGACGCCGCGGAACTCCACGCCCTTCGAGACGGAGGCCACGACCTCGTCGCGCTGCGCCTTGTCCTCGTCGAGGCTGAAACGGCCCTTCATAAATTCGCGCAGCTCCCCGAGCCACGCCGAAAACGAACGTTTTACCTTTTGTGTATCGTCTGTACGGTTCTCTTCCATCAATGCGTTTCGATTTGAGTTACTCCTCCCCGTCCTCCCGGACGCGGCGGCCTTTGGGCTTTCCGGCCACGACGATCACGAACTCGCCCTTGGGTTCGGTCGTGCGGAAATGCCCGAGCGCCTCGGCGACGGTTCCGCGCACGGTCTGCTCGAACTTCTTGGTGATCTCGCGCGACACCGAAACCCGGCGGTCTTCGCCGAAAACCTCGGCCAACTGCTCGAGACACCGGACCACGCGGTAGGGCGATTCGTAGAAAATCATCGTGCGCTCCTCGCCGGCAAGCGCCTGCAACTGCTTCATCCGCCCCTTCTTCTGGGGCAGGAAGCCCTCGAAGCAGAAACGGTCGCACGGAAACCCGCTCTGCACCAGCGCCGGAATCAGCGCCGTGGCGCCGGGCAGCGTCTCGACCTCGATCCCCGCCTCGACGCACGTGCGCACCAACAGGAACCCGGGGTCCGAAATGCCGGGCGTCCCGGCGTCCGACACCAGGGCGGCATTGCGTCCTGCGACGATCGCCCCGGCAACCATTTCGACCGTGGCGTGCTCGTTGAACTTGTGGTGCGAACGGAGTTTCTGCTCGATGCCGAGGTGCTTCAGCAGGAACGACGTCGTGCGCGTGTCCTCGGCGAGGATGAAATCCACCTCGCGCAGGACGTTCACCGCGCGCAGCGTGATGTCGTCCAGATTCCCGATCGGCGTAGGTACGATATAGAGTTTGGCCATCGTGTCAGGCGAATTTGCGTTCGAGCAGTTCCATCATAAACTTCGCGCCGTCCGAATTGGGATTCCAGGCGTAGTTCTCGGCAATGTGGATCATGCACTCGTCGAAATCGTCGAAGGCGTTGAGCGTCGCGATCGCCTCTTCATAGGCTTCGCCGTCACCGCCGAACAGATCGCGGATCAGCAGGAACTTGTCGTTGATGCCGATGGCGTTACGAAGGTCGGCGACCGGTTCGCCGCGGCGCAGTTCCGAAGCCATGTCGCGCCGCGGAGCGATCGTGTCGGCCAGCGTCTGCACGTCGTGGTTGATCACCTCGCCCAGCACGGCCCCGACAGGGACCGCAACCTCCCTCGCTCCGGATTCGGCCTCCTCCGGCTCGGCGGCGGCAGGCGCTTCCGAAACGGTGACGGGTTCCGCCGCGGACTGCGGCACGGACATTCCGGACTGCGGCACGGGGCCTGCGGACGCAGGCGCAGCCGCCGGTTCGGGAGTCGCGGCAAACCCGGGACGGACAGTCGGTCCGGGCGTCGCAGCGGGTTCGTGACGGGCAGCGGGTTCGAGCGTCACAGCGGGTTCGGGACGGACAGCGGGTTCGGGACGGGCAGCAGGTTCGGGACGCTCCGCCGGTCTTTCCGCCGTTTCGGGCCTTGCGGGCTTTTCGGCGGGCTTTTCGGCGGGCGCGGGCGTATCGTAGAGCGACATGATGACGCGCTGTTTGTGACGGTGGCGGACGGTCTCCTCCTCCAGCCCGAACAGCGTGGGCGCGATGTATTGGGGTTTCTCCGCAGGAGCGGGTTCCGGAGCTGGCGCAGGAGCGGGTTCCGGAACGACGACCGGTTCAGCCGCAGCGGCAGGTCCGGGCGCAGCGACCGGCTTCGCAGACGGTTCAGCCGCAGCCTCGGATTCAGGCGCAGCGACCGGCTTCGCAGACGGTTCGGGCATGGCCTCGGATTCGGATGCTGCGACCGGTCCGGATTCGGCGGCCGGTTCGGATTCTCCGGCGACGAATGCGGCTTCGGACGCCGCTTCGGGATCAGGCTCAAATCCGGATTCCCCCTCAAGTTCCGGCTCGGAATCCGACGCCGCAGGCTCCGCCATTCCGGGCGTCTCCGTATCGGGATTCCCCCCGGCAAACGCCCCGGCAGAATCGGCCGCGACCGTCGTATCGGGTTCGGAAAACGGCTCTGCGGGTTCCGCCTCCGCATCGAACGCGGGTCCTGAAACGGCATCGGGACCGGGTTCGAACACGGCTTCGTCCGTCGGGTCGAGCGAAAGCACCGCCCCGAGGTCGATGGGCACCGGAGCCGCCGCAGGCTCCGTCTCCGCAACCGGGAATTCCGGAAGGGATTCCACCTCCGTAAAGCGCACCGCATCGTAGAGCGTCCGCAGTTTTTCCAGCGCCAGGTCGCGTTCGAGGGCCGGAATCTCCCCGGAAGGCTCCCAGCCGTCGACAATCGCGGTCAGCTTGCGCAGTTCGGCACGTATCGTCTTCAAATCCATCATTGCGTACTGTTTTGACCTCCAAAGGTAGAAAAAATTTGCGAAAGCCCAGCCATTCCCCGGAACCTTTTGTCCGAAACATCTCCGAACGGGTTTTTCCGGGACATCCGGACCGTCCCGCCGGGCACGGAAAAGGGAGCGGCGGCCGAAGCCGCTGCTCCCTTGCAGCTGTCCCGCACCCGCGGCGTCGGCCGCCGTGCCGGAGAGACGAATCATTCGGTGATCCGGAAACTGCCGCCGAGCGTGCAGTCGGAGTCGTGCCCTACCCAGACATGGTAGTCGCCCGGCTCCTGGCCCCACTTTTTGTCGAGACGCCAGAACGAAAGGTCGTCGGGCGACAGCGTGAAGGTCACCTCGCGGCTCTCCCCGGCGCGAAGCATGACCTTCCGGAAACCTTTCAGTTCACGAACCGGACGCGTCACACCGGACAGCAGATCGCGCACGTAGAGCTGCACGACCTCCTCGCCGTCGCGGCCGCCCGTGTTGGTCACGCGGACCGACACGCGAACCTCGCCGCCGACGGCGGTTTCGGGCGTCAGCACCCGCAGGTCCGAATAACCGAACGTCGTGTAGCTCAACCCGTAGCCGAAACAATACTGCGGCGAATTGGGTACGTCGAGATAGCGCGAAGTGTATTTGTTGGGCTTGCCCGACTCGTCGGCCGGACGTCCCGTGCTCTTCATGTCGTAATGGATCGGAATCTGCCCCACCGTGCGGGGAAAGGTCATCGGCAAACGCCCCGAAGGGTTGTAATCGCCCGACACGACATCGGCCAGCGCCTCGCCCGCCATCGTGCCCGGATACCAGGTCAGCAGCAGGGCGTCGGCAAGTTCCGCTTCACGGGCCAGCTCCATAGGACGACCCGTAACCAGCAGGACGACAACCGGTTTCCCGGTTTGCTTCAAGTTCTCCAGCAGGTCACGCTGCGCGTCGGGCAGCGCAAGCGACGCAAGGCTTGCCGCCTCGCCGCTCTCCCCCGCCTTCAATCCGAGCGCGACCAGCACCACGTCCGACTTCGCGGCTGCGGCCACCGCCTCCGAAATACCGCCTTCGAGGGCCTTGTGCGGGTCGCATCCGCGGGCATAGGTCACACGGTCGGCTCCGAAACGCGCCCGCAGTCCGTCGAGAAAGGTCGAGGTCCGGCCGGCCTCGGCGAAATGAACCCACGAGCCGATCAGGTCCCACCGGGAATCGGCGAAAGGTCCCACCAGCGCGATCCGGCTCCCCTTTTTCAGGGGCAGCACGCCGCCGCGGTTCTCCAGCAGCACCATCGAACTGCGGGCCACGCGGCGCGCGGCATCGAGATGTTCCAGGGCGTAATAGCACTTCTCGCGCTCCTTCGCCTGGTAGCGGAAAGGATCGTCGAACAGCCCCAGGCGGAACTTCACGGCCAGCACCTCGCAGCAAAGGCTGTCGATCAGCGACTCCGGGATACGCCCCTCCCGCACCAGTTCGGCAGCATGAAACAGGTAGGCGGCGCTCATCATGTCCATGTTGACCCCGGCGCGCAGGGCCAGTTCGGCAGCCTGCGCATCGTCGCCCGCCACGCCGTGAGCTTTCAGTTCGCCGATCGTGCCGTAATCGGTCACCACGAATCCGCCGAAGCCCAGTTCGTCGCGCAGCAGGTCGCGCATCAGCCAGCGGTTGGCCGTGGCCGGAACGCCGTCGAGGTCATTGAACGAGGTCATCACCGTCGCGGCCCCGGCATCGAGCGCCGCCCGGTAAGGCGGCAGGTAGCTGTCGCGGAAAACCCGCTCGGACATATCGACCGCATGGTATTCGCGCCCGGCCTGCGGAGCGCCGTAGGCGGCGAAATGCTTCACGCAGGCAAGGACCGACGAGGGGTCGGACAAGTCGCCCTGATAGCCCCGCACCATCGCTTCGGCGACACGCGCGCCCAGATAGGGGTCTTCGCCCGCGCCCTCGGAGACACGGCCCCACCGGGGGTCGCGCGAAACGTCGCACATCGGCGAAAAGGTCCAATGGATGCCCATGGCCGAAGCTTCACGGGCCGAAACGCGGGCCAGCGACTCCGCGGCGGCAGGGTCCCACGAGGCGGCGACGGCGAGGTTGATCGGGAAGATCGTCCGGAAACCGTGGATCACGTCGGCGCCGATCAGCAGCGGGATGCCCAGCCGGCTCTCCTCGACGGCGATCCGCTGCAACCGCTCGGTCTCCTCGAAGGACTTGATGTTGAATACGCTGCCGCAGCGCCCTTCGCGGACCAGCCGTTCGACGGAAAGTTCCGTCTTGTCGGGTCCCGTGACGGCGCCGCCTCCGCGCTGCTGGACCAGCTGGCCGATCTTTTCGTCGAGCGTCATGCGTTCGACCAGTTCCGCGGCGCGCCGCCGGTCCTGCGGGGTGACGGGCTGCGCCCCGGCGGGATACAGCACGAGGGCCGCCAATACGGTAAAGATGCTATTTTTCATCGGTAAAAGTTTGAAAAGACATGCGAAGGTAATGAAAATACCGCAAAAAAGGGCTTCGGAACGGAATAAACTCACTCCCGCCCGAAGCCCCCGCGATCGCAGCGGCGTCACTCCTTCACGCAGCGCATGCCGTAGGCTGTGGTCATCTTCCGTTCGTAATAGGTTCCCTCGCCCGTGGCGTCGCCCGCCTTCCAGTCGTACATCGGGAGCGGCTTGCCGCCGGCGAGCGTCGACGAACAATAGGCTGCCGAACGCCCCGGATAGTGGATGCGGCCGTTATCGCCCTTGCGGAACATCGTCGACGGGCCGATGAGGGTTCCGCCCGAATTGAGCGCATACCAGCGGCTGTACGTGTCGCCCGAGTCCTGGTTCTTGGCGGCGTTGCCGTCCACGTAGGCAAGCAGCGACTGCCATTCGGCCGCCGTCGGCACCCGGTATCCCACCGGGCAGGGATCGTTCAGCCCCTTGCCGCCCTCGGTCCAGCCTTCGGACATCGCTGCGGACGACCGGGTATAGAACGTCGTCGGATTGCCGTTTGCCGTTGCGGCGGTCATCTCCTCGCCGCTGACCTGCCAGCCGGCGGTGCGGGAAGCGTTGAAAACCACCTCGCGCGTCATCGCGCCGAAAGCATCGGGATACTCCGCATGCCCCTCGTAATATTTGTTCTTCGAGAGGATCTTCGCGCCGATGAACGGCTCCTTGCGGCCCCACTGATAGAACAGTCCGTAGGAGCGGAAATCCTGCACACAGGCCTTCGGATCGGTCGAATGGTATTCGGCCCCGACATTGCGGTCCTGCCAGGCGATACCGCCGACGGTCACGTCCGAAGGCATCTTGTCCACGACCCAGACCAGCCACGACCAGACAACCGCGCCTCCGGCGTCGAACAGCGCGACCAGCCCGCTGCCCTGCTTCGACTTGGCCGCAGTGCAGGTGATTTCATTCCGGGAAGCGTCGTAGTCAAGCCCCGAAAGCAACTCTGCGTCGGTGGTCCAGACCCAGTCCGCCGCAACGCCCTTCACATACGCGCCGTCGGTGCGCCGCGCCGGAAACGCACGGGTTTCACCCGCCCGGACCACGACCGTATTCGCTCCGGTCGACCGCTGCACGACGGTCACCTGCTGCGGTTCGACGCCCTCCATCTCGGAGGAGACGGTCAGCGTCGCGCTGCGCGGACGCACGCCCTCGCCGTCGTCGGTCAGCAACAGTTTCACGACCGAACTTTTCGTCCCTTCGGACTGCGACACGGCGCACCAGTCGGTCGCGCCCTCGATTTTCCATGCCACGGATGCACGCAGGTTCAGGGCCGGTTCGCTCCCGGCGCCGTAGACGGTTATATCGGCGCCGTTCTCCGCCAGCACGAGGATCGGCTCGAACTTCTCCTGCGTCACGGTCACGGTGTGCTTCTCTTCGCCCGCGGCGTAAAAACGCACCGCGGTCGTGCGCTCCTCGGGCAGGAAACTCTGGTCGACCGTCAGAACGATCTTCTTCGTGTGCGAACCTTCGGCGACGTTGGTGCGGCACCAATCGTCGTCGCAGGAGACCGTCCACGGCGAATCGGCCGTGATTTCAAGGACGCTGCGCCCTCCGAACATATCGAACGTCACGTTATCCTCGAGCAGTGAAAGGTTGGATTCGGCGACCTCGGGATCGTCGCTGCACGCCGCACAGCAAACGGCTGCCGCGACGGTCAGAAAAAGAAAAAGTCTCTTCATCGTTGAAGTTGTATTTAAGGTTTTGTTCGAATGTCGTATTTACCAGGACACGGACGATTCGTAGGTATGCCCGAAACTGTCGGTGACCCGCACCATGCCGCCCCGCTCGCTGCCCGGATCGACCCGGAACATATGCCACGTATTGGTCGGCGTCCCTCCGCGCACACCCGTCGCCAGCACCTCCTCGTAATAGGGATCGGTGCGCTGCGTCCGCTCCATCGCCACCGCCTGCCCGCCCGAAGCGGGAATCCACTCCACGGCGCTCCAGGCCGTGTCATAACCCCAGACATTGGCATAGACACAGTCCGAATGGGTGCGTCCGGGTGCATAGAGGCGCATCTGCATATCGCGCTTCCCGCCCGCCGGCTTGTAATACCACGAGAGCCGTTCGCCATCGACCTCGACCACGGCATAGCCGCGCGGCGTGCCGTCGCAGTTGACGTCGCCGTTGATGAACAGGTCGCCCGGCGTGCGGGCGATGCAGTGCATGACCTTGCGTCCGTCGTCGTAACGGTAAATGTCATGGTAGTGCTTGTGCCCCCCGAAGGCATGGACCTTATAGGGGCTTATCGCATCGAGGAAACGCTGGAAATTGCGGTGGTTGCGCGCTGCGGTGTTCTTCGTGTGATAGAGAATCGGGCAATGGGACGAGACGACGAGCGTGCTGCCCGCCGGAACGTAGCGCAAATCGGCTTCGATCCAACGGCAAATTTCGTCCGTAAGACCGATCGTATACTCCTCCCCGGCGGTCGGCGCATGGTCGAAAAGGATGTTGTCGAGGAACAGATAATGGATTTTCCCGATGTTCACCGAGTAGTTCGCCGGACCGAAATAGCGTTCGTAGCTCTGCAAGGCGAGCGAATCGGTCAACTCGGCCGGATCGTGATCGTGGTTGCCCGGCAGGCTGAAGGTCGTGAAGCCAAGCGTCTCCAGCCCCTGACGGTACTTCGGGAAAAGCGACATATCGTTCCAGACCAGATCGCCCAGGCTGACTCCGTAAACCTCCGTCGGAAGCCCCTGCACGGTTTTCAGCACATCGGGAACGACATGACCGAGATAGGAATCCACCGACGTGTTATCGGCAGCCAGCTGAATGTCGGCCATAACGATCAGCGAATGGCGGTCGGACGGAGTCTTGCGTCGTGTCAGCGTAAAATCGGCCCGGTTGACGGCCTGTTTGCGGTCGATTTTGCGGTAGAACCGCGGACAGCCCTGCGTGGCGGGAATCTCGCAGTCGGCAGGCACGGAGACAAAGACGAAATTGCGCCGCGCGAGGTCGGAGGCCAGATAGTAAATCCCCCGTTCGTCGGTCGCCGTCACCTCCAGGCCGTCGCTCACCACCACCCCGGCAATGCCATTGCCGGCGCTGTCCTTCACGATTCCCTTCACCGTCATTCCGGCCTTATCGGGAATCTGTCCGGCGGTCGGGCCGTCGTCACCGCCGCCCTCCGAGGAGGAGCAGGCCGCCAGGACAAGGGCGGCGAAGCACACCGACAGAAGCCGCATGTAGAATTTTGACATATTTTTTGCATTGAGGATGCGGAGGAGGCCGAACCTCCTCCGCATCACGGTTATTTCATCACGACCCGGATGATTACGCTGTTCTTTTCGGGACGCACCTTGCCCTGATCATCGGCCCTGACGGAAAGCGGCAGCACATAGGAGGAATCAATGCCGTCGGCAAGCATCGAAGCGGCATCGAAGCGGATTTCGGCGCGGTCCATGACCCTGTCCCCCGACAAGCGCACTTCGGGGTCGAAGGCGAAATACCTGTCGGGCATCACCTTCAGTTCGAGTCCGTTTTCCACGTTATAGACATCGAGCACGGAGGGGTCGACCACCAGTTTCACGGTGATTCCGTCGTCATTGTAACCGCCCTTGTAAAGATAGAGATCGTAAACGCACGCCTGGCCCGAAGCGGCATCGTATTCGAGGACCTGGAAATCGTTCTTCGGGATGCAGACCATAGTGTCCACCGTCTCGTAGACGACGTAATCGTCGCCGCACCCTACGGCTCCCAGCAGAAGCAGGAGGCATATCGCAAGATTCTTCATCGCAATCGGATTATTAAGGTTAGTAACCGGGATTCTGCACGAGGTTGTAGTTGATATTGATTTCGCTCAACGGAATGGCCATCCAGTAGGTCTTGGGGGATTCGAACGTGCGTACGCCGCTCTCCTTCATCGTGGAGACCCGGTAGAAATCGGCCGCCGTCCTGCCGTCGAGGTTCCACGCCTTGGGACGCCGGGACATCGCTTCGCCCGCCTCTTTCCAACGGCGCAGGTCGTGGTAGCGCATGCCCTCCATCAGCAGTTCGATCGAACGCTCCCGGTGCAGCACCTTGCGCAGTTCGTCGCCGGTGGGAATGCCCCCGGCCAAGGCCCACGAATCCTTGAAATCGGGCAGCCCCGAGCGGCGGCGGACCAGATTCAGGTAATTGAGGCTCGCGTCGCTCAACGACCCGTTGTATTCGAAATCGGCCTCGGCATAGCTCAGGTAGAGTTCCGCAAGGCGGATGTAAGGATAGGCGTACTTGCGGTAGGTCCACGACTTGGTGTCGTAGTTGAAGGCCGACTGGCGGTGAATCCACTTCTTGAGAATATAGCCCGTACAGCTCTGGTACTCCTTCGAGGCGTCGAGCACGCTGCCCTGCATCTCGCCGGCGCGGCATTTGAGAATGAACTCCTCGCCGTTGATGGCGTACTTACCGCGGTCGTAGCCCACCGACGCATAGAAGCGCGGCTCCTTGTAGACATGGAGGTTGGCAGTCTCCTTTTCGGCATTATAGGCATAGGGGTCGATATGCATGGTCTCGGGGTCTCGGTCCCACGGCAGACCGTTGTGCGTGTAGTACATCTCCACGCACTCGAACGTCGGAACGATGTTGATGCAGAAGCCGTCGGTACTGTACGGCAGCTTCAGGCGCGCGCCTCCGTAACGCTGCAAGTGCCCGATGCCGGTCTGGTCGCCCATTGCCCAAAGGTACTCGGTCGTGTTCCAGAGCGGTTCGACGAAGCAGTCGTGGTAGTTGATCTCGCCGCGCTCGGCAGCGGTTGCAGCCGCAGTCGCGTTCGGGCTTTCGTAGAGCCTGTGCCCGTTGTCCTCGGCCAGCGTGATCGCTTCCTGGCAGGCGTCGAGCGCCCACTTCCACTTTTCGGGATTGTAGGTCTGGCTCATCAGCGGCGTGCCGTCGTTGTTGCGGAAACGCGCGTAGAACTCCGTGTTGCCGTTGCAGAGCGGACTGGCGGCATAGAGCAGCAGCCGGGCCTTCATCGCCTTGGCCGCCACCGAGGTGGCGCGCCCCAGGTCGGCATCGGGACGCGTCGGATACCCGTGCAGCAAATCGGCCGCGCGGTCGTAGGTCTCGGCGATGAACGTCACGCATTCGTCGAACGGACTGCGGGCCACATAGACCTGCTCCTCGGGAAGCCCCATGTCCAGCTGCCCCCTGACGAGGATGACCGGGCCGTAGTGAGTCAGCAGCACCCAGTGGTAATAGGCGATCAGAAAATAGGCTTCGCCCTTGAACTCGTCGGCCACGGACGGCGAGATGCCCGGGACTGCGTCGATGTTGTCGATCATGATGTAACAGTAGCGGATGCCCTTGTACATGTCGTAGTTCGTGCGCCCGGACGGGGAAGAGGTCGTCGCGTCCCACAGACCGTAGTAGGTCTGGCTGGCGTTCTCCTCGTTGTAGAGCATGCTCTTGTAGGGAAAATAACGGGTCTGGCCGTTGGTGGCGGTGATAATGTCGTCGCCGGCGCAGAAGTCGGGCATGTAGCGGTAGGCCGCGATGTTGGGGGCGTAGGTGTAGAGCGTATTGAGGTACTTGCGGGCCTCCTTGGAGGTTTTGAAGATGTCCTCCTGCGTCGCCTGCCCCTCGGGAACCACGTCGAGGAAATCGCACGCGGCAAGCGCTCCGGCGCACGCAAACAGCAAAATGGATATGATTTTTTTCATGTCGCTCGAATTTTAGAAGTTATACTGAAGGCCGAGTTTCACCACGCGCTGCAACGGGTATTTCAAGCCGTTGCCGCTTCCCATTTCGGGGTCCCAGTATTTGAAGGGCGAAATGATGAACAGATTCGTGCCGGCCAGATAGGCGCGCAGGCTTTTGTACGTGAAACCCAGTTCGACGCTCTTCAGGCGCAGGTAGCTGCCGTTCTTGATCCAGAACGACGAGGTCTGCGTGTTGTTGGCGTTGTAGCGGTAATCCAGGCGCGGATAGGCGGCATTGGGATTGGGATCGGCTTCCGACCAGTGGTCGTCGGCAACGTACTGCGTCATGTTGAAGCCCGAATACTGATTGTCGCGGAACGGGTGCATGTCGTACATGCGCAGCGAGACGCGCGCCGTGCCCTGGAAGAAGAACGAGAAGTCCCAGCGTTTGTAGTTGACCGAGGCGCCGAAGCCGTACAAGATCTCGGGCACGGTGGGATAACCCAGCGACGTGCGGTCGTTGGCGTCGATCACGCCGTCGCCGTTCAGGTCGCGGTATTTGATGTCGCCAGGCAGATAATCGGGCATGAAGGTCTGCCGGGGCGAGTTGTCGATCTCCTCCTGCGAGGCGAAAAGGCCGTCGGCGACCAGTCCGTAAACCGAATTGACGGGTTTGCCCAGCACGGAGTTGTATTTGTTGGGCAGGTATTTCGCCTCGTCGCGGGCCTTCACCTCGTTGTGCGCATAGGTGAACGTTCCGCGCACGGAGACCAGCAGGTCCTTGTTGAACGCCTTGTTGTATTCGAGCGAAACATCGACGCCGCGGTTCTCCACCTCACCCAGATTGCCGTAGGGCGTGACGCCCGAAAGGCCCATCGTCGAGGGCAGCGAACGCCGCTGCATGAAGATGCCGGTACGATTTTCCTTGTAAACGTCGACGTTCAGCGTCAGGGCGTCGAACAGTCCCAGTTCAAGTCCTACGTTAAGTTTGGTGCTCTCCTCCCACGTGGCCAGGGGATTGCCCACGGTCTTGATCTCGTGTCCGGTCTGCTTGACGAAGTTGGGCGAAAACCACACGTAGAGCGCCTTGTTCATGTTGACCGTCGTGAGATAGGGGAAACGGACGATATTGTTGCTGCTGTCGGCCAGATAGTCGTTGCCCGAAAGACCGTACGAAGCACGGATTTTCAGCAGGTTCACCTTGCTGCGGATACCTTCCCAGAACGGTTCGCCCGACACGACCCACGCTCCGGCGATCGAGGGGAAAAACCCGAAACGACGACCCGATATGAAGTTCTCCGAGCCGTTGTAGCCGAAGTTGAACTCCATCAGGTAGCGGTTGTCATACCCATAGGTAAAACGTCCGGCGAGACCCTGCTCGCGGTAAGGAAGCACCTTGTACTCATCATTGGCGGGCTGATTGTCGACCTTCTCCTTCTGGTGGTAGACGAACAGGGCGTTGACGTCGTGTTTGCCGAACGTGCGCGAATATTCGATCTGCCCCTGCAACGAGATCTCACGGTAACCGTTCCGCCCCGTGGAGGTTCCCAGATAGGACGATCCGGGCGTGCCGATGCTTTGCAGGTTGTAGTCGAAAGTCCCGTCGCCGTTGTCGGTATAGTCGGTCATTTCGTAATAATAGGGAGAAAAAGAACGGTAAGTCGCCGCATAGGTCTTGTTGTAGAACGAGACCATGCCCCGAACCTTCAGTCCCTTGGTGACGAAATCGAGGTCCTGGTCCACCGAGAAGGTCGTGGTGATGTACTGCGTATGGCGCTGTCCGTATCCGCGGCTCAACAGGGCATAAGGATTGATGTCCGTAGAACCACCGTCCCACGAAGGGGCATTTCCGAAAATCGGGTCGTCGAGATCCTCCACGGAGCCTTTGGGATAGATGGCCGGGAAAGCGACCGGATTGGCGCGCATCGTATAGTAGAACAGGTCTTTCACCTCTTCGACGGGACGGTGCCAGAAAAGCAGTTGCGTGTTCATCTTCAGACTCACGCGGGTCGTTCGGGTGAGCTGCGCGCCGACGTTGGCCTGGAAAAGGTATTTCTGCGAATTGATGTTGGTGTTGAATTTCGACTCCGCGGGCTTCTTCAGGATACCGTTTTCGTTGAAGATCGAAGCATTGAGGAAATAGTCGACCACCTTGCCGCCGCCTCGCACATTGAGATTCATGTTCTCGTTGACCGTAAAATCCTTGAAAAGCATCGAATACCAGTCATTGTCGGGATAGACGTAGGGATTGAGCCGGTTGCGCGTGCCCGTGATCTTCTCGTCCGAAAAGTGCTGCACATAAGTTTCGCCCGCCGGGGTGCGGGTGCGCAGCGCCTCGTTGTAGTTCTCCATGTAAGTCACGCCGTCGGCGATGTCCTGCACGCGCGTCGGCATCGAAATGCCCGACTCGAGACGAACGTTGATCGCCATCTTCTCCGACTGGCGGCCGTTTTTGGTGGTAATGATCATTACGCCGTTGGCGCCGCGCGAACCGTAGAGCGCCGTGGCCGTGGCGTCGCGCAGGATCGAAAACGACTCGATCGCCTCGGGCGGAATGTTGTTGAGCATCTCCGAGACGATCTCCACGCCGTCGAGAATCAGCAGCGGCGATTTGTTGGCCCCGAAGGTCGAGATGCCGCGAATCCAGAAATTCGCACCGTCGGCGCCGGGTTCGCCCGACGACTGGGTCGAGATGACGCCGGCGATCTTGCCCGCGAACGAGGTCGAGAGGTTGCTCGACGTCACCTTGAGCGTACTGGGACGCACGACCTGCACGGCTCCCACCAAACTCTCCTTCTTCTGCGTGCCGAAGGCCACGACCACCACGTCGTCCATGACGTTCGACGCCTCGATCAGCGTCACGAGCTTGAACAGTTCGACATCGGCGACGGCGATCTTCTTGGTGTCGTAGCCCAGAAAAGCGAAGGTGACGTGTTTCGTTCCCGCCGGCACCTTGAGGGTGTAGTTGCCGTTGATGTCCGAGGTGGCGCCGACGGTCGTCCCCTCGACATAGACCGAAACACCGACGATGGGCTTGTTGTCGGCCGAAGAGATCACCGTCCCCTGCAAGACGATTTCCCTACCGGAATTCGCAGCCGGGAGGGGGGGGTGACGGCGGCGTTTTTCCGAGCGGGCGCTTTCGAGATGATCACTTGGTTTTCGCGCACCCGTCCGGTCAGCTCCGTTCCCTTGAGGACCGCGGACAGCAGTTCGTCGATGGTCGCAGACCTGACCGAAACCGAAACCCGGCGGTCGAGCAGCGGCCGCACGTCGTCGGTGTAAATGAAGGCGTAGCGGCTGGTCCGCTCGACCTCGGCAAAGACGCTCGACAGCGTTGCGTCCTTCATCTTCACGGTCAGCGACGATTTGGCCCCGGCGTCCTGCCGGGAGGCCCGGACGGGCTGGAGATTCACCGGAAGCAACAGCATCGCCGCCGCAAGAATCCGCAGCATACGGCATGTCGAGCCACTCCTCACAAAGAAAAGTTTCTTCATAAGTAACAGTATTAAGGTTAGTATTTAAGACTGGAATTGGTTGTCAGCGATATACGGCGTCGGCGCAATCGTCGGGGGCAGGCCTCACCGCCACCGAGCCGTCGGGCCCCCGGACGTAGGCGATCCGGAAAATGTCGGAGAGCACGTCGAGCGTGCCGTCCAGGTCGTCGAACAGGATCAGCTTGCCGGTACACTTCCGGCTCCCGATCTCCCCGGAGCAGGTTATTTCGATCTTGTAGAACGCAGCCACCTTTTGCAGGACTTCGAACAGCGTGTTCGAGGTGAAGAACAACAGTCCGTCCTTCCAACTGATGTATTTATAGGGATCGACCTCGTAGACCGAATAGCTGCCGTCCTTCATCGAGAAGCGTTCCGAAGGATTCAGCGTCACCGATTCGCCGTCGGCCACGTCGATGGCCACGGAGCCTTCGACCAGCACCACGGCCGACGAACCGTCGGCCCGGGGCGCGGTCGTCACGTCGAACGACGTGCCCAGCACGCGGGTCGCAAAATGGTCGGTGTGCACGATGAAGGGACGGTTCGCATCCTTCGCCACCTCGAAATAGGCTTCGCCCTCGACGAAGACGTCGCGCGTGTCACCGAACGCCGACGGGAAACGGAGCACCGACGCCGAATTGATCCACACCCGCGTCCCGTCGGAGAGTTGCAGATGTGCGCGCTTGCCCTTGGGGACCACCAGTTCGCTCGTATGCACGCGCACCTCCTGCCGGGGCGTCCTGCGATCGGTCTCCGCCCCTTCGTTCTCCTTGCCGTCGATCAGGATTTCGCCCTTGGGCGTAAGGCTGATACGGGCGATGTCGTCGTACACCTCGCGGCTGCCTTCGCGGGTCACGAGCGTGATGTTCTCATAGGCCTCGGCCGAAGGCAGCCCGGAACCCGTGAAATCCGCACTCCAGAACAGGGCCGCCACGACGCCGGCGACCAGCAGGGAAGCGGCGGCGAAGAGCGCCGTCCGGTTGCGGCGGCGGGGAGGGGCTGCAAAACGGCGCCGGGCGTAATGGTCGGTCAGGATGCGGTCGAGCAGCAACTGTTTCTCCACGGACGGCAGCGCGGGATGGGTCTTGCCCACACGGCGCACCAGGCTCACGGCGCGCTCGAATTCGACCAGGTCCTGCGGATGGCGTTCGGTGTAACCGCACCAATAGCCGTCCTGCGCCCGCTCGGGATCGAGACACCACAAAACGAAGTCCGGGTCGGAGGTGAAGAACTCCGCCGTGTGCTTCTTAATATCGTCCGGTTTTATCATTGATTCCAACGTAATCTTCAAACTGCATGCTGCGGCTGCGGCGCCGCGCTCTCCCCTATGACGGCGAATCCGCCGTTTTGTCCCCCTCGAACCGCAAAAAACAGCGTCCGCCGTGTCAAGTGGCTATTTTCATCGTCTTGCCGCACTCCCTGCCCTTCCGAAGTTTGCCCAGCCCCTTCGACACGAACTTGCGGACGGCGTGGGGCGTGGCGTCGAGTATGACGGCGATGTCGTCATACTCCATCTCGTAGACGAAGCGCAGCAGCAGCGCCTCGCGCTGCTTGGGCGAGAGCTGGTTGAGCAGCGACTCGATCGTTTGGCGGATGCGCAGCACGTGCTCCGATTCGATCATCGCGTCGAGCGAGGTCAGCGACACCCGCAATCCTGGCTCCCGGTCCGAAAGGTCGCATTTGTCCACCCGCGAACGGTGCAGGTCGACCAGGCGGTTGTGAACGATCCGGAAAAGGTAGGCCTTGATGTTGACGATGCGGCCCAGGTCGACCTGGCGGGTCATAATGTCGAGGAATATGTCGTGGATGACATCCTTGACCGTTTCGTTGTCGAAACCGAACCCCATGCCGTAGGCATAGAGCGCATCGGCGTAACTGTTATACAACATAACATATACGTCGGTCTCTTCGGCATACTGCCGGTCGATTCGTCGGGTGTCGTACTTGCGTTGCCGAAACATTCGGTTCATTGGTTTGGTCGGTCATTCGATATAACGGAAAACCGTCCGGTTTGTCCCCCTGCAAGCGGTAAAAATCGAATAAAAAATGCGAAATAGCAAATTTTCGCCCCCCCCCGGGGACAAAACCGGAAACAGTTCGTCTTAAATTCGAAACCAATCTCTTTCGGAAAAATGATACGAAAACCGTATTTCAGTCTGTTCCTGCTCTGCCTGCCGCTCTTCTCGCTGTGCAGTTCGGGAAACGACGATCCCGCACCCGCCCCTGCACCTGGAAAAGAGTGGCTCGATCCGATTCGCGTCGCCACCTACAACATCCAGTACGACAACTCTTCCGATCAAGACAACAAATGGACGACCCGCCGGGATTTGCTTCGCCAACTACTCCAGAGCGAGAAGTTCGACATCTTCGGAGCGCAGGAGCCTTATCTGACCCAGATCAAGGACATCGAGCCGTTCCTCGACGGATACACCTGGGTCGGAGAAAACGTCATCGGTGACAAAACGGCCCAACGACGCCACTACAACCCCGTTTTCTACCGCAAGGACAAATTCGAAGTATTGGATATGGGATCGTTCTGGTACTCCGAAACGCCTTCCGCCCCCGGGTCCAAAGGCTGGGACTCCTATTCGCCCCGCATGTGCAACTGGGTGCATTTCCGCATCCGCGCGAACGGACGGGAATTCTACCATTTCAATTCGCACTTCGACCACATAGGGACCACGGCCCGCGCCGAGAGCGCCAAACTGCTGGTGGCCAAGGTCCGGGAGATCGCAGGCGGCAAACCGGCCTTTTGCACGGGTGACTTCAATTCGAACCAAAACACCGAAGCCTACAAAACGATCGCCGGATCAGGCATCCTTGCCGACAGCTACGTCCGCTGTCCGTCCAAGACCAACGGAGACTGGCCCACCTACAACGGCTACAAATACATCTCGACGCCTCCCGCCGCTGCGTCGCGCATCGACCACGTCTTCGTCACGCCGAAGGACACGAAGGTCGTTTCGTGGCGCATCGTCAACAACAGTTACAACCGGAAATACCCCTCGGACCACTTCCCGGTCGTGATCGAATGGTCGCTGGCCGAATAGCCAGCCTTGCTGCCGGCAAATAAAACCTCTTCGCCAACTGGCGAAGAGGTTTTATTTGCCAAGGGATAAACGGAACGGACAGAAGCGCTTTTTTCCGCGCCCAGAGCCGGAAACCATCCCCCTTTCCGCTTTTACCCGCGAGCGTCTCCGATTATTGAAAAGAAATTCGTATCTTTGTGGGCTTGTTTCACGATAAGCGCAATTTGTCTGACAGCAACATAAACGAAACGAATAAATGGCGTTACAATGCGGCATCGTCGGCTTGCCGAACGTGGGTAAATCGACCCTTTTCAACTGCCTGTCCAATGCAAAGGCACAGGCGGCAAACTTTCCTTTCTGCACCATCGAGCCCAATGTGGGCGTGATCACGGTCCCCGACCGGCGGCTGATCCGCCTCGCGGAGATCGACAACCCCAAGCGCGTGGTCCCGACGACGATCGAAATCGTCGACATCGCGGGCCTCGTGAAGGGCGCCTCGAAGGGCGAAGGTCTGGGCAACAAATTTCTGGGCAACATCCGCAACACGAATGCGATCATCCACGTCCTGCGGTGCTTCGACAACGGCAACATCACCCACGTCGACGGCTCGATAGACCCCGTGCGCGACAAGGGCATCATCGACACCGAATTGCAGCTGAAGGATCTCGAAACCGTCGAGAACCGGCTCTCCAAGACCCAGAAGCAGGCCACCTCGGGCGGCGACAAGCAGGCCAAGCGCGCCGTGGAGCTGCTCTTGCAGTACAAGGCGGTGCTGGAACAGGGGCTTTCGGCCCGCACCGTGGAACTCGACAAGGAGGACCGCAAACTGGTCGCCGACCTCAACCTGCTGACCGACAAGCCCGTGTTGTACGTCTGCAACGTCGACGAAAAGAGCGCCGCGACGGGCAACGCCTACACCGAGGCCGTCCGGGAGGCCATCGCCGGCGAGCGGGCCGAAATGCTCGTCATCGCCGCCGCCACGGAGGCCGACATCGCCGAACTGGAAGACTTCGACGAGCGGCAGATGTTCCTCGAAGACCTGGGGCTAGAGGAGTCGGGCGTGGCGCGCCTGATCAAATCGGCCTACAAATTGCTCAACCTCGAAACGTTCTTCACCACCGGGGCCGACGAGACCCGCGCCTGGACCTACCTGCGCGGCATGAAAGCCCCGCAGACGGCCGGCATCATCCACACCGATTTCGAAAAGGGGTTCATCCGCGCCGAGGTCATCAAGTACGACGACTACACCGCCCTGGGTTCGGAGAAGGCGTGCCGCGATGCGGGCAAACTGTCGATCGAAGGCAAGGAGTATGTCGTCGAGGACGGCGACATCATGCACTTCCTGTTCAACGTCTGACGCCGCAAACCGGGATCGTAAAAAAATTAAAGAATACAGCTATGGAAAGACCAGTTCGGGTGCGCTTCGCGCCCAGCCCCACCGGGCCGCTGCACATCGGCGGCGTCCGTACGGCACTGTACAACTACCTGTTCGCCCGCCGGCACAAGGGAACGATGATCCTGCGCATCGAGGACACCGATTCGCAGCGGTTCGTCCCCGGAGCGGAGGATTACATTCTGGAATCGCTCAAATGGTGCGGCATCGAGATCGACGAAGGCGTGGGCGTCGGAGGGCCTCACGCCCCCTACCGCCAGAGCGAGCGGCGCGAAATCTACCTCAAATACGCCCTGCAACTCGTCGAGGCGGGCTGGGCCTACTACGCCTTCGACACGGCCGAGGAATTGGACGCCCTGCGCAGGGAGGCCGAGGCGCGCGGCGAGGCGTTCGCCTATAATTATGCGGTGCGCGAAAAGCTGGCCACGTCGCTGGCGCTGCCCGCCGAGGAGGTGAAGGCGCGCCTCGACCGCGGCGACCAGTGGGTGATCCGCTTCCGGATGCCCGAAAACGAAACGGTCGCGATGGACGACCTGATCCGCGGACACGTGGAGGTCAACACCTCGACGCTGGACGACAAGGTGCTCTACAAATCGGCCGACGCGCTGCCCACCTACCACCTGGCGAACATCGTCGACGACCGGCTGATGGAGGTGTCGCACGTCATCCGCGGCGAAGAGTGGCTGCCGTCGCTGCCGCTGCACTACCTCCTGTACAAAGCCTTCGGGTGGACGGACGTGCAGCCCCGGTTCGCCCACCTGCCCCTGCTGCTCAAACCCACGGGCGGCGGCAAGCTCTCGAAGCGCGACGGCGACAAGATGGGATTCCCGGTATTTCCGCTCTTCTGGACCTCTCCGACGGGTGAGACCGCCCACGGCTACCGCGAGGACGGCTATTTCCCCGAGGCGTTCATCAACATGCTGGCGCTGCTGGGCTGGAACCCCGGCACGGAGCAGGAGATCTTCTCGATGCAGGAGCTGATCGACAGCTTCTCGCTCGACCGCGTCTCGAAATCGGGCGCCCGATTCCAGCCCGACAAGGCCCGGTGGTTCAACGCCCAGTACATGCACCACAAGACCGACGCCGAACTGGCGGCCCTCTACCAGCCCGTCCTGCGCAGCCACGGCATCGAGGTTTCGGACGCCGTGGCCGGCAAAGCCGCGGGCATTATGAAGGAGCGCGCGACGTTCACGACCGATCTGTGGGACCTCACGTCGTTCTTCTTCGAGGCTCCCCGGGAGTACGAGGAAAAGCAGGTGCGCAAGTACTGGAAGGGGCAGAATCCCGCCATTCTGCGGGAGTTGCGCGACGTGCTGGCGGGAATTGACGACTTCTCGCTGGAGAACACCGAACGCATCGTCCACGCCTGGATCGAGGAGAAGGGCTACGGCATGGGTCAGGTGATGAACACCCTGCGGCTGGCCCTCGTGGGCGCCGGAAAAGGCCCGGGCATGTACGACGTAACGTCGTTCATCGGCAAAGAGGAGACCCTGCGCCGCATCGACAATCTGCTGACCAATCTAAAACCCGCAATAGAGTAAAGTCGCCCTTTTCAAAGGGAGATTCAGAGGGATTTTCAACATGAGCCCCGGCGTTAAAAACGCCGTAATATAAGTTCGATGGGGGTTCATAGACAAAATCGCTCCGATCTAAAAACAACCTAACCCCGTCGAACTTATATTAAACTATGGTACAAATCGAACAACACGTCTGGGGCATGACCCCGGAGGGCGAGGCAATCATTCGCTACACGCTGCGCAACGACTCGGGAGCCGAAGTGCAGCTCACGAACTACGGCGCGGCGATCGTCTCGGTGAAGATGCCCGACCGCGAGGGCCGCATGGCCGACGTGGTGCTGGGATACAAACACCCCGAAGGCTACTTCTTCGACGGAGCCGCCTCGGGAAAGAGCGTGGGACGCTGCGCCAACCGCATCGCCTTCGGGCAGATGACCGTCGAGGGCAAGGAGTACCGGCTGGAGGTCAACAACGGCGTGAACCACCTGCACGGCGGAACGAAGAACTTCGCCAACCGCATCTGGGAGAGCCGCGTGGAGACCAACCGCGTGGTGATGTCGCTCGTCTCGGAGGACGGCGACCAGGGCTATCCCGGCGAGCTGTGCGTCGAGGCCGTATTCGATTTCGACGACGACAACGCGCTGGAGATCACCTACCTCGCACGGACCGACAAGACGACCGTGGTGAACCTCACCAACCATGTCTATTTCAACCTCGCGGGCGAAGGCAGCGGGTCGGTGCTCGACCACGAACTGCGCCTGAACAGCTCGAAGATTCTGGAAATGAACGAACGCCAGATCCCCACGGGCAAGCTTCTGGACGCAGCCGGAACCCCGCAGGATTTTCGGGAATTCCGCTCTTTCCGCCCCGGCATCTCGTCGGAGTTCAACCACATCCGCGACTTCAAGGGCTATGACCATCCCTTCGTCGTCGACGGCTGGAAGCCCAATATTCTGGGCGAGGTCGGCACCCTGCGCGAACCCCGGTCGGGCCGTTCGGTGACGGTGCTCTCGTCGCAGCCCAGCGTGATGATCTACACGGGCAACTGGCTCGCGGGCGGATGCCCCGAAACCAAGTCGGGCGGCCGCTATGCCGACTACGACGGCGTGGCGATGGAGTGCCAGAACTACCCCGACGCCGTGAACCACCCCGAATTCCCCTCGCCGCTGCTCCGCCCCGGCGAAACCTACTGCCAGAAGATCGTTTTCCGCTTCGGAACCTTTGCATAGCAAGCGAAACGCTCGCCATGCAATTCAGAATTCACAATTCAGAATTCACAATTGAACTTCGCAGAGATGAAAATGTCTGCAAGTTAAGAAACTGTACAAGAGACAGTCTCTAAATAATTATGAATTCCGAATTGTGAATTCTGAATTTTTACTTACCTTTGCACCCGATATTTCAAAGGGGTGCCTTACTGTCAGGCTGAGATTATACCCATTGAACCGGAGACGGGTAATGCCGAGACCGGGACGAAGCGTAATCAACAACACATACCCCTTTTCAGTCCATTAACTCAAAAAGTTTAACGATGAAAAGGATTTTTCTTTCACTTGCGGCCGCCGCGCTCTGCTCGGCCGCACAGCTGCGGGCTGAAGAGAAGCAGCCCGCCAACCAAAACGCCGGCGATTCGGTCAGAATGTACCGCTTGCAGGAGGTCGAGGTGACCGCCACGCGCGCAACCCCGACCACCCCCGTGGCCTACTCCGACATCCGGCGCGAAGAGATCGCCCGCAACAGCTACGGAACCGACATCCCCACGCTGCTGGCCCTGACCCCCTCGATGATCGCCACCAACGAAACGGGCATCGGCATCGGCGGCACGGCCGTGCGCCTGCGCGGCACGGACCCGACGCGTCTCAACGTCACGATCAACGGCGTGGCGATGAACAACCCCGACTCGCACTCGATGTACTGGTACGACACCCCCGACCTCGTCTCGGCCGTGGGAAGCATTCAGGTGCAGCGCGGCGCCGGCATCTCGACCAACGGCACGGGAGCCTTCGGCGGAGCGGTCAACATGTCGACCGACGCCCTGCAAACCGAATTCGGCGGCGACGCGTCGCTCTCCTACGGCTCGTACAACACCAACAAGCAGGCCGTGCACATCTCCTCGGGCCTGATGGGCGGCCACTGGACCCTCGACGCGCGGCTGACGCACATCGGCTCGGAAGGCTACATCGACCGCGGAGCCACGGACCTCAAATCCTACATGTTCCAGGCCGGCTACTACAACGGCAGCACGATGCTCAAGCTGATTTCGTTCGGCGGCAAGGCCAAAACGGGACTCACCTACACGGGCGCGACGAAAGAGGAGATGCGTCTCAACGGCCGGAGGTTCCACACCGAGGGCATGTACTACACCTCGAACGGACCGCACTCCTATTATTATATGAAGGACGGCGAGCGGCAGCGCGCCACGGTAGACTATTACGACGATCAGACGGACAACTACCTGCAAATCAACAACCAGCTGGTGCTCTCCCACCGTTTCAACGAGAAGTGGACCCTCAACGCCACGGGATTCTACACCTATGGCTACGGCTTCTACAAGCAGTACAAGGACGCACGCACGCTCTCCGAATACCTCAATATCCCGGCCGACGTCGCTGCCGGAAAGGAGGCCGACCTCGTCCGCGAGAAGATCATGCGCAACCACCTCGGAGGTCTGAACGCCTCGGCGGCCTACTCGGTGCGGAAGCTCGACCTCGCCTTCGGCGGTTCGTACAGCTACTACTCCTGCCCCCACTGGGGCGTGCTCGACTGGGTGGACGGACTGGAAGGCAGCCAGATCGGCGGCCGCTGGTACGACAACGACGTGGACAAGCACGACGCCAACCTCTTCGCTCGCGCCAACTGGTCCGTGGCCAAAGGGTTGAGGCTCTTTGCGGACCTCCAGTACCGCTATGTCAGCTATCAGGCCTGGGGCGTCAACGACAACTACGTTTCGGAGGAGGTCGGGATGCAGCCCATCGACGTGGACAAACAGTACCACTTCTTCAATCCCCGCGCCGGCGTGAGCTACACGCTCGCCGAGCGCAACAACTTCTACCTCTCGTTCGCCGTGGCCCAGAAGGAACCCACGCGCAGCGACTTCACCGACCGTTACAAGTTCGCGGCCGACGACACCTACCCCTCGTCGGAAAAGCTCTACGACTGGGAGCTGGGCTACCAGTACACGGCGCCGCGCCTCTCGCTGGGGGTGAATCTCTACTACATGAAGTACAAGGACCAGCTCGTGCCGACGGGCATGGTGAACGACGACAGCAACGCCCTCAACACCAACGTCCCGGACAGCTACCGCCGGGGCGTGGAGCTGTCGGCCTCGTGGCGCGCAACCGGGTGGTTCACCGTGGGGGCCAACGCCACCTTCTCGCAGAACCGCATCGAGAACTACGTCGACGCACTGAAGGATAGCCCCACCTACGGCAAGGAGCTGGGCGACATGACCATCGCCTATTCGCCCGACGTCATCGCCAACGCCTTCCTGAATTTCCACCACCGCGGATTCGAAGCCGTGTTCCACACCCAGCACGTCGGCAAGCAGTATTTCACCAACAACGAGAACGACGCCCTGTCGCTGGACGCCTACTGCGTGACCAACCTCAACCTCGCCTATACGTTCCGCACCCGTTCGGCGCGCAGCGTTCGGCTGGGCCTGCTGATCAACAACCTGTTCAATGCGGAATACGAGAGCAACGGCTACGGGTATTCGTACATGGACACGTGGAGCGGACCCGCGCCCGTACGCATCGACGAGGCCTACTACTTCCCGCAGGCGCCGCTGAACGTGCTGGCGAACGTCACGGTGAAATTTTAAAACGCGCGATTTCAACGCCGCTGAAACCGAATTTCAGCTCTGAAAACTAAATAATTGTACTTCGTGCATTGCGAGGCGTCGCAGATGCCGTGGCAATCCGGGCGAAAGTCGTGACCTTACAACGCTTCCAGCAGATTCCCACGTCGGACCTTCGGTCCTCTTCGGAATGACAATACGAATGTTGAAACAATGGACATAAAACTCCTCCTGCAAATCGCCGGCGTCCTGTTGGGATTGCTCTACCTCTGGCTCGAATACCGCGCCGACATCCGGCTGTGGATCGTGGGGCTTGTCATGCCTCTGATCCACGGGGCGCTCTACTACAAATCGGGGCTGTATGCCGACTGCTCGATGCAGGCTTACTACGTGCTGGCGGGGCTGTACGGGTGGCTCGTGTGGCGCAGGAGGGGCCGAAAAACGGACGCCGGGCTGACCGGCCCTGAAGATGCGGAGGGCGCAAAGCGGGCCGCCGCGCTGCGCATCGGCCACACGCCCCTGCGGACGGTCCCGGCGCTCGCAGGGGTCTACGCCGCGGCGCACATCGGGCTGTACCTGCTGCTGACCCGCTTCACGGACAGCACCGTACCCTTCTGGGACGCGGGGACCACGGCGCTGTCGGTCGTGGCGATGTGGATGCTGTCGCGCAAGCTGGTGGAGCAATGGCTCGTGTGGCTGGTCGTGGATCTGGTGACCGTCGGGCTTTACCTCTATAAGGACCTGCCCTACACCGCGGGGCTTTACGCCCTCTACTCGGCGCTGGCCGTGGCGGGTTACCTCCGATGGCGGCGGCAGGCCCGGGCTTAAAAATCCGTTTTACCTGCGAACGCGCGAACACGCGAACAAGGGGTGTTCGCCCCTGTTCGCGTGTTCGCCCGGTTAAGAACCGGGATTTGCATTGCGACTGGCAGCTTCGGCCCGCTCTCCGCCCGGTTCTGCGCCCGGTTAAGAACCGGGGTTTCAGGTTGCGAAAGGGGCCATTTTGCACCTCCTCCCGCCGCGTTCCGCGGCGAACGATCCCGGCCCGATGCCGGAGCCGTGAAACGAAGGCCCGGCTAAAAGCGCGAGCGCCGGCGTAAGACGCCGGTTTTAAGAGTGAGAGCGTCGTATCGGATATGACCCTTTCTGCGGTCCATCGCCCCTTAAACCCGCCTTTTAGGCGGGCGCCCGGAGCCAGCGTTAGGCCGCGTCTTTTAGCCTTTTTTGTCGGCGGGTCGGTTTTTGCGCCGCTTTTTGCCGACCAAAAAGCGGCAAAGAACAGCAGTCGAAGACTGTGTTTGCTACCTTTTGCCACCAAAAGTACAACAAATCCCCAAAACCGGCAAATAAGCGCAGTGGTATTGATAATCAGGCTGTTTTTCGTTTCGGTTCGCCCTGTAGAAGCTTTCGAATGGGCAGCAGGCGGCATCGTCGAACGAGGGTTCGGTTTCCAAAGCATTACCTTGTCCGGGAATGCTTCTCATTTCCTAAAACGGTGATTTACCGTCTATTGCATTTCCATTCATCTTGATCGGAGACTCTGCTGAAATTAGTTTTGTACCCTTCAAAAAGCAGAGTTTATGCGCAGCACGTTCAAGGTTCTGTTCTACCTGAAAAGGAACAAGGAAAAAACACAGTCGGCGGTTCCTGTCATGGGCCGCATCACGGTCAACGGTACGATTTCGCAGTTCAGTGCGAAGCTCACGGTTCCGGAGCGTTTGTGGGAAGTCCGCGGGGGCCGCGCCAAGGGCCGGAGTCTCGAATCCGACCGCATCAACCGCCATCTGGACGAGATCCGCTCGCAGCTCGACCGTCATTATCGGGATATCCGCGACCGGGAAAGCTATGTGACGGCCGAGAAGGTGAAGAACGCCTGGCTGGGATTCGGGAAACGCTACCGCACCCTGCTGTCCTCTTTCCGCAGTTTCACGGAGGATCTGCACGGGCGTATCGGCGTCGACCGCTCGAAAAACACATGGTACCGCTATCTTGCGACGATGAAACACCTGCAGGCGTTCCTTACGGCGAAATACCATGTGAGCGACATCGCCCTTGCCGAACTGGAACAGTCCTTCATCGAACAGTTCCATGTCTATCTGAAAACGGAACGGGCGCTTAAACTCACGAGCATCTGCCGTTATCTGGACTGCCTGATCAATGTGGTCAAGATTGCCTTCAACGACGGGATCATGCCCCGCAACCCGTTCGCCTCGTACCGATACAACGAACCCACGCCGGAACGTGCTTTCCTGAACGAGACAGAAATCCTCACCCTTCAGCACACCGCGCTCCGGACGAAGAAACAGCGCATCATCCGCGACCTGTTCCTCTTCTCTTGTTTTACGGGTATCTGCTACGCGGATATGAAATCCCTTGTTTGGAAACAGTTCGAACAGGATGCGCACGGCGACTGGTGGGTCACAGGCAACCGTTGCAAGACGGACACGCAGTATGTCGTCAAACTGCTGCCTGCGGCCCTGTCCATTCTGGAACGCTGCCGGGACGATGGTGCGGAGCGCGTCTTTTCGTTCATACCGCATCTGAATACGGTGGACCGCTCCCTGAAACTGATCGCAGTCTTATGCGGCATCGAAAAGAAACTGACCTTCCATGTCGGACGTCATACCTATGCCACGACGATCTGCCTGATGAACGGCGTGTCGCTGGAAACGCTCTCGAAGATGCTGGGGCATAAACGCATCACCACGACGCAGACCTATGCGAAGGTGACCCAGCCAATGGTCGACCGGGAGGTGGAGATGCTCAAGGAGAAGCTGGCGGATAAATTTATGGCTGTATAGAAATAGCAGACAGTTGGGAAAAACGATACGGAGCCATGTGAGAACAGCATATATCGTCTCACCCTTCAAAACAAAAAAGTCTGATATATCCCTGTAATCTCTTTCCGCCGGCAGGGAATTAAACGCCGGAGATGAAAATCCGCAAGGCCATGCGAATCGCCCGAAGGGCGAGCCTTGCGTATTTCCATCCCCGGCATTTTGCTGAACGCTACCGTCGGAAAAGGAGGCTTTCTGCGCCCCGGACGGCACCCAACGGGCGTTTGCTCCACAGCACGCATATCTGAACTCTGATAGTCGCAGTCTACGACAAGCACGTCATGCCTCAAAGTGTAATGCAGGTAACTGGCGAGCAGTACCGTGAAGGTTGATTTCCCACGCCGCCTTTTGGATGGCAGATTGAAATACTCGGATTGGCAGAAATATAGAAATATTTCTCTAAGCATCGCTTTATCCCTTTATCTGAAAAATCGCCTGCATCCATAATTGACTGTCTGTCCATCTGCCGGAATAACTCTTTCTGCCGTTCCAATTCGCATTGTCTGTTCAAAACGGTCGTCTATTGTTCTTCTTCTCGTGGAGATAATTCAGCTCGTCGCGGTAAATGTCCATGACAAATCGCAGCATATTGTCGACCAAGGCCGTAAGCCTTGTGCTTTCATTCCCCAACAGGTGGAGGATTTCCGACACTTTGCGCTTGGTTTGCGCACTGACATAAATCGCCGAGCGGTTACGGCAATCTACCGGAGCGAAGAAGGTGCGTTCGAAATCCGGCAGTATGATCTTTTTCCGTCGGAATCCAGCAGGCTCCTTTACAGTAGTCGTTTGGGTGTCGACATTTGTTTTTTCAGCAGTTGGTGCCGATGTGTTTCCCTCGGGAGCGTCCGTATTTTCCTCTTCCGGCTCGGGAATCCTACGGACGACTTTCGAGTCCAAAGGAGCTTGTCCGGCGATCATCTGACGCATCAACTCCTCATCGACTTCGATACGGGGATGCTTCGGAAGGTTTGTTGCAGGTTTGTCAGTTTCTTTTAATGAATCCATGGTACAATGTTTTTGAGATTGAATATTCGTTATACGGTCATAAAGCTCGTGTGTTTGGTTTTA
>ERZ812616.845-NODE-845-length-39509-cov-5.700056_pt1 | contig 39509 bp, 47 predicted proteins | sample MGYA00376249_ERZ812616 | MGnify/ENA primary metagenome ERZ812616 (study PRJEB26924, sample SAMEA4378265) | human gut metagenome | biome: human gut; feature: human-associated habitat; material: faeces | place: China | collected 2013 ...
GGGATTCTTTTCGTCTGTGTACAGTTCCAAATGAACGATGGACACCTTGTGATAGACCTTGCCATCCGCTGCAAAGTTATGACTTCCCGGCAGCAGATAACAGATGAAGGGCGGATCAACTGCCTCGCCCTCCGTAAAATGGTCATAGGCAAAAGGAAGCCCGGTGTCCTTCAGTATTTTCAGAAGTTTATCCATGTCCAAGACTCCTTTCAATCTCCCGCTCCAATTGCTCGATGCCCTTCTGTTCGGCGGGGGCAATGTGAACCCGCGCTGCCACCCGACCACCGCCACGCTTGGCGTGACCATGCTCCAGCAGGTGCGCCAGCTGATAGCGGTTGGTAGAGTGGACGGTCAGTTCCAGGGAGTGCGAGGTTTCTGCTGTTTTCTTCGCAGCCCAACTTTTCGAGTAGGCACCTGTGCGCTTGGGCGCATTGGAGGAAATCTCGTCCTTGACGGTCTTGGCGGATTTGCGGACAGCCTTCTTCATATCCGAGATTGCCATATCCGCATACTCCTTCAATCCCTCCATGATGGCATCGGCCATTCCGTCAACAGAAACAGTCTGTCCCACAGCCATCACCTCCGAACCTTGGTGGCGGTCAGCTTCAGCGTTTCATGCCGGAACTGGAAATCATCCACCAGGGTAATGTTGTAGATGTCACCATCAAAGAGGATGCGGTAGTGGTCACTGTCCATATCCTTGAGGGCTTTGCAGTAACGCACCGTAAAGGTGTAGCCATCCGAAGCAACCGTCTGACCAGCCGCCTCGTATTCCTGACCCGCTGTTTTGCCTGTTGCGATATTGGCATAGGCATAGCAGGAATAGAAATCCGTCCAGACGACCCTGCGGTTGCCGATAGCATCTACTTCCACCGTGTTCTTCTGAATAGTGATACGGGAACGCATCTTTGAAATCTCCATCAGAAGACCTCCTTTCGGCTACCACCTAACAATCCCCGAAGCGTAAGCGCCAAATCGCGATAGTCCGCTTCTTCCCGGTGTTCGTACATATAGGCGGCTGCATATAGGATTGCAACATCACCAAGGGCAGAGTTATTCAGCACGGCAATATCCGATGTCATCAGCACATCCAAGCACAGCTTTTTTGCGGCGGTTAAGATGCTCTCTATCAGTTTGTCATCATCATCGTAATCAACCCGTAGGTATTGCTTCACATCTTTCAATGAAATCATATCCATCACCGCCTTTCTGCAAATGTAGGGGTGATGCCACAGGACACCACCCCAGAAGATTATTTTTCGGACAGCTTCATGATCTGCACGGCTTCGGGCAGGATCAGCTTGCCATCCACACGCTCCTTGGCAACGAAACCGATCATGCCGTTTCCGGCGAACAGTTCATTCAGCTGCTTGAAGGAACGGGTGCCACGGTCACCGATGTTGTAATACTTGTAATCACCAAAGGCGATGGCATCGGTGGGTGCATAGGCAGAGGTGCGGACGCTGTAGCCGAGCAGGCGGTCAGGCTCACCCAGCTGGTAGGAGGGCTGCCAGATATACGCACCGTTGTTGTCCTTCAGCTTGCGGAGCTGGGCAAGGGTTGCATCATTCATGATGAAGGATGCATTCTTACGGTAAGGACGCTTCAGACCGTAGGCAAGGTCGAGCATATCATCGGACTTGATAGTAGCGGTCAGAGTCTTGAACAGATGACCGCCCTTGGTCGCATCGAAGATACCCGTGGGCTTGCCGGTACCATCGCCGTTAAGGAATGCATCCTCCTCGGCATTCGCCAGAGCCTTGCCGAACTCGGTGATGATGTAGCTTTCCAGGTTGAACGCATTGTCATAGAGCAGTTCCTCGGTGACCTTGATGGCAACGTGCAGCTTGAACGCATCCAGGAAGGTCTGGTCGAAGGTGGCGTCACCGAAGGTCAGCGCGCCGCCCTCCTCGATCCACGCAGCGGCAGGCTTGGTAGCGGCAATGTTGATCTTGTGCTGACCGGAGGTGGTGATATGGGTGGCAAGACCACGCATAATGTTCTCCTCGTTCAGCACATCAATGAGGCGGCGGTCATACTCTTCGGGAACCAGATATCCGCCATCTGCATCCACACCTTCCTGCAGGAGATTGGAAACCTGGCGGAAGTTGGTACGCATGGCGGTGAGCATAGCCTGCTTGTAGGCATCGGAGGCACGGCCCTGCTTCTCCTCACCAGTAGGGGCAGCGGTGTAAGGCTTGCCGGTAATGGGGCTGTTGACGGGCTTTGCCAGCTCCGCCTCCCGCTGCTCGATGCGCTGGGCGCGGTTGATGGCTTCGGTCAGAGTATCGAACTCCGCCTCCATGTTCTGATAGGTGGTGTGGTCCTCTGCGGACAGCTTGCCCTGCTTGTCCTCATGGGTGTCAAGGAAGTGGCGCATCTGACCCAGCAGGTCGGCACGGTTTTTCAGCATTTCAGTAATGGTCATTGGGAATACCTCCATCAAATCATTTTTTCGTAGACGCTAAGACGCTCTCGGAGATCGGTGGTAGATACACCGGAATCTTCGGGAGCGTCTTTCGGATTGGTGATGTGTGCTTGTTCAGCGGCGGTTTTGGGCTTGCCATACTTCGCCACCATCTTGTTCATAAGGGCGTGTTCCACGGACTTGCTACAGAACAGGACTGATGCGACTGGGGGTTCCAAGGTAATATCCTCCTTGGGAGCAAACTCGCTCTGTCCCAGGATTCCGTCTGCCAGCCCCAGTTCCACAGCCTTATTGGCATTCATCCAAGTTTCCGCATCCATAAGGTGGGACAGCTTGGCACGGGACAGACCGCTTTTGATGACATAGGCGTTGAGAATGGACTCCTTCACCTCGTCCAGCATGGCAATGGCCTGCTCCATAGCGGTGTAGTCACCCCAGGCACCCGTAGCCGGGTTGTGGATCATCATCATGGACACCGGGGACATGAGGACGGAATCACCAGCCATAGCAACCACGGAAGCGGCAGATGCCGCCATGCCATCGATCTTCACTGTGACCTTGCCGGGGTATTCCTTGAGCATGGTGTAGATCTGAGCGGCGGCAATGCAGTCACCTCCGGGGCTGTTGATCCAAACAGTCACATCACCCGTACCCGCCATGAGATCATCCTTAAAAAGCTGGGGCGTGACATCATCATCAAACCAGCTTTCCTCTGCGATGGTGCCGTTCAGCGTCAGAATCCTCTGCGCCGGGGCTGTCTCCGTCTGCTCCTGGTTCGTCCAGTTCCAGAACTTCTTGGTTTTCATCGGGATTTTCCTCCTTTCCGCTTGCTGCGAAGATACCCGCATCCTCCAGCTTGGTCATGTTGCCGTTAATGAGATAAAGGTCACCACCCAGTTCGGCGGGGATGCGGTCGAGATTTTCAAGTTCCCGGATGTCATTGGCGGACATCCAGCCGTTCTGCCGCCCAATGGCGTAGCCGTTCATGCGGCTCTGGTAATCGCCACGGAGCAAACCGTCCACATTGAACTTGATGAAGTAGGTGGACTTTTCCTCCGCAGTCAGCAGGGAGCGCATCATATTCTGCTCCCACCGGGAAACCCAAGGGTCCAGCGTGTATTTCACGAACTCCAGCGACTGCTGCTCAATATTAGAAAAGCTCGACTTTTCCAGGTCACCCACCATGTGGGGCGGCACTCGGAAAATTCGAGCAATTTCATTGATTTGGAATTTGCGTGTTTCGAGGAACTGTGCCTCGTTGGGCGAAATGGAAATGGGCGTGTACTTCATGCCCTCCTCCAGTACCGCCACCTTATTGGCGTTGGAGCTGCCACCGAAGGTCGCATTCCAACTCTCCCGCACTTTACCAGGGTCTTTCAGAACGCCCGGATGCTCCAAGACACCGCTGGGGGCCGCGCCGTTGGCGTAGAACTTACTGCCGTATTCCTCTGCTGCGATGGCAAGGCCGATGGCGTTCTTCGCCATAGCGATGGGGCTGTAACCCACCAAGCCATCAAAGCCAAGGCCGGGGATGTGCAACACATCCTTCGGCTGAAGAATGACCGTGCTGCCTTTCATGGTTTGGGCATCGTCCGAACTCAGCTGGTACTCGTAGTAGAGTTTCCCTTTGTCATCCCGGTCAACTGTCATGCGGTCCGGCATCAGCGGATACAGACCGATGACCTCGTTTTTGCCGTTGTGGATGATCTGGGCGTAGGCGTTGCCCCACAGCAACAGGTGCGTCATAAGCGTTTCTCGGAACGCAAAAGACGTCATTTCCGGGTTTGGTTCATCATGGAGCAAAAAATACAGCGGATGGTCAAGGGCTTTCTCCTTACCACCGCTGTCGTTGTATTTGTAGATGTGAACCGGGAGACTTGCGACTGCTTCCGACAAAATCCGCACACATGAATACACGGCTGTCATCTGCATGGCAGAGCGCTCATTGACACGCTTGCCGGAAGTTGCTGTTCCAAGGAAGAAACTATACGCACTTCCGCTGGTTCGGTTGGTAGGGCCCGCCCTGGAATGGAACAGGCCGCTGAAGATACCCATAAAAATCACTCCTCCTTAGAAAACGATTAGTCCTCTGGAATCATAGACACTTTCCGTAGAGCCACCGTTGCGAATACAGCGGTCAAGCCCCATGATGAGAGCCACGATACCATCAATTTTCTCCACGGACTTATCCTTGTCCGGCTTAATATTGCCAGCGGGGTCTTGCCGCATGACCACATTCTGTGCCATCCACTTGAGGACTGGATTGCCGCCGTGGATGATGTTACCCTCCATCAGCAGCTTGTAGAGTTCCTTGGAGGGTGGGGACATATCCTTAAAGCCCTGACCAAATGGCACCATGGTGAACCCGGCATCCTCCAAGTTTTGCACCATTTGTGTAGCGTTCCAGCGGTCATAGGCAATTTCAATGATGTGGTACTGTTCACCCAGCTTTTCGATGAAGTTCTCGATGAAGCCGTAGTGGATCACATTGCCCTCCGTGGTGCAGATAAAGCCCTGGGCTTTCCATACATCGTAGAGGACATGGTCACGGCGGCACCGCAGCTCCAATGTTTCCTCTGGGAGCCAAAAGAACGGAAGTACCACATACTTCTCTTCCTCCGTCCTGGGCGGAAACACCAACACCAGGGCGGTAATATCCGAGGTACTGGAAAGGTCGAGTCCCGCATAGCAGTCACGGCCTTTCAGGGAATCCATATCAACGGGGAGGTTGCCCCGGTCATAGATATGTTCCGGTATCCAAACCACCGTAGCATTTGTCCAGATATTTAAGCGCAACTGCTTGAACACATTCTCCTCGGCGGGGTTATCCAGGGCATTTTTATAAGCCTCGCGGACACGTTCAATGGCGATGGTGTGTCCCAGAGACGGATTGGCCTTATACCAGTTTTTCTCGTCATTCCAGTCATCACCCTCATCCAAGCCATACACCACCGGGTAAAAAGTGGGATCGTTCTTTCGACCGTTTTTGATGTCCAGTGCCTTGGTATGCAGTTCATAACAGATGCTCTGCTTATCGGTACCGGCGGTGGTGATGATGAAGAACAGGGGCTGCTCACGGGCATCGCCGGAACCTTTGGTCAGAACATCGTAAAGTTTTCGGTTTGGCTGTGCGTGTATTTCGTCAAAGACCAGCCCAGACACGTTCAGACCATGCTTGGTGCCTGTTTCGGCGGACAGCACTTGGTAAAACCCAGCATTGCTGTAATTGACGATTCGCTTGGTGGCGGCGGCAATTTTTGACCGCTTCATGAGTGCCGGGGACATCTTTACCATCTGCTGGGCAACATCAAAAACGATGGATGCCTGGTTGCGGTCGCAGGCAGCACCGTAAACCTCGGCGCTGGCTTCACCATCCGCATACAGCAGATACAAAGCTATCGCCGCAGCCAGTTCCGACTTGCCCTGTTTCTTCGGGATTTCGACATAGGCAGTAAGGAACTGCCGCTTGCCATCCGCCCGGACGATACCGAAGATGTCCCTGACGATCTGCTCTTGCCAAGGGAGTAGGAGAAACTTCTTTCCGGCCCACTTGCCCTTGGTGTGGCAGAGGTTCTCAATAAACCGAACCGCCCGGTCTGCCTTCTGAGCATCGTAGTGGGAGGTAGGGAGCATAAAGGGCGAAGGGGTGTACTGGAAAGCCATCAGTTATCACCCCCAAGCAGAAGTTCCATATCATCTGCCGGGTCAGCCGCACCCTCACCACCAACGATCCTGCTCCGAGCAGAGGGGGTAAGGCCGAACTGCTCACAGAACTTCAGCATGATTTTCATATTGGTCTGGGCAATGGACACCTGCGGAACCTGCTGGAGATAGCCATTGGGGGTCCGCACCATGGAGCCGTGTTGGGTCAGAAACTCTTCTGCCTCCTTCCAACGGGCGTAGGCTTGGCAGTAACCGGCAAAAGCCGCCATATCCATTTCGGTCAGCAGACCCATCTGCTCCAGCACCTTTGCCATCCGTTTCCATTCACGCTTGGCTTCGTCCTCCAGCCAAGGTGGACAGCGGGGTGCTTTTTTCTGGGGCTTGGGTTCCGCCTCATTCAGCGGCCTGCCGCCGGGATTGCCCTCCAGCATCTTGAGTGCCGTAGGCTTTGGTTTTCTACCTCTCTGTGCCATCGCTCACACCTCCTTTCCGCAAATGGCATGAAAAAAAGCCGTCACCACAAAAAATGGTGCGACTTCATGAACAACGAGCAACAGCCCCTCTCGGAGCCGCTGCCGTAAATTATCTCGTTTTTTACCAGTTTTCGCTGTGAAGCAGGAGTTCCAGGGCAAACTGTGTGTTTTCATCGGTGGGTTCGATGTCCCAGCCCCTATCGTAGTTGCATACGATTTTGCTGTTCCGCTTGAGCATCAGCTTGGAAATACGTCCGCCATCGATGCCCCACTCGGAACCCTTGTCGTACTGCTTCAGCCAGTAATGGAAAATATCACCGTTGACCTTGATGCTGCCTTCCTTCCACATGATCCGTTCCTCCTTAGTGCTGGCTCTTGCCAAGTTCGTAAGCCTTGCGGAGCATCTCTTCAATGCCCCAAACCGGGACCTCGATAAAGTCCTCAGAATCGCATCCCCGCTCCGCCAAATCCCCGCGGCATTCCACCTCGGCACTGCATTCTCTGGCGATGTTCAAGAGGGCGGCAAGTTCTTTCTTGGTAAGGCTCTGCTTTTTCATGGTGTTTTCCTCCGTTATGTGTGTTTTCCCTTTCGGTGGTTACATATTCGCTCTGAATGCCTGTAATAGCAAGTTAATTCAGAGCCGTAATGTACACAAATATGAAGGGAAGAAACCGGGGAAATTACCTATAAATACGATGGAAAGAATCCACGCCAGGAATGAGGTTCAAGCCGCTGCCGGTATCCCATCTCATGAGGATTTGCCCAGAATCATCAACACCTTGGACGGTTCCGGCAGTTCCTTTCGGCGGGGCTTGGATGTCATCCATCGCATCCAGCACAAGCCGGGTGCCTGCCGGATAGATATCTCTCAGTTCGCTGGGGGTCATTCACATCCACCTCCCCTATGAAAGCGGTGGATAATGGCAACAATTTCTTCCTGCTCCGCTGCAGCGATGCCGAGTCCGGCAAGTGCCTCCCGTGTGCCGCAGTCCGGACAAATGAGGGTTTCGTTGTCCGCCCGGCTCAATGCCGGGGCCCCGGTATAGGGCTCCCCACAGCGAGGGCAGGTTTTCAGTTGAATGATGTGTTCCTCTTTCATGCGTTTCCACCCTTTCTGCTGTAAGTCAGAGCCTCGTCCAGTAGTGTGGTATCAAAGCCAAATTGGACATAACCAATGGTGCAAGTTTGGACATACATGGGTGTGGGTGCGCCCAGCGGTCGATCCTCATGCATGATGTAAACGAAAGCGTTCTCCTGGCGGAGTTCGCCAGTCTCATAGTCCTTGATGGTGACGGTCATTTCCTTTTTGTAATAAAAGGTGGGGTAGCCCTCGTAGCGGTCAAGATGCCGCTCATCTTGCTTGCTGACCGCCCACACGCCAACGGGCACCGAATGTCCCTTGGAGGGTTCAATCGTGAGGTAGGCTCCGGTCTTGCTGCCTTTGAACATAAGGCGGTGGTCTGGAATGGTTGCAGTACCGACCACTTCGGCGTCTGGACAGCGGTATCGCATCTGCTGGCAGTGCAGGTTGCTCCCGTATGCAAGGTAATAGCGTTTTTTCATTTCAAATCATCCTTTCCGGAGGGGTAAAGACCCTCCTACCACCGAAAGCCCGCCAGAGCGGGTTCGGGGGTCTGTGGCTAAGTCCTTCATGCGGCTCTTCCGTTGCGGAAGGCGGCATCTCCGGAAAGGCGGCGAGTCAAAATGTCCCTTGCGGTGGCGAATTCCTCACCAATGAACCCCAGTCGGAGCAACCAAGTCCGCATGGCGTATTTGGGATTTTCATTCTGCTGGGGCTTGGGGCTTGCACTGCTGACCGTCTTTGCCATCTGACTCAGGGCGAGGCAAAGCTGAATGTAACTTTTCAGCTGTCCAGCGTGGAGACCGTTCTGCTTGCCATTCGCAGGGGCATCGAATTGGAAAAGGCGGAACTCAATGGTTCCCTTGGTAAAGGTGGCGTGGAGGTTCAGCATATGGTAGCGGCTCTCATTGTAATGAGTGTCTCTGCCGTAGTTCGCTCCGTTGGCGGTGTACCACACATCTGCCAACTCCGCCATGGTCTTGGGCTTTTTGCGGTTCAGCTGGTCGAGGAAGTTGGGGTTGACCGTGCGGCAGTATTGGTTCATACGGTGGCGGTCAAGGTCAAGGGCTTCCGCCAAAAGGGATTCGTGGCTCGCCATGATGTTGGCAAGGTTGCGGAGGGTCTTGGGTGTATGCCCTTTTGCTCCGATGTGAATGTGAACACCGCACCCTCTGGTGGCATCGCTCTTGGCACCGGCCTTGCGGAGAATGCGGATGACCTCCTGCAACTGGGGAATGTCATCGTAGGTAAGGATGGGTGTGACCATCTCGCATTTTTCATCGTCAAAACCGTGGATGCTGACATCCTTTTGAAATTTCCACTCACGCCCTTGGGCATCCCATGCGCTCCAAGTGCTGTAGCCGTTGCGTCTGGCGGTGTTCTGATAGCGGTTGGTTTCAAAAAAGGTTGCGACCAGCTTGGCGGCTTTCTCTCTCGTGATGCTGTTCATTTCGACCTCAACGCCGATGGTCTGCTTTTTCATTTCTGCAATCTGGATGGTGGTCTTTTCGTTCATGGTATGGACTTCCTTTCGAGTGTGTTTTCCCTTTCGGTAGTCACATATTCGCTCTAAAAGCCCATAATATCCAGGACTATTTGACCCATAAAATACACGATTATTCCAGCCTGAATTTGGTGGTATGTGGTGTATTTATTGCTCCTCAGAATGCTCCAACAGTGCCTTTGCGGTCAGCCGTTTTTCTTTCATTTTCGCCTTAAACTTGTCGGCATCCGCATCGGTTCTAAAAGCGGAATGCCCCTTGAGGTTCTGGAGCAGAACCTTTCGCACCGTTTTGAAATCTGCGCCACCGAAACCCAGCTGGATGATCCAACTGCGGAAATAGTATTTCTCGTTTTCAGGCTTCTGCTCGGTAGGATTGATGCGGGTCGCTTCCTTTGCCTTGGTAACCATGGCGCTTGCCAACTGAGCGTAGGCTTTGTTGCAGTCTGGGTTTTCTGAACGGGCAAAGGTGAAGGTCACCGAGTCGCTGTCAAAAGCAATGCCCCGGCAACCTTCGCTGTTTTGCGACACAAGGGCGAGAAACGCCTCAGTTGTGTCCGGCAGCGTAGTTCCCAGGACATCAATCATCTGGCTCGGTACGGCGAAGCAGGCCGCTCCTACGGCTCGGTTCAGTAGGTACTGTTTGGCATGGAGCATAAACACCAGGTTCTTCAGATTGGTGGTGGTCATGCCAGCGGTCGGAAGTGTGATATTCAGTTCATCCGTCAGCGGCATCGCAAAGCCGTTCTGTTCCAGGAATGCTCTCAATTCAGCTTCTCCTTCATAGGTTTCCGAGGTGATGCTTCCATCTCTGTGGATGACCACCTGTCCGGCGGCGTATGCAAAAGTGGGCGGTCCCATGTAGTGGAGAGTCTCTCCGAGGTAATCCGCCACAGCCTTTGCCATACTCTTACGGTCGGTTGCACTGGTTTCAATTCGCATTTTTATGTACCTCCAATCATTTTGGTAGTACATATATTGCTCTGAAACCTTTATAAGTCAAGGGTTATAAGCGCCTGTTCAAAAACTATTATCATCTTCAGCGGATGCCCAGACGATGCCGGACAAGACGAAGAAAACACACGGCAGAGCCACACCATTACCCCAGAGCTTATACTCGGCAGAATCGGAATAGGGGTTCTTCAGCCACTTGATGATTTGGTTTCGGGTTTTGGGCTTATTGGCCTTGGATACCACACGGCGGTGGGTTTCCCATACCTCAGACCAGTAGGCAATGTCCGCCTCGGAAGGCTCCGCTGTTCCCAGACCCTTGCACCACCAGTCTGCAAAGCCCTGAAGCCTTGCGCACTCCACCGGGGTCAGCCTGCGGACATAGTAGTCCGGCTCGATCACACCGCCATGATAGCCGGGGCTGGACCCATTCACAACCGTGGATGCCACTTCCTCCTGAAAACCAGTGCCTTCCGCTATTTGCATGGGATCAAAGCCATACGCCGAATTGACCAGCGGAGGGTCTTTGTAGTCCCTTGCCATGAGCGTTGGGGCAACGCCCTCCAGCGGAAGCATATACGAGCCGGTGGTCATGCAGTAGGCAACGGCATGGCGGTCTGCGGCATCCAGTGTAAAGGATACCTCCTCGTTGATGCCGCTCCCCTGGGGACCATTGCTGTCCTTGCGACCTATCATACTCCCCTGGATTGCAAAGGCGGGGTTCTGCTCCACAATGCACACACCACCCTGATTGCAACCGGGGTTGCCGCCATTGCAATCCAGTGTCCGGGCGGTATCCGCTTCGTAGAAGCCGCTGCGAGGATTGTCGGATTTCATGGCGTTGCTGGCAAAGGAGCAGATGCCATAGGTCTTGGGAACAAAAACAGCCTGGTCATTATTGCAGGCCAGCGTAGCAGATTTGTTCTCCTGGATCAGCGCACCTTTGCCGCCGCCCTCGCAGCCACTTCGGATTTTTAGTGTCATGGGTGTCTCAACTACAAGGGGCTGATTGTTACCTCCCATGCCATAGGTTGCAGAAACCGTCTGGGCTACTTCCAGTGGGCCCTTAAACCGGGTGTCTTGCGAATGATTCTCAAACACCAGTGGTGGGTGATGCGCTTCGGATCGAAGTGTGCAGGTCACACCTTCTGTTACATCCATGCGGTTCCCGCCCTGGTCATTTAGGACGAGAACGCCATTACGACCTGTGGACATTCCGCAGTTCACACCAAGCGATACGGTCTTATCCGAAGCTGTGGAATTGTAGCCATCTACAGCGATGCCTGCCGCTCCAGCGCAATCCGCAGGACATCTGGCAGCTCTTTGCCACGCACGGAAGCCCTCCGGAGAATACCCTGACAAGCCTTCGGACTCAAATAATATCCTTCCGGCACTCCCGCCTGCAAAATCTGCGACAAGGTAGATGCGGCGTCTCCGTTGGGGGACTCCCCAAAATTGTGCATCAATAGTTCTGTACGCAAGGCTCCATCCGTCACCCATGTAGAGGTCGGCGTAGGGCCATCCGTCTTTACCAGGCGGAGGCACCTGGGCATCCGCTTCTTTGACACCGATGACCGTTTCGAGGACGGACTGGAAGTCACGCCCGCCATTGGACGAGAATGCGCCTGGGACATTCTCCCACACGCAGTATCTTGGGTATTTGCCATTTGTGGCGCACCTCATTTCTTTAATGATGCGGATAGCTTCATAGAAAAGGCTGGAGCGGGAACCATCCAAACCGCTCCGCTTGCCTGCAATGCTCATGTCCTGGCAGGGTGAGCCGAAGGTGATGATGTCCACGGGTTCAAGTTCTGCACCACTTATGGTGGAAATATCCCCGTAGTGCTTCATCCAGGGTAGCCGCTTACTGGTGACCCGGACTGCAAAAGGCTCAATCTCAGATGCCCACACCGGAGTGATACCAGCAAGCAGACCACCCAGGGGAAATCCCCCGGAGCCATCGAAGAGGCTACCAAGGGTCAAATTATCATTTTTCATTTTGCCTCCAATCGCTCCTTGAGCGTGGAGAAGAACTCCCGGCTACGAATGGATCTCCCGGCTGCAAGCCACTCCCGCTCCAGAAAAAAACGAACCTCCAGTTCCTCCACGCTGTAGTCAGCACGGAAGTTCCGCCAGGTTCGTTTATCCCATGTTTTCAGTTGATCCCATAACTCCGGGAAATATTGGTGCAGTTCCCGCAGTTCAGACAGAGACTGCAACGGACAGCACCAGCAAGACACACGCTTGAAATGCTCATACAAGCCGCCCCAATCGTAGCCATGCTCATAGCAAAATTGCAGGCAGTCCTTTTCAGTCCAGCCCCAATCGACCAATGGATGGCGATGGTTCGGATTCTGGTTATTGGTGCGTTCCAAGCGATACTGCTCATCCGCTGCGATGCCAACATACTCGATGACATCATACCGTTTCCGCAGCTCCCGGAGAAATCGCTCCCGTGGCATGGCCTTCAGCCGAGTAGTACACCATCGCTGCCGAGGGCCCGGCCAGCCGTAACCAGTAAAATGCTCACCATATTGCCGGACAACGGGAGAATCCGTACTGCGGCGGACAGGAACATCGAACATGAATTCCTCATAGGTATGGTCGGCTTTGACCATGGTGATTTTCCTCCCGATGTCCTGTTCCACCTTGGCGATGTGTTCATACATGGCGGGGAATTCCAATCCCGTATCACAGAAAAGGATGCAGTCGATCTTCATGTTATGCTCCAGCATCCCAAGGAGCATGGCGGTGGAGTCTTTGCCCCCGGAAAAGGAAACGAGGTGGTATTGCTCTTTCATGCTCACACCTCCGGCATAACTGCCGCCACCTCCGCATAAGGCATTTTCTGCCCATCACGGATAAGAAACACACCATCCGAACCACCCTTGGCTTCGATGTACCGTTTCACAATAACATCTGCGAACTTCTCATCCAGTTCAATGCCGTAGCAGATACGGTTCGTTTCCTCGCAGGCAATCAGCGTGGAGCCGCTGCCGAGGAAGGGGTCAAGGACGATGCAGTTACTCATGCAGGAGTTCTGGATAGGATAAGCCATCAGAGCAACAGGCTTCATGGTGGGATGGTCTTTGGATGCCTTGGGGCGGTCATACTCCCAAACGGTGGTTTGCTTTCGGTCGGAATACCACTGGTGCTTACCGCCCAGTTTCCAACCAAAGAGACACGGCTCGTGCCGCCATTGATAGGGAGAACGGCCCAGGACAAGGGCATTCTTCTTCCAGATGCAACAGCCGGAAAGGTAGAACCCGGCATCGTGAAATGCCTTTCTGAAGTTCAAGCCCTGGGTATCGGCATGGAATACATAGATGGAGGCATCTTGCGCCATGTTCTGCTCCATGCAAACAAAAGCGGCGAACAGGAACTTATAGAAGTCCTCGTCCGCCATATTGTCGTTTTTGATTTTTCCGGCCGTTTCCTCTACATTCACATTGTAGGGCGGATCAGTGAGAACCATGTTCGCCAGCTGCCCATCCATGAGGGTGTCATAGGTTTCGGGCTTGGTGGAGTCACCGCAGATGAAGCGGTGCCGCCCCAAGAGCCACACATCGCCCTGCTTGGACATGGTGGGCTTTTTCAGTTCCTCATCTACATCAAAGTCATCTTCTTTGATTTCCTTGTTGTGGACTTTGGAAAAGAGCTGCTCAATCTCCGGGGCTTCAAAACCAGTAAAATCGGTGTTGAAGTCCTGGGTTTTCAGATCCACCAGCAAATCAGCCAGCAGCTGTTCATCCCACGCACCCGTAATTTTGTTGAGAGCCACATTCAGGGCTTTGACCTTGTTCTCGTCCTCGATGTGGACAACCACACACTGCACCTCGGTATAGCCCAGGTCTTTCAAAACTGTCAGACGCTGGTGACCGCCAATGACGGTCATATCGTAGTTGCAGATGATAGGCTCCACATATCCAAACTCCTGGATGGAGTTCTTGATTTTCTCATATTCCTTATCGCCGGCCTTCAGCTTTTTCCTGGGGTTATATGCCGCAGGCTTGAGTTCCCCGACCGGGATAGTACGCCATTCCATTGCGCTCATTCTGTTTCCTCCGTTTTTTCCCAAAACCGCGCCTGCACATAACAGGCATGGGAGCAGTATTTTCTGCCGTTGTTACCGTAGGCGGTGAACTCCTTCCCGCAGAAGGCACATACACCGCTGTAAAATGCGGTCGGCTTTCGCCGGATTTCCTCCGGATGGGCCTTCCACCAGTCACGGCGGCATTTTTCTGAGCAGAACTTTCGTTTACGCCCGGTTTCGGGCTGCTGTAGTTCCTTGCCGCAGAACTGGCAGGCATAGCCGTTTTGGATTCGCTCACGGACATTCAGGGTTAAAGCCGCAGCGTAACCATCCAACCCGTGTGCTTTGCAGTAGTTGCGGACGATGTCACGGGACAAGCCAACGACAGAAGCAATGGAACGGTAACCCGTGCCACGCACACGCAGTTCTCGGATTTGAGCGGCTTGCAGGTCAGTCATTGCTTCACATCCTTTCGCTGAATAATGAATAGAAAAAGGCCGCAAAACCATACCCTTTTGGCACGGCTTTGTGGCCTATATCGAAACAATTACGCAAAAGCACCATGCCCGGTGGGGTGTAAGCCCTGCCAAAAAGCATGGTGCTATCACATTTTTTGATGTACCGGGGCGCAGAACGCACCCCTTGCAGGGTATCCCCCCTTGCGAATTTCGCAGAAATTTGCGTTTGAGGGGGCGCCGGTCTTTTAGCAGACCGCCCACAGAGATTTGACCCGCCCCTGCCCCTGCGGTCAGTAGCGATACTCCGGGCGAATGTCCTCGGTCAAGGTCTTCCGGTCATGGCACGGCTTGCACAGCGGTTGCCAATTGCTCTGATCCCAGAAGAGGTCTTGGTCTCCTCGGTGCGGAACGATGTGGTCAACCACGGTCGCTTTTGTGTACCTGCCAGCCTTCATGCATGAGGCACACAGCGGATGGCTTTTCAGATAAAGCTGGCTCTGCTTCTGCCATCGGCTACCGTAGCCGCGCTTGCTGGCGGAGCGGGTAGCCTCCGGGTGAAGCAACCTGTGTTCCTCACAGTACATCGTGCCGTAAGGAACCAGCCTTGCACAACCAGGATGCTTGCAGGGTGTATTCGGACGGTGGGGCATGGTCATTCCTCCCAGGACAGACCGAACTTGCCGAAATGTCCGTAGGCACTGACCTTGTTGTAGTCCACATTCAGCAGACCGAGGAATTTGATAATTCCGTCCGGGGTCAAGTTATAGCTGTGACGGATAAACTCCACGAGGAAATCCTCTGTCACAAAACCAGTACCGAATGTGTCTACAGACACGGAAACCGGTTCCGGCACTCCGATTGCGTAGGCCAGCTGGACTTCGCATCGCTTGGCGTAACCTGCTCGGACGATGTCCTTTGCGATCTTCCTTGCCATGTATGCTCCGCTGCGGTCGACCTTGGTAGGGTCTTTGCCAGAGAACGCACCGCCACCATGGCGGCACATACCACCATAGGTGTCCGCGATGATTTTCCGACCAGTCACACCTGTATCCGCAAAGGAAGAGCCAATGACGAAACGCCCGGTGGGATTCACCAGCCGTTCAAAGTCCGTGTTCAAATCATAGTCCGCAGCGGCGGTTTCCATGATAGCCTCGACAACAGGGCGCAGCTCCTCCACGGAAATATCCGCCTGGTGCTGGGTGCTGATGAGGAACGAGGTGATCTTCCAGCTATCGTAGTTGAAAGATACCTGTGCCTTAGCATCCGGCAGGAATAAGGCAGAAGAAAACTCCCGAAGCGTCTGCAAAGCACGAGTGGCTACGGCAAACGGAATCGGGAGCATTTCAGGGGTTTCATCTGTAGCATAACCAAACATCATGCCCTGGTCACCCGCACCGTGGTTCCCATCGACACCGAGGGCAATGTCAGGACTTTGCTGGGTGATGATGGTTCGTACTTGGTATCTTCCAACATGGGGAAGACCAATGCGGTTCAAGACAGTGCGTGTCAGCAATTCATAGTTCGGTAGGTGGCTGGAGGTAATTTCTCCGGCGATGGTAATCTGGTAATCCTTGATCATGCACTCCACAGCCACACGGCTCAATTTGTCATGTTGCAGACAGTCAGTGACGATGGCATCGGAAATTTGGTCGCAGATTTTATCCGGGTGTCCGCATGACACCTGTTCGCTTGTAAAAATCATGGGTTTCGACTCCTTTCTATGTAGCGGCTGTGTGAAAGGAATGAAAAGACACAGCCGACCGAAAGAAAAAGAACCCGGAGCCGAAGCCCCAGGTTCTCATCCATTTCTGGCAAGTATAATAATAACACAGCGAAACAAGAATGTCAGTCAACCGACAGTACACACTTAGTACACTTTTCAATCGTATCCCGACACCGCACCGATCTGTATTTTTAAGGCTTCTGTGATCCTCCGCATGATCTGCTCATCCCGGATGCAGCCCTTGTACTCTTTCAATCGATTTTTGTCGATGGTTTCAACCTGCTCCGCCAGAGCCATGCTATGCTTATTCAGCCCTGCGCTCCAGCGGGGAATAAACACATGGGTCGGAAGTTGTCGTTTTTTGTAGACCCGTGCAGTCAGCGGAACAATCGTAATCACCGGGGAATGCTCGTTGGCTCGGTTATTGCTAACCACCAGCACCGGCCGAAAGCCGCCCTGTTTGCAGGAGCCTATGTTCTCACCCAAGTCAGCAAAATAAACATCTCCGCGCTTACACATTTCCATCACCTCAACTCAGCATATAAGCGATTTCGTCCTCATCCCGATGGGCATACAAGGATTCCAGGTCTTGGACAGCTTTCTTCCTGTATTTACCCACCATGGTTCGGCTCACAAAATACTTGCGGGCAATTTCGTCCCAGGTCATCTCCTCCCAGATCATGTCGCAGAGAACCGCACCGGGGAGCCCTTTCAAGGAGCGAACAGCACTCTCAAAAAAGCGAATTTCCTCTGTGAGCCGGATGCACTCATCAGCCAAATGCTCGTACCATTCCTGATTGATCCGTTCCATTCTCTCCCGGTAATTCAAAGCAATGGTGGCGGTCTTATCCGAAGTGCCGCTGGTGCTGACACGCTCCCCGGTGGGCTGGGAATACTGCATGGTGTCTATCATTTCGGATTCGGAGATGCCTTTGAAGCTGGTAAGCTGGTGCCGAAGGCAATCCAGCTGCATTTTCTTCGCCGGGTAGTCACGAATCAGCTTTTCAATCCTTTCGCTCATGGTTACCCTCCAATTCTGGCACGTACCGCATCGATCAGAGCGGACTGCCGTGTATCTTTTTTGTCCAACGCCTGGAGGACATCTTCGTCATGGGTGTCTTTCGTGACAATATGGTGAATCACCACGGTGTGTTTCTGCCCCTGTCTCCACAATCTCGCGTTCAGCTGCTGATACAGTTCCAAAGACCAGGTCAACCCAAACCAAACGATGGTGCAGCCGCCCTCCTGCAAATTTAGGCCGTGTCCAGCCGAGGCGGGGTGGATCAGTGCCAGCGGAATCCTGCCGGCATTCCAATCATCAATGTCCTGGGTGGTATCAATGCAACGGGCATTTTTGAACCTTGCCTTGATTCGCTGGAAATCATGCTCGTACCAGTAGGCCACCAGCAATGGCTTTCCATTCGCCGCCTCCATCAAGTCCTCCAGAGCATCCAGCTTTCGGTCATGGATGTGAAGCACCTTGCGGTTTTCACCATACACAGCGCCATTTGCCATCTGGGTCAGTTTCCCGGAGAGAGCTGCCGCATTAACCGCATCCAGTTCCTCGCCTTGAAGACTGACCACCATGTCCCGTTGAAAATCATCATAGATTTTCCGCTCCCGACTATCCATGCTGACCTCGACACGATTCATAATCAGTTCCGGCATATCCAGGTAATCGACCGCTTTCATGGAAATGCAGATATCGGAGATCAAACCGTAGATAGCTTCCTCGGCACCCTCACGGGGCTTGTAGCTGTAGATGATCTCCCGGTTCCGCTTGTCCGGGGTGAAGAACCGATCCCGGAATCCGCCGATAAATCGTCCCAGCCGCTGGCCCATGTCCATTAAGTACATCTCCGGCCACAAGTCCAGCAGAGAGTTGGGGGCGGGGGTGCCAGTCAGACCCACGATGCGGCTGACCAGAGGACGAACCTTTTTCATGGCTTTGAACCGCTGCGCCTGGTTGGATTTGAAGCTGGACAGTTCATCGATCACCACCATATCGAAGTCCCAGGGGTGATTTGCTACCAGCCAGCTGACATTTTCTCGGTTGATGATGTAAAGAAAGGTCTGCTGACGGAGGGCCGCTTCCCGTTCTGTCTGTGTACCCATCACCAAGGTGACATCCAGCCCAGAGAGGTGTTCCCACTTGCTCAGTTCCTTGGGCCAGGTATCTTCCGCCACACGCTTGGGGGCAATCACCAGAATACGGCTCACATCGAAACTGTCCAGGGCTAACTGCCAAAGGGCGGTGAGGGTGATGACGGTCTTGCCAAGCCCCATATCCAACATCAAGCAGGAAATGGGGTGTTCCAGAATAAAGTCGGTAGCAAACTGCTGGTAATTATGTGGTTCGTATTTCATCCAAAATCCCTCCAATCATTTCTGTGTTATCCACGCAATAAACCCGGAACCCCAAAGCGGTCAGCTGATTCATACGCCTTATCTGTAATGGTCGGGGCTTTTGCCCCGGTGCCTTCAATTCCACGAAAGCCAGCCGACCACCAGGGAACAAAACCAAGCGGTCAGGCACCCCATTTAATCCGGGGGACACGAATTTGACCGCCAGCCCTCCACGCTTTTTTGCCTCCGTGGTCAGCTTCCTTTCGACTACACTTTCTCTCATGTGATGACCTCCGTTTCCATGGGTGTTGCCAAATGCCGTTTTTCTCCTTACGCGCATAGACATACGGGCACAGGTGCCCATGCTTCTCTTTTCCTATTTCTAAATACTTGATATAGAGCGAGATAGGAAACAATGGAAACAATCGGCGTTGAACCACCGACTGCTCCATGTTTTTTCCGTTTCAGCACCTTGTTGCTTATCGCTGAATGGGAATCAGCCAGAAACATTCAGCTGTTGCTGGTTTTTGCGTTTTCGTTTCTGATGAGAGCCCTTTGAATGCCGTAGCCGGAAATACGCATCTTTCCAGAAGCGTTCCCCGTGTACCGTTCCCAGCCACCGATCTTATTGAGAATGCCCTCCAGTTCATAGGAGTCGGCTTTCTTCAGATTTTGCCGTTCCTTGCCGAAGCACTCACACCAGATTTCCATGATGCAGACCCGCTCACGGCGCACAGTGCCTTCCGTGGGGGTATCCTCGAATTCACCACCGCCCAGGAAGGTGCGCCGCTGGTACAAATCCATGTTGTCCCAGTTCTCTGGGAGCAGGCGATCCAGGTAGTCCTGAACCAGACCCTCTCGGTCATCTGACTCCATTGCTTCCTGCTGTTTGGCATACGCCATCTGTGCAACCTCGCCGGACAGGAATAGACTCTCTCCGTCCTTATAGGCTTGGATGGCTTCGGCCCATACCTGGTCGATTTCCTCCAAATCCCACGGATGATGGGAACCATGCTCCGAAACCTGAACAGGCCAGAAACGGCGATTACCCGTAATATCCCGGAGGAAACCACTCTCCGAGTTCGTGGTACCGACAATGATGCAGGAGCGGGGGTGGCTTTCAACTACCATGCCGTAAGCCTGCCGATACTTATCGTCTACACGGGTGACAAAGGATTTCACGGTTTCCACATCGACCTTTTTGATGCCCGCCAGTTCGCCAAGTTCCAAAATCCAGTACCCCTGCAGTTTTTCCGCAGCGGTTTTGTCCTTCATATCCGAAATGGCAAGGCTGTCTGAGTACCACGCGCCCCCCAGCTTGGCAAAGAAGGTGGACTTGCCGATGCCCTGCGGCCCGGACAGAACCAGGATGGAGTCGAACTTTCTTCCCGGCTCATAGACTCTGGCTACCGCAGCACACAGCGTTTTTCGTGTGACCGCACGGGTGTAGGGGTTATCTTCCGCTCCGCAGTAGTCGATAAGCAACGAGTCGAGGCGAGGGACACCATCCCAGGTAAGCCCCGCAAAGTAGTTTTTGATTGGGTGGTAGATCCGCTCCGCTGCCACAACCGCCAGCAGAGCATCCTTAAATTTGGTGGGTGACCAGATACCATAGACCCGTTCAAAATACAGCTTTGCATTGGCAACGTCAGAATCATTGAAGCCGGGCTTTACCTGTTTCCACGGGAGCGGACCGATGACATCGATGCATCCCTTGAACTCGTTGTAGACGATGGATTTGAGGTTTTCATCATGACTGACGATGGCGGCGATATTCGCCATGGTGTCCTTGACCTTGCCCTGCTTGTCCAGTTCCAGCAAGGTCTGCCAGTTCTCATCATCCGCCGCATTGAACTCCGCCTGTGCCAGTTGCTCACGCTCTTTACCCAGCTGGATTTTCACGGATTCATCCTGCACGGCAAACTCCTGCATGGCCTTAAAGGATGGAAGCCTGGAAGGGTCGCTGTCCGGGTCTGCCTTGGCATCCAGGTCACCGAAGCGATGTAGGCGGACCACATCAAAAGCGTTCATCAGCTTGCCACAAGCAGGATCGGTGGCATGGTGGCTGTATGCGAATTTATCTTCATAGATGACCACGCCCGCCTGTGAGTCAGCCGGGATATAATCGTAGCGGCCGGGCATGGTGCTGTGTTTATAGGTATCCTGCAGAAAAGTATCGATGGCATCCCGGATACTATAGGTGCGGCAAAAGGCACCTATGATACCGGGCTTTTCAAGTGGGTTCGCCTGTTTCTGAATGTTCCGCTGCACAATGGTCTGCTGCCGCTTGGACACGGGCCACTCTGCCGTATTCCTCCAGTCCTTATATTTGGCAAGCACCGCATCCGGGTCGAGGACTTCGCCCTCAATCTCCCGGAATACAAACTCGCCATCTGCCGAGGTACTGGGCCAGTACATAAGGCGGCTTGGTTCGTAGGTGGTATCATCGAAAAGTTCAATGCCAATCTCCTCCGCCACCTTCCGGGCAACGGCTCCGTATTCATCCGGGGTCACCTCACGGGAAAGGGGGATAATCAGGCGGAGGCGGGGCTTTTCAGGTGTGTGTTTATGGGTGCTGTAGATCATGCAGTGGAAGTCAAAGAACATTTCGATTTCGTCCATGATGTCCGGGGTGCCGTAGTCCATGTCCAGGGTCAGCCCGGAGCGGGTCAGAACTGTGTCCTTTTTGCGCCGACCACCTTTGAGGGTGCCGAGGACGAAGCCACCCACATCCTTGATGGAATCCTGCTGGGCCTTGCTCATCTTCCGATACTGCTCCACGGTTTCTGAGGTGCGGCGGGTGGTGGAGATGCGCTCCCGGAAATCTGAAAGTTCCATCTCTGCCAAGTTCCACTTTTTCTCCATACGGGAGTTGCCCGTACTAAGGCGAATCATCATAGGTCAACCCTCCTTGCTGCCGACAATCGCTTCAAATTGTCGGATATTTCTTTGGATGCCAGCCAGACGCCGTTTGGCATCGTTCTGCTGAATGAGATTGCATCGGCGGTCAATTTCTTCTGTGGCGGTCTGCACCTGGATGCTGTAAAATCGCTCCTTATCGGTGTACTTCTTCTCCAAATGCTGAAGGGCATCCAACAGACGGGCTTTGTCCTGCGGTGTCGAATAACGGCGAACCATACGAAACAGCTTGTCCGCCCGCTTGACGGTGCAGGGGAAAATCGCCTCCATGTGGATGTTCATGTAGCCGGTCGGATACTCGATATGAAGAACCTTTTCCTCTCGCTCCATATTCTGAATGGCAAGGTGGGCGGTCATATCCAGGTAGCCGGATGCGTTGTATCTGCTAATTCCCATAACAAAATACCTCCTCAATCTTTCTTATAAAAACTGCATTCATAGCCATCTGCCCGGAGCGGGAGTCCAGCTGCCCAGTCCGGTGCAATCGCCATCATTCGACAAATTTCGTCAACACTGGATACCCCATTGGGAACCTCCAGCACTGCTTCATCGTGGATGTGCATGACGATGTCGAAACCTGCGTTCTGGAGACGGAGCATTGCCATAGCCAATAGGTCACGGGCGGTGGCTTGGACAATATTCTCCGTCAGCTTGGGGCCGTAGGTTTCGATCCGCATCCACTTCTTACTCTCACCGACACCTTCATAGGAAAGACTCTCCCGGCCATAGCGGTTGGTAACCATGCGGGGCTTGATGTAGGATAGCTTTCTGCCGGAGGGCAAGGTGATGAACAGGATACCAGAGCGGTAGGTGAAGCACAGGTTGCCCATAGGAACGCTGGTTCGCTCCCGGACAGCTTTGACCGCAGCCGTGTCCACCGCCCACCAGAACTTCGTAATGTTGGGGTTTGCGCCACGCCATTGGTTGACCAGCGGCTGAAGTTCTTCTTCTGCCAGTCCCATATCCAAAGCACCCATAGCTGTGAGTGCGCCGACCGATCCGCCGTAGCCCAGAGCCAGTTCTGCGATTTTTCCTTTCTGCCGGAGGTGACCGTTGACTCCGTGCTTTACCACGGGAACACCAAACATCTGACTGGCAGAGGCGCAATAAATATCTCCGCCCTGCTCAAAGGTATCCAAACGCCACTGCTCTCCGGAGAACCACGCCAGCACACGGGCTTCGATGGCAGAGAAGTCCGCTACGATGAAACGGCATCCGGCACGGGGAACAAAGGCGGTACGGATGAGTTCGGAAAGCACCCCAGGGGTGCTATCAAATAGCAAATCAATGAGGTCGAATTGCTGATTTTTTACAAGGTCACGGGCAAGTTCCAAATCCGGGATATGGTTCTGAGGAAGGTTCTGAACTTGAACCAACCGACCAGCCCATCTGCCCGTGCGGTTGGCTCCGTAAAATTGGAGCAAGCCGTGGCAGCGTCCGTCCGAGCAAACGGACCGCTGGATAGCTTCATACTTTTTCACAGAAGTCTTTGCCATAAGGAGCCGTAGTTTCAAAACCTCCAGCACCTCTCCGCCTGCATCCGGCAGGAGTGCTTTCACTGCTTTCTTGTCCAGGGTTTCTGCCTCCACGCCGTGGTCGGCAAGCCAGCCTTTGATTTGCACTGGAGAGTTGGGATTGGCAAGGCCGGTCAGTTCATACGCCCTGGCGGTAACTGCATTTTTGTACTGGGTATCGCAGAGAACCGCATTGGACACCAATGCCCAGTCAACTTCAATGCCCCGGTCATTGATTCGTTGATCCATCTGGTAAAGAAGCGTCTCGGTGTCGGGAATGGGATAGTTTCGTAGCTTGTGGCGGATCTCACGCTCTGCATCCACATCTCTGATACAGTAGGTTTTGAAACGCTCCCACTTTTCCGGCTCATCCTCCGGGCGGTTACGAGTCCGACCGCCATTGGCCTTGGTCGGCTTGCAGGGCATGGAGAAGAAACGGACGAGGTCAACACCCTCCTTCAGCTTCTTCCGTTGGATGTTCAGCACCTCGCCAACCCCGTCCAGGGAGAGGGGCAGAGCCAGCATGGCTGACTGGACAGCGGTGCATTGCCATCCGACCGGGTCCAACCGATGGCCGAGAAACTTGCCAATGCAGGTGCGCTCAAACTGAGCATTGAACGCCGCTTTAGTGATGTTGGAGTCTTCCAGAGCATCCAGCACCCGCTGTGGCAACTGCTCACCGCAGGCCATGTCGATGATTTCGGTAGGCTCATCATCGAAAGCATAGGCAAACAGCAGAATTTCAAAATTAGGGCTATCCGAGTAGGCGTACACGCCGCATTTGGTCAGGTCTACATCGGAGTATGTTTCAATATCAATAGCCAACAGGCTCATGAGCAGGGCTCCTTTCTATGTAGGCCAAAGGGGGCGGCGAACCGCCACCCTCTGGCTTTACAGGGATTAGTCGAGGAAATCGTCCTCATCCTCGGTCTGGAAATCGTCCGCAGCAGAGGTGCGGCCACCCAGACTTTCACCGTCCTTCAGCTTCTGGATGTTGCCCAGGCCAGCGGCGATACCACGGTTGCCGTTGGAGTTATAGCCATAGAAAGTCACGCTGATCTTTCCGTAGCAGCCGGAATACACCTCGCTCTGGTCAAGAATGGGCTGAACCTTGCTGTCCACAACCTGGGGTGCCTGACGGCTGTTGGCATTGAAGAAGTAGCAACCAGCATAGGCTTCGTCATCCGGGCGGTCGATGTCACCGTCACGCAGGGGCAGCTTGAGGTTGCCGGGAACCTTGCCGCCCCACTTGGAAACGGAGTCCTTCTTGGCCTGTTCGATAGCCGCCTTGATGGCATTGACGGTCTTGGTGTCGCTCTTAGAGACGATGGCGGACACGCTGTACTTGGGTTCGCTGCCGTTTACGGAATCCGGCTCCCAGCAATGGAGGTAGGAAAAACGGCAAGAGACAATGACCTTAGTGGGATTGGTGTTGGTATTCATAAATCATTCCTCCTGAAAATCCGCCGCAGCGGTGGTTTTGGTAATAGCTGCCCGTTTATCACTTTCGGGAACAAGCGTGACCTTTCCGGCGGGCTTGTAGACCAGGGAACCCAGGACACGAGCAAATTCCTGTTTTCCCATAAGGCGCTCCATCTCGGTAACGCCGATGAGGGACTTTTTGTAGATATCGGTGTACCCGGCGGCTTTTGCTGCCTGCTCCACCTCGGCATCGCTGGTGTACTTCCGATTGCTCCGACCCTCCACCAACTTATAGCCCTTCCATGCCTTGCCGTGGACAATGGCCTCATCCTGGGCGAAGGCATAGATGTCTGCCGCCCACTTGGAGAGTTCATCCGAGACCTTGAGGACTTCGGCAACCTCGTCATCGGTCAACAGGGCTGGCTGACGGAACTCCATCTTTGCCAGTTGGAGAAACTCTTCTGCCCTGGCGCGGCACTGGTTTCTTGCACGGCAGAACCGACACCAGGAACCGGCATGGAACTCGCCTGCGCCCATGAGCGCCATAGCACCACGGGGCTTGAGGACTTCCTCGCCCCAGGCTTTCAGCTTGTCCGGGGCAATTTCCCAGTCGGAGAAGTTATTGACTCTGGGCTGGAAAATGGTCAGTTTTACGGTTTCAATGTCATAGAGCATCTCTGCCATTTCGAGGACACCCAGGCCGTAGGTCATAAGCTGGGGGTTCTCGGTGGCATCCACTACCACGCCGCGGCCCAGCTTCAGATCGATAATGTGAGCAACCTTGTCGGTGATGATGACCATATCGGCAGTGCCAAAGCAATCCGCCACATAGTCCGAAACATCCACACGCTGCTCCACAGAGAAAACGGGCTGGGTGCAGATGCGCTTGGCTTCCTCGATTTCACCAATCACATAGGACACATACTCATCAACCGCTTCCAGCAGGTCATCCGAGTAGTAATCCGAAACCGGGCGTTTGGTGCGCTGCTTGAGATGTTTTTTGATGAGATGCTCTGCCAGGGCGTGGCCTGCGGTGCCTTCTGCGGCGTAGCCGGATTCTTCTTCCGCAAACTGCTCACCCAGTACCAGGGAGGGCGGACAATGCAAAATGCGGTTCAGAGCCGATGGGGAGCATCTTGCGTGTACTTCCGGCATTACAGCACCTCCGCTTCTGCCAGCAGAGCCGGGTAATCTTCCGGCTTGACACCAGACAGCTTGCCGGAATCATATTTGAGAAGCAGGGCCTTGACCTGCGCCTTCTTGCCATCCTTGGACTTCTGGCCCAGAACGGCTCTGACCTGGTCGATAGTAATGGTGGGCGTTTCGGCCTTAGGCGGTTCCGGCTCAGCGGGAACAGCGGGCGTATCCGAAACAGCGCTATTGGGAACTGCGCATTCTTCCTTGGCAAGCGCACGGTATCCGGCAGCGAGGCTTTCAAAGCCATCTGCGATTTTCAGAAAAAGTTCATTCATAGTCGATTCATCCTTTCCATTGGTGTCATTCGGGGGCATCCCGTGATTTACTGCCGCCTTACTTGCGGCATGGCGAAAGCGTCAAGAATGCTCTGCATGACCTTCTTCTGTTCCGGCTGCAGTCCGTCCATAAGGCTGGTCAGCAAGGCTTCCTGCTCCTGGTGCAGATAGCGGCGTCCGACATACCATCCGTCCATGGCCCGGACTCCTCCGGCACCGCCCTTGACCGTGTAGATGGGTGCAGAGCAGCCGATGACTTCCAGATCGCGTTTGATGGTACTGCGGCTGACGCCGAATTCAGCTGCCAGATTATCTACTGTGTCATGGCGTCTGTCAGACAGGACTTCCATAATCTGCTGACGGCGATCCAATGCGCTCTGCATACTGCTCTGCACCTCCTTTCGCTTTCGTTGACCAAATGGTAAAAAACGAATGGGTCACCTAATGAACCATTCAAAACAATTCTTCAAAAATTTTTTTCAGCCCCAAAACGCAAAAAAAGCCGGAGTTATCGCAGAAGCAAAATTGCTTCATGGATAACTCCGGCAGTTAGTATCTCGATATACGGATCAGGGCTCGGTAGTTCCTGTAGTATTCACTTGGCTGGCAGCATCCTGTATCTGCTGAAGGACATCTTCCAACGGAATCAGTTCAAATGACTTTTTATCCTTCACTTCAAGATACACGGTATTGCCGTCAATCAGGGCATCAAACACCCTGGGCTTATTTGGATTCGCACTGTGGTTATTGCGGATTTTAACTCGTTTCAATTGAGGTCCCCCTTGGATGTGCGCTGCGGCACAGGTCATGTGTACATCATTCCGGGCAGTGTGACCTCGCATCGACCATCATTGGGCATCTTCAGATCGCCCATAACAGCCGCCTGGATGATGGAGTGTTTTCCAAAACGTCTGCGAATGGACTCAATGGCATCATCCAGCTGGTCACGCCTGTCCAGCTTCTTTTGGTCAACGAACAGGTTCATTTGGGTAGGCTGACCATGAGGAACGAGATCAATGGCTCGAATGCTGACGGCGCGAACGGGGGTACTCCACTGATATTCCCGTTCAAATAATTTCCGACCAAGGTCCGCTATATCCCTGGGGCTACGGGTGGCGGCTTGGAAGTGCGACTGGTACTGTTTTCCCCATAATTCGTTGCTCCGAATGGAAATCTGGACACCTGTGGCATCCAGCCCATGCACCCGGAGTCGGTGGCCTACATCCTGCGATAATTCCAGCATGACTTTCCAGACCTCTTCATTCGTATTGAGGTCTGCGGTACAAGTGATTCCGTGTCCGATGGATTTTACCGGGGACACAAAATCCTGCTGCATAACCCTGGATTCATCCCGCCCTGCGGCATAGCGCCAGAGGTCAACGCCACGGACACCAAGCAGCCTGCGAAGGAAATCCGGGTCAGTTGCAGCCAGCTGGCCGATGGTTCGGATTCCGTATTTCGTCAGCTTCTCATTTGTCCTTGGACCCACATACAGAAGGTCGGATGCTGGAAGAGGCCAGATTTTCTCTTGGAAGTTTGCTTCGGAGATTGCCGTGATAGCATCTGGCTTTTTCAAATCGCTGCCCAGCTTGGCGAAGATTTTATTGAAGGAAACACCAATAGACACAGTCAGACCGAGTTCCTCACGGATAGTGCGGCGAATCTTCTCTGCAATTTCCATACCGTCACCGCCAACATAACTACTTTCGGTGACATCCAGCCAGCACTCATCCATTCCGTAGGGTTCGACCAGGTCAGTAAAGCGTCCATAGATAGCACGGGCAAGTTTGCTGTATTTCAGGTATTGGTCATACTGGGGCGGCACGACAATCAAACCCGGACAGCACTTTTTCGCTTCCCAATTCACCATGCCAGTCTTTACGCCGGCTTCCTTTGCCTTCTGTGATTTTGCCAGCACAATTCCGTGCCGATCTTCCGTGCTTCCGCATACAGCAACAGGCTTTCCACGCAGGCTGGGGTTCAGCATCATCTCCACAGAGGCGTAAAAACAATTCATATCACTATGGAGAATCACTCGATTGCCCATAACTTCATCTCCTTCACCAAAAAACTTCATCAAGACTATTGACAGAATGAAGTTGGTGAAGTATATTTAATTCATAACTTCACCCGAACTTCATTTTTATAATAGCTAGCAGATGAAGTTTTGTCAATAGCTCTGGTGAAGTTGATGAAGTTACGAGTGAAATTTATGGAAAGAAGGACACATCATGACTTTTTCGGACAAGATTAAGCTGACACGGGAAAAAGCTGGCCTTACTCAGCAGCAACTTGCGGACAAAATCGGTGTATCCAAACGCACAATAGCTTCCTACGAATCTTGTGGGGCAATCGCACGGGTAAGCACCATGCATAAACTGGCCGATGCGCTGGGTGTTACTTATGACTACCTTTCCCGTGAAGAAATCACTGATCCGCAGTACGGCAGTGACAAAGCCCCCTATGTAGAGGAAGTCCGTGGCGCTCTGGGTAACAATGCCGCCAAGGAAGTAGACCGGTTGCTGGAACAGAACGCCGCCCTGTTCGCTGGAGGAGAACTCAGTGAAGAGGCAAAGGATGCATTTTATCTGGCTGTGACCAAAGCCTATCTCCAGTGCAAAGAGGAAGCCAGTAAAAAGTTTGGTCGCAAGAAGTGAATGTCCCGTTTATTGGACATTTGCTGTGATAGAGTAAAACTGAACAATTGTAATGAGGGGTGATGGCTCATGTCAATTTCCTGGATCAGCAGCGAGATCGAGCGGCTGAAAGACAAATATGACGAGACTGACCCGTTCAAAATCTGCCACGATATGGGGATTTTAGTAAATCTGGAGCCAATGGGCAGCTATGACGGAGCCTGCAAGGGTTTCTTTATAGCCCAGAGCCGCATTCGGTTACTTACCATTAACTCCGATCTCCCGGATGCCCTGCAAGGTGTAATCTGCGCCCATGAATTGGGTCATGCAGTTCTACATGCCAAACAAGCAGGGGTAAACGCTTTCCATGATTTCTCCCTATTTGACACCGCATCTATCAAAGAGTATGAAGCAAACCTGTTCGCTGCGGAGTTTCTGATGAGCGATGAGGCTGTCATGGCAGAATTGAACGATGATATTTCTTTTTTTGGTGCTGCGGCAAAGCTGAATGTTCCGGCTGAGCTGCTGGACTTCAAATTCCGCATTATGAAGCGGAAAGGCTACAAAATGATTGATCCGCCGTTGATGGCAAACTCCAATTTCCTAAAGGATGTGCAGGTGACCGGCTATGGAGAATCTGAATATTAAAGTGTACGTGGCTGTCGATGCGTCCTTTGATGCGTCCGGCCGTATTATACCCAGGGTGGTGACCTGGGAAAATGGTCATAAATACGAAATCGACCGTGTAACCGATGTCCGGCAAGCCGCTGCCATGAAAGCCGGCGGTCAGGGAGATCGGTACACGGTGTGGATAAATGGAAAGCAAAGCTATCTGTTCTTCGAGCGGAACGCTTCTCTGACCGGGAACAATATCGGTCGCTGGTTCGTGGAGAGGAGGACGGCATGAATATAAAATGTCCTCAATGCGGTGAAGCAGAAACGGCTCCTATTATGTATGGGATGCCTGCATTTAGTGATGAACTGGAGCAGGCAATTCAAAACCACAAAATCGTACTGGGTGGTTGCTGCGAAAGCGAGGTAAGCCCCAAATACCACTGCTTCGGTTGCAATAAGGATTTCGGGACACCCCCGATTCTGCTTTCCAAGCGTGGGCTTGAGCAGTACGAGGATATCGTCACTTCTATCCGCTTTTCAGACGGCGGCTATTTTGATGGCTACCCGGAAGTGATAATGAAAAAAACCAAGGACACAATTCTGGTGGATGCGCGCCCCGGTTTTTCTTCCGAAGGACTGCTCCACCGTGAAATGTCGGAAGACGAATGGCGCAAAGTCATCTCCCAACTGTACGAGCAGCTATGTGTCCATGAATGGAAAAAGCGATTCGTTGATCCCAATATCATTGATGGGGAACAGTGGGAACTGGAAATCCAACTCACAGGTGGGCGTAAGCGTACATACTATGGGAGCAACGCATTCCCACCGCTGTGGCAGGAACTAAAAAATGTGTTTCGGCCTTATTTTACCGAAGCCAATATTCAGCTTTGAGGGGGCTATCATGACCTATCGTGAACTGAATGATTTGTTTTTCAAGACCTGGGCAGATGAGCATGGCATCATTCATGGCAAACCCGTCATGCTGATTTACCATATGAACCAGGCAGCTGGCGAGAATGGTGGGCCGGATACCCTTGTGGACGAAGCCTTTCTATCTGCCGAACTGAAAAAAGCCGGCTTATCGCTGGCGTGGGAAGAAATGGGGGAAAGAAAATGACCTTGATTGTGTGTGTCGATGACAATATGGGGATGCTTTTCAACCGCAGACGGCAGAGCATGGATGTGGCAGTGAGGGAACGCATTCTCCGGCAAGCAAAGGGGAAGCACCTCTGGATGAACCACTACTCCGCAAAGCAGTTCCCGCCAGACGCTATGATTAACACCGATGAAGCCTTTATGAATGAGGCTGCGCCGGAGGATATTTGCTTTGCAGAGGATTGCTCCGTGGCGCATTACGAACAGTGGCTTGACAAAATCATTCTGTATAAATGGAACCGTACCTATCCAGCTGACCTTCACTTTGACATTCCGCTGGCTGAGCATGGGTGGCACATGGTTTCTACGGAGGATTTTGTCGGTAACTCGCATGAAAAAATTACGGAGGAGGTCTATATGAAGTGAACAGGGAAAAGTTACTTCAGACATTGAAAACCGTTGGCGGCTGGGTTTTCGTTGCGTTTTGTCTGCTGCTGGCCTTGGGAGCTGGTGCCTGTGTGGGTAGTCTGCTCTTGGTCGTAACCGCCACTCTCGCATTACCAATCAAACCAGTCCGTGGCGTCTGGGACAAGCTGCTTGGTGTCCAGAACATACCACCTGCCATACCAGAAGGAGAAAATGCCCGGTGGTATGAACTGAAAAAGAAGTCCGCACAGAGAAAGCAACGCACTGAGCGAGAGAATCTGCAAAAGCGCAAAATAATCAAACCAGCAGTTATTTTCATCGTGTTCTGCATTTCGTTCTCCACCGCGATGGCAAATGTAGAACCGACCACCCCGCTACCGTCTGATACGCTCATTTCCAGCGAAAGCACGGAACCCCCATCCTCCGAAACCAATCCTATAGAAACAACTGAGCCTACCACCAAGCCTACTACTGAGCCGGAAACAACGACTCCGTCCACAGAAGAACCTACCACCACCCCAACCGAGCCTGTTGCGGTCAGCTATTCACTCTCCGATATTCCGGCCTACTCTGGCAGTCCCTATGTGGCCCTGAATGGCAATGTTCCTTATTTTACAGACAGTGAGTTCACCACCACTTCCTTTGAAACATACAGCACCCTGGACTCCCTGGGGCGCTGCGGTGTGGCTTATGCCAATGTCGGCCTTGAAACAATGCCCACTGAGGAGCGTGGCTCTATTGGACAGGTCAAACCCTCCGGCTGGCATACAGTTAAGTATGACTGCGTGGATGGAAAATATCTTTACAACCGTTGCCACCTCATTGGCTACCAGCTGACTGCTGAAAATGCCAATACCAAGAACCTCATCACTGGTACTCGCTATCTCAATGTTCAGGGGATGCTCCCCTTTGAGAACATGGTGGCCGACTACATAAAAGAAACTAATAACCATGTTCTGTACCGTGTTACCCCAGTTTTTGATGGGAACAATATGGTCGCATCCGGCGTAGTCATGGAGGCAGAGTCCGTAGAGGACAAAGGTGATGGTATCCTGTTCTGCGTTTTCTGCTATAATGTGCAGCCCGGAGTCTCCATTGACTATACGACCGGTGATAGTCAGCTGGACGGTACGGAAAAGGAAAATACTGCCAGCACTACTCCACCTGCGGAAACAACCACTCCCGCAACGCAGCCTGAAACTCAGGCACCCGCCGAAACCCAGCCGCAGGGACAGACTTATGTGCTGAATACGAACACCCATAAGTTCCATAACCCGAGCTGCTCCAGTGTCAAGCAAATCAAGGATGGAAATCGGCAAGATTTCACTGGCAGCCGATCTGATGTGATTGCGATGGGGTATGAACCGTGCAAGCGGTGCAACCCGTAACGGAGGACATTATGGATATTTTGAACTGCATTAATAAAACTACGCTTCAAAGCGGCTACAGTCAGGAGGTAGCGGATTCACTTGTAGGCATGATGAAATACATGATTGACAAGCAGCTGGTCGGTGCTTGCCACGCTACAGCTTCCGCATTGTATGTTGCCCTATCAGAACTCGGTTTGCATCCGCAATTGTGTATAGGAGAAGTCCTGACTGAGCAAATGGCATTTGACCACTCCTGGCTTTGGGTTGATGGAAAAATAGTAGACCTTGCCTGTTATATGACCTTGGCGGGTATGGGACTGCCTGTTTCGTACCCGATTGTATTCGGTAAAAATGCTGTAACGGGAACCCCACCAGAATTAGATTACGGAGCCCGATCTGGTCAAGGGCTGGACGAAACAACAGAACGTATTTTACGGATGCCGTTCCAACTTTACATGGATTGCTTCCCCTATGAAGAAAACGGCCTGTGGGATGTGGTCGCACGAATACTGCCCCATGACATAAAAACAGATGAACTGAGGAGTAAATACAAAGATGTAAAACGGCACTACTCGGTGCGCTAAGAGCAGGAGGCAATATGGAAAACCTGAAAATTGTTTCTGAACTTCAAAGATTGAAAAATGGAATGCCGACTACTGCTGAAAATTGTTACAGGGTACTGGAAAAAATCGGCGGTGTAAAGTATAATTACTGTGTGTATTTATCTGAGCCAATTGACTGCGACAAAGAACTATTGCGATTGCCCGATGCAGATTACGAAATGTGCTGTGTTTTACTGACTATGCTGCTCCGGGAAGACCATTTTTCTAATGGTTCCTTTGGAGAAAGGGTTCAATCCGGGGTAGTTGGTAGGATAATCAGCCGGATGATTACACTTCTATGTGAACAAGCCAGAGTGGAGTAAATCCCTCTGGCTATTGGTGTATACTAATTATTTTTCGACTATGAACTTCCGATAATTTTTTGTTATCGGAACCGGGGAGGGCTGTTAATGAGCGACCTGATGAAAAAGCATGAAATGACCGAAGAGGACATTAAACTGCAATTCATTACCCCGGCCATCGAGGCTGCTGGCTGGGACAAACTCAAGCAAATCAAGATGGAGTATAACTTCACCGATGGGCGAGTCATTGTCCGCGGGAATATCACTGCCCGCGGAAAGCGCAAGCGGACGGACTATCTGCTGTATTATAAACCTAATCTCCCGCTTGCGATTGTCGAGGCAAAAGATAACCGTCACAGCATCGGAGACGGTATGCAACAGGGCATCGAATATGCAGAATGCCTGGATGTTCCATTTGTGTACAGTTCAAACGGCGATGGATTCTTGGAGCATGATATGCTCTGCGGCAAAGAACGGGAAATCAAACTGGAAGAGTTCCCAAGCCCAGAAGAATTGTGGCGGCGTTATAAAGGCGATACCTCAATGACATCTGACCAGGAAACGCTGATTACCGAGCCATACTATTTTCAGCCAGGTGATAAAACACCTCGCTACTATCAGCGTATCGCCATCAACCGTACTATTGACGCAATTGCTCGTGGGCAAAACCGCATTTTGCTTGTTATGGCAACGGGTACGGGCAAAACCTACACGGCATTCCAGATCATCCATCGCCTTTGGAAATCCGGCCGTAAGAAAAAAATACTATTCTTGGCTGACCGCAATATTCTGGTCGACCAAACCATGCAGCAAGACTTCAAACCTTTTTCCAAGGTGATGACCAAAATTGAGGGGAAAAAGCTGGATAGTTCCTATGAACTGTATCTGTCCCTATACCAACAGCTGGCCGGGGATGAAAATGAAGAGCCATTCCGTGCGTTTAAGCCTGACTTCTTTGACCTGATTGTCATTGATGAGTGTCACCGCGGCAGCGCAAAGGAGGATTCTCGGTGGAGACGGATTTTGGAATACTTCTCTTCTGCTACCCAGATTGGTATGACTGCCACCCCGAAGGAAACCAAGGAAGTGTCGAACATCTCCTATTTCGGAGAGCCTATTTATACATACAGCCTCAAACAAGGCATTGATGATGGTTTCCTTGCTCCGTATAAGGTGTTGCGTGTGGGTCTTGACCGCGATCTGGAAGGATGGCGGCCGACAGCAGGTCAACATGATATTTATGGCTTTGAAATCGATGACCGGGAGTACAACATCAAGGATTTTGATAAGAACCTTATTATTGATGAGCGTACCATTGCCGTAGCAAAGCGTATAACCAAGTTTTTGAAGGACACTGACAGGTTTGCCAAAACCATCGTATTCTGCGTGGACATTGACCATGCAGAGCGTATGCGGCAGGCGTTGGTAAATGAAAACGCAGATTTGGTTGCTGAAAACTCCAAGTATGTTATGCGAATAACAGGTGATAACGCAGAGGGCAAGGCGCAACTGGATTATTTCATTGCCGAGGACAGCCCCTACCCCGTAATTGTTACCACATCCAAACTGATGACAACCGGCGTTGACTGCAAAACGTGCAAGCTGATTGTGTTGGACAACAACATCAATTCCATGACCGAGTTTAAGCAGATCATCGGTCGAGGCACTCGTTTGAAACCTGACTACGGTAAAGAGTATTTTACCATCATGGATTTCCGAAATGCCTGCCGCCTGTTTGCCGACCCGGAATTCGATGGTGACCCGATTGTTGTCATTGACGATGGCGGCGATAACCCAGAGGTTCCAAATGATGAGCCCCCAGTAACAGATGATCCCCCGTATAATGGTAATGAAGGCGGTGACGAACCTTCTGAGCCTCACCACAAATTCCGTGTCCGTGGGGTCGAAGTAACCATTTTGAATGAGCGCGTCCAGTATTATGATAAGGATGGAAAACTCATAACAGAAAGTGTTACGGACTATTCAAAGAAAAATATTCTGGGCGAGTATGCTACGCTGGATTCGTTCCTCCGAGCATGGAATTCCGAGGAAAAGAAACAGGCTATTATTGATGAACTCCAGGAGCGGGGGGTTCTGCTGGAAGCGCTGCGTGAGGCATCGGGCAATAAAGACATAGATGATTTTGACCTTATTTGCCACATTGCCTATGACAAAGCGCCTCTGACAAAGGCTGAACGGGCCAACAATGTCCGTAAACGTGGCTACCTGTATAAGTATTCTGGGCTTGCCCAGGACGTCCTGAGTGCCTTGCTGGACAAGTATATGAATGAGGGAATCCAAGATATCGAGAATATCGAAATTCTGTCGAATGACCCGTTCCGGCAGTTTGGCACCCCCATGAAGATAGCAAAACTATTCGGCGGCAAAGCTGGGTACAAAAAAGCAGTCAAGGAACTGCAAGACGAAATCTATGTCGCATAATTTGAAGGAGAAAAAGCAATATGAGTCTAAATAACTTGGTCAAACGGTTGCAGGACATCATGCGAAATGATGCCGGCATCAACGGCGATGCCCAGCGTATCGAGCAGATGGTCTGGATTCTGTTTCTCAAGGTGTATGATGCCAAGGAGGAAATCTGGGAATTTTACAATGATGACTACAAGTCTATAATCCCGGAGGAGCTGCGCTGGCGTAACTGGGCGGTGGACAACAAAGATGGCAAGGCACTGACTGGCGATGCCCTGCTTGAGTTTGTGAACCTGAAGCTGTTCCCGACCCTAAAGAGCATTGAGATTGATGAAAATACCCCTATGAGCCAGATTATTGTCAGAACGGCTTTCGAGGATAATAACAACTACATGAAGGATGGTATCCTGCTCCGCCAGGTCATCAATGTCATTGATGAGATTGATTTTGAGGAGTATAAGGATCGCCATGCCTTTGGTGAGATCTACGAGACAATCCTCCGCAGCCTGCAAAGTGCTGGTAACTCCGGCGAATTTTATACGCCCCGTGCTGTAACCGACTTTATGGTGCAGATGATTGAGCCAAAGCTGGGCGAGTCCATTGCGGACTTTGCCTGCGGTACCGGCGGATTCCTTACCTCTGCGCTGAAGGTGCTGGATGCCCAGGTACAAAGTGTTGAGGACAGAACGGTCTACAGCAACTCAATCTATGGTATTGAAAAGAAGGCACTTCCGTTTTTGCTTTGCGCCACAAATATGCTCCTGCACGATATCGACAACCCTCAGATTATTCACGGCAACTCCCTGGAGAAAAATGTCCGTGACTACAAGGAGTCCGACCGTTTTGATGTCATTCTGATGAATCCTCCTTATGGCGGCAACGAAAAGGAAGGCGTAAAGCAGAATTTCCCGGCAGATCTCCGTAGCAGTGAAACCGCTGACCTTTTCATGGATGTCATTATGTACCGTCTGAAAAAGGGTGGGCGGTGTGCAATCATCCTCCCGGACGGCTTCCTGTTTGGCACCGATAATGCCAAAATGGCAATCAAGCAGAAATTGATGTCCGAGTTCAATCTGCATACCGTAATCCGTATGCCGCACAGCGTTTTTGCGCCTTACACATCAATTACGACCAACATTCTCTTCTTCGACCACACTGGGCCGACAAAGGAAACCTGGTTCTACCGTTTGGATATGCCGGAGGGTTATAAAAACTTCTCCAAGACCAAGCCCATGAAGCTGGAGCATTTTGCCCCCGCTGTGGAGTGGTGGGATAATCGGCAGGAAATCACCGTGGACGGTTTCGATAAGGCAAAAAAATACACGGTTGAGGAAATTGCTGCTCGTAGTTATAATATCGACCTTTGTGGCTATCCCCATGAAGAGGAGGAAATTCTGCCTCCCAAGGAACTCATCCAGCAGTACCAGGAAAAACGGGCAAGCCTGAATGCTGACATCGACCGTATTCTGGCTCAGATTACTGAAATTCTCGGCATCGATATTACAACAGAGGGGGAGAAAGAATGACCGCACAGCAGTTGAAAAATTCTATTCTGCAAATGGCTGTGCAGGGCAAACTTGTACCCCAAGACCCGAATGATGAACCCGCCAGCGTCCTGTTAGAGCGCATCCGTGCAGAGAAAGAAAAACTAATCAAAGAGAAAAAAATCAAGAAGGAAAAGAACCCGTCCGTCATTTTCAGAGGTGCCGATAATACTCCTTATGAGAAAATCGGTGATGAAGTACGGTCGCTGGTGGATGAGATGCCGTTCGACATTCCAGATTCGTGGGAGTGGGTGCGGCTGGGAACGCTCCTTGGTATAATTAGTGACGGAACACACAAGACCCCGAACTATGTTGAGGATGGCGTGCCATTTTTGTCTGTACAAAACATATCCAAAGGATACTTTGATTTCACAAAAGTTAAATACATAACAGAAGACGAGCATAGAAAGTTATGTGAAAGAGTGGCTCCACAAGCAGGCGATATTCTCTTCTGCCGAATTGGAACTCTTGGAAAAGCAATTAAATGCACCTTGAATATCGAGTTCAGTATATTTGTCAGTTTGGGACTCCTACGCCCGATTGACCCATCTGTTACCGATTATTTAGTGTTTACAATAAATTCGCCACTCGGTGAAAAATGGATACAAGAAAACAAAGTAGGTGGAGGCACACATACCTACAAGATAAACCTGTCTGATATACCCAATATGCTAATTCCGTTGCCGCCGTACCAAGAACAAAATCGAATTTTTGCAAAGCTACAGGAGTTAAAGCCCATTTTACATGAGTACGGAAAAACGGAAAAGCGCCTTGATAGTCTATCAGAAGGCTTTCCCGAAGCCCTCAAGAAGTCGATACTGCAAGAGGCAGTCCAGGGAAAGCTGGTACCGCAAGACCCGTCCGACGAGCCTGCAGAGGCTCTGCTGGAGCGTATCCGGGCGGAGAAACAGCGGCTCATCAAGGAAGGCAAAATCAAAAAGGACAAGCACGAATCCGTCATTTTCAGACGGGATAATTCTCATTATGAAAAGCGTGGCTCGGAAGTAATCTGCATCGACGAAGAGATACCATTCGAAATACCCGAAAACTGGGCTTGGGCAAGACTTTCTTCTTTTGGCGTTTTTAGTAGTGGTAAAACACCATCAATGTCAAATCCACAGTTCTGGAATGGTAATGTACCGTGGGTAACTTCGAAAGATATGAAGCGGCCGGTGATTATGGATTCCGAAATGCATATCACTGAGCTGGCGGCATCCACAATGCAGATATATCCGGCTGGCACACTCCTCTTGGTTGCCCGTAGCGGTATTCTTAAGAGATTACTCCCTCTATGTACGCTGGGCATCGACAGCACTATAAATCAGGATATAAAAGCGTTTTCGCTTTATGATGTTGCGTTGTCAGAATGGCTGTACTACGGGATTAAAGCCTTTGAGCCATACATACTAAAAGAGTTGGTCAAATCCGTTACAACAGTAGAGAGCCTTAAGTTTGACGAATTCTCAGCTATGCTTATACCTGTGCCGCCACTGCCGGAACAACATCGAATTATTTTTGCAATTAAAGAGGCATTGAGTTTGCTTTCACCGCTGTCAAGCAACCCGTTATTCTCATTATGAGAAGTTGGATGGCGTGGAGCGCTGTATTGACGATGAACTGCCGTTTGATATACCTGATTCGTGGATATGGGTGCGATGGGGATCAATCACAGAATCCATTCAATACGGATATAATGCACCAGCAAAACGGGATGGCCGAATTAGGATGGTTCGAATAAGTGATATACATGAAAATGCTGTGGTATGGCGAACAGTGCCGTTCTGCGATATTGACGAAGCCGATATTCCTATATATCTGCTGCAGCAGAATGACATTCTTTTTGCACGTACAGGCGGAACGGTAGGAAAATCGTTCCTTGTTAGCGAAGTGCCATGTGAATCTATTTATGCTGGGTACTTGATTCGCACACGTTATAGCTCGCTTCTTTGTCCGCAATACTTGAAGTATTTCATGGAATCGCCACTATATTGGCAACAGTTAAAAAGTGGGACAACTGCGACTGCACAGCCGAATTGCAATGGACAAACACTGTCCAAAATGCTTCTCCCACTCCCACCAGCAAGCGAACAGCATCGGATAGTAGATGTACTTTCTCAAACATTTTCAACACTGAATAAAATATAACAATCAGGCATACGCTATAAATCGGTGTATGCCTGATCTTTTTTACCAGTCTATGACCTTATCAACGATGGCTCGTTGCTCGGTCGAGGTTTTGCGGAGATAAATGCGGGTGGTTTCGATACTTTCATGCCCCATAAGGTCGGCGAGGAAAGCAATGTCGTTGCAGCGCTCCAAGAAGCTCTTTGCAAAGCGATGGCGGAAAGAATGTGGGTAAATGACCACCGGGTCGATGCCATACCGGACTGCCAGCTTTTTTAGCTGTCCTGAGATGCCTCTGGTGGTGATTCTGTTGCCATATTTATTCAAAAAAATGAAGCCGCTTTCTTGGTGCTTATCGTTCAGCCAAGAAAGGGCTTCATTTT
>ERZ812616.864-NODE-864-length-38852-cov-6.272366_pt1 | contig 38852 bp, 50 predicted proteins | sample MGYA00376249_ERZ812616 | MGnify/ENA primary metagenome ERZ812616 (study PRJEB26924, sample SAMEA4378265) | human gut metagenome | biome: human gut; feature: human-associated habitat; material: faeces | place: China | collected 2013 ...
TTCATCGAAAGGGGATTGGCTCCTTTCCTTCTTAAGTCCAAACGGACAGGAGATTAAAAATGGAAAACTACGCTAAATTTGTTGCTACTGAAATACTGAAACAACTCGGTGGAAATCGTTTCATAGCGATGACAGGGGCAACAAAATTTGCTTATTTCGATGAAAATGGTGAGTGTGGCCTTTTCTTTCGTTTGCCTTCAAACTTTGCAATGAAGGGCATTAATTTAGTTAAAATCAAATTAACATTTTCTGATACATACCTGGTGACATTTTTCCGTATCCGTGGAACCACAAAAAAAGAAATATCAAAATTTGATAACATTTATTGTGATCAGCTTGAAAGTTTGTTTAGCGAAGAAACCGGACTTGCAACCAGATTTTAATTTTAAATATGGTCTGATTGAGTAACGGAACAATTAATACAGGTGGGCAACCAGCCCACCTATCAGTAAAAATTAATATGAGGATAATAATATGAAACTTAATATTAATTTTACAGAGAACGGAGTACGTGGTAACAGGGGCTTAATTGTCCCTTTTTATCCGGTGCGCTATTTGATAAAATATTAAGTGTGTATTAATACACATTTTTAGGGCGTGATTTCTGGTTGTTTTTGTAAAAGCCAAGTTCTATCACGCCAGACTCACATTTTGTCACTTTAAAGAGACATTCTTCTTGATTTGATGTCACTTATAAGAGACAATGTGCACAGGTTAAGGGAATGGGGGCGGCAAGATGCCTTACTCGGCGAAACGATATCAGACAGAAAACGGTGAGGTTCCATACACCGACTGGATGAAAAAATTAAGACGTAAAGACCAGACCGCAGCGTTAAAGGTGGATTCCAGAATTGCCCGCGCTATGAGCGGAAATTTTGGAGATCATAAATTCGAAAGGGACGGTGTCTGGGAATTACGAGTTGATTACGGTCCTGGTTACAGGGTTTATTATTCAATCGAAGATGGCGAAATAATTCTTCTGCTCATTGGAGGGAATAAAAAAACTCAGACAGTCGATTTAGATAAAGCCGTTAGTTATCTGCAAGATTTTAAAAAGAGGTCAAAAAATGACAGCCACTAAAAATGTAAAGTCGCAGAAAAATGATTATCCGGCATCCGTTGATCACAATGCTGCCATGATTGAAGAATTGCGCGCAGATCCTGATTATGCAAACGCTTATCTTGCTAATGCCCTGGAAGAAATAAACGAGCCTGGTGGTTTAGGCGGTTTTCTTGTTGCGCTACGTCAGGTAATCGAGGCGCGAGGGGGGATTTCCGAAGCCGCCAGGAAATCGGGGCTTGCCCGTCAGAGTATTTACCGCGCATTATCCCCGAACGGGAACCCGACCATCACAACACTTGCACAACTTACATCTGTAGCCGGATTACAGTTCACTCTCAGTAAATCCAGCCACTAACCTCTCCAGTTCCCCCTAAGCGGGGGAATTTCCTCATGTCAGCAAAAAATCATCAAACCCGCAGTTGTCCCGACCGAAGTTCACTGGTATTTATCGCGGGGAATAATGCCACCGTACGAGTGGAAACATGTGTATTTCTGTGTGCCCCTGTATAATCCGGTGATTTGTCTGTGACTGGAACCTTAAAGCTAATGTATGCATACATTAGCTTTAAGCCTGTATTCCCGTCGTTATCGAGGCCGCCTGGAAAACGGAATAAACCACGTTAAGAGTATTTTTTAGCCACATGGCTTTTGGGAATCGCCAGAATGGCGGGATAACTGTGGTTTTGGTGTCTGAAATCGTACAATTGTATACTGGCAATAGTTTATTGGTGTGTATTAATACATACCTTAAGTCGATGTGATTTCTGGCGCGTTGCCCCCGTAGCTCGCTGGCGCTCACACGCGCAGTACAGCGCCCCGTCCAGGGAAACCCTGGACGGCGTAAACTCGCTGGCGCGAGCGCTAACTGCGGCATTCTGCGGCGCAAATCAGCGTTATCGTTGTCTGTGAGTCAGTCGGGCTTAGCAGGGGTGGAAGGTGGCCCTGGTTCCGGTTGATAACAGTAGCGGCGTAGCCGCGCTTCGGGGCGATGTGGCTCCTGTGCTACCCTGGAATTTTCGTTCGCCCCTTACATCCGCTGGCGCGGATAAAAAGTGTGACAATCATCAAATAATTTACCGTTTTTCAGGGCAGAAGCCTTGCCAATACATCTAAATAGATGTATTATTGTTTCATCGAAAGGAGATAGGCTTCTTTCCTTCTTAAGTCCAAACGGACAGGAGATTTAAAATGAATATCCAGGAAGCATTAAACGTTTTTGGATTATCCGGCGAATTAACTGAAAAAGATATCAAAGCAGCATACAGAAAAGCCGCTTTAAAATATCATCCAGATCGTAACCCGTTAGGGGCTGAACTGATGAAAGCGGTAAATGCAGCTTTTGATGTCTTGATGGCAAATATTGATAAAATAAATCAGTTCCAGAGCGCTGATGAACATGCACGATATAATTACGGTGATGACCTGGAAAAAGTATTAAACGTTCTTTCTGGTTTATCTGGTCTGGTATTTGAAGTGATAGGTAACTGGGTATGGATTAGTGGAGAAACTATTACACATAAGGAAACTTTAAAAGAAATCGGGTGTAAATGGGCGGCAAAGAAAAAACAATGGTTTTATCGTCCAGACGAACATAAAAGTTACTGGAATCGTGAAGAACACACGATAGAAGAAATCCGCGCAAAATACGGTACAACCGGACAGCGCAGGGCGACAGGGTGGCAACGCGTGGAAACCAGAGCGTAACCAGAACGGGGGCGAGAAGCCCCCGATATCATACCAGCCCGTCTTTTGGGGCATCGAACCCAAAAAGACGGGAACAGCAGCCACGTAGCAAAAAGGGAAACAGATGAACTCTTTTTTTGAACAATATCACCCTGTCTTTGAAGTTGTCTGCCGTATCCTGGGGAACGGCTGGCGCGTGAACAAACTTGATGATTGTCCGTCTCGTATAAAACTGACGTCACCGCAGTTTAAAAATTACTCTGTGCATATTCGGATGGAAAAAGACCGATTTTCTGTTGTGGGGAGTGTGGATAGTCGTTCCTGGAGTAGTCCGTATCATGTTTGCACGTTATCCAGGAAGCGGAATCCCGTTGATATAGCAGCCAATATCGAGCGAAAAATTTTGCTAAATGCTTCGCAGGAGGTGTTACAGGCGATTGAGTATGAGAAACGCCAGGCGGCAAAAAAGGACGAAATTCTGATCCTGAAAGGTATGTTATCGCAACTTGTCCAGCTTGAAAGCTGGTATGGGGCATTGACAGGCTTTAAAGCTGAAAATGGATTGAACGGTAAAGTCACCGAGCAGGGCGAGCGTTATGATTTGCAGATTAGGGGTTTGAGTATAGATCAACTTGTTAAAATTACAGGATATTTGAAACAGTTATGAGAAAAAACAAAGGGCGATTGACTTATTATCTTGAAGTGATTGATAAAAAATACCATTTTGTAAAAAAAATAAGCAGTTATTCAAAGGAGTTCACTGACGGAAAAACAAAAAGAACAAAGAGAACGTTAAGTGAGCTGGTTTTTAATGAAAGTGAGGTCGAGGCAATAGACTTTACAAAAAATGGTTTAAGACCTGTTGATAAGAATATTCTCTTAACTATGGTGAAAGAATATAAGGAGAGTGATGCATGACTATCGAAAATACACCGGAAAACATAAAGAAATTACGTAAAAAAATTGGCCTTACCCAGACAGAGTGCGGTGAGATTTTTGGCGTAGGCTTAAGTACATGGCAGAAAAAAGAAGCTAAAACCCACAACCAGCTTAATTTATCGAAAGGTGAATTTGAGTACCTGTTATTACTTGCAGGGGAGCACCCTGAATACGTCCTGCATAAAAAAGCTGAATCCCGCTCACCGGAGGAACCGTGAGCGAGAAGAAAAACACCACGACGCAGAAATCTAAGATATACAGTGTAAAGGTTTATTTGTCTTTACACAGTGTGTGTTTGTAACAGGGCGACTTTACATAATTGCGATTTTGCCTGGTGTGTTGTTGCGCCCGTAGCTCGCTGACGCTCACACGCGCAGTACAGCGCCCCGCCCTGCTGCAATGCACCAGGACGGCGTGAACTCGCTGGCGCTCGCGCTAACTGCGGCATTCTGCGGCGCAAATCAGCATGATCATAGCCTGTTGGTCTGTTCTGGCTTTGCAGGGCGAAGGGATGGCCCTGTGCATCCTGGTATGTTCGTCAGCGGCTGCGCCGCGCTTCGGGGCGATGTGGCCCCGCTGCTCCCTGGTATTTTTTTTCGCCCCTTCTATCCGCTGTCGCGGATTAAAAAATGAGCAAGCCATCAAATAACTTGCTGTTTTCAGGCAATAAATCTTGATAATACATCTAAATAGATGTATTATTATTTCATCGAAAGGGGATTGGCTCCTTTCCTTCTTAAGTCCAAACGGACAGGAGATTTAAAATGAAATTCACTTCAACCACGAATCATGTTTTCACATTCGAACGAGTAACGCTTTGCACGATTGTTCTTATTCATAAGGATACGGGACAACAGTATGTTGTCATATTTACGGATAACAATAAAATTCGTGACTATAAGACCGGAATTGTTTCTCAGTTTGGTGAACTTAAGCAGAGTGATATTGATTTAATTCTTTTCTATCGGGACGAATATGAAAAATATTTTGACTCGTTAAATAATGGCGAGGAGTATTTGAGTTTTAAAGAATATATCGGATGTATAAGGGGAAAATAAATTATGAAAGGTGTGTTCAGGTTGCTGGAACAACCTGAACACGTTATCGACAATCAAAACTGAATGAGGTTTTTAAATGTCAACACGACAGATCGTACAGCTTGCTGATTCTCTTGTCAAAGGCTGGGAAACCAGAATCCCGGCAATGACGTTTAGTGAGTGGGATCAATTCCGGTGGTGGTTAAACTACCTGCAAGGGTATGAAATGTTTTAAATAAAAAGGGGCATTTCTGCCCCTTCATATATTTAGACAAAAATACTATATGTAACTATAGTCGTCTGCAAGTAATAAAGGGGGGGCAGGGGATGATTAATGAAGCTAAAAAAATTGCTGTGGAAATGATGTTTTGGACAGCTTGTCCTGTGGATGATGATAATTGTTTTGATGCTATTATTAATGCATCAAAAATTGACAGAGAATTTGAAGATAAACATGCGATTTATCTTCATCCGATTTACAGGGATTTATTATCAACTGATCAAATAAAAAGTGCTCTGAAAAAGAGAGCAATAAAAATAATTTCCTTCAAGTGTGATATTAATGAGGATTCGGCAAGAAAAATTTTAATGCAAACCATATTAAGAGCGGTTTAACTTCTGGTGTGTTGCCCCCGTAGCTCGCTGGCGCTCACACGCGCAGTACAGCGCCCCGTCCAGGGAAACCCTGGACGGCGTAAACTCGCTGGCGCGAGCGCTAACTGCGGCATTCTGCGGCGCAAATCAGCGTCATCGTTGTCTGTGAGTCAGTCGGGCCTGGCAGGGCGGGAAGGTGGCCCAGGTTCCGGTTGATAACAGTAGCGGCGTTGCCGCGCTTCGGGGCGATGTGGCTCCTGTGCTCCCCTGGTATTTTCGTTCGCCCCTTACATCCGCTGGCGCGGATAAAAGCGTGACAATCATCAAATAATTTACCCATTTTCAGGCCAGAAACCTTGCGAATACATCTAAATAGATGTATTATTATTTCATCGAAAGGTGATTGGCTCCTTTCCTTCTTAAGTCCAAACGGACAGGAGATTAAAAATGAGTTCAGAAGTGATTAAGCAAATTCAGAAAATTCAAGATCGCGGCATTATCATCTATTCAAAGTTTAGAGCGGCAGAATTTGATCAGGATGACGTTTACAGAGAGTCATATTTTCTGGTCGTAGAGTTTAACGAGTTAATAGCAGAAAACATCATTCATGACGAAAAACTGGTAGATCAAACGGCTTGTATTCTTCATGAGCTTAGAAGAATCGCTATAGAAGGGAAATAAATATAGCAGGGGCTTATGGCCCCTGTTATTAACTGATGCAGAAATAGTGTCTGGTAACTTATGAAGGTGAAGATGATGGATACTTTCGATAGTGAAAAATTTCTCTCAGAGCTGGATGTTTTATCAAAAGAGAGCATGCCTGGTTGTGGTCTTGTTTTTGAGCTATACCAACGTCGTTTGAGTGCTGCGATTGATAAAGTTGTCGCCGGATTGCCGGAAGAACAACACGCCCAGGCGTTTGAACTGGCTCGCCAGGAATTTGATTATCTTTCTGCGGAAGAGATTGCTGAAGAAATACGCCGTGACTCAGAACGTGGCTATTGTTGTCACGGCTTTGATCGCGATTGCTGCCCTCTCGGTTGCGGTGATTTACCATGAAATACGGGAAGGGGCTTGTAGCCCCTTCTCACAAGTGCTATTCAGATCTGGCCGTCTTCTTCTTCCTCGCCCACTCGCTCACTACCGTTCGGTCGCTGGGGCTGTGGTCAGCGTTTGTAAGTTTTTCTCCAATACTGACGACGCGCTTCCTGATGCGTATTATTGTGTAATAATACACATTATTACTGTGTTAAGTCTTAAATGTGTGGTTAATGTATAATGTATGCATACATTAGCATTAAGTTTGTTGTGCTGAACGTACAATAATTCTCTATATCCAAACTGACCCCAAATATGCCGCTGGAAGCGGCATTTAAGTTAAGTCAGGAGTTTATAGAGAAAAAATCCCCACATTGTGAATTGTAAGACAGTGCTAATAAATAATGCAGCACCACAATAAAATTTAAATGATTTCACACTGGATTTAAAAGCATTATTAATTGCTGTATCAATATTCTTAGATATACTTTCACCTTTCTTTTCAAGGCTTCTGATATCATTAACATAATTAGCTAAGGCTTTTTTATTAATTTCAGCCAGGTTTGTATCTATGGCAGATATTATTTTATTTGCTGACTCTATTGTTTCTGTTGTTTTTTCAGCAACTTTTGTAATGTTTAATTGAAGCTCTTTTGCACTTTCTGCTAATTTCTCTGTTGCATTAATTCGGGCTTCTTCCAGAGAACCTTTAATTTCTCCTTTGCTTTCCTGAAATTCGTCATGAAGTGCTACTGCTGCATGTTGTAGTTCTGACGTTTTTTCATCAATAGCGTCAGGTAATGCGTTGATTGCATCTCTTATTGAAGATATGTCATGAGATAATCTTTCAGTAGCTATTTGATTACTGTTTTTAAGTTGTGTTAGTGCATGTTCGAGTATTTTTTCATGCATTAGTATTATACTTAAAACAGGATCGTCCTTACTTATTTTTAATCTGGTCTCTTTAAAAATATCAGAAATAATGTTTTCGATATTAAATGATTTATCATTAATCATAACTTGTCCTCAAATATATAACAGCCCATAATGGCTGTTATATAATCACTTATGCTTCTGTGTGCTGCATGTTATAGATTGAATCAAGTTGCACATATATATCGTTAAAAACTCGCTTGAGACGAGATTTAGCCATTAATCCAAAAAATTCTGATTCAAGGGCTTCTTTTAATGTTAGTGATTTTTCGGTTAAATTTTTGATGTCAGAAGCAAAGGCATCGCTTTTTCTGTCCTGAATAACCACAACTCCAGCGATGACATCCTTATTTTTTTCAATGAATTTAGTTTTAATTAAAGGAATGTTTTCAAGTGCTGGTACACCCTGAAATTCATTAATCCATACTATTATTTTTACTTTTGTTCCTTTTACTAGTTTAACAAGATCTTCAAAACCTTCTATTGTATCTGCTTGCGCCTGACCGCCAACAATAATAGTATGGATATAAACTTCTTGTTCAACTTCGTTAAACATATCCATTACACAGTTGTCATTGAAATACTGAATTAATGGTAAAAAAGTAGATGCTCCATTATCAATGACAAATGTATTTTGAGTATTAGTTAGCATTGATTCGAACATTGGATCGAATTTAGATTGGACTACTTTGCTGTTTTCAGTGATTTGTATTAAATCAGCATTTAATCTTTTTACTTTAGCTGTAGTTGTATTTACAGGATCTGTGTCGCCTACAACGACGTTATCCATGTTTTTTTCATCAATAAAGTATTGTGCTAGTATTGCTGTTGTAAATGATTTTCCTACACCGCCTTTTCCTTGAAGGATAAAATTTATTGAGTTTTTCATTTATGATACACCTTTATTTAAAGATATTTGTTTATAAATTTTTCATTTGTTGCGCTTGGATCGTGATCTATTTCGTTTTTGTTCTCGCTGATTGTTGAAAAAAATCCTTTTACGCCTCCTCTTTGTTTGTTGTCTTCATCTATTTTTTTTTCAATCATATTGGTGCTTTTTTTTAGGTCTTTTTGCCCAGTGCATTTTTGCCTTTTTTTGGCCCTCTCGGTCATGTTTATATAAGTCTTTTGGGCTAGTTCTGTCTTGGTTTTGTTATTTATGTAATCTGTTATTTGCTCCCATGTATAATAGCTTTTTGCTTCAAGTATGTTCGATAAATACATATTGAAGACAGCCTGTTTTGATTTTGAATTTGTTTCTTTTATCGCCTCGCATATTGGAGATAATAAACTATCGATCTTTTTCATTTGTTATATATCCTCTCTTATTACCTCCTACATTGGCACAATATTTTATTCAAATCAATTTGCATTTTGTTTGTGTGGGTGATTATGTGGGTTGTTTTGTGGGTTGTCAACATGGTTGTAGGCTTTTTTGTGGGTTTAAGTGTAGGTTGTTTTGTGGGTTGCTTGTGTTTGTGTGTGGGTGATTATGTGGGTTGTTTTGTGGGGCTATGATTCGTCGAGTTGAACTTTCTAAAACACAGGCACGACAGCGATGTATACACGGAATAAATTCCGGTATAATCGACGTGCTTAGGGGGATCTCCCCCTAATACCCCAGTATATCTCTACAACCAGGTCGCTATATGGAGGTTCTACGAACCATGAAAAAACAAGACAAAGGAAAAAAGGCTGTAGCTTCCACATCAAAGGTGGAGAGAAAACATGTGATATCACTGCGATTGACTGATGAGGAATATCAGTCATTTCATGAGTATTTTACATCTCTTGAAGTCAGTCGTAGTGAGTTTTTTCGGATGGTTATACTGAATCGTCTGGATGATATTCCGACTTTGAAACAAAAACGTCCAGTTGAATACAGAGAATTACTCAGACTTTTTAATAAGTCAAGCAATAATATTAATCAGATAGCCAAAAAAATTAACACAGAATATCGCAATGGTTTTATTTCAGAAAGTACATATTTACGCTATCTTAATGTTCTTGTTAATATTCGTGATGCGTTTGTTGCAGGGATTAATAAATGTTAGTCAGAATCAGCGGTGGCAATAAGGGGGTATGCGAATACCTTGAAAAAGGTCATAAGCAAGGAAGGGAATATACCCGAGATGAAATTGACCATCGATTAGTTCTGGATGGCGATCTGGCATTGACTGAATCAGTTATTGACGCGATACCTGATAATGGTCAAGAGCGCTATATGCATATTACGTTATCCTTTTTTGAAGATGATGTTTCTGAATCAAAGTTGCATGATGTAGTCCAGGAATACAAGTCTCTCATGATGAACGCTTATCATGAAGATGAATATAATTTTTATGCGGAAGCGCATCTTCCAAAAATAAAACAGATGCCTGATCATAAAACAGGAGAAATGGTTGAGCGTAAGCCTCACATTCACATTGTTATCCCTGAAGTTAATCTGGTGACAGGAAATAAACTAAATCCTGGGGGAGTTATTAACCATTATTTGAAACATCTTGATGCCATACAGGAGCACATTAATAATAAATACAATCTTGTTTCTCCTAAAGATGGTGTCAGAGTCAGTGACCATAACCACGCTAATGTATTATCCAGGGCTAAAGGCGATTTTTACCGTGAGCGGCACAGTGAGTTTAAAACCACGGTTTTTGATGCGCTGGATACAGAGAATATCCGAACAGAGAAACAATTTTCTGATTATCTTTCCCGTTTTGGTGAGGTAAAGGAGTATAATAAGGGGAAGTCTGATCGCTACTTTGGTGTGAAGCTCGAAGGAGACTCTAAATTTACTCGACTCAAAAGCCCTTTATTTTCACGTCAGTATATCTCTGATCGAACTATACCACTTTTAAAACCCACAAAGACGCAGATTGAGAGTCATCTGAAAGAGTGGAAGAGTTCGATCAGTCATGAGATAAAACATATTCATCCGGCAGGGCAAAAAATTCGTAAAGAATATGCAGCACTTGCTGGTGAAGATAAGCAAATGTATCTGAAAAAGGTAATTAATCGTTATGACGAAAAACACAACCTTCAAAGACAGGACCGACGACAGAATAGTGACCAGTCCGGTATTAAATACAATACCGGAAAGTTTGTATCCGGTAAGACAATCGGATTGCCACGTCTGCCAGCACGCGAACTGGTTTACGGACTTCACGGAAGATCAGGTGGGAAAAGCATTAATAAATCTCAGTTGTTATTGCAGCAAAATGAATACGGTTATTTATCAACGGCTGGACGACAAAAAGTCGATCCAGATCGATATGTGCGACGGTTGCAGGATAGAGCAGGAAGAAGAGTAGTTCAGTCAGCGCTTGAATCAAATATTAAAGCGGCGATTCAGCGCAGTGATGATTTACCTTTTTTGAAACAAATTCGCACAGAAATTAATGCTGAACGTTATTTGTCCAATCTGCAAACACGCTTTAACATAGATCCATCAAAGCATACTGTCACCTATGGACAGGATGGATCTCCGCGTTTCAGAGTTGGCAATCGAAATATGAATGCCAGTGATTTTTTAACTAAACATCTGAATCTTGAATGGGATGAGGCAAAAGAGGTATTACTTGATATCTGGCAGGATCAGAAAGATAACAAACCTTTTGATGCTGTTATTACCCGTGTAAATCTTACGCGTCAACAGGCAAAAGAAAGATTTATTTGTTTAAATGAACATAAAGGTTGGGTAAATAATGAGATTAAATATAAGCATAATGATAATATAGCTAATTACAGGGCAGAACTCAGAGGGCTTCTGGCGATAAGAAACAAGCAGGAACGGGAGGTTGCTAGAGGGTACATTATATTTAAAAAGCTGGAAAGAGAGCGTGAAATAAACTCAATTCGAAAGGCATGTTTTCGCGAAATAAACTCATACTATCACCGTTGGAATCCAGACAGGAGATATGATATGGCTTTAGGTGATTCTTTAAAAAAGATAATCCGTAATCCGGTTGATGGAAACAGCATTTCTTCCGGTAATGAAAAGGAAGTTTTCAGCGTAGTTAAGCGAGTACAGCAATCCCAGCAAGTTCAGGATTATGTAAAACGTGAACTAACCGATCTTGTTCCTCATAAGGTCAGCCCAAAAGAAACGCGTTACCTTGATCCGAAGACAACACAGACTGTTTTCACTGATAAAGGAAATCATGTTCGTGTAAATGGTGAAATTACCCAGGATAAAGCTGAAGCAGCCCTTCTTTATGCAAAAGAGAAATTTGGTGGGATGCTGAAACTCAATGGCTCGGAAGAATTTAAGGTAGCCTGTGCAATGGCGGCAGCCGAGAAGGGGATGAATGTTATTCTGCGACCTGAAAAATATCATGAAATGATGCAGGTCCGCCTCCAGGAACTGAAAGCTGAACATGGACATGAAAACAGCGTCGAGGCAGAGCGTCAGCAACAAGTCGCCGGACAGAAACCAGAACAGGAGCAGGAAAAGAGAGCAGAGCAGGTTAATTCAGTCGAGAAAGACACCCAGGCTAAGGAAAGAACGCCCGAAGTAGCGGAATCTGTACATAATGATGATAAATCGCGTGATGCAGTGCCGGAACAGCCTGTTAAGTCAGAAACTGTTTCTCAAAAATCCACGTCTGAAACATCCGTGGTACAGGAAGCGGAAAAACAGGAGTCTGTGCAGCAGAACGTTTCGGCTCATTCTGAAGAACGCGAGCAGCAGCCACAAGAAGCGCAGCAACAGAAGCCGGTAACAGAGAAAGACGTGACTACTGGTCAGGATAAACAGACCGGAGATGAGCAAAGCAAATCCGCGTTAGCCACTGAAAATCCTCATCAGCAAAATAACGCATCGCTACAGCAGCTACAGGAAGAGGCAAAAGTTATTGCCAGCCAGCACCAGGAAGCCCAGCGTTTACTGAATGAAGCTGTAGAAAATGGTGCGCCGAAAGAAGAGGTTGATCTGCTTTCGAAAGGGGTTAACAGTATTTCGGCCCGTGCTCAGACGATTAATGAACAGATTAAAGCCTTTGAGGAACAACAAGGGCAGAAAAAAGCTAAATCAGTCGAGGAAAAAAACGAGAATACTACAGAAAAGAAAAAGCGGACTGTCAATAGTGAAAAAGCGATGGAAAGAGAAATTGAGCGAATTTCTAAGCAACTGGCGAAGGAAATGAATATTGACAAACAAACAGTCAAAGATACGCTCAAATTCATACGTTTTGAGGATGTAAACGATCTCAAGGCAGCAATGAAAAAACCTGAAACGGTAGAGGCCGTGAAGCGTGAAATAGTGAGTTATGACAACGCTTTGAAAAATGAGCGTGAACGGGAAAGAAACAGGGATAACACGCGGTCCCGTTAATCAGAAACAAAAAAGCCCGACTGGTAATCGGGCTTTTTTGTTTTCCGGCCTTGAGTTGGTGGCTCCGACCGGAGGAAGTCCCTTTTCTTCTAACAACTCCATATATGGCACAATCTAAAGTCGACAAACCACCCCTGGTTAATCGGATACTTCAGACGTGTCATTAGATACTATATTGATTTTTTGTGGGTAAATTCAAATCCCAGCTTTCCGGCCGTTTTATCAACAAGTTTAACCTTAGCCGAGAAATTCTTATTCGTTTTTGAACTAACAAATCCTTTTAATTCTCCGGTAATACCTTTTGTAACAAGTGTTTCCACTTGCTTATCGGATAATGCTTTACCAGAAAAATTTTTCCAGATTTTAAATTCACATCCTGTACAGAAATAACCTTTTGGTCTGATAATAATCGCTTTACCACAGGAAGGGCAGGGAGAACTCAGGCGTGGAGATTGTCCGGCTGGCGCTGCGGGTTCAATTTTCATTTCGCCCAGGTCAACATCAGAAATCATGCCTGTCAGTTCACCGTACAGATCATTAATAAACTGTTCAACCGTCAGGTCGCCATTTTCAATGGCAGACTGTTTTTCAGACCATAATGCTGTCATATCAGGATTAACCGCTATACCTGGTAGGGCATCAATAAGCGCACATCCGGTATCCGTCGGAATAAGTTTCCCTTTTTCCAGCGTGATATAATTTCTCTTCTTCAGCGCTTCCAGAATGGCAGCGCGTGTAGCTGGCGTACCAATACCGCCATGTTCATCTTTTTTGTCTTTATCCTTATCCTTCAGTAATTTTTTAATCACTGGATCAGTGACAAAATCCGCGACACGAACAAGCGCAGCAAGCAAGGAGGCTTCGGTGAATAACGGCGGCGGTGTTGTTTTCTTCTCATTAACAACAACTTCTTTTGTTGTCAGTGTTTCACCAGTGCGAATTTTGCAAAGCTGTTCAAAAGCGGAATCATCATTATCTTCTGATTCACCTTCGTCTGTGGTTTCCGCGCCAAGAAACGCCTCAAATCCGCTGTCAGTTGTTTTTCTGGCACGGGCATAGAACGACTCATCACCACACTGAATGGCAACCGATACTTCCTGGTATGCTTTTTCAGGCATGAACTGAACAAGATAGTGTTGTGCGATCGCCAGGTAAACATTGCGCTCGTCGGTGCTGAGTGCGTTAACATCAGGCACACTGGCGGTCGGGATTATCGCAGTATGCGCAGTCACCTTTGCACTGTTAAACGCTTTGCTTTTACGTGAAGAATCAATATCCAGCGACTGAGGAAAGACTGATTTCAGGGCATCGATAACCTGCGGCGCTTCGCTGAATTGTTCATCAGATAAATATGAGCAATCAGAGCGGTTATAAGTAATCGCTTTATATTTTTCACGTAATTGTTGCGTAATATCCAGCGTTTTTTGTGCCGTCATTTTGAACTTTTTGTTCATGTATTGCTGGAGTCGTACCAGGTTAAAGGGCAACGGTGCAGCCGTTTTTTTATCATCAGTTGCTGCCGCTTCAACTGTAGCCGGTTTTCCTGCAAGGGAGGCTGCCGTTCCGTCTGCCCACGCTTTCTCAAGTAATTTACGGTCTGTCAGCGGAGCAAATTCCCCTGGCTTCCAGTTCGCCCTGATAACATCAGCACCACGCTGAAAGACTCCGGTCATGGTGTAGTAAAAACTGGATTTATGGTTCTGGTTAGCACGGGTACGATTCACAATCAGGCCAAGAACGGGAGTCTGGACGCGCCCGACAGACAGAACGCCCTGATATCCTCTGGCTTTTGCAGGAATGGTGTAAGCACGCGTCATGGAGAAGCCATAGACGGCATCAGCAACTGAACGCGCCAGCGCCTTAAGGTAAAGCCCTTTGAAATCACGATTATCTTTAAGATTTGCCAGTGCCTTTTTCACTGCCGGAAGCGTGTTGTCGTTAATCAGAACGCGCTTAACGGGTTTTGTGTTCCCCGCATATTCCAGAACTTCATCAACAAGTAGCTGACCTTCTTCATCAGGGTCGCCAGCATGAACAATTTCAGTCACGTCTCCACGTCTGATAAGCTCAAGAATTGTGTTAACCTGCTTTGCGGCACTTTCTACTGGCTGATATTTGACGGGGTAAAGACGTAAAGGGAGTGTTTCAACTTTCCAGGCTTTGTAATCAGGATTATAGTTTTCCGGTGGCTGTGATTCGATAATATGACCAAAGCAGTTAGTCACAATGGCATTATCACTTTCAAACCAGCCATCATGACGGGTGAAATTGCCCCCAAGAGCCTTAACAATATCATTTGCTACTGCGGGTTTTTCTGCGATAAAAAGTCTCATCTTATTATCCTTTAAATAACTAATGCACTTTCAATAGACGGTTGTCTTTTGAATAAAGAGCAATCTGTACTCAATCGTTCAGACTGAATAGTGTGAAGTAAAAGGCTTTCTTCTCTGGACAGAAGGAAGTCACCCCATTCGAACTCTTCCCACACATCATGACTGTTTTCACCAGGTTTATTTAATAAGGACTCCATTTTGGGCTGGATTCTGGCTGGAGGCTTATTTTCATAAGCTGAATGAACCCTGTTACTCCACTTATCAAAAGAACCATTTAAAAGAATTTCCTGTGATACCATATCAAAATCATCATCTTCTATATAGGTATTTACCCGATGATAAATCAATCCCATATCTTCAATATCCCAGGTGTATATAGTAGTAAACCATCTTAATTTTTTATCTGTTTGCAAAACGAGGCCATTGACTGACTTTCTTCCTTTTCGCATTCCAACCCATAAACATTTGTTAGGCCACGGTCTGCCTACAGACAATGATTCACTATCAATTATAAAATCAAACTCAGGTATGGAAATAGATTTAAGGCTACATTTATTAGCCATGAGATGATAAAGTTTAGGAACAATATGTATATACATAGTAATTTCCTTTATCTTTGACGTACTCAAAGAAGCTCTGATTTATTGACCTCATGGTGAACAAGTTCACCATTGCGTAAGACAAACAGATAAGAAAACTTTCTTTCCTTGTCTTTCAGCCAGTTTTTGTATTCTGAAAGGATAAACGCCCAGTCATCGGAGATGTAATGAAATTCGATGACACCAGAATAACAACGACTACCGTCATCATTCTTTTTATCTGTGAATACAATACCCTCTCCTGGAATTTCGATATAATGACCACTCTTCCATTCAGGGAATGGGGGGGATAATTTCCGCCGTTTTATAATTAATAGCTCTAGATACACCTATTATTATCGTAATCATCTTTTTTTAGTCTCTACAGATTCTGCACCCCCGTAATCCTTGACTCTTTTTTCAGGAACACTGATAACAAATTCAACAGTGTCACCTTTACCATGATTAAACAGGGGTTTTAACATTTCTTCGCTTTCAAAATTAGCTCTGAATGCTGCTACATCACGAACAAAGCAGGACATGTATTCATATCTTTCATCCTTAAACATCCCCTGCAAATCTTCACCATGTTGCAAAGCATACTGACAGATTCGTTCATACAGGGATGATTCCGTTATGATGACGTAAGTTGCACTTTCTGTCATGAAGTCATTAATACGGATATCAGCACTAATCTGTACTTCATCACTGATTCTTTTATTGAATCGTTCCTTATCATATTTTGTCATCATTGTTCTTATCCTCTGATTTAAAAAGAAGACTTTAATATTGCACAAAGATAAAAAGACAGAGTCATTAGTATCGCTAATAAAAAATGATAACTATCTCAACTGTTTCTATCGATACCAGACTTATCAGCAAGAGCGACCAAAAACTTTTCCTGTGAATCAAGCCAACCACTTACCCACGGATATTCATCCAGAATTTCAGGATGTTGATTCTTTATAAGTTCAAGCAGTTCTCTGTTTTCAGATATTCGCTTATTAACACCGCCCTGTGTGCGCTTTATCGTTTCAGACAGTGAATTGAGTCTGTAATGGACACGCCTGTAATATTTAACAACTATAAATAAAATCACAATCAAAGCGATAACCCATACGCAGAACAATACTTCTGAAAATAAATGGATATTCATTTAAGCCCCCTTAATTTTATGCCGCCATTTCATCCATTATGACTGTGAAGTATTCAGCATTAGTATTCATCTTCATAAGGTAGCCAATCGTAATCGTTTGAGTTCCAGTCAATTGGAAGAAATGGCTCTGTTTGTTTATGGCAGGAGAGGCAAACATAAATATTTTTCTCTTTATGAAAAATCATCGACTTACATTTATCACAGTCGCACGAACCCTCGACTGGTTCAGGGTATTCAGGTAATTCTGTCTCCTGATGTTTACCATATTTTTTCCATTCCTCGGCATCCTGATAACCTCCCCATACTGCTTGTGTAAAACTGTCGATATAGTCACCTGACTTATTTTTATCAAAATTAAATTTATATACTTCGCCATTTAGTTCAAATGACAGATCAAGGTCAGGTAGTAATTGCTTTTCGAAGCGTTGTTGTAACTCTTTCTTTTCTTTGGGGGATAAAGCCATAAAAACCTCTATCAGTTAGTTATGTTTGTATCGCCACTCCCACGGTGGAACCGGATTTGCATCGGCCCACAAACCGCGTTTTTGTTCCTGAGCTGATAATTCATTACCCAAAATGTGCACTAACGCCCTTCGGTTGTTCAACCCCACAAATTCCAGATTAAAATCTGGAATCTGTGGCGTTTACTTGTCATTTCTGTTTAGAAGAAATAGCTTTAATTTCATTGAATTCTTCAACTGAAATACGCTCTGGTGTAGTCCTTAAACAAGAAGCCATAAGTGGCGTTTCTTTCCCCTTGTTCGCGCAACCCAACACAATTATGGTCGGGCAATTCTTAACAGCTTCCAGCAAACGGTTTAACTCGTCATCAGAATAAATTTCTTTAATATTGTTAAAGTCTGATGCAAGAGTTACAAATCGGGTTTCTCTGTTTTTAGTAATTTCCATACCACCACCCATTTTCTTTTTTCTCCAGTTCAATAATAATTCTGTCTTCGTGAAGGTTTTCATGAAAAATATATTCGAAAACTTTAGTAAGAGAAAAACAACCACGACTCATTTTATGGCCTTCTGGTGAATTGGTTGTTTTTAATCTTATTTTATTGTGTTCAGGGTTTAACTCTATGGTAATGAATGTATCGTCGCCTCTTACCGTCTTGGAAAGATAACAATTTACAATACCGTTTCTTCTCTTTTCTTTTCGTAGTACAAGACGTGGTGAATTACTTCGCTCCATAAATTCACGTTGCCTGTTTATTTTTATAAAGCTCATTATGGTTCCTTCAGTTTTTTTGACTGAGTGATGTTAAATATTTTCCTTGAAAGGTAAGAATGAGTCATTACCTGTGTTAACCAGAAAAAAGTCTGCCATAACGTTGCATAATCATATTTAAGGTTGCCTGGTTAACAGTCGAACCTGAACAGGTATAAAGAAAATTCTGTCTTGCGCCGTAGGTTGCACCAGGATTATAAAAAGGTGTGTAGACGCGGATGTTAAAGAATCTCTGATTCACCGAAATGCAACCTGGTTGTGGTGCTCCCTGTACTTTTTCGGCCATACAGACAAGTACCTCACAGGGATCTCCGGCTGCGGATAGTCCTTTTATTTTGGCGCTGGCAGATAGAGTGAAAGTGAGAGCAGAAAGTAGCGTGATTGATATGAGCAATCGAGATTTCATTTTTTATCTCCGTGAATTGTCAGGGATATTGAAAATATCGCTTCGGCATTGTCGGTCTTCGACCAGAAACAATTGCGTGGCTGTAAATTCCGTGCGGTTGGGCTTAGCAGGGGGCGCGAGCGCAGTTCCAAAGAATATAGAAGACAGTACCCGCTGGCGCGGGGCTTCGGCGGATAAGTCGCATAGCCATATTGAGCTACAGAGTGCCGCCTTCCATGCCGCTTAAAGCGGCATCATGGTTAATCACCACCGCCACCACCATCATCATCACCAGGAAAATATTCCTTATCATCATCAAAATCATCTTTATCAAAAGCAGGTTGCGTCGCCTTCCATGCTTCCTCCCTTTCCCGCTGGAGCATTAACTGACGAACCACTTCATTCTGTGGAATATCAAGTACAGGTGTGTCTATGATATTTTTTCGGGAATATTTTCTTGCGTTAACAAAAAAGGACTCATTTTTTTGATCGAAACTGACAATTTTATGTGCAATAAATGGGCGACAAAACTCACTCATTACGATTTGTGGTAAGGAAAAACTTGTTTTCTTTCCTTTTACTTTAAATTTCTGATCCCGTAAATCAGTAATTTCTTGCGGTAGCATAACAGCACGTTTTTCAATAACTTTATTGCGGGTAGTGCTGGGATTTTTGCCTGTTGTCCGGCTTATTTGAGTGCGGACAAAATCATAATACCCGATTGTTTCCGACACATCTTTTACACTTTCATCCACTTTTTTAGGTGGATAGAAAATTTCAACCGCACAGTTTTTCAGAATGGTGTTCCCTCCCATCTTTCCGTAACCATGTTTTTCATCAAATAACTGTTCCCTGTTTTGCAGAATAAACACAAAACGCAGGTTATAACCTGCCGTGAATGCCAGGGAAACCTGAACCACGTCGAGGCGGCCCATTGAAGTGAACTCGTCCAGCATGAGTGTGCACTGATATTTCAGTGTTGCGTCATGCTCTGGCAGAGTACGCACGTTCTCATTAAGCAGTTGTGAAAAAAACAGGTTAGTCAGACGTTGATATTGCTTTAATGCGCCTGGAGAAATGCCGTAGTAGATCGTCATTTTTTTACGGCGCACATCACGCATATCAAAATCGTTATCTTCCGTAGCCGCAGCAACTACAGGGTTGGCAAACATCGACATAGTCCGGTTAAAGTCGAGCATGATGCTTTCCTGTTGCTTGGGTTCTTTGGCTGCGAACTGGCGGAACAGGCGGATAGTGTCATCGCTTAACGGATAGGTGGAGGGGGCTTTGCCCTGTTTTTCCTCTTCCGGTAAAGCATGGTACGTTTTCCAGCGTTCAGTGAGTACTTCATTACCCCGACTTCTGATCTCGTTCAGCATCCATTTTGCCAGACCAGAACCATCAGCAGGAATACTCAGTTTCATCACCGAGTTCATATTAACTTTAAATTTGCCCTCAAGTTCGGTATCGAGTAACCACAGCACCAGACTGATAAAGACATTTTTACTGGACTCCACCCAGGTGTCGTTTTCTCCCCCCGTCATCGGAAACAAGATCACCGCGATTTTTTCCAGATCGCCAAAGCGGTATATCGGATCGCGGCGAATATAGTAAAGGGGATTGTAGCGGTGTGTTGTCAGCACTGTTTCCCCGCCGATTTCTCGCGCGTAGCCGTCAGGGCTGAAGAGATAAACTTCCTGCTTTAACACATTTTTCCGGTATCCCGCCGTCTCAAGAAAGTTTTCCAGTTTGATATCAAGGAACACCATCGATTCTGTATACCAGATGCCGTTAGGCATAACGATCGAGACTCCTTTACCGCTGCGTGTCGGGGCGTACAGCATCAGAAACTGCTGTCCGCTGTATTGCAGATAGCGTGATTTAAAACGCCCTTTGTTTTCAGGCATTTTTCCTATGAGCAGTGACGGGTATTTCTGATTTTTCAGTTCTTTTTCGTCGGGAAAAAAACCGCTGTCTGCCAGGTCACGATCATTTGCCAGCCTGGCGTTACCGTGCACCGTTTTTTTCTCCCGAACGGCGACAAACATCACGACAGTCAGGATGAGTGCAATCAGGAACGGAAGCAGAGTCCCCGCAAGTCCTGCAAACAGGTATTTTTTGAGGGATGGTTGCCAGCCATAATAGGCCAGCGTGGATAAGTACGTACTCCATTGCAGGTTGTCAGTCGGTAGTGAGGCGATTTTCACCAGTATAAAACTTCCCAGCCAGCCGGAGGCTGTCAGGGCCATCAGCCAGACTATAAGTACAGGCAGGACAAGTTTCTTTTTCTTCATCAGCTTTTCCGTTGTCGTGAGGTTTTTCACCGGAGAGTTGCACCCGTAGCTCGCTGGCGCTCACACGCGCAGTACAGCGCCCCGTCCAGGGAAACCCTGGACGGCGTAAACTCGCTGGCGCGAGCGCTAACTGCGGCATTCTGCGGCGCAAATCAGCGTCATCGTTGTCGGTGAGTCAGTCGGGCCTGGCAGGGCGGGAAGGTGGACCTGGTTCCGGTCGATAACAGTAGCGGCGTTGCCGCGCTTCGGGGCGATGTGGCTCCTGTGCTACCCTGGAGTTTTCGTTCGCCCCTTCTGTCTGCTGGCGCAGACGAAAACATCATGCTGCCAGTAGTTGATTTTTCTCCATCGGGTTGTAGTAGATCTCCGTCATATGGGTATGTCTGAAGAACACCACAATATCGATGGAGGTTTTGATGGTTTTCAGTATGAAGCTGTGGTCCAGGGTAAGCCCCACTGTGGACTGTTTGACAATCGACGCAAGACGGGAAATGGCGTCTAAGGCACTGTTGGCGTGAATGGTTGTCACGCTGCCTTCGTGTCCTGTATTCAGTGCTTCCAGGTAACTCCATGCCTCATCACCACGTAATTCTGCCAGAAAGATATGATCCGGTTTCATACGCATTGCCGCTTCAATCAGGTATCGGGGCTGTACGCCGCCTTGCTTATAGAACAGATGGACGTGATTACGATGGTTTGGCAGCGTCATCTCGTGCACATCTTCAATGGTGATAATGCGGCGATCACGGGGAAACAGGTCTGCAATGGTTTTTGCAATGGTGGTTTTTCCTGATCCCGTACCACCCACAACCAGAATATTCATTCTGGCGGCCACAGCAGCTTCTAAAAAACTGATCCAGGTTCTGGGGGCACACCTGGTGTTATCGAGAAGGTCAAGCAGTTTTTGTTGTGAGGCACTCAGAGTGCTCAGGTTTGCCTGATTCACAATGCGAACATTGCTGAACCGGTTGCTGCTAACGTAATCCTCCAGAGTGAAGCGCCTCAGGGAAGGTTTACGTATGGTGAATGAGATACATCTCTCTTCACAGGCCGGAGGCATGATAATCTGCATACGCTCACCACCAGGCATAACCAGCGACTTGATAGGGTGCAGGGCATCAAGGGGTTCTGCGCTGTTGTTGTATTTGTTGATTGCAATAGAGAGATCAAGCAGATCACTGTATGAAGCCCCTGGCGCTTCATGGTATTCCCAGCCGTTAACGCCTTCGGTAATAATTTCAAACGGGCGGTTTACGATAATTTCCGTAAGCCCCTCAGCCTGAAGAAAGGGGCGTACGCCTGTACTTTCAAGAAACATGTTGATTGTTTCCATCAGCGGACCTTATATACAGAAGAAAAATCAATGTTGCGTGGCACAATGACAGTCAGCATTTCGCCCTGATTCACGTAACCTGTTGGCGGAATGTTGATTGAATTATCAAGCGTGGTTTTCGCCAGTTCACTGGACGTTCCGGTGGTATTGTTCATAGTGAAGTCGCTGTTGTTTTCGCGGGAAAGACGTGAGGTTCCGGCAGCCAGAGTGTCTTCAATGAGAGAAAGCATTAATGCGCCACCAAAGCGCTCCCAGAAATGTGTATCCACCCACGCCGGAAGCCCCGACGCGCCGAGGCTGTCAGCACCGAGAGCATTAATCCGCACTCTGACATTGCGGTCCTTAACCATTGTCCAGTTGACAAACACGCGTGCCATTCCCTGTGTAATGGCTTTTGTCTGTTCTCCCTGGAGTTGTGCGCCAGCACGGATTAATACCGTTTTCCCGTCATCCGAGATCACATCTTTGGTTAACTGGCAGAGCGTTACACCAGGATATGTGGTGACAAGCATTGTTTTCAGGACGCACGGAAAAGTTGTTCCAGCCGAAAGCAGAAAGCGACGATTTTTTATGCGGGATACAGAGCCATCAGCAAAGTCAGCACCCTGTAAAAAATCACCATCACCAGAAACATTTGTGTTGTCTGACGCTGGCGTAGCGCCTGCCGTTTTTTGACCGGAACTTCCAGGCTGTGACTGTGTGATCCGGCTGTCATCAACCATTACGCTTCCCATCAGACGACGCTGTTCTGGTGTGGGTGGGGCATCGCCATTACTTTGTGTATATCCGGTATCAGCTTCGTTTTCTGCTGGCAGAGTGACACCTTTATTTTCCTTGTTTTCCGGTGGTGCTTCTTCCCTGGCTTGTTCCTCTTCTGAATTAACGTTGTTTTTGACTTCCTCTATGCTTCTGGCGACGCTTTCTTTCAGGTCATCAAGATTTTTTGCCTGGGTATTTTGTGCATAGACCTCTGCCTGTGCTTTTGTGGTCGCAGTTTCGGTAGTTTCTTCCTCTCCCGAGGATGAAAACACCTTTGATAAAACGGCTGTCAGAATGACTACGGTAACAAAAGCAAAACCTGCAAGTATAAGGACCGCTTTTGCCTTTTTGTTTCCCTGTTTTTTACCGGAGTGGATGAAATTCCGGTTTTGTGCGTCGGTATCCGCCTCCTGCGTGTCAATTTTATCGAGTTTTTCAATCACAATATCGTTGTTATTTTTCATCGTTATTAATCTCCACTCTGGTTTCGCCAGTCAGTGTTCCGCTGGCGTTCCAGGCTCGCGGTATATGACGGTTTGTTCTGACTTCCATCACCTCACCTCCGAGACGCAGTACAAAAGCTGGCGAAATTTCGTGCACAACCATGATGTTTTTATCCATATGGTAATTAACCAGTTGCTCCTTACCGTCCGGTAAGATCCTGAACACAACCGGAAGGTCAGCTGCGCCAGTCCAGCGGAAACAGGTCAGACGACCGTTATCCCAGATGGCTTCAGGTTTAATTTTCCTGCTACCACGCACCTCATAACGACCGTTTACAATATTCCCTTCAGTACAGGGCGCGACAACACGACTCCGGCCCGTCATGACATTGGGTTTCACGGGTTCCGGCGGTTTCGGATAGATGTATCGCAATAAATAGGTCGGGTTCTGGTCGGTACTGACTAACTGGATGGAGTAGATCCGTTTGTTTGTCACAATGGCGATATTGGTATCAGGTTCTGCTGCTTTGGGACGCAGAAAAATAGTGTTACCCCTGACAGCCGGATCCCAGGCTTCAGGATCACCAATAGCAAGACCAGTATCTTCGCTCTTGATGATTTCTCCCTCTTCAAGCTCGATAAGGGTTACTTCTCCCGCTTTTGTTTTGACAATGGTTACGTCATTGGGGTTATAGACGATTTGTTGTACGCGTCTGTCAAAACCTGCGGACGCTGGCGTTTTTGCAGCATGACAGGTCATGGTGATACCGGATATGACCAGGGATAAAAGGAGTTTTCGCATCATCATTTCACCACCTCTGGATCAACACGGTATGAGAGCACATCCAGCCCGAACGGGTTTATCTGGCGCTCAGCTTCAGTCGCGATCTTGTCTTTTAGCCATACAAATTTGATGGTGGCAATCCATTGTGTTGGCGTGTATCCAGGTGCGGGTTTGCCATCGGGATCGGTGATTGCTTTAACAAAACGTCCCTGTACCGTGTTTTCATCCAGAAAGGTGATGGACTGCACGCGAACAAGAATTTTGTAGCTTTTCTTCAGCTTATACAGCGGAGATAACGGGCCGTGAATCATGTTGTTGTATTCGGCGAATACCTGGGAGGAAGACATCAGTTCAACGGTATTCAGCATGTTCTGAATTGTGTACCATTCGTAACCTTCGCGGTTCTCCAGATAGCGCGTGAGGAAATAGCGGCTTACCGCCTCGTCATATGTACCGGAATCCTGACTGAACGGGGTGATCACATCCGTGTAGCCCGTTGTTTTATCTACCCGTAACAGAAACGGTTCTGTTGTTTTCAGCGGGGCCATGACTGCGAGGGCAACCGCCATTGCAGCCGCAGAAGCGGACGAAAAGAAAAGCGCAAAACGCGTGATCCGCAGTGAGCGCTTCAGTTCGTTATCACGATCACGCGCAAATTCTTTTGCTGCGTCCAGTACGTTTTTTTCAATTTTTTTATCGGTTTCTTTTTGAGCGGGTGTTTTACGTGCTTCCGCTTTGGATCTTTTAAAATATTCTTTCAAACCCATTATTTATATCCCTTCATAATGTTATCGACGCTGGTATATAATGGCTCCCATTTTCCTGTAGCTTCAGGTGCTTCAGGGGGATTCGTTGCGGTACATGCAGAAAGAAATAAGCAGACAACTGCCGGAATGATATATTTATACATAAAACATACCTTTTAAGCCGGATAAATAAGAGATATTGATTGAGTAAAGAGGGGGAATTATCCGGCCTTGATGTTTCCACCAAAGCGGGAAGATAAATAATCTTTTGCTGCGGCAGCATATTCACTGTTACGCGCCCGTGCATCCTGTGCTGTTTTATTAAAGCCAAGCCCAAGCTGATTTCGTGTGCTGTTGCCAGCCCCACGCAGAGATTTTATAACATCTCCGGTAGCGCTTGTCAGACCGTTAATACCCACACCGCCTGTTAATGTACTTATCAGCGTTGATATTTGAGCAAGGAGGAATTTACCAATCAGGAATACAACTGCAACACAAAGGACGCTCCAGATATTTTTAGTAATATCATCGCTGTTTGTATTGATATAGTTATTAATATACTGAATCAGAACCTTGAACAGACAGGCATAGGCAATATTGAGAAATATATAGTTAAAACATGATCCCACCCACGCTGTAAACATATTGCGCGTGGTAGGCCACGCAGAAAATAAGATAAACACACCGCCAATGGAAAGCAGTATGCCGACCATCATTTCGGCCATTAATAAATAAGCTGCGCAGTAAATAACAAATCCGCCGCCAGCAAGAGCAAGAAGAATGGCTTTAAGAATAAAAACAATCCATGCCCCCATTGAATCAAACCAGCCATCAGCTTTTTGAAAAACCTTAAATTGTTCATGGCCTAAATCTATCAGTCTGTTAAGAAGGCCATCGATAACGGCTCCGGTACTGGCTCCGTCCTGGCCAATAAGCCTGGAGGCCACTTCCTGACCGCTTCCCTGTACGAAAGGAACGATATAGCTAAGGTACATACCTCCGGCGGTACTCATGGCAAAAACAAGCGTCAGAACGCCCATACGCTTTACGGATTCCATCATCACATCATCCTTGCGTGTGTACATGATTTCCCACGCAAAGAAAACACCGTAGAGAATGACGGCGGCTCCGAACAATGGAGTCACAAGTTGCATAATGGTCTGAAAATTTGTGGTTACGCTGTTCTGAATAATCGAAGATAATTCATTGAACATCGGCTGGACGATTTCGAAATTCGCTTTTGCAAAAGCGGAGTCATTTGAAGCCATCGTTATTACCTGCAAAAGAAAACGCCCGTCACAGGGACAGGCGTTGTGGGTTAATCAGAGAGCATTCAGTTTGTACGGATATACAAAGCGTTCTCATCATCTCTTAACTGAAGCGTGTTTTTATCAATCACTCGAATAAAATGTTTTTCTTTTCCTGCAAGCCAGTCTCCATCTCTAATAAGGAATGAGTTGGTTGTTCCGTTATGCTCATTACCTTTCTTATCTTTTTCTATCCATATTTGAGTGTAGTAATTATCCTTTTTGTCGTATTTGATAATCCATTTTTGAGATGCATCACCAGAGTCAGGATTTTTTTCTATATATGTCCCGGCTAATTCACCATTATCACCACCGCAACCGGATAATAAAAAAGCAAAGGCAAGGATAAAACCGCCAAGTAGTTTTTTGAACATAAGTTACCTCCTGATAGCATATATTAATTAAATATGCTATCAAATAGTACAGGAAAAGTGTATGTATTAGGAGAGAATTTGTGACTTTCTTATCAGTTAAAGGAAAAGTTATCTTCTGTATATTTTATCAGTGCCGCTTCCTCACGTAATTTACGTTCACGGGCCATACGATTGATTTCTGCCTCATTCTGTGCAATTTTTAACTGCATGGCGGCAGTTTCGAGAAGAATGTTATTCTGAAGCTCTTCGCGTTTTTGTGGCGTATCGGCTTTACTGAAAGCCTTTTGAGTTGCCTTTATCTTTTCTGCGCTTTTCTCCAGGTCCTTACTCATCGCTTCGTATTTCGTGATTTCCTCAAACTTTGATTCGTACTGGCGTTTGATCCGGTCGTACTCTTTTGTATCAAAGCCGTATTTAGTTGCCATACTGCGAATATCAGCATCGGTAAGTTCCTTCTTCATATCTTCCCAGAAGTCTTTCATGTAGGATTCAGCACTGCCAAAAATGGCGGAATAATCGGTTATACCTTCCAGTCGTCTTTTGGTATCCAGCACTTCCTGCTTATAGGCTTCAAGCTGGCTGGTTGCCAGATCAACCTGTTTTTTCAGTTCAGCAATCTGATCGGCAGCCTTCTTAATTACTTCGACGGTTTTAGCTATGCTGCCAGGGTCTTTAACGATGACACCGCCTACAGAACTTGCCACAGAACTGTATCCGGTCAGGGTGGCACCCAGAAACAGGGCTGTCAGAGTCTTTTTCATTGAATTTTCCTCTCGCTTTAAGATTGTCAGTCTTCGACCAGAAACAGCCGCGTGGCTGTTGGTTTCGTGCGGTTTTGGCTTAGCAGGGGGCGCGAGCGCAGTTCCAGAGAATATAGAAGACAGTACCCGCTGGCGCGGGGCTTCGGCGGATAACCCGCAAAGCCATATTTAAGTACAGAGTGCCGCCTTACATGCCGCTTGTGCGGCATGCTACAGAGACAGTTATTTTTCCGGCAATTTGTCTTTGAGCCGTTTCATCATGAAGGGCAGCCAGACTTCAGGGATATCGCTGTTAGCTTCCCGTATAACGTCATCTATCTGATAAATCCCCTCGATAAACGGGGGATACCAGAGTTCAGGATCGTCAGAGCCTATTTCCTCCCTGATTTTTTCGCACAATTTAATCCCTTTCATTGAGCAGGAAATAACAGGCAGAAAATCGTCAAATCCCACCAGGTCCATTTTGGCAAAGACACTTGAGCCACTTTGCTTAATCAGCATTGTTCGGCTTTCGAGTTTCAGCTTTTTAAGCTGGCGAAATTCTTTTTCTGTCAGCCCAATCTCTTTATAGCCGCTGTATTTGGCATCAGGGTTAGGGAGCAGGATTTTTGTCGGTGTCTGCTGAACGAGAGCCGCGAAAATTTGACAGTTAATCGCGTCTTCCGGTGACTGACTGGTGAGCCACATCATTTCCCCCTTCATACGACCAGCCTTGAGCGAAGCCTTGATTAAAGCCTGTGTCATTGGGTAGTTACAGGGTTTCCAGAACTCTTCAACGATGGAGAGCATGAGCTTACCGCCTTTCTGCATTCGTTTTTTGTAGAAAAACAGAACAGAAAGAATGACTTCACACGCAGGATGATCTCGTTGATTAACTGTTTCCAGGATTACAGTCGTGTCAAAACCGATTTTGCTGTATTGATTGGGATCGAATTTATTTTCTTCGCTGTCAGTAGCCCAGGCAAGAGCGCCATTATCCCACCATTTAGACAGACGGACGTTCAGTTCGGGGCTTTGTATACGGGATTGCAGACGAGCGAAACGTCGCTGGCGACGTTCAAGTTTCATCACCATTTCAACGGCGCGGTCAATCTCTTCAGCCTCACTGTCGCTACAGTCGCTGCCATCGTTATTAACAGCACAACGTTTGACCCACTCTTTCAGGAATGCCATCAGTTCAGGATCGTCATTGTCTCCGATCTGGAAGGGGTTCAGGCCGGAATACACACCCTCAGACAGAGAGAAATACTGACCACCGAACATTCTGATTGCCAGTTCGGTAGAGCGGTTGAAGTCAATCACGAACATATCTGGGTTAAAACGCTGGATAAACGCGGCGGCCATCATTTCAAACGTGGTTTTCCCCGCACCAGTCGCACCCAGCAGCATTCCGTGCCCCGCGATCATCTGTCCTGTTACATTACGCCCTGGTGCGCTGTAGTGAGTGTTGAACCAGTAAAGACCATCAGTGACGGTTTTCAGCGGCATTATGGCAGAGCCATCACCAATTGGATTTCCTGATTTTTTGCCATAGCTGTGATTATGAAGCGGCATCAGGCAGCAGACATTAGTGAGCGTGCGTTGTGTGGCAAGGGGGCGCAGTTTTGAGGCTGGCAGATGACTGAACCATGCATAAGGTGCTTCAGACGCTGCACGAACAAAACGAAATCCCCGCCCACTGGTGACAAATTCCGCCGCGACTTCAGAACCGTTATCACTGGCTTCATCAGGTGTGTTTCCGAAGACGGAAAGGACGCTGTGCCAGGAGCCAAAAACGGTTTCCTGGTTGATGATAGCTTCCTGGGCCATATGGAGTTCGGTGTGTTGCGTCTTACCAGCGTCCTTTACGGAAGTGAGTTTGTTAAGCTGTTGCTCAATTTTCTTGCTGGATTTTGATAGCGAATCGGGAATAAAGGATTGCGTCAGGATAAACTCAAATGGCAGGGATAACAGAAAATTCCACTGACCAATCTGCGAGCCTCGGGGTACATCTTTTACGATATAATTGGAACAAAATTTATTATCGTGTCCTGTGCGATTTTTTATTTCAAGAGTATCAAAGCTGAAATAGAATTTGCTGTTCTTAATACTCTCTGAAATCTTCGTTGCAGATAACGGTATTTTCTCAAAATCATGATTGAGTAAATAATTCAGATAGTTTGAACAAATATCGGAAATACCGCCGTCACTGATCCCAAGCGTATAAATATTGTAGTCTTTAAAACCTGTTTCAATCTGCCGGATGATATCTTTAGCTTTTTTTTCGCCAGCATCGATATCATCATAAGGAATGCCTATTGTGAGAAAATAATCTGTTCTGAATGATCTTTCTCCGTTAAAAGTATCACAGTAGAAATCACCTAAGCGCTGAAGAAAAGGATTGCCAGGAAATTTATATCTGGCATCCATAGGTGATTCGCGTTTTACAAGATGTTTCCACAGAAAAACTCTTTCACTTTTACAGAGTCCAAGAAGTGTTTCTTTTTGTCCGTTAAAGTTGTTCAGAATCATATCATCTGTCAGGCTTTCATAGGGAATGCCTTCAATAAGAAAAGTGAGCAGTAGTTTTTTATCTTCAAGCCAGATGATATTTTCATGAATATGTGAGTGATAAGGAGGGATGAAATTATTGGTTATTTTCTTTATCGACATATTATTCAACCTTCAGAACGTTATTCGAACGAAATCCCTTAAGGCACAGACCTTTAAATTTTAGTGCCCTGGCAGACATGGCGTTCGGGTCATCGGCACACATTTGTTTGATGGCGATCATTACGCCGATAATAATGGAGGGAATAATAAGCCCGTAAAAATCAATAGTCAGTATGCCAACAAAAAAAGAAACCATGAGAGCCAGCAGACACAGAATAAAAGGAATGATGGGCATACCTTTGATCATTGCAGGACGATTCAGGCCATTGTAGGTAAGAAAGATTGCCTTAAGCTCTTCGGCTGCTTTAATTTCTTCTTTATCCAACTTTTGATCCTCATGATGAACCGGAATACATCATGTATTCCGGTGATTAGGTAATTATTTGAAAATCTGGTAGCAGGCTTCAGCAGCTACCACACAACCACCGGCAATTGCGGCATACATCAGTGATTTGAGAACGCCAGCCCAGGAGTCCATTTCCGTGTATGCCTGGAATACTTTCCAGAGAATGTGTAAAAGGGCCACACCACCAACAAAACCATACGCCCAGAGGCGCAGTTCACCGATGAAGTTTGTGCCTTTATTAAGGCCGCCGACACCAGCTGCCAGAGCAGGATTTGAGGCAATAAAAAAAGCACAAACAAATAAAAAGAACATTCTGTATAAATTAATAGACTTATGCACGGGTTTACTCCGTAATCAGTTAAAATTAATTCAGTTGAGGTTAAAGATGGTAGGAATAAATAAATTAATGGCTGTGTCTCACTCCTTAAAATCCTGTGTTCTGAAATCACCAAAAACATCCCATTTATCATGGCTATCACTGGAAACCATTAAATGGCTGGATGTTTCTGAATATGACTTTATTGCCGGAATATCATAATGTGTATGTATTCCGGCTTTTTCCTCAATTATATCGATATAACTTTTGCCATTGCTTTCCTTTACATAACCCCGTTTGTTATTACCGGAGTAATAACAACTCATAGCGTCACGTAGTATCTTTTGTTGGTCCCCTCCTTTTGTTTCGTATCTATCCCAGCACGTTTTCAGTACTGCCGCAGCAGCACGAATATTCGCACAGGGAGAAAAAACGGATTCATGAGTTAAATTTAAAGTCTGGAAGTTACGGCTGTTTATCTGCCCCAGGCCAGCACTGAAATTTTTTTTATCTGTAGTCAGTTTTTTTGCGTGATTAACAGCCTCCTCTTCAGTGGTAAAATATTTACTGCCACCGTCGGTGACATTTGCTATAGCGTAGGGATTCCCACCGGATTCAGTCATAATAATGGCACGCATGGTTTCAGGAGAAACACCAGGTGCGCACTGACTGATCAGTGTCATAAGCACAGTTGCGGATATAGACATTTTTTGACAGGTAACGATGAAAGTTTAATTTAACGGATTATTGGCAGCGTCAGATTACTTAGGGATATTACTTCTGGTTAAATGATATGTTGCGCTCCTTCGTGAGCAGATATCAATTATTTCTCGCTCATCATGAATCGTCAGTTTTTTACCGGATAACAGTCTGTTAAATAGTTCCTGTTGCACATCTGGATAATGGCTGGTAAGAACAATCAGAAATTGTATTGTTTCGCGGTCTATTATTACGTGATCACTTAAAGGATTGGGGAGAAAATGACAGATAGAATCAATAGCAGCGATTATATAGAGAATTAAACCCAAAGAAAAACCGACTGTGAATATATAAAAGATATTTTCTCTATTAAGGAAAGCGCTAAATAAACCGAATGCTGTAATGATTAATAGAATCACAAGACGTATTAATCTCTGGATCTTCCATAATTTGTGGTGTTCATCAATGATACTGTGAATCGTGTTAACATCATGGAGAATTGACTCAAAAGTTGAATCATACCATTTCTGAATAAAATTTTTATGCTTCATGCCATTTTCCTCAAATAAAACAGGGGCATTGCACAGTAGGATAACTTTCGAATAATATCGCTTCAGCAGTGTCGGTCTTCGACCAGAAACAACCGTGTAGCTGTTGGTTCCGTGCGTTTTGGGCTTAGCAGGGGGCGCGAGCGCAGTTCCAGAGAATATAGAAGACAGTACCCGCTGGCGCGGGGCTTCGGCGGATAACCCGCAAAGCCATATTTAAGTACAGAGTGCCGCCTTACATGCCGCTGGCGCGGCATCTCACGACCAACGGAAACGTCCGGCTGCGAGCGCTTTTCGGACCCCTTTGATTTCTCTGTTGAGTGATTCCTCAGAACGGTCAATCAGGCCGGATTTTGCCAGGCCATAAATAACAAGCAGTGTGTCATGTGTAAGTAGCAACTCTGCTCTGCATGCAGGCCGTTCACGATATATCCAGGGAGAACTTAAGGCTTTTTCAACATAATACAGTCTGGATATTTTTTGTTTTGGTGGAATATAACAGTGATGACGTAATTTCTTCAGGTTTGCTTTTGCTTGTGACATAACATGTTAATCTGTTTCACCATTTTATTGTGTAAATTTTTCCGTCATCACACTTAAATGTTTTCGAATTTTCAGTAACATTTAAATTTTTTTCAATTTTTTCACAGTGTGAATCGGCCCATTCATAAAATGCAGTTTTTTCTGTCTCAGCTTCGTTTTTCAAATTACTTACGATTAGCAGAATCAGTCCCGCAAAAGAAATTGCAACAGTACCTCAGGCAATTAATCCATCAAGATAATTATCATCTCTCATTATTATCTCCTGTACTTTTCGTACACAGTTAATCCCCCTTTCAGGGAATCGAGTTTGATAAAGGGAATTAACTATGTTGAAAATTGTAAAAATGAGTCGTTACCTGTCAGATGGCGCGGCACGTCACTCTATACGTAGCCCACACTGAACATTGTCAGCAAGTGCTGTTTTTTGCACACAATTAATCCTCCTCATGCCAGGGCTTCAGGCAATTACCGCTGTCCAGGGGTGTTAAAGAGCGTACGAATAATGCCTTGTTCGGGCGTTCGGCTGATAGCGGAAAACTTCAACATGGAGACTTTAAACCAGTACAATAGATCGTTCAAGGTGGTTTGGGCGATCTATTATCCCACATAAAGCAAAATAAAAAGCATAAAATTCTAAAATCAGCTTTTATATTGGTATGATAGATCGTTGAATAGATCATTCACGATCTAATATTCTAAAAATTAAAGAAGTGGCGAAAAAAAATACTTTTTGATTGTTTCATCGGCAGTGCTGGCTGTGCTGATTTGGCGGGATTGGTGGAATGAGCGTCACGACAAACACTTTTCAAATCGGAGGGCTACAGGTATATTAAGCGGCATTCGGTGTTGATCCTTTTTGATCTTCGCTTAAATTTGAGAAATTTGGTCCCCGTCATAGGGGATAAAGGTAGGATGCGCCATAAGGCATTCAGGTGTATGGCAGGAGTTGAAAGATTCCATGAAGCCATAAAAAACAAACCCCCATTAACTTTGCATCCGTTTCTTGGCAGAGCCGATCAAAGTTTAATGGGGGCAGGGGAAATCCCTTGGAAGACAGTATACATGATGCTTTCCTCATTATTCAATATCGTCCGGTGTAAAAATGCACTGTGCGAATCAAGCTCTGCCATAAGCGATTGCTTATGGCTTCCCTGAACAGACCTTCATTACACTGGAGTGAACTGTCTCCCGAAGAGCAAATCCTTTTCTGGGAGGATTACGAATCGGGCAGGGCCACGTCATTTCTGGTTGAACCGGAAAAACGGAGCACGAAGCGCCGCCGTGGTGGGCACTCCACTAAACCCAAGTGTGAAAATCCGTCCTGGTTCCGTCCCGACAACTATAAGGCGCTGGGCGGACAGTTGGGCCATGCTTACAATCGTCTCGTTAAAAAAGACCCGGTCACTGGTCAGAACACACTCAGAATGCACATGTCGTTGCATCCATTTTATGTACTGAAACGTCAGAGTGTCGGTCGCAAATATAAATTCCGACCGGAGAAACAGCGGCTGCTTGACGCAATATGGGTTGTACTTGTGAGTTTTTGTGATCGTGGATTGCACACTGTCGGCATGTCTGTCTCCCGCCTGGCAGAAGAAATAAGCCCAAAAGACAGTAAGGGAGACGTGATTCCTGAAACCGCAGTCACAGTATCGCGCCTTTCCCGTCTGCTGGCAGAGCAGGTTTCCTTTGGCACGTTGGGAACGTCAGAAAAGACGATATGGGACCGTGAATCCCGCCAGCGACTGCCGAAATACGTCTGGATCACCGAAACTGGCTGGAAAATGCTGGGAGTTGATCTGGTGAAACTTCAGGAACAGCAACGTAAACGCCTTGCAGAAAGTGAAATCCGTCTGCAACTGATTAAAGAAGGCGTTATCCGCGAGGGCGAAGAAATCTCTGTTCACTCGGCTCGTAAACGCTGGTATGCGCAGCGTTCTCTCGATGCCATCAAGTCCCGACGTAAGAAAGCAGCGGAGCGCAAACGTGCTAATCGCCTGGCAAAACTGCCGTATGATGAACAGCGAAACGAAATTGCGCGGTTTATTCTGAAACGTATGCCACCTGATGAGGCATACTGGTGTACTCAAGAAAGATTAGAGCAACTGGTAGCCAGGGATCTACGTCAGCTTGAACTGGCCCTGACAGCTTCGCCACCCCACTAGTTTAGCTGTCTGATACATCGGCACTCTCTTCAGCCCCTTCGGGGCTTTTCGTGTTGCCTGCATTTCATGAAATTCCTCATATTTGACGACCGTTTTTCATTTTGTCCCGCTCTGACAGTTTTTTGATGTCCGCAATAGGGTATCGGAGTAAAAACGCCTTCGGTTATCCACAAAAACCCGCAAAGAAATAACTTCAGAAAGCAGCAAACATAGAACATCAAACCCGCAATATATTCTTAACCCCTGTTCTTTAATCCCCTGCGTTGCTTCGCCGCAGGGAAAATATTTATCTTTGAAACAACTGTGGATAATCACAAAAATGCCTTCGCTTGCAGCGGCTAACGCCGCGCCGCTCAGAATATAAAAGTACCTCCCACCGCTTCGCGGCGGGCATATGGACTTCTGCCTAATGAAAAACAAAGCCCCTCCAGCCCTCCTACAAAAAAACGCTGCAAATACTCAGCCACAGCGCCCAACCCATCACTGAAAAGCGCCGCCGCCCCCGCCCAAAGGGCGGGAACAACATCGCTTTCAATAATGGATGTTGTAACTAAGAAATCTCATCGCTGTCAGTCTTCTGGCTGGATGTATTAAGTACACGCTCGTAAGCGGCCCTGACGGCCCGCTAACGCGGAGATACGCCCCGACTTCGGGTAAACCCTCGTCGGGACCACTCCGACCGCGCACATAAGCTCTGTCATGGCTGAAAGCGGGTATGGCTTAGCAGGATGGGGATGGGTAAGGTGAAATCTGTCAATCAGTACCCGCTGGCGCGGGGCTTCGGCGGATAACCAGCAACGCCACATGGAACTACAGCGTGCCGCCTTCCATGCCGCTGGCGCGGCATTAAAAAGGATGTGTATTATTACACAATATTGTTGCATGGTATCGGAAACGCTCGCCGCAGCCCCAGCGACCGAACGGTAGTGAGCGAGTGGGCGAGGAAGCGGAAAAGTGCCAGCCGTGAATTGCGCACATACGCACCAGAGTCGGGCCTGCAACACGTATTGATGAAAAAAATCCCCCTGGTCAAGGGGGATAAAAACAAATGGTCGTTCCAGTTCTCTCCTTAACGGGAAGAACGTCAGGAAGTTTTAATTTGCCTCAGATTTGCTATTTATGCAATAAAAAAACATATAGTAAAATACTATATGTTTTTTTAATTCATCACGAGGTTGTAAAATGCCACTGCTTGAATACATTAATCGGTACTACAGAGGGAATCAGGCATCGTTTGCCAGACTGACAGGAGTTCAACCCGCACAGGTCACGCAGTGGATCAATAAAGGATTCATCGTGGTGGACCATACCTTGTACAGTCCACGCCGCAAGCTGGGAATTTGATATTGGGGAGATCGGAAGCTGCGACGAGGTGACAGATGGGCAAAAAATCCCCTTGGTTAAAGGGGGAAGATGGAGTTTTACGCTAGTTTATTTTTCCACAGCCAGGAGTCAGAGCCTGGCTGTGCTTTTTTATTACTCGGGGTTATATGCCGGAAACGCCGAAATTTCCGATAAAGCGAATTTGTTGATTTTATACGTTACGAACAGTGATTTTTCGCTGCTCAGTAGATTGTAAAATGCTGCTGATTGGATATCTATATCTAATTTAGAATAATGGCTTTAAGATGGTCAGAAACCATCTTCCAGTTATATTCTCCTGTTGCAGCATTCAAAGCGATAATTTGCATTTCATCAAACGAAATACGTGAACTAATAATATGTACACCATTCCGTTTTAAAAAAACCTGTGCCACAAACAAGGCTGTTCGCTTATTTGCATCGTTGAAAATGTGACCACGAGCAATAGCAACTAAATACACGGCAGCCAGATCCATAATATCTGTCACACCTTCATAATGATACATGTTCAAAACACGATGAATGATCGCGTCAGCGCGACCGGGTTCTGGCATACCCGCTACGCCACCATCACGAGAAATCAAGCGGTCATGAAACTCAATCACTTCCTGTGAACTAACGAATTTCATCGCTTAGAAAGCTCCGTATAGGCCGTCCCATGACTTTGCATGATCTCAGCAAACTCAGCATCAAGAGCCGCTTTACGGTATCGTTCAAAAGCGTCTTTATCAACCAGTACAGCCGCGCCACCTTTACGGCGCTGAATCTCAACAGGCTGATTTTCATCAACCGCCAGCTCGAGCAACGAGGCCAGGTTATCGCGAGCATGGCTATAGTTACATGTAAACATAGTGCTTCCTCTTTGAGTTGTACAATTAAATTGTACAGCATTTCTGGTCAAAGATAAAATCACAAATCCGTAGTAGGGATTATTTCTTTGCTGTCCAGTTAACGGCGGTTGTGGCTTGGAATCCTATATAATGAAGAGTAAAGATAATCCCGCTTTGTCAGCGGGATTATTCAGCTTTGTTATTTAGTCAATGAATCAAAAGCGCGAATCAAAATTTTAAACATGTAAAAAATCAGTGTTGCTGAAAAAGTGCCAAACATAATCGCAACTAATAATTCAGGCTCACCCGTCCACATGCTTTCGCTCTTGAATGACATAAAAGAAAATAACGAACTGATACCTATTAGAGTTATTAGCTGAAGTATAGGAAACAATTTTTGTGGTGCAGTAATTACACTGATCATTAGATAAACGTAACCAACGATAATGACTGTAATTGCAATGCAGTATATTTCACTCATAATGGCATTTCCTCTTATTCTGTATCTGTTAAGAATGAACTTTTATTATAGGCGTATATTAGTTTGTTATATGTGCTTACAGGAATGTTCTTTATAACACCGTCGCAATCAATTTTAGTTGCATATCTAATGCTGCATACAATTTATCAACAACCATAATCTCACTTCACAAAATCTTCCGGCTTAATGCTTGATTTAAAATCTTCTTCTTTCGAGCGTTCTGTCTGCCATGCAATATACCATACAAACAAAACAACACTGCCAATGAGAAGGTAAAATGCTGGTTCCAGATATATTGATATATCACAGGCTATAACTTTGTCTGCTGTACAGATACCGTCACCTGAAAAGCTCCATATACTGTAACCCACGAGAAATAATCCAAGTAAAGGCTGCACACAGAGCATGTAAAAATTGAATACAGATTTAATGGCTGTCATAAGCATATTTTTACTCCTTTAACGACATGTAATAATACATGCTATTTGTTAACGGTTGGTCTTCCGGCCTTAGGACTGTTTTTCCTTATATCATCAAACAGCATCCGGCGTTCTTCTGCTGAAATCAGACGCAACGCTGCCAGTGCCGTCCTGATAACTTCAGCACGGCTTGCGCCGTACTCGTTCTGGAACTCCTGCGCTATATCCAGATCAGTATCTGTCATGGTCAAATTTATACGCGTTACTGTTGATGCTGATGCCGGTTTTTGTGCGGCAGAACTTACAAACTGGCGTAAATCCAGCGCCTTAATTTCCTGATTTATTTTCTTGGGGAGCTTTGCCATAAAGTTTCCTTTTTTATAAAGTGTGTAATTATACACACTTATTTATAAATGAAAATTTCCGTTTTTAATGCGATGTGTAATATTACGCACTATATGATATTCGTTTCTTTTAACAGTAATTCAATCTCGCCACGGGCTTTGTTTCCTCGTTTGTCGTTGTATTCATGTACGCCCATACCACAGTTATAGGCTTTTTTATGCGCAGTGCGCATATAGATGCGCTGACGTGGAACAGGAAGCCAGTCAGGATCATCATTAAGTTGATTGCGTAGTTCTGACGCTTCACTGTCTGACGGATTGGTTGCGCACTTATTCAGAACGATCCATGCTTTCATTGACGGATTGACTCCGGCCTGTGCTGTTTTAATGTCGAAAACCAGCCGTCCCAGCGTGTTGATCTCGATGCCGGATCCTGGTTCTACGAATGTGAGGACGATATCAGCACAACTCAGTGCTTTTACGAATGCCGGAGATTTCATACCAGGCGTATCGACGAACACATAATCAAAACGGGCAGCCAGTTTTTGCACCATCGCCGGAATATCTGTGTAGCACTCGTAATACGGTATTTCCGACAGACTGGCGTTAGCCTGACGTTCCTCAATGAAATCCTTGATGCTTCCCTGTGAATCTGTTTCCAGGAAACAGGCTTTTTTCCCTTTTTTGATGACACACACACATAAGGAGCAAAGCACGGTGCTTTTGCCAATGCCGCCTTTATGCCCAGCAACTGTAATGATTTTTCCCATCACAAAATCCTCCTGGTTTAATGGTGTGTATTAATACACAATTATTTACGTGTGGAGTATATCTGGACAATTGCGTGCTGGCAATAATTTTATAGTGTGTATTGATACACAATAATTATCTGTGTAGACAGAAGAGTTGCACCCGTAGCTCGCTGGCGCTCACACGCGCAGTACAGCGCCCCGTCCAGGGAAACCCTGGACGGCGTAAACTCGCTGGCGCGAGCGCTAACTGCGGCATTCTGCGGCGCAAATCAGCGTCATCGTTGTC
>ERZ812616.895-NODE-895-length-37821-cov-7.760499_pt1 | contig 37821 bp, 52 predicted proteins | sample MGYA00376249_ERZ812616 | MGnify/ENA primary metagenome ERZ812616 (study PRJEB26924, sample SAMEA4378265) | human gut metagenome | biome: human gut; feature: human-associated habitat; material: faeces | place: China | collected 2013 ...
AAACATTACAGAGAATAATTCCTAAACAAAAAGCGTTAGTCTTTGTAGAGTTTGAATAATGAAAAAAATCTGAGAACCCGCATAAACAGGGCGTTTGAGGGGAGTCAAGGTTCTATTTAATAACAAAATGATAACACTGGCAACCATGCATTTATTCTTGCGTGAGCCGGAGGTTATCAGGTAAATATTATTTTTGACCAACATAAAAAGGTCTTACCGAATTGAGTGAAATCAGTTTGGTAAGGCCTTTTTTGCTGTTTTTTTATTTTTTCACGTTGGGATAGTTATACCGCCATTGGTCGTATTCTTCTTTCGTGATCTCACCGGATTCCAGTTTTGCAGATTGTTCCTGCCATTCGTGGAACATATCAAACATAGAAAGGTAGGTGGTACCCTTGGTTTTATCAAGCCGCAGGCAGAGTTCCCCATCAATCTCGCCGATATGCAGACCGTAGAGGTCTTCTAGTGTAAACAGCGTGTGCATGAGTCCTACATAGCTGTCAATATCCGGGACAGCCAGTGCATGGGGAGATACCTCGAAAATATCAGCCAGTGCATTGAGATATTTTTCTTTCGGGCTGCGTGCCCCTTTTTCGTACTGTGCAATACGGACATCTGCCTGCATATCGCTGAAGCCAAGCTGCTGTCCAAGATACTTCTGCGTGAACCCATGCAGAAGTCTGAAATGATGGATTCTTTCACCAATCGCCATAACTATCGCTCCTATCTGTTGTTGATAGAAAAAGTATAGCATAAAAGTATAGTGCCGACAAGGAGAACTGATACAAAAAAGTATAGAATTTTTATTTACGGATGCTTGACCAATACAAAAAAGTATAGTAACATATAACTAATACAGAAATGTATAGTAAAAACAAAGGAGGATTTATCAATGGAAAAAATGTTTATGAGAGTGGATGAAGTGATGGAGGCATTGGAAGTTTCCGAATCCTATGCGTACAAGCTGATTAAAAGGCTGAACAGGGAGCTGGAAGCGATGGGATGCCAGACCATCCCCGGTCGAGTTGACCGCAAGTATTTTTACCAGCAGTTCTATGGAACAAAATCATATGATGGGAGGGGCTAAGAATGGCAGTTTACAAGAATGAAAGCAATAATACATGGTACGTTATGACAAGGTATCAGGACTGGACAGGAGAGCGCAAGCAGAAATGCAAGCGTGGATTTAAAACGAAGCGGGAGGCAATGGAATGGGAGAATCAGTTCCAACTCCAGAAAAGAGCAAGTGTCAATATGACGATGGAAAGCTTCTGCAAATTATATGAGGAGGATGTAAAGCCAGGTATGAAGAGAAGTACCTGGCTGACAAAAGAAACGATCATTTGGAGTAAGATTATTCCTTATTTAGGACAGAGAAAAGTGTCAGAGATTACTGCAAAAGATGTGATTGATTGGCAGAACACAATTCGGAAACTGAAAAATAAGGCAGGAAAACCGATTTCACCAACGTATTTGAAGACTATTCACGGTCAGCTGAGCGCTATTTTCAACCATGCAATGAAATTCTATGATCTGGCAGCTAATCCGGCGCAGAAAGCAGGAACAATGGGCGCAGAGGAAAGTAAGGAAATGGAATTCTGGACGAAAGAAGAGTATCTAAAATTTTCCGAGGCAATGATGGACAAACCGCTTTCCTATTATGCATTTGAACTGCTCTACTGGTGCGGAGTCCGTGAAGGCGAACTTCTCGCCCTTTCTCCTTCGGACTTCAATTTTGAGAAGAGAACCCTGCGGATCAATAAGTCTTATCAACGCCTGGAGGGGGAGGATGTGATCTCTACCCCAAAGACCAAGAACAGCAACCGGATTGTAAAGATGCCCCAGTTTTTATGTAACGAGATGCAGGACTTTTTCAAACAGTATTACAGCCTGCAACCGGATGACCGAATTTTCCCGGTCACGAAATATTATCTTTCCCACGAGATGGATCGTGGCTGTAAGGAAAGTGGGGTAAAAAGAATCCGGGTACATGATCTCCGTCACAGCCATGTTTCCCTGCTGATTAATATGGGATTTACAGCTCTTGCAATCGGGAAACGTGTAGGGCATTCTGCGGAAAAGATCACTTACCGGTATGTACATTTATTCCCATCCGTGCAGACAGAGATGGTAGACCGATTGGATCAGGAACGGATGGATGTAATGTTCGAGACTGAAGAATTTACGAAGTAGAGGAGGAAAACAGATGTCAGCAAAAAACAGGGACAGTCAGGGACGTTGGAGGAACAAGACTGTAGCTTTCCGGGTATCCCCGGAAGAGGATGAATTGATTGAAACGCTGGTCAGATTATCCGGACTTACGAAGCAGGAATATATTGTCCGGCGCCTGCAGGAAAAAGAAATTGTCGTAGTAGGGAATCCAAGAGTGTATAAAGCACTGAAAATGGAACTGGCAAAAGTTCTGGAGGAGCTTCAGCGCATCAAAGGAGGTGAGGAAGTACCAAAAGATTTATTGGATGTGATTAAACAAATTACGGTAACGATGAAGGGAATGAAAGATGGACAGTAAAAAGCCTTTAAGTGTCGGCAAACACCTAAAGGCAGGGATTTGGTAGAATACTCAAACCAAAACTTTCTATGGGTATTCTATCAAAATCTCCTGTTCCTTTCAACGGGAAAATAAGGAGGAACGGATGGAAGCAAACAGATTAGTGACACAGAAAACAGAAACAAAAAGGATGGAGCCGGATCTAAAGTTGATAAATATGGAAACGGTAGAGGTGGAACAGATTGAATGGCTATTTTACCCGTTTATCCCTTTTGGAAAAGTAACGATTATTCAAGGAGATCCCGGTGAAGGCAAGACCACGATGGTGCTTCAGATCATTGCAAAATTGACCAGAGGAGAAAGGATTCTGCCGGAGCAGGAAAAGGAAACCGAGGAAAATAGTGGGGCAGAAATGGTTGTTGATTCTGATTTAAAATTATCGGAAAGTCCGATGGAGCCTGTGAATGTTATTTACCAGACTGCAGAGGATGGACTGGGAGATACGATTAAGCCGAGGCTTTTGGTAGCTGGTGCAGACTGTTCCAGAGTGATGGTCATTGATGACCGGGAGCAGCCACTTACTATGCTGGATATCCGACTGGAGGAAGCTATTATGCAGACAAAAGCCCGTCTGGTGGTTTTAGACCCGATACAGGGGGTTCTTGGTGCAGAGGTAGATATGCACCGGGCAAATGAAATCCGCCCGTTAATGAAACGTGTGGCGGTGCTTGCAGAGAAATATCACTGTGCAATCATTCTGATTGGGCACATGAACAAAAACAGCAACGGAAAGTCTTCCTACCGTGGTTTAGGTTCTATAGATTTTCAGGCGGCAGCCAGAAGCGTGCTAATCGTGGGGCGAATTAAGGATGAACCGGAAATCCGTGTGGTATGTCACGTGAAAAGCTCCCTTGCACCGGAAGGAAAGTCCATAGCATTCCGTCTGGATAAGGAGACGGGTTTTGAATGGATCGGGGAATATGACATCAGCGCAGATGATCTGCTCAGTGGTGACAGCAGAGGGCAAAAAAGCCGGAAAGCGAAGGAGTTCTTGATGGAGATACTGGCTAACGGTGGTATGGCTCAGAGAAAGATTGAAGAAGAAGCTGAAAAGCGTGGGATTAAGAAGAAAACACTGCGAAATGCAAAACTGGAACTGGAGATTGATTCTGTAAAACGTGGCAATCAATGGTTCTGGATGTTGTCAGAATAAAAGGAAGATGGCAAGATGACTATTTCTTAAGAACAGGGCATCTTGCCACCTTGAAAGGAGCAAGCAATGAAAAATGTACAGATTCCACAGGAATTATTTATGAAACTTCTTCGGTATCATCTGCTTGACGATGATAGCTGCACGGAAGAAGTGAAAAACGGATTGGAGCAGAAAATGAATGCTATGGTGGAACGGGAATTATATACGAGATCCAAAACTGCCCCGACGGAGGAGGAACGAGAAAAAGCCCGGCAGGAGTATCTGGACAGGCGTGGAATACCGGAGGATTTCCGTTGGTAGTTTTCTCTTGACTACGATAGGACAGGGGCGTGGCACGCTCCTGTATCGTTGGCAGACAAGGAAAAGCTGCAGATGTGAAGATGGAAGTTTTTGGCATTGCGGAAAGGCAGCCCCGTTTCAGGGTATCCTTAGCGATTGATTTTGAGTTTAATCCGATTGGAAAGGAGACTGGAAATGAGAGAAGGTAGACTTGGGTACAACAGTAACAACGGAAGATACGGTATCTTGTCATCGGACTTATGGATTGATACCGGATTGCACTGTGGGGAATGCCTGCAGATTTTGATGGATGGCAAACGGGTAGGGACCCGGATGGAAATGGATGCTGCTCGGAACTGGTATCTGGTGGGGACACCTTACCGTGGTGATCTGGAATATATCCGGGCGAGGATATAACTGGGTACAGCTATACCGACAGAAGGGAGGAAAAGCTCCCGGCAGGGCGCAAGGGTACTTTTGATGGACGGTACGGCTGTCGAAAGTGCTTTTGCGTTACTTTTGACAAAAGTAACAAAACCGCCGTATCCGGCGCAGATTTCTTTTTGCCGTATCTGGCATTTTTATAAGCGAGGGAGGTGAGAATAGTGGAAATGAAAAGGACGATCAGCGGTATGATTGGAAAAGGTTCTATCGCCCACAATGAGAGAAAGTTTATTGCAGAAAACGTAGATGCTGCCCGGACAATCCGAAACGTGGTATTGCAGTCAGAGAATGTGAAGGACGTCTATCATGAATTATTTGATGAAGCAATTGAACGGTACAACGCAAAACAAAAACGGAAAGACAGGAAAATTGAAGATTATTATGAGCACATCCGAACTGGGAAACAGGAGAAAGTTTTCCACGAAGCAATTTTTCAAATTGGGAATAAAGACGATACCGGGTGCTTAAGTAGAGAAGGGCAGATTGCCAGACTGGCATTACTGGATTTTGCAAAAGATTTTCAGAAGAGGAACCCACAGTTCCGGGTATTCGGTATATATCTACATATGGATGAGGCAACACCACATCTTCATATTGATTTTGTGCCGTATGTAACTGGAAGTAAACGAGGGCCGGATATCAGAGTATCCATGAAACAAGCACTGGCATCCAGAGGCTTTGTCGGAAAGGGCAGGGAAAATACAGAATATAATCAGTGGATGGAATCGGAGAAACAAGAGCTGGCGAAGATCGCAGAAAGATATGGGATGATCTGGGAGCAAAAAGGTACACACCGGGAGCATCTGGATGTCTTAAATTTCAAAAAGGAACAGCGTGAGCAGGAAGTGGCAGCTCTGGAAGAGCAGAAAGCACAGCTACAGAAGGAAACGGCTGCATGCCATGAACTGGCAGATAATCTCCATGAGGAATTGTTGCAGACCGGGAATGAACTGCAGAAAAAGAAGGCAGAGCGTGCCAAGGCAGAAAAAGCAGCAGAACAGGCGAAAGCAACTGCCGATAAATATGAGAAAAGTCTGAAACAGGCAAAAAATATTGCAAAAGATATCCAGAAATATGCCGGTGAATTCTCGAAACCGGTTGATGAGGTACTTCCAGAGGCTGGGATGCTGGAAAGTGCCAAGAGTTACCGGGATAAAAAGGCATATCCGGTAATCAGTGAACTAAAAGATCTGCTGTACGGTTTGTATCTGAAATATATTCGAATAAAAGAGCAGTTAGATCAGGTCGTTTATAAGTATGACAGGTTGAAAAAATCTAATCATATATTAGCGGAGCAGAAACAGGAATTGATAAGTGAAAATGCTGTTCTTCGGGAAGAAAAGGAAGATTTTTGGAGATTAAAAAGGGCAGTTGGAGAAGAACGTTGCGAATATCTCATTCAGAACGAAAAAAGCAGAGAGATGGCTGAGAAAAACAGAAGAAAAGTAAATAAGCGGTCGCATGATCGGGACGCAAGATAAGGAGGATTAACGCTATGAAAAAATATATTTACGATGATAAGAGTGGTCTGGGCTATAGACTGTATGGGGATTATTATCTGCCGGATCTGGAGTTGATGGAGGATGAAGAAGCATGTTACGGAAAGTATGGAATGCTGCGGAAAACTTATCTGATGGAGCATAGAAAACCGTACTATCAGATGTTAATGCTACAAGGAAAACTTAATAAACATCTGAATAGGGTAGATCGGGAAGCGCATGAGCGGATGGATATTCTGGTGGCACAGATGGCAGAAAAACAGAGAGTCACAGAACTGTTTAAAGCAGAACGGCCGATGCTGTGGGTACAAAGGATGAATGGAATAAGGACTGCAGTAGAGGCAATAGTGTTTACAGAGATTATATATGGGTAAGAAGTGAAAAAGAAAGGGTATCTTTGCCTTTATCATTAGCAAATGAGGAGTTCTTTTATTTCTTTATGGAAAGTTGACTTGATATTTTTGAATAATCATGTATAATCAAGATATGGAAAGCTAACTTTCCGTGAATGGAAAGGGGATGAGAAAAGCATCAATGAAAAACAGATTAGAAGAATTAAGAAAGGAACGAGGAATTAAGCAAGAAGAATTAGCGTCTGCCATGGAAGTTTCAAGACAGACCATTGGCTCCTTGGAGAATGGAAGATACAATCCGTCCATTTTGTTAGCCTTTAAACTTGCCAGGTATTTTGGTATGAGTATTGAAGAAATATTTATTTATGAGGAGGAGAAACATGAAGAAAAGTGATAAAATCATGTTAGCAATTTATATTGTTATTGGTATAGCTTTAGTAATTATTGGAGTTACTATTCAAGTAGATTATTATTCCTCAATGATTTTTGCCATGGGATTCGCATTGATTTTTAGCAGCATTTTGCAGTTCCTGAGATATTATCACAATACAAGACCAGAAAATGTAGAAGCATATCGTAAAAAAGTACGCCAACAGGAAATTAATTTAAAGGATGAAAGAAAGATACAGCTTCGTAATCGTGCGGGATATATATCATGGGCAGTTACTATGGTAGCGTGTTTTATTGCTTCGTTTATTGCTGCACTATTTCGTGTAGGCACTTTAATTGTATGTATTCTTGCCGGTGTTGCAGTTGCAGAGTATATATTAGCTACGATTATATATCGTTATTTGAGTAAAAAGATGTAAATAACAATGTCTTATTTAGATAAATATAATTAAGAATGAATCGTTGATGTTTTGATTGATAATAATTGGTGAATTCCTTGTCGGAATATTATTGAAAATTGGTTGTTGCAATTTGGAAAACAAGAAAGCTGTAAAATTTTAAGTTGAATTTTACAGCTTTTTCGCATATAATAAATATAGAAAAAAACAGTGCATCAAGAAAGGAGACCGGTCTATATGGCGAATATTTTACCAGTATCTGATTTGAGAAATTATAATGAAGTTTTAAAAAATTGCCGGACTGGAGAGCCGGTGTTTTTGACGAAAAATGGCAGAGGGCGTTTTGTAGTGCTTGATATAGAAGATTATGAGCGTGATCGTGCAGAGAAAAAGCTATTAATGAAGCTACAGGAGGCAGAGGAGGCAGTCAAAGACGGCGAAGGCTGGCTTAGCTTGGACGAATTAAAAGCACTTGTGGGGGAGTAAACTATGCTGAAATTACGAAACAACCCATTGGTTGCAACGGATTTAAAAGAAATTCGTGATTATATCGCTGAGGATAATGCAGAATATGCTGCAAAGACGATCAAAGAAATTTACGGTAAATTTGAAAATATTCAAATGTTTCCGGGGATAGGTGCAGATCTCTCCAAAAGAGTTAGTTTCCGAACAGATTACAAGTATGCGGTTTGGGAGAATTATGTGATCATCTATAAAGTGGGGGAAGAGTATGTAGAGATTTACCGGGTGGTAAATCGGTATCGGGATATTACGAGGATTTTTGATTAATATATTATCATTAAAACCAGGAGAAATTGTATGATAGAAATAGATAATAGAAATATATTTTTTGACAAATTAAAAACAGGTATTAATTTATTTACAGGAGCGGGATTTTCGGTATTAGAATCTCCATCGGGAAATAGATTACCAGTAGCGAGTGAATTATGTGGGGATATTTGTACAAAATTTAAATTGGATGCTTCGTATTCTCATGATCTTGAAAAATTATCTTCTATTCTAAAAAGAAATTGTAAGAAGGAATTTCAAGATTATCTTAGGGAAAAATATATGGTTCAGGACTATAATGAATTATATGATGTGTTAAATAAAATCAATATTTCAAGTATTATAACAACAAATATTGATAACCTAATTTACTCTGTTATGGATAAAAGTAGTAGATATTATCTAAATAGTGTTTCGCATTATGGACCGACTAAAAAAGATGGATATTCAATTGAATACATACCTTTGCATGGGGATGTTTTAGACCTTGATTCAGAATTGTATTTTGGTAAATTTGAACTTTGTAATGTAAGTAATCAAAAGCCGGGCTTGTTTTCTATGATGGAAAGTGCATTGTTGCGTAAACCGACAGTATTTTGGGGATACGGTTTTCATGACGGGAGCGTTTCAGGTGTGCTTGATAGAGTGTTAGAAGATGGAAGACAAGATGTTTGGATTCAGTTAAAACCTGGTAGTGCTGATATACAATATTTTAGAGATTTGGGATGTAAGGTTATTATTGGTGACACAGAAGCACTTTTAAAAGAGATAAATGAGGAATTGGGCAAAACGAAAGATAGTAGTTCTACAGAAAGAAAAGGAGAGAGTCATTTCTGGAAAAAGTATGCTGTTCCAAGTATTAATCAGGTTGAGAGTTTGCCAATTAGTGATTTTTATAGAGAGGGAAAGACGCATTGGTATTATGCCCTGACTGAAAAAGCCTATTTAACACAATGTGTGAATACTATTATTGATGCTGCATTGGGAAATAAAAATGTTATTGCTGTAGGTATTCCGTTGGGTGGTAAAACTATGATGTTAATGCAAGTTGCATGTAAAATAGGAAAACCAACGTATTTTGTAGAAGATTTAAATGAAGCTAAAGCAAAGTTACTATGCAACAATGCAATTAAAGATAAGCAAGAATTTATTATTTTGGTAGATAATTGTTCAGAGGATATGGTAGCATACAAGATGTTAGCAGAATGCTCTTATATTAGAACAGTAGCAACCAGTGATGACTTTATGTTTGAGTCATCAAAACATATTTTAGAACGGGTGTCTTATAAAAAAATAAATATTCCAGATATTGAATATAATGAAGCTCAAAGAATATTTTCTAATATTCCGGAAGACTTAAGAAAAGATGAGTTTAAATACAAACAAAATGATAATGATAAATATTCAATATTAGAACTGATATCTGCAAATGTAAAAGGAGTAATTTCGAAAAAGAAAATAGAGCAGTCATTGACAAGGGTTAAAATTCAGAATGAGGAAGCTTTTGAGTTAATATTACTTACAGCGTATCTTATTTATAATAAGTCTGCCTTAACAACGGATGTACTTGTTGGATATTTTAACTCAACGGACATAAATTCTATAAGGCATAAAATTGAGATTGTGCAATCATATTTATCGGATTTGAATGTTTCTATTGATGAAGATATTGATGATCAAGATTATTATACATTAAGATCATCTATGTTTGCAAAATATACTCACAATGTGGCTTCTTTAAAGTTTAGAGAGGATTATGGAAGAATAATTAAAAAATTTATAAAAAAAGTTTCGCCATGCTATATATATAAAGATTATGTTTTTAAAAGAACGGCATATGACGCAGGTTTGTTCTATGATATTTTTTCTGATGAAGGAGATGCTGCATACGAGGAAGTGTATAAAAATGATCCGAGTGCATATACATTGCAACAATGGGCATTATATAAAGCTAAAACAAAAAGATTCTCCGAAGCATTTTCAGACATTGATAAAGCAATTCATTTACAGCCTAATAATTTTAGCGTTAAAAATGCACGTGCAATTATATTGTTTGAAGCCAATAGGGATAAAATAACTATGGAAGCTAAGAGTGCATTAATGGAAGCGATGAGCATTCTGGATAAATGCTATAATAGTGATAAACGTAAAATATATCATGCTCAGAAGTATGCAGAATTTGCACTTGTGTTTTTGGAAAAATATGAAGAAAGCATATATATTGAGCAAGCTTTTTCTTGGTTGGAGGAATTGATTAAAAAAGAAGAATCAATGAGTAAAAAAACAATAGGTCTTTATGAACAATTAAAAGTAGTTAGATAAAAGATTATTTGTTGGTAATGGAAACACATATGGGAATGAAAGACATAGAAATATTGACATATGATAACATTTCCATGATAATAATATGATAACACCAGTCGGTACAGCCCATAGGATTAAGACAGTTGGACAAAAATAAAACCAAATAGAACCGAAACACCTATACAAAACTGTATAGAATTAATTTCGAATTTGTGAGTTTGAATAAAAAAATTATCACAGGGCACACCCCATTATCCTGTAAAAGGCAAAAATGATTATCCTATCAGCAACAGAGAGTAATACCGTAGCGTAGCTCTGTTGCTGTTCTTTTTTGTCATTTATGCCCCGGTCACACAGGATTCTGACTCAGATAAAATGAGGCGTAAATAAGCAACGTGATATCGGCAAAAGCTGTAAAAATCCACGTGGAATTTTACAGCTTTCTGTATAGAATAGAAGTAGACGAAACATCACTGCGTGAGTTTGCTGCGAAACTACAAGGGCATGGATAACACTGCGAAACGTTGATATTTCCTGGTGTTGCAGGGTGTGAGGGATGCTTTGGATGATGCTGCGAAAGTGACATTGCGATAGTGTTGCTGTGTAAGAGGATACTGTTATATGGGACGCGATAGAAGTTGGATTGTCAGGATTAGCACTGCGGAATGTGCTGTGGAATTGCGCTGCAGTGCCGGAGGGTTTTGCTGTGTGGCTTTGCTGTGGGATGTGGGGAGAGTGAGGATACTGGATTTTGCCCTTTGAGGATAATGTGGTGTGCCCCGGAACAAAAATGGAGCTCGGAAATCCAGTATTTATACGGGTTCCCGGGCTCTTGCTATGTGGTTTGAGTACAAAATTGCTTAGGAGTATGAGTGATGTATTGTTTAAGAATTCTGTGGAATTCCAATATATTCTGCAATTTCATCGACTGTAGGATGAAGAACAGTATTTGTTAATTCTAATTTCTTAACAGAAAGTCCTTTGAAAAGTTCCTGATTTTTATATTTGCAGAGAATCAAATAGTCTTCTTTGGTAATATCAGTTTCACCATGCATAGAGTGATTTCTGAATGGATAAAGGTCATCCAATGCTTCGTGTAATTTATAAGGGAGATAATCAATATCGATTCCCCTTTTACGTACTCTATTTTTCATATCATACCAATTTAAGTGTTGATCTGGATTAGGGTTGAATCCAGAGAGTACAATGATTTCATTTACTTCCCGTTCAATAATGGAAAGATATTGTTTCATTAAAATACTTGGTGCAATAGTAAAGCGTTCATCTTTTAAGTAATATTCTTCTTCAATAACATCTGCGGAGACTAAATCTAAAATAGAAGCATTTGTTAATCCGCAATATTGTGTTTTGTACAGCATATACAAATCATTAATTCTGTTGATACTATGCCAGTCTACATAAACAAAATTACTATTATCAGTGTTTGGGGTTAAAGAAATATTTTGTACAGTATCATATATGTCAACTGTGATATCTATTGTTGAAATATCTTTTTCGATTCCTTTTGAAACAATACAGTAAGCGGTAATCAAAAAAGCATTCATCGCTGAATAACAACATTTCACAAAATCACTTTTCGTTAAGTATTCATTGTAATTACTCATCATTAATTCATGAAGTAATTTTCGCTCATAAGTCGTTAGTTGAGGTAATGATAATGCTCTTTGAGTTATAGATAATGAAGGGGACATATATTTTAAAAAGGTTTGATATTCTTCAATACCATTGGTAGCCCTTATTAAGTTTTTAGTATGTTGTATGATCATTTTATCGTTTTTGGGCGTGAAAGATAAAAGTCCGATTAATTGTTCTAAATTACAAAGTATAAATGCACGTTCACCGTTAAAAGGATCAGTTTTTCCGATTACCTGTGAAGAGGATATTCTATATATGTCCTCGGTATATGTTGATATTTCATCTTCGCTTATTGTTATAATATCTTTTGCTATATTCATTTGCATCTCTCCTACAGTAAATTATTTATGCAAGTAATACTTGGCTTTTCTGTAATTCTAGTTCCACTTTTTCTTTCGTCTCTGCTATTTCATCTATAGCTGCCTGTGTAGCTTCATTTGGATTATCTCCAGCGGATTTCAAAGCACTCTGGTAGAGGTAATTCATCTTTTCCCATTTCAACAAGTCATTAAACACCTTATAACTTCTGATATTCAACAAAGCGTCCTGCAAGGACAGTGTATGTGCTTTCCCTCTGGTGGTATATCCGATTTCGAGATAAGAAGAAAGAACCGGATTCAGGTGGATAGATACCGTATCGTCCTTTAACATCTTGTCTTCTCCACGCTCTCCGCTGATCTGGAGGATGCCGGAATTACAAAGGACCATAAGCACGCCCATCAGATCACCGACTGTTTCCAGACGAAGTCCGGCAGTATCACTGCCATTCAAGGCATTATAACTGACACCGAGTGCAGCTGCAATTTTCTCTAACTGAGGAGGTTGTGGCTGCATTTTATTGGTTTCGTATTTTCGGATAGAAACCGGATGGATACCAGTCAGCTCAGCCAGTTTATCTTGCGTGATTCCGATTTGCTTTCTGCAGTATTTGATTTTTTCTCCTATGGTCATTCTTATCGTCCTCCATGTATCGAGATAGCTACATTATACCATGTTTGAAAAAAATTTTCTACTAGCATTTCAAAATGCTTGACAATAGCGAAGTCGCTACATATAATGAAGATACAAATGTAGCGATAACGCTATAATAAGAAAAGGAGGATGCATATATGGCAGAAAACAACAAGATTTATATTACTGCAAATGAACTCGCAGAAATGCTGGGTGTTTCTGTAGGTCATGCTTACAAGCTAATCCGTAAGCTTAATCAGGAACTGGAAAAAGAAGGGTTTCTGGTGATTGCAGGTAAAGTTCCCAGACGCTATTTTGAAAAACGCTGGTATGGTTTCAGTGCATAGGAGGTGGTCGAATGAAAGCGGAAAAAGACAAGAAAACAGGAAAATGGTTGATTCAGTATCGTTATACGGATTGGCAGGGGAAACGCCGGAAATCCACTAAAAGAGGTTTTGCGACCAAAAGAGAGGCGGAGGAATGGCTTAGAAATTTCCTTATTACGCAAAAAGCAGACTTTGATATGAAGTTCGAGGATTTTTGGAAGATGTATTATGCAGATATGGAGACACGCCTGCGGGAGCATACCATGAGAATGAAAAAGTATATCGTGGAGCTGAAAATTCTCCCGTATTTCGGGAATAAGCGGGTAAATGACATTACTGCAGCTGACATCCGTCAATGGCAGAATGAATTGATTAAAATGGGGTATTCACCCACTTATCTGAAAACAATCAATAACCAGTTGAGTGCAATCTTTAATTATGCGGTTCGATATTACGATTTGAAAAGTAATACCTGTGCAAAAGCCGGAAGTATGGGTAAGAGTAAGGCAGAAGAAATGGATTTCTGGACAGGAGAGGAATTTAGGAAGTTTATCGACAGTGTCATGAATAAAAGACTTTCTTATATGGTATTTATGACCTTGTACTGGACGGGGATACGTATGGGAGAGTTACTTGCTTTAACACCAGCAGACTTTAATTTCAAAAAGAAAACGCTTCGGATCAATAAGTCCTATCAGCGTTTGAAAGGAGAAGATGTAATCAGTACGCCAAAGACAAAGAACAGTGTACGAACAGTCATAATGCCACAGTTCCTGTGTGATGAAATGCAGGACTGCCTGAAATTATATTACAGTTTAAAGCCTGACGACCGCATTTTTCCGGTAACAAAATATTATCTGAATCATGAGATGGAAAGAGGCTGTAAAGCGAGTGGGGTAAAGAAAATCAGAGTTCATGATCTCAGGCATAGTCATGTATCCCTGTTGATCAATATGGGGTATACCGCACTAGCAATCGGAAAAAGGGTTGGACATTCAGCAGAAAAGATTACTTACCGGTATGCACATCTGTTTCCGTCGGTACAGCAGGACATGGCAGAGCAGCTGGATGCGGAAAATATGGATGAAGAATTAAATGAAGTGGAAGGAGGACTTGCAAATGTCGGCTAAATGTCTGGAACAGCAGGGACGTTGGAGAAATAAAGTTGTAGCATTTCAGATGTCACCGGAAGAAGATGAACTTCTGGAGACGGCAGTACGGCTATCGGGATTAACCAAACAAGAATATATTATCCGAAGATTGCAGAAAAAATAAGTTGTGGTTACAGGAAATCCCAGGGTGTATAAAGCTTTGAAGAAGGAACTTGAAAAGGTACTGGGAGAGCTGAAACGTCTGAAAAAGGGAGAAGATGTGCCGGAGGATTTATTAGAAGTGATTCGGCTTATCACAATAACAATGGCTGGAATGAAAGCGGAATAAAAAAGCCTTTAAGTGTCGGCAAACACCTAAAGGCAGGGATTTGGTAGAATACTCTTCCAAAAAACTTCTATGAGTATTCTATCAAAAACCACTCTTTCTTTCAACGGGAAAATAAGGAGGATTTGATGGAAAACAAAAGAACAGAAATAAATAAAACAGTACAGAAAAGACTGGAACCGGAACTGAAACTCATTAACATGGATACGGTGGAAGTTGAGCAGATTGAATGGCTGCTTTATCCATTTATTCCCTATGGAAAAGTAACAATTATACAGGGAGATCCTGGAGAAGGAAAGACGACAATGGTGCTTCAGATTATTGCAAAACTGACCAGAGGAGAGTCTATTCTTCCAGCTGATTCAACAAAAGATGAAAGGATAGATATTGATAGTGAAAGCGATATGGTAGATGTAGAAAATATTGAAAACAGTGCGTCAACACAGCATTTGGAGGCACCAGTAAATGTAATCTACCAGACTGCAGAAGATGGTCTTGGAGATACGATAAAACCAAGATTACTTGCTGCAGGTGCAGACTGCACAAAGGTCATGGTCATCGATGACAGTGAGCAACCGCTGACGATGGCAGATGTCCGGTTGGAAGAAGCAATTGTGCAGACAAAAGCCAGAATGGTTGTGCTTGACCCGATTCAGGGATTCCTTGGATCAGAGGTGGATATGCACAGGGCTAATGAAATCCGTCCTTTGATGAAACGTATAGCAGTCTTGGCAGAAAAATATCATTGTGCGATTATTCTGATTGGACACATGAACAAGAACAGTAACGGAAAATCTTCTTACCAGGGACTTGGTTCTATTGATTTCCAGGCAGCTGCAAGAAGCGTTTTGATTGTCGGACGAATTAAGGACGAACCGGAAGTAAGAGTTGTGTGCCATACAAAGAGTTCCCTGGCACCGGAAGGCAAAGCTATTGCGTTCCGTCTGGATAAAAACAACGGATTTGAATGGATTGGTGAATATGACATTAGTGCAGATGAATTGCTCAATGGAGAGGGAAAAGGACAGAAAACCCGGAAAGCAAAAGAATTTCTGCTTGAGATACTGGCTGATGGAGGTATGGCACAAAAGAAAATAGAGGAAGAAGCAGAAAAACTGGGAATTAAAAAGAAAACACTGAGAAATGCCAAAATGTAACTGGGAATAGATTCTGTAAAACGTGGAAATCAGTGGTATTGGATGTTGTCAGAGTAGAAAAAGGAAGATGGCAAGATGACCATAACTTAAGAATAGGGCATCTTGCCACCTTGAAAGGAAATCAGATGAAAAATAGAAATGTGCAGATTCCATACGAGTTATTCTTTCAGCTTTTGCAATATTTTTTGATGGAGAATTACGAAGGCGAAGAAAGAATAAGGAAAGGATTAGAAAAGAAACTGAATGCAATGGTAGATCGGGAGCTATACAGCAAGTACAAAACAGCACCAACAGAGGAAGAAAGAGAAAAGTCCAGGCAGGAATACCTGGAAAGGAAGGGAATACCGGAAAACTTTCGTTGGTAGAGATTCTTGTTAATCACTTTATAACAGGAGCGTGTCACGCACCTGTAAATATCAGACAAGAAGAAAGCCGGTAAGATACAGACGAGAGGTTATAGATTATCCGATTATTTAGCGGTAAATTATAGGCTGCGAAAGGGGACCCTGAATCAGGGCGTCCTTACAGCAGGACAATAGAAAGGAGCATACAGCAATGAGAGAAGGAAGATTAGGTTATAACAGCAGTAACGATAGATATGGTTTATTGGCATCAGATTTATGGATTGATACAGGATTTCATTGTGGAGAATGTCTGGAAGTACTAATTGATGATCAGTGGGTGCAGACCAGAATGGAGATGAATCCGGCAAGGGAATGGTATCTGGTAGGAACACCGTACTGCGGAGATCTGGAATATATCCGGGCGAGAATACAGTAATAGATTAGCTAAGCGAGTAACGCAGAAGTAATCCGACCAATGAGAGAAATAATGGTCTCCGTTCCGCTTTAGTTGGTGCAGATTAGACATCTACCGGGCATTTTGCCCCCGGCAGGGCGCAAGGGTACTTTTGATGGACGGTACGGCTGTCGAAAGTGCTTTGGCGTTACTTTTGACAAAAGTAACAAAACCGCCGTATCCGGCGAAGATTTCTTATGAACGCCATAATTGGCGGAAATACAAATTATGTGCCATATCTGGCACGTCTTTTAGAAAGAGAGGTGAGGAGCATAATGCTGAGAAGAACGATTAGCGGCATGATTGGAGCTGGTTCCCTGGCTCATAACAGACGGGATTTTATAGCTGAAAATGTAGACCCGGACAGAGTACACCTGAATATCTGTTACCAGAATGAAAATCTGAAAGAAGTATATAAAGAGTTGTTTGATGATTCTGTGGAACGGTACAATGTAGGAAAAAGAAAGGATCGGCAGATTACAAATTACTATGAAAAAATCCGTCAGGGAAAGCAGGAAAAGCTGTTCCACGAAGTAATTTTCCAGATTGGAAATCGAGAAGATATGGCTGTGGGAACGACAGAAGGAGACTTAGCTGTAAAAGTATTGGATGAGTATGTAAAGAATTTTCAGCAACGAAATCCAACACTTCATGTATTTAGCTGTTATCTGCACCAGGATGAAGCTACACCACATCTGCATATTGATTTTGTCCCTTATGTAACTGGATGGAAAGGAAAAGGAATGGATACCAGGGTTTCCCTGAAGCAGGCATTAAAAAGTTTGGGATTTCAAGGTGGGAACAAACACAATACAGAGTTGAATCAGTGGATCAACCATGAAAAAGAAGTGCTTGCAGAGATTGCCCGGCAGCATGGAATTGAATGGGAGCAGAAAGGGACACATGAGGAACATCTGGATGTTTATAATTTTAAGAAGAAAGAGCGTAAAAAGGAAGTACAGGCACTGGAACAGGAAAAAGAATATCTCACTGCTGAGAATGAAGGACTGACTGCACAGATTGCGGAAGCAAGAGCTGATATCCAGATTTTAAAAGATGGTAAGGAGCAGGCAGTTAAAGATAAAGAGGAAGCTGAGAAGCGTGCGGAAAAAGCTGAGAAAGATCTGTGCAGCTTGGAAGAACGCAGAGAACGGTTACAGCCTGTTATGGATAATGTCAGTAGGGAAATAAAGGAATATGGGACAGTAAAGACTTTACTTCCGGAAGCAGGAACATTAGAACGTGCAACAACTTACCGGGATAAAAAAATAAAACCACTGTTTACCCAGATGAAAAATAAAATTGCTGCAATGGCAGCCCAGGTCAAAGAACTTACCAAAGAAGTAGAAAAATGGAAACACAAATATCAGGAAACAAAGCAGGCATATAATCGAGTGCAGAAACAGCTAGATACAGTATGTGAAGAAAAACAGCAGTTATCTGAGGAAAATCAACAATTGCAGGGCGTTTCCGACAGATATGACCGGGTAGTGCGTGTCCTTGGGGAAAATGTTGTAGAGGATGTGGTACAGCAAGATATACAAGAGCAGAAAGTATTAGAAGAAAAACGGCAAATGGAGCAAATGCCCAAAGGAAATATTCACGAAAAGTTGGCTTGGGGTGCCCGCAAAAGTGAAATGGAGAATCAACAGCGTAAGAAAAATAAAACAAAAAATAGAGGAATGGAGCGATAAGACGATGAAAAAGCACATTTATGATGAAAGCAATGGATTAAGCTACACACTGCATGGAGATTATTATCTGCCGGATTTGGTAGTGAATGAGGAAGAACCGACCTATGGTAAATACGGAATGTTGCGAAAACAGTTTCTGAAAGTGCATAGACCGGCACGATATCAGTATTTATTGATGACAGGGGAATTGATAGCACATTTAAATCGAGTTGATCAAGATGCCAGAGAGCAGGTAGAAATTATGATGAAGCAGATGGCAGAAAAACAGGGTGTGACAGAAGAAGTGAAAATGCAGGATCAGATGAAATGGGTTGGATTGATGAATAATATAAAGGCATGTGCGGAAGAAATTGTACTGAAAGAGATAATATATGTTTAAAACCATTATGGCTGTATCGAAAAAGATGCAGCCATAAATTTTATACTATTCGTCAGAGGAATCGAGATAAGAATCTGAAAAGGTGCTGTCCCATATAGCTTCTTCAATAGCTTGAATACATTCGTCGGTATGCTTTTTGATATCTTAACCCCAGAAATGTATAACTGTATAACCCAGAAATAAGAGTTTTTTATCAGTTTCAAAATCACGGGAACGATTACGTTCAATTTTTTTAATCCAGTAATCTGGATTTTTACCTTTTTCAAGACGGGGTTTTAAGATTTCCCAGTCCTTTCCATGAAAAAATTCACTGTCACAAAAAATAGCAATTTTGTATTTGGTAAGAACAATATCAGGAGAGCCGGGTAAGGCTTTATAATTTTTCCTATATCGGTATCCTTTGAGCCATAGCGTTTTTCTGAGCTGAAGTTCCATGGATGTGTCTTTGCTATGAATACTACGCATATTTTTAGAGACGGTTTCAGAATCACGAGACATAAACAGGTCACCACCTTTTGAGATATTAATTATTCTAACAAGTTAAAGGAAAAGATACAAGTACCCTTGACTGTTGGATATGAATTATTTGATTGACGGTATAAAGGTTATGATTTATACTGGTGAAGTAAGAGTTGATTAAATAACGAGGTACCCGAAATGACGATTTCTGAACAAATCAAGGTATTGTGTGTGCGGTCAGATATTAGTGTAGCTGAGCTTGCACGGCGAATAGGGACAACACCACAGAATTTTAACGGAAAAATGAAAAGGGAGAGTTTTACCATAGCTGAATTAGAAGATATAGCAGGTGCGGTAAACAGTTCTTTTGAAAGAAAATTCGTATTAAAAAACGGAGAGAAAGTTTAATGCATAAAAATATAAAACAAAATAATTATAGTAGATATGCTGCCAATAGAGATGTTATTTCTTTATTTTCCGGAGCAATGGGATTAGACATTGGATTGGGAAAAGCAGGCTTAAATGTAGTGATCGGACAAGATTTTGATGCAGCCTGTGTAAAAACTATGCAGGCCAATGGACATAGAGTATTGGGCGGAGATATTAGGGAAATACAGCCACAGCAGTTATTAGATATGACAGGCTTATCTGTAGGAGAGCCATTTTTGATTTGCGGAGGACCACCTTGCCAGCCTTTTTCTACAGCAGGAAAAAGATTAGGTATAAATGATCCAAGAGGTAGTTTGTTCATGGATTTCATCCGTATGATTGATTATATACGGCCTCGCTTTTTCGTGATGGAAAATGTAAAAGGAATTATGTCATCGCCATTGAAACATGTGCCTTTGGCTGAAAGAGATGAAAGAGATCCTGATCAGAAATTAGGAACAGTGCTTGATGTGATTTTAGCAGAATTTGATAAATTGGGATATAAAACTGTATATGGCGTACTTGATGCTGTAAATTATGGTGTTCCACAATTCAGAGAGAGATTTGTGCTAATTGGTAGTCGGGATAATGAAGACATTTTCTTACCAATTCCTACACATTTTCAAATGCATCAAAGCAAGGAGTATCAGTGGCAGACAGTTAGAAGTGTGATTGAAAATTTGGAATTTGACCATGGAGAATGTGCAACGTTAAGTGAAGAAAGATTAAAATTCTTGAAAATGGTTCCGGAAGGTGGGAATTGGAGAGATTTACCAGAGAATATTATCCCTATTGCTATGGGAGGTGCATATAAATCTGGAGGTGGAAAAGTTGGATTTTATAGAAGGTTATCATATGACCAGCCTTCACCAACTGTAGTTACTTCTCCAGTGCAGAAAGCAACAATGATGTGTCATCCTACACAAGACAGACCATTAAGTGTAAAAGAATATGCAAGAATTCAGCAATTTCCGGATGATTGGGTATTTACTGGAACGACAGCAGCAAAATATCGGCAGATAGGGAATGCTGTTCCGGTGGGATTAGCAGAAGCTATTGGAAAGGCTGTGCTTTCTGTGGCTAATAAGACAGCTTTAGTTCAGACAAAACGTTTTAGAGGTACAAATGTACATAATAAGATTAGAAATGCAATAGAATTGGGAGGAAATTTATATGCCGTTAAATAATGCATATGATGAACAGGCTGTAATCCAGGCGATTGCTTCTGCCTTAGAAACATTTTATGGAACATTAATTGAGAAGATAGACGGATTAAACATACAGAAGGTAATGAAACGTAAAAATCCGTATTTATACCGTGCAAAGGCTATGCAGAGTGCAACTGAAATTGTAGATTCAGTTCTTACTGCATTTGTAAGTTCCAGTGAAGAAACGATTTTTGGTAATTGCTTTTTTGAACCGATTGCTATTGCTGCAAGTGGTGGAAATAAAGCCCTGGCAGAAGGTATTGATATTATGATCCAGAACAATGAAACAAATACAATTTCTGCAATAGCTGTTAAAAGTGGGCCATCCGTATTTAATGCAGACAGTAAAAAACGACAGGAACAGAATTTTACAGCTGCCTCTAAGTTGGCACAGCAAGCAAAGGCAAGGTATGAAGCGTATATCGGTTATTGTTATGGGAAAAAGAAAGAATCTGGTAGAGGAAAGCCCAAAATGTATCAGGAATTGGCTGGAAAACGCTTTTGGGCAGAATTAACGGGAGATGAAGAATTCTACATAAAAATTATCGGATATATGGGAACCATGCCAGAAAAATATGTTGCTGATTATAAGGAAAGTTATAATCGGGCAGCAAATAGATTGGTTAGAGAGTTCTCTAACAGTTTCTGCCGGGATGATGGTAGCATTGACTGGGAAAAACTTGTGGAATTTAATTCGGGAGATTAATTTTAAATATTACAAAAGAATTACGGTAAGCAACAGAAGGTGGAAGGGGTAAAAATAAAAAATGGAAGTCGCATTTGAAAACTTGAAAGAAGCAGATTTAGTTGTCGATACAATATATAAAGGCGGAACAGCCAGTGGAAAAGCGTCAGAAGTTTTATCAAAACTCATGCCAGGATGTAGTAATTCGGGTGGTTTTAGAAAGGTTATGCGTAAAGATGGAAGTGGTCTTCCTGCTTTTGTAGTGCTTTACACTTCCATGCAAGAACTTGCGTGGCCAGATTATCTTGATGAGGAAACTGGAATATTTCGTTATTATGGTGATAATCGTAATCCGGGAAGAACAATTTTAGACACGCCGAGGAAAGGAAATTTACTTTTAGAGTTTGTGTTTGAGTGTTTAAATAGCAAGGATGGTTCCATTAAGAATATACCACCATTTTTCATATTTAAGAAAACAGGGAATGGATGGGATGTACAGTTTTTGGGGCTTGCAGCTCCGGGAAATCCAAGAATATCACCTGATAAAGATTTGGTTGCATTTTGGCGTACCATTGATGAAAAAAGATTTCAAAATTATGAAGCATATTTCACTGTGTTAGAAACAATAGCACCAATTAGTCGAGAGTGGCTCAATGCGTTGATATACAATCATGATCAGAGCTTAGATTATGCGCCAGACACATGGAAACAATTTATTAAACAAGGAAGAAATGGAATTACTCCTTTAATTGCTAAAAGATTGCCCAAAGTTCCATCAAAATATGATCAACTTCAAAGTGATAATGAAGGGAGTATTTGTTTAAATAAAATAAGAGAACATTATAAAGATAATCCCTATGGATTTGAAGTTTGTGCAAAAGATATATTGGAAAAAATGGATGATAAATTTCAAGATTTTTCACTTACTAGGCCTTGGAGAGATGGCGGGCGGGATGCATTAGGATATTATGTTATAGGATCGGGTGGAAAAGCAAATTATCCATTAAGAATAGACTGTGCCTTGGAAGCAAAATGCTATTCTGAAAATGTTTCGGTTGGAGTTAGACAGATGTCTCGTTTGATTTCCCGAATTAGATATAGGCAGTTTGGTGTCATGCTGACAACAAGTTTTGTTGATAAACAGGCTTATCAAGAAGTTATTGAAGATGGTCATCCTATTTTGATTATATCTGCAAGTGACATAGCGTATATTTTGCGAAGCAATTCAATAACGAGTGAAAATATATCGGGGTGGTTAGTTTCTTTGGACGAAACGGATTCAACCAGAATGGCCAGAAGAGTACAGGCTTATAATAAATTGATTAATAGAAAAAGGTAAGAGGAAAATGGATATAGAAGTATTTTCTTTTTTCTCTGGATTAGGTTTCTTGGATTTAGGATTTGAAGATGCTGGATTTAACATTGTATTTGTAAACGAAAACAATAATATGTTTTTAAATGCATATAAATATGCTAGGAGAAATCAAGTACATAAATGTAAATATGGATATAGCAATGAAGATGTTAGAAAGTATTTAGATGATGAATTTTGGGCAAATTCTTTTCGGGATTATAATAATCAAGAGAAAAAAATTATTGGATTTATTGGAGGACCTCCATGTCCTGATTTTTCAAAAGCTGGGAAAAATCAGGGGGAATTCGGTAATAATGGGCAGTTAACGTCGGTATATATAAATCTAATCATACAGAGAACCCCGGATTTTTTTGTGCTGGAGAATGTTAAAGGATTATACCAAACAAAAAAACATAAGATGTTTTATGAAAGAATGAAACGGAAGTTGTATAAAGCCGGCTACTCTTTGTTTGATTCAATTGAAAATGCCTTAGAGTACGGTACACCGCAATACAGGGATAGATTAATATTAATAGGTTTTAGGAGAAAAACATTTGGTAAAAATATCCATTATGCCATAGGAACTCACAAGGTTTATAGTATGGAAAATATTAAACAATGTGAGTGGCCAACAACAAATGAATTTGAAGTAGAAAATGATAGAATCCTTCCAAGCAATGTTATTGAGGAATTAACAGTTGAGCATTGGTTTCGAAAGAACGACGTAAGGCATCACCTGAATGCGGGTGATTGTTTTAATATCATTGCAAATGATAAATTTTATACAATTCAAGAAGGAGATACTTCAGGGAAATCATTTAAGCGTTTACATAGATGGAGATATTCACCAACTGCGGCCTATGGAAATAACGAGGTACACTTGCACCCATATGAGGCACGAAGACTAAGCGTAGCAGAAGCCTTGGCAATACAATCGTTACCTAATTGGTTTGAGGTTATGCCTACATTACCATTGTCAGCTAAATTTAAAATGGTTGGTAATGGAGTTCCTTATCTGTTAGCTAAAGGAATTGCATTAGACTTATATGGATGGATAACTGAATATGTACAAAAAGAAGAAAATCAAGTTTCAAATACAAGAGGCGAATAGGGTATGAGAAAAGCTTTTATTATATTAGGAAATGGCTTTACAATAGATTTTTTACAATATTATTCAAAAGTAGATTCTTCAATCAATGAAAAGATAGATGTATGTAATTTGTTTAGACTGGGAGATAAAATAAGTACTCCATGGGAAGAAAAACCTGGATTCTTGTCTTTTAAAAATTGTCCAGCATTATGGACGTTAGGCGCTCGCCCATATAATACAAAAGAAGAAAGTAATGCGTTGATAGAGGAAATAATAACATGTGCAAATATGTTTTTTGATTTTGTAAATGAACCAGAACAAAAAACTAAAAGATTGGAATTAACTAATTCCAATAAAGACAAAATATATCTAAGGGCTTATTCTGAACTAAACATGTATTTGAGGCATTTGTTTTCTAGCTATAATACAATGATTACAGATAAACAATTAGAAAAATTTTTAAATGGAAATACTTCTTGGGGATGGATTGATTTCTTTAAAGCTATTGAGAAAAGTGAGTATGATAAGATTACTTTCGTTACTTACAATTATGATATTTGGCTGGAAAGAATTTTGAAGATTCTAAAAATTCCGTTTAGAATAAACGGATTTGATAAGAGTTGTGATGAGAAAGTTGAGATTATCAAGCCACATGGATCGATAAGTTTTGTTCCTAAAGGTGATATTTCTGCAGTATATTCTGTAAACTATAATTTGGATTTTGAAGGAGTGCCAATTGAGCAATTAGAAATACAATATGATAATTTGACACGTTATCCTAAAGGTGCAATTATACCACCGGCTGGAGATTCGATGCGTTTGGGAACAACAGCACCTTGGTCGCAAAAATTGAGAAATGAAGCTAAAAATATAGCGACGAGTATTGAAGAAAAAGATGAGATTGTGCTGTGTGGTATATCATATTGGCATGTAGATCGTAGAGAGTTAGATGAATTGTTAATTAATTTGAATCAGGATTCAAATTTTACATTTGTAAATCCTATGCCGCCAAGAGATTTGAATGCAGTGTTGAGCAGTATTTTCACAAATTATGTACAACAACATTCTTCATCAGAAATAGGAGGAATATTAAATGGCAAAGCTATTTGAAAGGAAATCAACCTCATTGACATTATCGGAATTTTATGATAACTATCAACTTGAAAAATACCGTTTCGAAGTCTCTTATCAGAGAAAGAGTGGTGTTTGGTCTGAAGATAAGAAATCTTTTTTGATAGATTCAATTTTGAAAAATTATCCTATGCCTGCTATCTTTTTGCGTCCCTGCGTTAATACTGATACAGGGAAGACTGTATATGATGTTGTTGATGGAAAACAGCGTTTAGAAGCTATAGTCGATTTTATTGAAAATAAAATACCTCTTACTTCGTATTTTGCTGAAGATGATTTTATTGATGAAGCAAATTTGAAAACAGCTAGTGAAATTGCGGGATTGACATTTGAAGAAATAAAGAGATTAAATTCAGATTTTCCGGATTACATAAAACAGTTTTGGACGTATTCATTAAATATAGAATATTTATATGAGCAAAAAGAAGAACTGGTAGCGTCCGTGTTTGACAGGTTAAATAGGAATGGAGAGCCATTAACATCCCAAGAGTTGCGTAATGCAAAATATAATGATAGCATATTGCTGAAAACGATCAAGAAATTAGTAAAAGATGCCTTCTGGAATGATAAACTTTCTCGATTGAAAAGTGTTCGAATGGAAGATATTGAGTTTATATCAGAGTTGTTTTTTGTTGTTTTAGAGAATAAAGTCCTTGATTCTTCTCCAAAGGTATTAGATGATTTATATGGAAAATATCAAGATGATGAGGAAAGCATAAAGAGGGCTGAGAATGAGTATAAAAAAGTAATTGAAGTATTACAAAAATTGAATTTAGATTTCAATACTAATAAGCGTTTGTGTTGGACGACACACTTATACACTGTATTTTCTTTCGCCTGGACACTTGTGAGAAAAAATATCTCAGCAGAAAGTAAAGCAAATTTGGTTAAAGAGTTTTATGCTGAATATTTTTCAAAAAGTAGCAATTATGAAGGAATGCTTAAAGAATATAAAGATGCATCATCAAGTAGAACACGTTCAGAGTCACAAAGAAAGAAGAGACTATTCGCATTGCTATCATATTGTGGGATAGATAATGATAACGGAAAGTAAACAAAAATGGTTATTAGTATATGGTGGCTTTTATAGGGATATTATTTGAATAAAAAGCTGTAAAAATCCACGTTGAATTTTACAGCTTTTTGTGTATAATAGAAGTAGAAGAAACAATTTGAAATCAAAGGAAGGAGCTGAAAGAATATGGCAAATATTTTACCAGTATCTGATTTGAGAAATTATAATGAAGTCCTGAAGAACTGTCATAAAGGAGAACCAGTATATCTGACTAAGAATGGCAGAGGACGTTTCGTTGTCATGGATATTGAAGATTATGAGCGTGACCGGGCAGAGAAAAAGCTTTTGATGAAGCTGCAGGAAGCTGAAGAAGCAGTGAAAGACGGAGAAGGCTGGCTGAATCTGGATGAATTGAAAGCACTTGTGGGGGAATAAGATGTTAAAACTGCGGATCAATCCGATTGTTGCAAAGGATTTGAAAGATATCCGGGATTACATTGCTGAGGATAATGAAGAATATGCTGCAAAGACAATAAAGGAAATTTACGGAAAATTTGAAAATCTTCGGATGTTTCCGGGAATGGGATCCGATCTTTCTAAACGAGTCAGCTTTCGGACAGATTATAAATATGCGATATGGGAAGATTATGTGATTATCTACAAGGTCGGTAACGAATATATAGAGATTTATCGTGTAGTTAACCGATATCAGGATATCACGAGAATCTTTGATTGATAACAGAGATGTGATAACAAATTGATAACACTGTTCAGTACAGCCTATGGACTTCGGACAGTTGAACACATATGAAACCAAATAGAACCATAATGCCAATACTAAAAAGTATAGTAACAAAATTTTGTTTGCGAGTTTGAATAATATATTAGAGCCAAGAAATGCCTATTTTACGGGATTTCTTGGCTCTTTCTACGTCTAGTGACAATCAAATGACAATACTTTAATAATATTCAAGATTAATTCCGATGAATTTTTGAATAATAACTGATATAATATCTTCTACTATATTTTTCATCATTATTTCAAAGAGTAGAATTATTAAAGACCATAAGGTAAATAAATTCATATTTATAGATGAAAAGAACGGACTATTGCTAAGAAGATGGTATAATTCTGTGTGCAGTAACAGAAGTAGAAGTACTATCATAAGTAAGGTATAATATATGTATAAAAAGAATCTTCTGCAGGAACGTATAGTTTCTCTGTATTTTCTTGATTGATAGTAATTAAATAAATCATCTTTTAAATGATTCAAATTGGGTTTATCGGATATAATGTTTTCAATTGTGTCTTTAAAAGTATTATCACTACATGCGTTTATTTGTTCCAGATATTCCCATGAAAAATCATCATAGTATGTTGGATAATTTTCAACATTGCTTAAAAATGAGGTGATTTTATCATTTATATCTTCTGATATATCAATAATAATTTTTATTAGTGACAATATAAAAATTGGTATGGATATTAGAAAAGCAATTCCTGATAGATTATCTCTATAAAAGATACTTTCAAAAAGAACAAAAAGAAAAACAGCTCCAAACATTACGCTAGTAAAGATATTTTTTTTAATAAATACTCGTTCTTTCATTTGTAATAACTCCTTATGGAAAATGATTATTATTTAGAGAAAATGCCAACTTTTTTTTTGTCATGCTTTATGGCATAGAGAGTTTTCTTGTATTGTTTAATCATTTGGGAATTGACTCTTCCAGTCTAAATATTCTTTTTCTGTAATCTCTTCATTTCTGAATTTCTGGTACATATCAGCCCATGTTCCAATATGCTCCAGCATATTTAAAGAATCGTGACCTTTGTCCTTAAACATGAGCTGAGGTACACCTGATTCATCTCGGTAGGCGTGCAGTCCATATTGATCCTCTAAAGCAAATAATGCGTGCATGACACTAACATAAGTATCAAAGTTTGGATCAGACATGGCGTATGGACTGATCTTTAATGAGTTTGCTATTTTTTCTAATTGTTTTGATGATGGGAAACGATTTCCAAGTTCATAATTTCTAATTGCCGATTCGCTCAATCCGGACATGATTGCCAATTCTTTCTGTGTATATCCTTGATCGATCCGGAATTTTCTTATTTTCTCACCTACTGTCATGGGAAAACACTCCTTTGCTGATTGTTACTTAAAAGTATAACATAAACAGTTCAAAAATGAAATACAAAAACAAAACCGTTCATTTTTGAAATCATTCTATTGGCAGTACGGAAATGAAATGTTATGATGCATATACACAGTTCGATAATGAACTGAAAAAAGAAAGGAGGGATATAGATGGCTAGTAAATTATTTATATCAGCAAAAGAAGTAGCGAAAGAATTAGAAGTATCTGATTCCTATGCGTATCGTTTGATCCGTCAGTTAAATGCGGAATTGGAGCAAAAAGGTTTCGTTGTTGTCAAAGGAAAAATCAGCCGTAAATATTTTGAAGAACGAGTTTACGGTATGAACGAAATGAAATAGCAGGGGGTGATGTTTTGACAGTGATCAAAAACCAAAAGTCAAATACTTACGAGGTAAGAACCTATTATAAGGACTGGACCGGAGTAAGAAAGCAGAAGACGAAAAGGGGATTTAAACGCAAATGTGATGCCCAGGAATGGGAAAGAGCGTTTAAATTAAAGGAGAATTTGAGTCTGGATATGTATTTTGAAGATTTTGTGGATCTTTATCTGAATGATATCAAATCTAGAATCAAATATAATACATGGCTGACGAAAAAGCATATTGTAGAAAAAAAGATTCTCCCATATTTTTCGAAAAAGAAGTTGCAGGAAATAAAACCTTCCGATATTCGACAGTGGCAGAACACCATGATGAACTATCGAAATAAACAAGGAGAAGGCTATTCACAGGTCTATCTAAAGACCATCCATAATCAGCTGAGTGCAATTTTGAATCATGCAGTTAATTTCTATGATTTGAAAAGCAATGCTGCACGCAAGGCTGGATCTATGGGAAAAGAAAGAACAAAAGAGATGCTTTTCTGGACAAAAGAAGAGTATATGAAGTTCATTGTAGCGGTGGCGGATAAGCCGATCTCCTTTTATGCATTTGAAATTCTATATTGGTGTGGAGTCCGTATGGGAGAGTTGTTAGCACTGACACCGGCAGATTTCGATTTTCAGGCGTGTACTATCCGGATCAATAAATCTTATCAAAGATTAGAAGGGAAGGATATTATTACAGATCCAAAGACTGTGAAGAGTAATCGTATGATCACCATGCCGGAATTTTTAAGCGAAGAATTAGAATCGTATATAGGAATGCTGTATGGCTTGAATGAAAATGACAGGATATTTCAAATTTCAAAAAGCTATCTTCATCATGAAATGGATCGTGGTGTAAAGTTGTCAGGAGTGAAGAGAATACGAATCCATGATTTACGACATTCTCATGTGTCGTTATTGATCAATATGGGATATTCTGCGGTGGCAATAGGAGAAAGGGTAGGACATGAAAGTGTGGAGATCACATATCGATATGCACATTTGTTCCCGACAATCCAAACAGAAATGGCGGAAAATCTAAATCAGGAAAGAGAGGAATATCTGGATGAGTGAAAAAAATAGGGATAGCAAGAATCGGTGGCGTAATGTAACCATAGCATTTCGAATGTCTCCGGAAGAAGATGCAGAATTAGATTTAAGAGTGAAACTTTGTGGATATCAGACGAGACAAGAATATATCATTGAAAGCGTTTTACATCAAAAAGTTACAGCAGTAGGAAATCCGTTGATGTTAGTACAGTTTAGAAAACAACTTAAAGGGATTGAAGAGGAACTGAAAAGGTTGACTACATTAGAGGATGCCGATGAAGAGTTGTTTACACCTATTCGAACGATGTTGGAAATATTAAATGCATTTGCAGAAGAAAGGAACTATGAAAGAAGGACAAAAGAAAAAGCCCAGAAATAATCTGAGCAAGTTCCCTGATCATCAGAATAACTGATATATCACCTTAACAACTTGAGTATATCACAAAATTGTTGTTACAACAATTGCTAAATTCTGTTTGCCAGGGACTTGCCCGGTTGGGCAGGAGGTGGAAATGGAAGATAATTATAAAGAAGTAAAAAAGGAAGAACCATGCCTGAAATTGATCTACATGGATCAGGTTGAAGTGGAAGAAATCGAGTGGCTCTTTTATCCATTCATACCATACGGGAAGGTCATCATTATTCAGGGAGATCCTGGAGAGGGTAAGACCACCGTGGTGTTGCAGATCATTGCAAAGTTAACAAAAGGAGAAGCAATATTAAGTGAAACAAGCGAAGGAAAATCCGAAGAGATAGGTGTAGAGCCAATCAATGTGATTTATCAAACAGCTGAAGATGGATTAGGCGATACGATCAAACCGAGATTGTTAGCGGCAGGGGCTGATTGTTCCAGAGTCTTGGTGATTGATGACCAGGAACAGCCATTAACAATGGTAGATGCAAGGCTGGAAGAAGCGATCATACAGACGAAAGCAAGACTTGTAGTATTAGATCCAATTCAAGGCTTTCTTGGGGTTGGTGTTGATATGCATAGGGCAAATGAGATTCGTCCATTGATGAAAAGAATTTCTGTATTAGCAGAGAAATATCAATGTGCCATTATTCTGATCGGTCATATGAATAAGAATAGTAATGGAAAATCATCCTATCGTGGATTGGGGTCTATTGACTTTCAAGCGGCAGCAAGAAGCGTGTTGATTGTTGGAAGAGTGAAAGATGAACCGGAAATCCGAGTGATCTGTCATGTAAAGAGTTCTCTTGCTCCGGAAGGAGATGCTATCGCCTTTCGATTAGACAAAGAAAAAGGATTTCATTGGATTGGAAAATATGACATCAGTGTAGAGGACTTATTGTCTGGTGATGGACGAGGGCAAAAGATCCGAAGTGCGAAAGAATTTTTAAAAGAGATCTTAGCAAATGGATCAATGGAACAGGCAAAAATAGCGGAAGAAGCAGAAGAACGAGGAATTAAAAAGAAAACACTTTGGAATGCGAAGAAGGAATTACAGATTGATTCTGTGAAGATAGGAAATAAATGGTTCTGGATGTTACAAGACGAGTAAAGGAAGATGGCAAGATTACCATATCTTAAAGAATAGGGAATCTTGCCACCTTGAATAAAAAGGAGTGAAGCAATGAAAAAAGTACAGATTGATTATGAACTGTTTCGAAAATTGATCTTTTATCATCTGTGTTCAGATGCTCAGTATGAAGAAGAGATTCGAAATGGCTTGGAAGAAAAATTGGATGCATTAGTCAGACATGAACTCTATACGAAGTATAAGACTGCTCCTTCTGAGGAAGAGCAGGAGAAAGCACGACAGGAATATTTAGATAAGCGTGGAGTGTCAGCCAGTTATCGATGGTGATGTTTGTTTGGGGAATATAGAACAGGAGCGTGGCACGCACCTGTGAATATCAAACAAGGAAAATTGTCGTAGAGTGTAGCCGATACGGTACTGGCTGATTTGAAAGCTCCCGGCAGGGCGCAAGGGTACTTTTGATGGACGTTAGGCTGTCGAAAGTGCTTTTGCGTTACTTTTGACAAAAGTAACAAAACATAATCGTCATATCTGGCGTTTTAAAATGAATGAAAGGAGATTTATTGAAGAGGACAATTAGTTTTATGACAGGAAAAGGCTCCCTGAACCATAATAGTAGAAAATTTCATGCAAAGAATACGGATCCGAACAGAACCCATTGGAATGTTGAATATTGCAATGAAAATATCAAAGACGTATATCATGAATTATTTGACGAAGCCTTGAAGCGATACAACGATAAACAGACTAGAAAAGATCGTAAGATAGATGATTACTATGAAAAGATACGTTCTGGAAAACAAGAAAAATTATTTCATGAGGTTATCCTTCAGATCGGTGATAAAGACAATATGGGATCAGAAACGATGGAAGGACAACTTGCTGCAAAGATATTAGATGAATACATGAAAGGATTTCAGGAACGGAATCCTACGTTGCGAGTATTTGCTGCTCATCTGCATTTAGACGAAGCAACGCCACATCTACATATTGATTTTATTCCCTATGTTACAGGAAGTAAGCGAGGACTTGATACAAGAGTATCTTTAAAACAAGCCTTATCGTCATTAGGATTTAAAGGTGGTTCCAGAAGTGAGACAGAGTTAAATCAATGGGTACAGTCAGAAAAGCAAAAATTAGCCATGGTCATGAGAGAAAATGAAATAGAATGGGATCAGAAGGGAACTCATGAACCACATCTTTCTGTATTGGATTACAAGAAAAAGGTTCGAGAACAGGAAGTAGAAGAATTAACGGAACATAAGAATTTATTGGAACATGATTTGCATGATATCAGTGAATGTGTGGATGAGATCCAAAAGGAAAAAGAACAGATAGAAAAAGAGAGAGATGCAGTAATTAAAAAGACAGAAGTATTAGAAAAACGATTTTCTGCACTAAATTCAAAAGCTGGACGTGTTGACTCACATGCACGTGAGTATGGATATTACCCGGAAGAATGGCTGCCAGAAGCTGGAACTTTAGAGTCAGCAAAATCTTATCGGAAGAGAATATTTCCTTTGGTGAAAAAAGTTGCGAATATGATACAGGCATTATATAGCAAGTATTTGGATTTGAAAAACAAAAATCAAAAGCTATCAGATAGAAACAGCGATCTTGAAAATCGTGTAGATTGGTTGCGAGAGGAAATATCTGTTATAAAGAAAGATAATGTAGCGTTATTAAATGTGGTATATGATATGGATCGGGTTGTAGCTGTTTTAGGAGAAGATAAGGTAAAGGAAGCGATAGAAGTGGCAAAACATTTGGAACAGGCAAATGCAAGACAAAAAATCAAGAAGAGACGTATAGATAGAGAGAACAGATAAAAAATGGTTGTGAAAATGGACTAGTTCAGGACGGATTCTGGATTAGTCTATTTTTGAAATATATGGTTATAAAAAGAAAATCAAGAATGAAAGTTAAGAAACTATAATGTATAATATTTTAGAAATAAAAGATAAAAATAGCATGTTTTATGTAATATAAAGCCTGAATAACAGCATGGCAAAGGAAATTTGCGTAATATTTTGGGATAGGTAAAGCCACATTGCTAGCCATCAGACATAAAGGCGAGTAATAATATGGCTAAAGGAGGTAAGCAAATGAACATTGGTGAAAAGATTATCGAAATCAGAAAAGAAAGAAAAATGACACAGGAGGATTTTGCAAAAATATTTCATGTAACAAGGCAGACAGTTTCAAATTGGGAACATGAGAAAAGTTATCCAGATTTGCAAACAATTATTCAAATCAGTGATGAATTTAATATTTCGCTGGATAAGTTGTTAAAGGAGGACATACAAATGGTGAAAAAAATCGATAGTTATAAGAAATATAAAAAGGTATTTTGGGGAGTGGGAATATCTATTTTAAGTATTGTTATTTGCGTAATAATATATCTGGCTGTATGTACGGTGCAACATAATAAAATGTATGATAAGGTACTAGACGCTGGATTTGAAAAAGAGTTGACGGAAGATTTTATCGAAAAATATCAAGGCTATTATGCTTTGATAGAAGATGGCGTGGATTATTTGGTGGAACCAAAGGCTATTGGGAAATACGAATTAGATAATAAGAATTTTGTTTTAGTTGCTCGAAAAGGAGAGCAAGATATTACATTGATGATTGATGAGAACAAAAAAATTACATTAGCATTATACCCGGGACGGATTGAAATTGATCAGGAAGGAAAACAAGTGAATGTAACAGAAAATATGACAGATGAACAAAGAAAACGTGAAAATGAGTTGTTAAGCGGACGAAAGGAAGAACTTATGCCTATTCTTCATAAAGCTTTAGAACTTTGGGAAGCAATAAATAATTAAAAATTTAAAATGTACATAGTTTTAATTTGATAGAAGTATGATAGTGAGGGAAAAATAGCTCAGAGTGTAAGGACTGGGCTATTTTTCATATAAAAGATATGATATTATGGAATATAAAGAGAAGAGATTATATCTTTAGAAAATACAAAATTTGAAATTATTTTGATGGTGATTATAGTTCTTATGGATAGTCGGGGGAGTATATGCAAATTACAGTAAATCAACACTATGTACCAAGATTTTATATGAAACATTTTGCTAATGTCAAAAATGTGGGTACAAAAAAAGAAAAAGTTTTAAATTCGTTTTATCAATTCAAAGATAATATGTTGAAGAAAAACATACCTACAAGTTCTATCTGTTCAGAAGATTATTTTTATGATCAAGGTGGTAAAATAGAAAAAGAATTGGCTAACATGGAAATTAGATGGAGTTTGCATATCTAAGAAGATAGTAAAATTTAATTGTTATGAAGATAAAAGTAATTGTTGCGTTAATTATGGTAACCGTTGCGTGACTTTAGCAGACGAACTTCCTAAAATAAGAGTACAAAATTAAGGAGGTTCTAGTTATGTTGAAATCTGTGAAAAAAATAAGAAGTATATTATGGAAGATAGTTGTCATTGGATTATTTGGTATAAGTGGACTATTATTAGTGCCAGTTGTAAAGTATATTCTAAAACTAGTAAATCATAATCCACAAGTATTTGGGAGAATTTTTATAATCATTTTTGCTTTAACATGTATACTTGGATTTCTATTCACACAAAATTGGAATACCAGATTCGCTATAATATGTGTAGGAGCAGCTATTACTATTAACAGTCTAAATATTAACAATAGACAATGAGGGACATATGGAAATTTCAGAAATAATAAGAGAAGCAAGAATAAAAAAAGGTATGACGCAACAAGAACTAGCAAATTATGTGTATGTTACCAGACAGACTATTTCAAAATGGGAATTGGGGAAAAGCGTACCCGATGAGGCATCGTTAACTCTGCTATATCAATGTCTGGATATTGATAATAAAGAGAAAAAAATTTTAAAGAAATTGGCTACTAATAAGCAAACAATATTATTGATTATTATAGCAGTTGTATTTTCTCCGGTAGCAATAGGAATTCGCTATTGTTTATTTAAAATGGGAAAACTTGAAGATAAGAAATTCAAAATTATGATTGAAAGTATTGGATTTGTTTTGTTTGCACTTTATCTCAGGTCTTTAAAAGATGTAGTGGCTTATATGCTGATTTTCGTGATATTTGTCAGTTATATTATCTATCGTTATTATATGTTAAGCTTGGATAGAAGTAATGATTAAAGAGAATGTTAGATATAAGTTTAGAAATAGGAATTTGGGGTGTAAATGATGAATAGAACAGGACGAATTATAGGGATTGTTTTAATGTTAGCATTAGGTGTAGTGCTTCTTTACCTTGCATTTCAGTCATCGAAACTTTTCTTGTTTTTGAATGGACTTGGAGAACGAATAGGGTGTGGGATTATAGGTGCTTTTTTAATATTAGCTGGTGTTATGAATTTATTCCATAGAAAAAAATAAGCCGATAAAATACAGTTTGTAGGGGAATTGAAGTGCTGTATCAATATTATAATATTTAAGACTGTCAGTTGATTTTGATATATAGTATAGTGCTGACAATAAAATGACAATACAATCGGATAAAAACATAGCGAATACATACAAAACAGTTCGAAAATGAACTGTTCAAAAACTAAAACAACGAGAAAGCACTACAAAGCGAATAGAACTTTGCGAGTTTGAGTAGCGGACTAAATTGCGAAAAAGCCCATAAATAAAGGCTTTGCGGGCTGTCTGGATGTTCCAGTGGAGTGCAAATGGAGTTAAAAAATATTTTTTTTCTTTGTTTTCTTTCCGGAGTTATCTGAGATTTTCGCAAAAAGTAACTATGCTCAGAAAATATAATTAGTGTGAATATGAAGAACAGTTTGTTTTGATGGAAATATTTTCCGTCAGGGCAGACTGTTTTTTTATACCCTTTTTCAATGATATAAACTCCATGGTTCAGTGATAACACATATGGAAACTGTAAAATTAAGATAATTTGCTAAATTTCGGAAAATGATGTCCGATTTTGCATCTGCCAGTACAGAGTATATGAAGAGATAAATATTCAAAATGCAGGAGGTACTGATTATGCAGAACAAATTATTTTTAAAGGCAGCCGATATATGTGAACTTCTGGAAGTAAAACAGACATCGGCTTATGAGATCATCGGAAATCTGAACAAGGAACTGGAAGAACAGGGCTATCTGACGCTTAGAGGAAAAGTTCCGACAAAGTATTTTGTGAAGCGTTTCTACGGAGTGGAAGATACTTGTGAGATTCCACAGGAAGAGGGAAAGGAATGGTTTCATGCGTAAGAGAAAAATGTATTTATCAGTGGAAGACATTGCAGAACTCTTTGGATTATCAGTTTCGTTTGCTTACCGGGTGGTGGAAAGAATGAATGCCGATCTGGCAAGCAAGAACTATTATGTGATTCTCGGTCGGGTACCAACCCGTTATGTAGAGGACAAGATCTATGGTCTGGAACATGTTGAGCAGTATTTGAAGGAGGATAAAGCGGTATGAGTATGGTGCAGGAAAAAATGTATATGGATGTGGATGATGTGTGTGCAATTCTTGGAGTTTCAAAAACTTATGCATATAGTCTGATGCGAGAATACAACAAAGAATTGAAGGCAAAAGGATATATTGTAGTAGCTGAAAAAATCTCTACGAAATTCCTGGCAGAAAAGATTTATGGCATGAAAGTCGAGGATTAGTAATGGGGGTTTACAAAGAAGGAAAAAACTGGAAAGTACAGGTCTATTACAAAGACTGGCAGGGAAATCGGAAAAGAAAACAGAAAAGAGGATTCAGGACCAAGGGTGAAGCTAAGGAATGGGAAAGAGATTTCCTACAACAGCAGAGCCAGGGTGTGGACATTGAATTTGGAAATTTTCTGGAGATTTATTACAAAGATATGGATGTCCGTCTCAGAGAAAACACTATGTACACGAAGCGATATATTATTGACCTGAAAATCAAGCCTTATTTTGAAAAGAAGATTCTCAGTGAAATTACGGTGGCAGATGTCCGTGCATGGCAGAATGAGTTGCTGACGTATAAGGATAAGAATGGAAAAGGATATTTTCCTACTTATCTGAAAACAGTGAACTGCCAGCTGACTGCAATTTTCAATTATGCCATGCGGTATTATAACCTGCAAGATAATCCCTGCAGGAAGGCAGGAGCGATCGGCAAGAGTAAAGGAGAACCGAAGGACTTCTGGATGCAGGAAGAGTTCAATGCTTTTCTGGAGACAGTAAGTGATAAGCCGGAAACAAGAATGGCGTTTCTTTTGTTGTACTGGACCGGAATGCGTATCGGTGAATTGCTTGCCCTTACTTATCATGACATCAATCTTGAAGAGAAAACCATATCAATCAATAAATCTTATCAGAGACTAAAAGGAAAGGATATGATCACGCAGCCGAAAACTCCAAAGAGTATCCGTGTGATTACGATGCCGGATTTTCTTGCAGAGGAATTTCGGGAGTATTGCAGTCATTTGTATGGAATTATGAAAAAGGAAAGACTTTTTCGGTTTACCAAATCGCATATGGAACATTGTATGGCTACCGGAATTGCGCGGTCTGGTGTAAAGCGGATACGACTTCATGATCTTCGCCATTCCCATGCCAGAAACAGAAGAGTTTTTCTACCGACTGGGATTAAAAGATGGACTGAATCTGAAAAATACGGTAAAATTAGTATTAGAAATGATATCGTGAAATCGGGATTTGTCTGCGAAAAGCCCATAAATAAGCGGATGTTAATATGTATTGCTTGTGGCAACGGCTCTTTTGAATATAGAATTGAGCTATCAAAAACAAGGAGGCAGAGATTATGCTAAATGAAAATATCAAAA
>ERZ812616.898-NODE-898-length-37676-cov-10.429813_pt1 | contig 37676 bp, 22 predicted proteins | sample MGYA00376249_ERZ812616 | MGnify/ENA primary metagenome ERZ812616 (study PRJEB26924, sample SAMEA4378265) | human gut metagenome | biome: human gut; feature: human-associated habitat; material: faeces | place: China | collected 2013 ...
GATCCCTATTTAAGGAATATGCTGACTGGAGGCGACTGGGAATGAGTCTCAAGCCCCATATCAAAAAACGTTAGAATTTTGTTACAGAGCCGTTGATAACTGGGTCGCGATATGGTATGACGACGTATCGGTGGTTTATTGGATATCCGCTAAACAAGCAGGTTCCGTATTTTCAATGGGGAGCTATAACCTCAAGCACCGTTTTAACACAGCATCGGTAAAGTGCATTTTCCGCGGGGTATGAAAGGCAGCTGCGGGCGAGGTATAGATTGACCTGAACGCGATGACTGCCAAATGGGCTGTTTGAAAGAGGAAGTCGTATGTACAGAATTGATACAGAAAAATTCAATCAAACTTTGCAGCTGCTCATCGGGTATATAATAGATGCACAGGAAAAAGACGCACAGGAAAAGGGCCCTTGCGATAATCCGACGAAGATTGATTTCCATTCGGGGTGGCTCAGCGAACAGGAAGGCTATAAAAGGTATGTCTGGCACGAAGCGCAGAAAATTCTGAAATGCAATGAGTGGCTGGAAAACGACTTGTCTGGATATGATATAACAAACCGTGTTCTGAAGTGCATGAATATCAAAATTGAAACGGGGGAGCCGCAAAACCTGTTGGATTACAGATATAAAATACACTACAAAAAGATACTGGAAGAAAAACCGCAGGAGGTTGAAGATCTAATCCGCCGAATTTATTGCTCGCCAGACGAGGAGCAAGCCTTTCGCCAAGGGTGTGCGCTGTTTGGAAAACGGTATCCGTTAATGGCTTTTCTGTTTTTTCTCAAGGGTGAGGGTGGCGACCCTGCAGGGACTATACGGTATTTGCCGGTTAGCCCCAGAAATATGAAATCACGATTTGCCAGGCTGGGTATCCAATCCAAGTGCCTTTCCGAATGTACATGGGAAAATTACCAGGAGTATCTTCGCATATTTGATGATGTGCAGAAAAGACTGCAAGAGCAGCTGAATCTTGACGTGGAAAAGATCGATGCCCATTCACTGGTTTGGACTACCTGGATCTTGGATGATAATGCGTACAGCGTGTCGGAAACAGCGCGTCAGGATGCCGCCATGGAAGCGGAAATAAGCCCTATTCGGGAAGGTCGAGATCGCCTTGCCCTTATAAAGTCGCGCGTAAATCAGTCTGCATTCAGGAACTATCTGGTCAGACGATACAAGCACTGCTGCCTGTGCAAAGTGAGGGAACCGTCCCTTTTGGTGGCAAGCCATATTAAGCCGTGGTCGCAAAGCAACGCAAGAGAACGACTGGATGTGGACAATGGATTCTTGTTCTGCCCCAACCATGACCAACTCTTTGATCAAGGGTGGATCACTTTTGATGACAGCGGGAAAATCTGCCTTGCCAAAGAACTTTGCCGACAGGATTGTGAATCGATGCATGTAGACGAGAATATGCAGATAAGACTGTGGGAGGGGAACAAGGCGTACCTTGCGTATCACCGTGAGAAAATCTTCAAAGGCTAATGACCTGTTTACTAAGAAGCAATATAAGGCAGCACACCGTGCTGCCTTATATTAGTTTTTCCTCTTTGACAAATCATTGCAGGATTTTGTTCAACTGCAGGTTCAGGATCTTGCTCAACGCTTCCAGTTGATCCTTAGGAACTTCGATGTCTTTCGGCTCCCGATATCTAAAACCAGCCATGTTCTTTAGTTCCGAACGCAACTCATCGGTAAGCATTGCCTGAGCCGTCTTGATGAAATCTCCACCGATCCTTGGCTCACACTTCGATATGCACCATTCCGGGTTCTTTTCGAGTGTTTCCGTGTCAAATTGGAACAGGAGACTGCGGTTGTTGTCGTACACGGGAGCCATTCCCTCAATTCGCATCGAGTCATTATCAAAAAGAAAACCGACATTTCCTAAGTGGCGGTCGATGTTGAGAATAAGCGCGTCCAATACGAACATTCTGCGCATGAGATATTCACTACCATATTGCTCAGCAAATTTTAGGAGTGCGGCAGGATTTCGGCGGTTAGAAATCGGTAATGTTGACATTTTGGCTAAGCCAAAATGCTCACTGGTAAACAGTTTGCATCTTGACGCCAATCGCCCGTGATAGAAAGTGAGCTCGTACTTGACGTTGTTTCGGCAAAGAATGTCAGCTACCTGGGTGGCGAGAAATTCGGACAATGGTTCAATTTCGTAGGTGTCACTGCCACTTTTGTAGAGATAGGTTGTGCCTTCTTCCCGCTGCCAGCACTTAGCATACGCACCGTCCGTTCCGAATTCGGGAGACGTCGAAGAGAGAGTAGTTGAAGAGATGACACCATCGAAAGCTGCGTTAGAAACCAATTCATCAAACTCGTTGCGATATAGGGAAACTTCGTTCCACGACAAAGGACTTTCTGGTTCTTTCACCCAGAATGTGTCATTAAGAGAAAGCGCATGAGTTAATTTTAGGAAATTCTCGATGGATTCACAGCCATACTTTTTCAGCAGTTCTGCAATGTGTTTCCGGTGTTTAGGTGCTTTGCGTGCATCCAGAAAGTCGCCAATGTTATCATATCCGATGGGTCGGAGTTCGGTATACCATTCAATTTCTTTGCCGGTCACAAAGCCGAACTCATCCTCATGACAGTCAAACAAAAGCCACTTGGTATCTTTATTCATCAGCAAAAACAACACGCAGAATCACACCTCGCTTTACAGGGGAGTTACAGGGGAGTAGATATTATCAAAATTATACCGCAATTCGGCTGAATTGTCCACCAATTATCACAACTGTTCTTCATGTCTACTTTTGAAGAAGTAAATCAAAAAATAAATATTTTTCGGGTCCACTTTTCTTAGCTGCTACAGTATAGAAATGACGAAATATATTTGCCATGCGCTTTACGGGGGTTAGACTTCCGCCAGGCGTAGTAAGTAAAATGCACAGTTTATCATGCTTTTGCTCGTCACTGCAAACTTGTTCAACTATCTGCTTGATATTTGCTTCGATGCCGTCGACAATTTCGCCGAAGAATACAAGGACATCAGCGTCTAACTGCAGTTCCAAATCTTTAAATGCGTTTGTCATTGCATCTAAATTCAGTTGACCTATAGGCGATTTTATCATTTAAGGACAGTCCTTTCAGCAATAGAAAAAAACTAGAAGTGAAATGCATTATCATTAAATTTTTGAAATGCATAAAATTGTTCGACAATGCTTTTCACATGGGATTATGCCTCTCCAATCAGAAAACAAATTGTAGCACACTCAGAATCCTTTTGTTTTGGTCAAGCCAGGCATCACAGATTAGTGATTAGAATAAACCTCTAAAAAGAAGAATTGAAGAGTGCTACACAATGCAATTAGAAGTGATATGGCACAATAAAATTGTTCGTGCTGAGGAAAGTTTATAAGAATTTACGACTTCAATCGATATTTTCTTGCCCTGCTGCTGCCCTCCGCAACAATCGCACCACTGGCAATCAGCTCTGACAAATACATCTTTGTGCGGGAAACTTGCAAGCCGATGGAATCGGCAATTTGGGTGCTACTTGCTTCCGGTGTGTCGGTCAAATATTGAAGAATGTCGTTCTTTCGCTTCTCTGAGATAGAACTAGACTTTCCGCCGCTTTTTGCCGCCACTTTTTTATCGCCACTTTTTGCCGCCGCTTTATTGGCGGCAAGCGGCAACAACAGCGTTGTGCGGTCTGGATTAAAGCTCTCTACGATTTCCGGCTCCTGCCAGCCCTGTTTTTGCCAGACGGTACGGATGCTCGGCAAACCGCTGCCCGCGCGCTCACCGACGTTGATCAGGTTGAACATCTTAATGAGTGACTCATTTCGCGGGTCAGATACGCCGCCGACAAGGGCCTCCTGCACATTGATGCGGAAAGCTCCGGGGTTGGCAATGCGAATCTTATCCGGCCATTTTTGAATCACCAGACCGCGCCGGTCATAGTAGTCGGCATGGATCAAGGCGTTTGCCAAAGCCTCGCGCAAAGCCTTATGCAGGGGAGTGTCGTCAATGCGATCTGTACCCTCCAGCTTAAAAGGTACTTTAATATCCTGCGCAATCCGGTTGTATACACGGAAGTAGAAATCGCAGATGTTGCCGCTCCAATCGCCGGATAGATGTTCCATGGGTGTGTCTGCTTATTTTCTGCGCTTACTTACATTGGCTGAACTTTATTGGATTTTTTGGTACTTTATCCCTTCCGTCTAAAAAGGTACTTTTCAAAAAATCATATTATGCGATATTATTTTATTTATAGGCTCTTTATTCTATAACTTTGATTAGTATGGAGGAAGTTTATGTTATCCGGCAATTTCTATAACTGTTATGGTATAAGGCAATTGACATTCCCTAACATTCGCCTTCATGGTGATCGATATAATCGCATTCTTATTTATGCTCCAAATGGCGTTATGAAAACTTCTTTCGCCAAACTTCTTGAAGATCTGTCAAATGGCCGGGAAACTACTGATCGGATTTTCACGAATGCCGCCACACGTTATGAATTAACATATAGGGGAGCAACTTATTCTTATCCTCCCGCGATAGGGGATACCCCTCCTAAGGCAGAAAATATTTGTGTTGTAAATTCTTTCTCAAACACATTTGAATTCACAAAAGAAACAGTAGACACGCTACTCGCAGATGATACAACGCAACACCACTATGATGAACTGATGACGCAACTCAAAAATACGGTTGATGAAATATTACTCAAACTCCGTTCTAAATCGGGCTTAACAAAACCGCGGATAAAAGAAGTGCTCTTAACAGACTTTGAATTAGAAACAACTTCTGACTGGCCAGATATTATAGAAAGTATTAACTCTATCCCTGATCAGCATTTAACTTTTCTTGATAGCATCCGCTATGTAGATGTTTTTAACGAAAAGACTGAAATCATCTACCAAAATCCTGATTTTCAACAACATATAACAGAATATATATCCGTTCTTGAACACCTTCTTGAAAACAACGAACTTTTAACCAGAGACTTTACTGATCAAAATGTAGAAAAATTAGGTCAATCACTATCTGGAAACAACTTGTTTGCGGCGCATCATAAAATACTACTAAGTAATGGGCGAGAAATATCCACATTGGATGAATGGAAAGATATAGTCCAACAACAGTTAAATATAATGTATCAAAATCCGGATTTATCGCATGTATTTGAAAATCTGAAGAAAATGTTTTCCAAAAATGTAGAAGCTGCAACGATAAGGAAAGTTATTACCGATCACCGCGAAATCATTCCATACTTGGCGGATTTGAATCATTTGCGCCAACAAATGTGGAAGACCTACTTTGAGCATTTAGATCAGCCATTTGAGGATTATTACTCTATCATAATAGAATATAGGGATTTGCTCCATGGGTTGAACGAGGAAGCATCAAGGCAATCTGAGAGTTGGACTCACGTTGTCAACTTATTCAATCAGCGTTTCAAGGTTCCCTTTACGGCAAAAATTGTAAATAAATCAAATTTCATATTGAAAGACGAAGCCCCTAATATAGAATTTGACTATTCCCGTGGGGAGGGCACCGAACGACAAGAAACACAGTTGCGAACAGACGAGTTGAAAGAATATCTTAGTATGGGTGAAAAGCGAGCGCTGTATCTTCTCTATGTGATTTTTAATTTGGAAAAAATACGAAAATTAGCGCAAGGCACGAATCATTTCTTGATTGTTGCTGACGATTTAGCCGACTCTTTTGATTACAAAAACAAATATGCTATTATAGAATACCTCGATGATCTCGTAAAAACTCCCAATCTCGATCTTCTCATACTCACACACAATTTTGATTTTTACCGCACAGTTAAACTTCGCTTAGACATCAAGCGGTGTAATTGCCTCATAGCCCAAAAATCAGAAAATGGCACAGTTTCTCTTTCTGAATTTAGATACCAACGGGACTTTTTCAAAAATGTTATTTATACAAATATTGCGACTGGAACGCTAGATAATAATGAAAAGAAAAAGTGCCTGATTGCAAGTATTCCATTTTATAGGAACTTAATAGAGTATAGTGGTGCAGGCGAAAACGAAAATGGCAATTACCAAAAATTAACATGTTGTCTGCATTATAAAACTGCGCCGTGGAACACTGAATTACTTACAATATCTGAGATATGGGAAATACTCAAACCTTATCTTAATAACACTCAACTTCAAACTCGAGACATTCGCTATCTCCAGCTAATAAGGGAAATGGCCGACACAATATTACTTGAAGATGATGAGGTTTCACTTGAAAATAAACTTGTACTTTCTATTGCATCGCGCCTTGTGATTGAAAAATATATGAAATCCAAAATTGTCGAACATGAAAGATTTTGCCCAGATGCAAATAATAACCAAACCAGAGAGTGGTTCAATCATGCTAAACAATATATGTCTACCGAAGAAATTTCCATTGCTGAGGAGGTAAATTTAATAACACCAGAAAGTATTCACCTTAATGCGTTCATGTATGAACCGCTAATAGATATTTCTGCATGGTCTCTAAAAGATGTATATCGAAAATGCTGCGCACTTTTTATCGAAGATGATCATTAATTCATTCAATATCCTAATGTTGTATTTCTTAAACAGCTCGAGCTCGGCGCAGTCGGTAGGGGACATTTTCCATTTGGACTGAGCCATACGGAAAACCCAGCACTGCATATCGGCAATATCGATGTTATATCCACTCATAGGGAAAGTCTCCTTTGAGTACAATTTTTCGCCTTAATACAGCTCTAATTATGGTTCATATCAACGGCGAAATTGAAAATTTTCATGCCTGCGAAAGAAGTAACTCACGAGTTTCTTGCGAGGGTAATCTTTTGGTACTGTCGATATCAGTTGACAGATAAAACTCAAAGAGTAGCCATATCATGCAGCCGTCGTCTGAACAGCATAGCATCTGTTGCGCTTCACTATGGGCGGTAGGCCGCCATTGGCAGAGCAAATACGGCGATTGTACCAATGACACATAAAGTATCCTCCACACCAGGGATTTCAGGTGCTCCACGGTCAACTGATCCGGATTGTAGCGTTCATACACTTCCCAGCTTTTCTCATATTGCTCCAGCCACCGTTTTTCAGCAGCTTGATGGCAGCTACGCACTTCTCAACAGGTGTAGTCTGATTACTAAAATGAAGCAGGAACGAGAACTCAAAGGTTAAATTGGAAAAAGTAACCTGATACCATTCCTTGATTGTCGTCTGCCTTGCCCAGAAAAACATGAACCGAATTCGTAAGCTAAAACAGGATACAATTGTGAATATTTTGTAAACTCTCGAACTTCCTGCGCAGATTTTCTCGGGTTAGCTGACTTCTTATAGTATAGGGGGATAAATTCCTCCTGACATAAGAATAGCGTCCTCTGTTGTACCGCATTGGGGAAGCAGCGCCAAGACCGAGAGTAAGCGAGCGTGCCAAGATGCGAGAGAACATACCGCACAGCCGAAAGGCGGGGCGGGGCACAGCGCCGGGAAGGGTTGCCTGTCTGGAATGGCAGAGGGAGAGAAACGCACAGCTATAACGACAGATCGTGCCGTGGAAGATGCCGAATCATCCTCCACGGCATTTTTGTGCCGTTATGGCGGGTACATTTCACAGGGCAGAGGCAAAAAGGTAGAATACGGGTGGGAGGTCGAGTCTATGCAATACGATATCGAAAACTATAAACGCAGACCAAGAACCGTGGCGTTCTACGGACGTGTTTCGACAGAGCACGAACAGCAGTTATCCGCGCTGAGCAACCAGATGGACTGGTATATCAAGCTGGCACAAAATAATCCGAATTGGCACGTCGTGGCCCGCTACATCGATGAGGGCATCACCGGCACGCAGATGAAAAAGCGCCCCTCTTTTATGCAGATGCTGGAGCACGCAAAGCAGGGCAGGTTTGACCTGATCGTGACCCGCGAATTGTCCCGCTTTGCCCGCAACACGGTAGATGCCCTGAACGCCACCCGTGAGCTGAAGCAATACGGCGTGGAGGTCTATTTTGTCAATGACGGCATCTGGACCATGGACGGCGACGGCGAGGTTCGCCTGACAATTATGGCAAGCATTGCGCAGGACGAGAGCCGCAAAACCAGTGAGCGCGTGAAGGCGGGGCAAAAAATCAGCCGCGAAAAAGGGGTTCTGTACGGAAACGGCAATATCCTCGGTTATGACCGAATCGGTAAGAGCTACGTTATTAACAAGGAACAGGCGGTGACGGTGCGCAGAATCTACGAACTGTATGCGGGAGGAATGGGAGAACAGGGCGTCGCTGACACCCTGATGGCAGAAGGACGCAAGGACGGCGGCGGAGGCTGCACATGGACAGCCAGCAAGGTGTCGCGTGTACTGCGCAAATCCACCTATAAAGGCTACATTACCTACAACAGGTCGCACACGGAGAATTTCCTGGACCACAAGCGCGTGAACCACGCGGAAAAGGACTACACTTTGGTAAAAGGAGACTTTGAACCCATTGTGTCGGAGGAACTGTGGAACACCTGCAATGAGCTTCGCACCAAGCGCGCAGCCTGTTTGATGGACAGCAGCGGCAGAAAACACGCGTATGGCAAATCTTTTCCCCAGAACAAGTGGACAAAACTTCTGTACTGCGACTGCGGTGCGCCAATGCGGTGCGAGGGAATTGATAAAAAGGCAAACGGCATCTTAAATATGCGGTTTATCTGCTCTGCCACCAAGAGAATCGGTAGAAAGACCGAAAAGCGCTATGGCGTGCCCTGCCCGAACCCGTATGCCTCTGAGTGGAAGTTGGAGCTGATGGCACGGGAGGTGTTTTGCACGGTATGGAAGGACCGCCGCACGGAGGTGCTGAAAACTGTGCGGGCGGTCAATACGTATCTGGGTGTCAATAAAACAGACACCGAGGCAGAGCAGCTGATGAGCCAACGCGAGATGTGGAATAGAGCCTATGATGCACTGGCGCTGGAGAGAGTGGAAAAAAGGCTGGACTTTGCCGAATTCGTGACCAAAAGCAACGAAATCGCTGCCCATATAGCGGAGATCGACAAGGCTCTCATGGAATTGTCCCACACCGCGGAACCGGTCAACAGGTTTGACGTGGAGAAGATAGAGGCGGTTCTGTCCGAGAGAATTGCGTATCCGGAAGGAAAAATTGACCCCGATGCGCTGAAAAACTACGTTGCCCGCATTATCAAAAGCAACGATCGGTATGTCTGGCTGCTCTCTCTTGCTGAACGCCTACAGCCGGAGCAGACGCAGAAAATCGCCATGATGCAGATGGTGACGTACAATGGCAACGCCATCGGCAACGAAGAAAAGCCGGCGTCGGGAAAAACAGAAATCCCCGATATGGAGTTTTTGCGGCGGGGTCAAAACGGGTTTATCCTGAATGCGACCAGATACAGGCGGACGCGATTGACAGAGAGGTTGTTTGCATCGGAAACTGCCCTGCCGAACGAGCCCATTCCGTTGGTGCAATTTGAAATTGACTACCCGATGGCGTATCAATACCAGAAAGAACAGGGCTCAGCCACACATCCGGGACGGTGGCAGAATCTTGAGGTGGAAGTGTACTTGATTTGAAACTTGCTGATTTCGATGAAAAATTGTACGATATGATGCGTATCTGCGGGACGAGGGGCGCAGCGATATTTGGATCTACGGCATTGCGTTCTACAAAAAAAGATGTAAAGTAGCAGCAGAAAAAATGCTGTGAGCCCAAAGCCTCGGAGAAGTCCGAGGCTTTTTTGCTGCCCGGCAGCAGCGAAGTGTACATTTCAGCAGCTATGCAAAAAGTTGTATAGTAGTGGGGAAGGGGGTATGTATGTGAACTTCGAATCCGATTCCTTGGCGGCGCGCCGGCGCAAGGTGGTTTTTTACGGGCGCGTATCGACCGAAATGGAAGCCCAGATTGCCGCGTTAAAGAACCAGATGATCTGGTATCAACAGCTTGCCGAAAGGCATCCGGAATGGACCGTCGTCACGATGTATGAGGACGAGGGCATCTCCGGCAGAAGCATCAATAACCGCCCCGGCTTTATGAAGATGCTGACGGATGCAAAAAAGAGAAAGTTCGATTTGATCGTAACCCGTGAGGTTTCGCGCTTTGCCCGAAATACCGTGGATGCGTTGGTTGTGACCCGCGAACTGAAGACCTACGGCGTAGAGGTCTATTTTGTGAATGACGACATCTGGACGATGAGCGGCGACGGTGAACTTCGCCTGACCATTATGACAAGCCTGGCACAGGAGGAAAGCAGAAAATTCAGCGAGCGCGTGAGGACAGGCATCAAAATTGCCCAAAGTAAGGGGAGATATTTTACCGGGTGGAGACCGTATGGTTACACCAATGATTCCGCAAATAAGACCCTTGTTGTCCGTGAGAATGAGGCGGAGGTCGTAAGGCGAATCTATGCGATGCATGCCGCCGGAATCGGCAGCACAACCATTGCCAAAAGACTGTCAGAGGAAAGAATACCCAACTACACCGGAGAATTTCAGTGGAAAGGAAAGCAGGTATACGAAATCCTCAGAAATCCGATTTATAAAGGATACAAGACAACCAACAAGGAACATGTGTCTGACTACCTTTCGCAAACGATTATAAGACATGACAAGAGTGAGTACATCTATGTGAAATGCGATTTTGAGCCGATTATTCCGGAACAGGAGTGGGAAGCCTGCCAGCGACGCCTAAAAAGAGCCGGTGCGTATTTGGATGGCGGTGTTTCCGAGGCGTATCTGTACGGCAAAAGTGAAGGTTGGGACAAATGGGCGTGTCGGATGTTCTGTGCCTGCGGTGCGCGTATGAAGGCTGCTACGAGAAACAAGGCACACGAAGCAAACTATCTCTGTTACCGCAAGCTCAAAAGCAGACGGGCGGACAAAAGCAAGCCCATGCCCGCATGGCAGCGCGTTGATTGCAAAGCCTCTTACGTTGCACAGTGGAAGCTGGAACTGATGGCAAAAGAAATATTTCAGCAGGTTTGGAAAGACCACAAGCAGGAGATTCTGGACTATTATCGTGAGGAAAACGAGAAAAATGCAATCAGCCCGGACCATTCGGAAAAAATTGAGAAAAAGAAGAGGCTGATTGAGAAAACGCAAAATGACCGACAGGAAGTAGACAGCATGTACAGGCAGAACCTGATCCCGCTGTCGACCTATCAAAATATCTGCGACAGGTATGACTCCTGTATTCAGCATGCTCAGGAAGATTTGGCGGCGCTGGAAAGCAAACCGCGGTTCTACGATTTGAAGAAAATTGAGGAATCCCTGAACTGGGAGGAATTGTTCCCGGACGGATATGTCAGCCGAGAATTTTTGGATCGCTTTGTGTCACGGATTTTTGCGGTTGACGCGCAACGGTTTGTCTGGGAGCTGAACCTGTCGCAAAAAAGCTGTTCGATGGAATGCGGCGTAATAGGCACTTTTCGGTTCCCTTACGTTACGACACAGGAATTGGAGGAAAAACCGGCAGCCGATAAAAAACGACGGCGAAAAAAGAAAGGGGATGATGAGAGAAAAAAATACCAAAATCAAAAGACCGTATCCTCTGACGGACTCTATTTAAAAATGATTCGTGGGGACATTCCTACGAACCTTTGGGCACAAGCAAAACCATGCACCTTTGTGTGCAGGCAGCCATCAAGGCGCCTCGCGGCTGATTTGCCAGCGAGTATAACCATTAAGTTGAATTACGAACAGGCTCGCGCCTATCGAAATTCGCGTGGTTGCGTACTTTGGCCGGGGAAGTGGAAAGACCTGACAGTTAAGGTTCTTCTATAAATCCTATCAAGTCCCGAATTGCTTGTATCTGCAATTCGGGACTTTTTGTTTTATTTTGCCCCATTTTATACATTTTCCTGAAAATATACACGGTTTGATGGGGTAGACAAAAAAGCGCACACCCTTCGGTGTGCGCTCCAGACGCCTTAGCCCCCTCTGCGAGGGGGCTCCGCCCGCAGGCGGTGGGGGAGAGAACTGTACGGCTGTCCGAAATATTTCGGGCTATGGCAAGGTTCTCTCCCTCCGCCCCTTCGGGGCACCTCCCTCGCAGAGGGAGGTGTTTCGACACGCTGAAGCGCACACCCCTCGGTGTGCGCTCGGATTTCACGTCTGCGTCGATTCCCGCAGGCTTACCTGGTAACCCAACTCCATGCGGGTTTCAACAGGCTGCCCCTGCAAGGCGCACAGCAGCTGCTGCGTTGCTTTTAAGCCAAGGATATCCGCATTAAACTGCACGGCGGAGATGGGCGGCACGGTATTGACCAGATTCTCATTATCATACAGCGACGCCAGCCGGATATCCTGCGGCACGCGCAGGTTCAGCTGCTTGAGCATATTCAGCGTCAGCTGTGCCAGCCGTTCGTCCATGCACAGGATGCAATCCGCCCCGCGCTCTACAGCCTGCTGCACAGCCTCCATGCGCAAATCGTCGCTTTCCAGCTCCAAAAACAGCAGGTTTTCGTCAATTTTTTGCCCCATCTTGACATAAGCCTGCCGGAAGCCCTCCAATCGGGATTGGTTGACGGTGTACAGCATACTGCCGCCCAGCAGCGCGATATGCTTCATGCCCTTCATCAGCAGCAGACTGGTCATCTCACGGCAGCCGCCCACCTGGTCATGGTCAACGGAAAGTACCTGATCGTCCTCCGGCTGACCGATGGCGACAAACGGCACCTTGCGCGCCTTCAGCAGCGGGATCAAGGGGTCACGCTCCAGTGTGCGGGTCAAGATCAGACCATCGATTTTGCGGTTATCCAGCAGTCGCTCCACAGGACGGGTTTCGTTTTCGTCCACCAGCGTCAGCAGGACATCGTAGTCGGAATCCCCGGCAACCTGATAGACAGAGCGCATCACCTTGCGCAAAAAGGGCAGCTCAAAGTCGGAAAATTGCGTGGAAATCACCAGCGAAATATTGTAGGAGCAGCGCTTCACCAGCCCGCGCGCCATCATACTGGGGGTATAGTTATGCTTTTTTACATAGTCCAGCACGCGTTGGCGGGTTGCTGCGCTGATGCGCCCGTTGCCGGATATGGCACGGGACACGGTTGTCTTGGATACGCCAAGCGCCTGCGCGATTTGCGTGATATCGATTGGGTTGTCGTTCTTCGGCAAAGGTGGCATGGTTTCTCATCTCCGATATGTATTTACCATTATCATAATCGTTTTTTGCCGAATCGTCAATTATTTCTTGCGTAAAGCTTCCCCTTGCACAGCCCTCACACCGTTCGTCTGCACAGTTTTTTGCGTAATTTACGGCACAGGGTCTGTATCTCCTGCGCGGATTCGGCGGTGCATGGATCGGGCGCAAACTGTGCCGCCTGTACGGCATCCAGCAGGTGCTGCACGGTTTCGCGGTCCGTCTGCGGGCAATGCGTTTGCAGAAATTCCGCAAATGCCGCTTCGTCAGAGGACACCTCCGCCGCCAGCCCGCAGCGCCGCATCTTTCGATAGAGCGCACAAAATTCTGCCTGTACGGTCTGCAAAGGTGTGCGCCTTGCACGGCGCAGAAGTGCCAAGGCCAAGACGAGCAGCAGCAAAACCGTAGGCAGCACCCACAAAAGCGGGACGCTTTGCGGCGTTTCGGCAGGGGAGTCGGCCTCCTGCCGCGCGAGCAGGGGTGTATCACTGTCTGCGGCATTTTGCCCTGCCTGTGCGGCATCGGCGGCAAGCTCGCCCTCGGTCAGTTCGGCTGTCATACCGGGGGTGACCTCCAGCGGCGTCCAGCCCTGCCCGGAAAGGTAAATCTCTGCCCAGGCGTGGGCGTTATCGTCCTGCAAAACGGCACGGCAGCTGCCGTCGCCCGCAGCGGTAAACAGACTTTGCGGTGCGGCGTAGCCTACCACATATCGGGCGGGCAGCCCCACCATGCGGCACAGCAGCACCGCTGCCGAGGCAAACTGTGTGCTGCTGCCCGCGTGGCTCTCGCTCAGGAAATACAGCAGCGGGTCTGTGTCGTCGGGTGTCTCGGCGTCCGCGCTGTAACGGCAGTGCTCGTTCAGCCAGCTGCGCACCAGTGCGCGTCGGCCATCGATGTCATCATCCCTGAGTTTGCGCTCCTTCACCAGCGCAGCCAGTTCCTTGTCTATGGCATCGTACCCGGCACCGTCGGGCACATCCAGGCAGCGCGCACGAACATACGCGGCGTAGGCGCTTTCCAGACGGTCCAGCACCCCCGCGTCATCATCGTCACGGGCCGCCAGCAGCTCCTCTGCCTGTTTGCGCGGAAAATAGTAGAACATATCGTCCTGCACGGTCTGCCCCGCTATGGCTCCGTCGCCGTCCGGCGTGTAGTAGTCGTTAAAATATGCGTTGTACGGCGCAAACGTGTAGGCATCGTTTGCATGCAGACGCTGTACGGTCATTTGCTGCGGCTGTGCGCCGCTGTATGCCGCGCGCAAAAACGGCAGGTTCGCAATGGCAAGCCGCCCGTCGCCGTCGGTTTTCCAGTTTGCTGCGGCACTGTCGAAGGCAGCGGCATTCCCTGCCTGCCAGCTTGTGCCGTCATAGTCCACGCCGATAAACCCGCGCAGGTAGACGGTCTCCTCCGGCTTGGCGTCGGTCGTGACCATTATATCCTCCAGCCCCGTCAGCGCCAGGCCGTCGCCCCGTGTCAGGCTGCCGTCCTCCACGCCGCCCGCAGCAGCGCTGACATGGAAATTCAGTGCCCCGCCGCTGATTTTCGGCAGCCACTCGATCGCCGCGCTCAGCCCGGCCGCGCAGACTTTGTCGGTCACAGGCTGCAGCGCGTTCAAGGGCAGCATCAGCACGGGGCGCAGTGCCAGGGCAGGCAAAAACAGCACCGCGCAAATGGCAGCCATGCCGACACCGGCCAGCCTTTGGTTTGTGCGGTGGGTCTGCAGGTTGGCGGCATAGACAGCGGAATCCTTGCCGCGCCACAGCCGTTTGCGCACCAGAGACCGCGCCGCCGCACAGCTTCCCAACCAGCCCGGCAAAAGCAGCAGCCAGCCCAAAACGGCACGGCCCGTCCCCGCCAACAGCGTGAACACCACGATCGGCAGAAGCACCGCCCCCAGCAGCAGCGCGTCGGTGTGGCGGGCTGTCAGCGTGGCCAAAAACATTGTAAACGGCACTGCCGTCAGCAGCGCAAACAGGCCCATCTGCGCCGAAACCGGCGAGGCGGACACCACAAAATTTGCGTTGAAGCGTGTATTCAAACACAGCCTGACGGCATCCGCGCACTGTGCCGCACCGGCCAAAAACGGCTGCTGCACGGCAAACAGCAGCACCAGATACCCCACGGCCAGCGCCAGCGCCGCGCCGTAACGGCCCGCCTTGGAAAGCGGGACGCGGTGCAGTGCCGGCCACGCCGCACACAGTGCCGCCACGCCAAGCCACACCCAAATCGGCAATGCCAGTGCAAACGCACCGTTCAGCGCCGTCAGTAAGCCCAAGGCCAGCAGCTCCGAAAGCAGCAGATCTGCCGCCGTTTCCGCCATGGGGTGGGCAGCGGCCTTGGTGCGGGGCAGCAGCACACGGTCCACAAATACCAGCCCCGTAGCGGGGTCGGTGTCCTTGCGGCGGGTCAATCTGCGCAGCCGCTTTACGGCGGCCTGCCCAAAGTGCAGCAACTGCTGCTGCGCGTCGGCCCCCTCTGCCAAAACGCTGCCCGCAGGGTCAGCGCGGTAGGCTGCGCCCAACGGCTCGCGCACGGTCAACTCGCCCACGCGGGCGGTCAGTTTCCAGTGGATCAGCTTCGGTGAATCGCCTGCACGGTAGGGGCGCAGATCATAAACGCCGTCGGTCAAATCGCAGCCCGCCGCAGTCACTTTTTCGGCGCAGTTCTGCGGTTTTGTGCCTGCGCCGTCGTCCTCGCCCTCGGCGGGGGGCAGCACACACAGTTCTCTGCTTTGGGGCGGCACGGCGCAGTGCGCGGCAAACAGCCCCAACAGGTCGCGCACGGTGGCTTCCCGCACACGGAACCGCCACAGACCGCTTTTTGCTGCGCGCAGGGTCACGCGCAAATCGGCACACTGATGCGGGGCCAGCATCGCGCCGCAGGGCAGTTCAATGGCCGTTCCGCTTTCGGCGTCCACAGCCTGCAAAACGACACGCAGCTCCGGCATGGGCCGCCGCCCGTTGTTGTGCAGTTTCACTAGTACGGCAAAATCCTCGTCGGGGTGCACGGGGCGGGCAGGCAGCTGCAGCGTTACCGTCACATCCCTGCGCAGCGTGCGGACATACCACGCCAAAAAGCCGACCAGCAGCACCGCCAGTGACGCCAAAAAGACCGCAAACGACGTGCGGCTGACCGCTGCCGCGGCAAACAGCACGGCCAGCAGCAGCGCGCAGCCCACCTTACCTGCCATGGAACGGTTTCTCCGGGCGGGGGCGCGGCACGGTGTGCAGAACATCGTCAAGGATATTCTGCACTGTATCGCCGCCGGTGCGGGCCTGTTCGGTCAGGCGCAGACGGTGGCGGGCCGCATCGGCAAAAATCGCGGTAATATCCTGCGGGGCCACATAATTGCGCCCGCTCAGAAAAGCCGCCGCGCGCGCCATACCGGCCACTGCCAGCGACGCACGGGGCGAAAGCCCCAGCGTCAGGCGGCTGTCCTGCCGCGTCGCGCGGGAGAGTTCCACGATATACCGTCTGATTTCATCGCTCATATATACTTCGTCTACCTGCTGCTGCATAGCCAGCAGGTCGTTTTTGTCCATCACCGGCTGCACACGGTCCAGCAGGGCGCGGCGCGGCTGGCGGGACAAAATCTCCATTTCCGCCTCCGCATCGGGGTAGCCCATGACCACGCAGACCATAAAACGGTCCAGCTGGGATTCCGGCAGCATCTGCGTACCCACCGAGCCGACGGGGTTTTCCGTTGCAAAAACGGTAAACGGCTGCGGCAGAACGCGCGTCACGCCGTCCACCGTGACGGCGCTTTCCTCCATGACTTCCAGCAAGGCGGACTGGGTGCGGGCGCTGGTACGGTTGATTTCATCGGCCAAAAACAGGTTGCACATCACCGCGCCGGGGTGGTACACAAATTTGCCGGTTTCCTTTTGGTACAGCGAGAACCCCACAATGTCGGACGGCAGAACGTCGGGGGTAAACTGCACGCGGTTTTGGGTCAGGTCCATAGCGCGGGCAAACGCCTGTGCCAGCGTGGTTTTGCCCACGCCGGGGATATCCTCAATCAGCACATGGCCGCGGGCCAGTATCGCCATCATGATTTTCAGCACGACTTCCGGCTTGCCCAGCACCGCCTTGCTTACCTCGGCTGTAACGGCCAGCGCCTTTTCGTTGATATTCTGCATGGGTCAATCCTTTCTATGCCTGCGCCAAATCAGCATACAGCCGATCACGGCGGCAATCAGCAGGCATCCCGCCCACAGGGCGTTGTTTTCCAGCCAAATCATCCAGTTGGAGTACGCGCCGCCCGCGTTTTCGCCGCCGCCCTCGTGGGGCAGGGGAGTGATACTTTCGGGGGTGACTTCCTCCAGCGCGGAGGTACCGTCGGCCTCCACCGTCACTTGGCGCGGTGCGGCGTCCCAGGTTTCGTCACACTCGGCCAGGTCTGCCGCATGGGTGGCGGCCTCTGCGTCGGGGTCGCGCTCGGCTATCACCAGGTAGCGCTGGGTGTTTTGGGTGTAGGGGTGGCAGGTCGTCAGGGTAAGCAGGTCGCGGCCGGGCTGTATCAGCACGGCGTTTATGTCGTCCGGCTGTATAATTTTCAGCTCGCACACGCGGTAAACCAGCGTGTCCCACGGCGTTGTCAGGGTAATTTTGTCGCCGATTTGTATCTGCTGCACGTTGCGCAGCATTTCCGCGCCGTAATAGCCGCGGTGGGCGGCAATGACGGTGTTGGTGTTTTCGCCGCCCAGCGGCATGGAGGTCTGCCCCAGCAGCGCGCCGCCGCGGGCCATGTTGGCCGCGTTGGCCCCCAGATAAACAGGCAGTTCCAAGTCCAGACGCGGTATCCACAGCGCGGCGATAACGTCGTCGGGCAAGCCGCAGCCCGTCAGGTCAAAGGCGGGGGTCTCGTAGGCAAAGGGGTCTTTCAGGCCGCTTTGGCCTTGGGCAAAAAGTTGTTGGTTGTAGGCCAGAAACGCGTCGTACAGTTCGGGGTAGGCGCGCGCGGGTTCGGCGGCGAAGGCTTCGGGCGCGGCGGGGGCGGCAGCTTCGGCGGCCTGCACAAATTTTTGCACGGTTTTTGTGCTTTTCTGCTCCGTCAGATATCGGCTGACCGTGGGCTGCAGCATCAACCCAACGCCCAGCAAAATTGCCAGCCATGCAAAAATTTGCAGAAACAGGCGTTTCATCAGTCTTCCTCCTCGCGCTTTTTGCAGCGGTGCAACAGCAGCAGCAACAGCAGCGCCTCGCCGCCGATAACCACACTGCCCGTCACGCTGATCCACGGCCAGGCGTCCACAATGCGCTTTACCACGTTGCCGGTATTCAGCTGTTGGTACTGCACGGTCTGCGGCGTGTCGGGCTGCTCGTCCTCTCCGGTATACGGCACACGGGCGCCGCGCACAAGCATACGGTGGGTGTTGATGGCATAGGGTGTGCAGGTGACCAGCGTGCAGTAGTCCCCGCCGGGGATAATTTCCAAATCCTCGGTGTTTTCCGGCTCCACGACCTTGACCTGGTCTACCTGATACGCCAGCACCTCGTCCATGATGTGGAGGTAAAAACGGTCGCCCTCGCCCAGCTTGTCCAGGTCGGTAAACAGTACCGCCTCGGCCAGACCGCGATGCCCCGTCAGCACACTGTGGGTGCCCGCGCCGCCCAGCGGATAGCTGGAGCCTTCCAGATGTCCGACGCCCTTTACCAGCACATCGTCGCTTGTGCCCTCATAAATGGGCAGGTTTACGTCAATTTTGGGTATGGTAATGTAGCCAAGGCTCTCGCCCACGTCCAGCATGTCCACATAGCTTGTGCCGATGTCGTCCGCTTCGCCCGCCGCGTCGCGGTCAATGGCATTGTTCAGCTGTTGGTTGTAGCGGCGCGCAGCCTCCTTGGCGGCGTCGATTTTCTCGGCGTCCATCGACTGCACGTTGTCGTTGTAGCTTTCAATGACCGAACTTGCGTGGCGCTGTGCCACCGCGTTGCTGACAACGGGGTACATGGCCACGCCGATGCCGGAGACGATCATCAGCGCAGCAAAGCCAAGTTTTAATTTGACGGTGGTTTCCATTGCAAAGAGCCTTTCTGTAAAGGGTTGACGCACTGCCACAACCGCCCATAGGGGAAGAACCGTTTCCGGCCCTTCCCCTATGGATTACCCGTTTATTTTGCTGTGGGTGTTTGGATAGTGTGCATTACGCACGGTTGGATTTCTTTTTCAGGCTGAACAGAACGCCGACGCCCGCCAGAACCAGCAGCACACCGATACCGCTGAACAGCAGCGTACCGAAACCGCCGGTGACAGGCAGCGTAAAGCCCTTGCGGTTGACAACCGTAACAGCACTTCCGCCAATGGTCTTACCATTCTCTTTGTCATTAATAGACGTACCTTCAAACGGTTCTACCGTTGCGCTCACATCGCTCTTAACCAGTACGCCGTCTACGTATGTCTTCTTCTCTTCCAAAGTCTTTTTATAGTCAATGTTCAGCGTAACCCCAACAGGTTTTGCCAGCAGATTGTACCCCTCAAGCGTTTTGGTCTCAACCAGCCAGTAGTTGCCATTTGCCAGACCCTTGTAAACGATTTGACCCTTATCATTCGTTACAAGATTTTTCGTAACGCACACATATGTGGTTGTATCTGTGTTTACAAAGCCCAACTTCTTTGCCGCATCAGCGTCAAGCGCACCCGGAGCGTCGGCCGCGCCCTCCTTGTACAGGTCAAACATAACACCTGCACCTAAGTTTTTCGTTCCATTCGTTTTCAGAACATTCAGCTGGAAGGAGTAAACGACTGCCTCGTCCTTGATTTTAGTCTGATTATTCGGATTCTCTGCTTCTTCTTGAGTCAGTTTTGTCTTGTTAGAATATGTCAGCACAATACTGTTGCTGTTACCGTCAACAGTCGTGCTGCCCGTGAAGTTGCCATTCGCGTCCTTGTTCAGTTTGGCTGTATACGAAACATAAAGTTTCTTGCCCGCAAACGCGTCCATCTGTTCAGGGGTAAAGGTAATTGTAAAACCTTTTTCAGTTCCCTCAACGCTATAAATATTTTCGGGTGCAACCACGTTCATGGCTTCATCGCTATAAACCTTGACAGTCCCAGAATCATCCGTCAAATTCGTAGGAGTATCCGTCAGAACAAACTTCTTCAACTTCACAATGTTGGCAGGTACGTCAACAACGACCTTATAGGTAATCGTATCGTCCTTATTATAGTCAGCTACATCACCATATCCATTGCTACGGTTTTTCACCTGCTTATTTGCGTCGGGGCGATAGTTATAAACAGTAATCGTCTTATTCGCCGCTTTATAGTCAGCCGTGTTTTCAGCTTTTGTAGGAATCGAGACATTGCCGTCCTGGTCTACATCAAAAACATACTTATCGCCGTTGTTTATAATGTAGCTCTTATTGGGGGCATCATCCGCATAACCAACTTCGGTAAAACGATATTTGCCGGGGATCAAATTTTTGGCTGTAATTTCGCCTTGATCGTTCGTAGTGAACTCAGTTTCCGTTCCATTGAGAATCAAATTCCAATTTGCCTCAACCTCTTCGTCTGCACCGGCGGTCAGCATTTCCAGCTTGAATTTTACGCCTTGCACGGGTACGGGATTCTGATCCGTTTTGTCACCGACTGCACCCAATTTTTTCAGCGTAACATCACCCTTGCGCGTGCTGTTTTTCGGATAGACATGGATGTCATACAACCACTCATTGGGAATCGTTTTTCCATCCTTACCAATACGTGTCATAGGTACAGAAACCAGAAACGGCTCGACAGCCTCGGTAACAGTCACCGGCTTTTTGGTTTCAACCACAAGGTACAAACCCAACTGGAGGTCTCCAAAAGTAACAGTCCCATCTTTGCTTGTTTTTTCACTCTTGTGCCATTTACTAGCAACGTCAGTAGTTACACCTTTACTATAATCGCCATCAACAAAATAGCTATTCGCTTTTACTTCTAGATCGCCGCTGACACCATCAAAATACTGTATCAACTCGTTGATGTCCTTAACCTTGTACAAAGTAAATTCGACACCAGATGCAGGTAATGCACCATCAGGCAAAGTTTTCGTTTCTTCGCCGTTTGTAGATGGCAGTGCCTTGTTTGTGTCATCCATCAGGTACTTATGAATGGTGATAGAGCCTGTTTGTGTGGTGTCAATCGTGCTGGTGCTCGTCTTGACCGGCGTCGTCGGCGTGTCGTCTGCCGCCATTGCGGGCATGGCGCAAAGGCTCAGGGCCAGGGCGGCGCTGAGGACTGCGGTAAATAAACGTTTCAGTTTCATCTTGTTGCATACCTCTTTCTTTCTATATTGTTTTGTGTAGAGGGCTTTTTTAGGGGGCTCAGGAATGTTTGCCCCCTTTCTTATTGTATCGGAACACCAGCACCAGCAGCACAACCACCAGTGCGGGCAAGCCTATCAGCAGCCACAGGCTGGGTGCGTCCGCGCCCGTGTGCGGCAGGGCAAAACCCTTGCGGTTATAAATGGTCAGGTCAATCTGGTACACGCCGTCGGCACCTGGGGTTATCTTGCCAAACGTCTCGTCGCCGCGTCGGCATTGCCCGTCCGCTGTCAGCGTAAATTCGATGGGCTCGGCCAGCAGGGTGTAGCCCTCGGCGGTCTTGGTCTCGGTCAGGCGGTAGTTGCCGGGGGTCAGGGGCGTAAAGCTGCATGTGCCATCACTGACCGTCACGCGCGTATCGGGTGTTGTTTCAGCCGCGCCGCTATCGTTCAGTTTTTCCAGCTTGAACTCCACGCCGCCCAGCAGGGTTTCGGTTGTACCGTCTATGCCAATTTTGGTAAGGTTCAGGGCAAATTTCGGGTTGGTGCGCTGGTTGGTCAGGGTGATTTTGCCGGTTGTGCTGTCGGTTGTCTGCGATGCGGTGTAGGTATATGTGCCAATCGTAACCGTACCTTTTGCCGTAAACGTGCCGTTTTGGGTTGCACACTCCGCCACGCGGTACACATAGGGGGTGTTGCCGTCGTTGACATCCGTCTTGTCCAGACGTTTAAACGTGTGCGTCCACGTTTTGGACATATAGTCGTATTTTAGCTCGACAGCGTCCATAGACGGCACGTCTTGCCACGCGCCGGTTGTGTCATTCACATGGCGGCGCTCCAGCTTGACCCAAATCGCATCCGGCAGGTTGTTGGTCAGCGGTTTGACCTTTGCATCCTGCCACTGCTTTTCCACCTCAATATCCATCAATTGGTGTGCCGTGTTGGTAAAGGTGGCGGTGACGGGTGTCGTATCGCTGGTAACCGTGCCGCGCACGCCATTGTCCACGTCGAACTTTGCGTCAGTGGCTGTACAGGTTACGCTTTTCAGGCTGCTGTCAGCGGCGGGCGTTTCAACTACCCGGAAGCGTGTGCCAATGGGGATGCCGGTAATTTCCCAGCTTCCGCCAACTGGTATGGTATTGGTCATTGGTTGTACGCTGTCCGCGCTGCCCAAGCCGATACCGCCAACGTTGCTGAAGGTGACGGTAAACGTGTATTCGCCTGTCAGCGGTGTTTCGCCGGTCGGCTGTTCCTTTTTAATTACCAGCGTACCGACCTTGACGGTGTTAATGAACTTGACCTTCAATTCGGGGAATTCTTCTTCCGGCGCGGCGTAACTGCGGAACACCAGCGTATTCGTGCCTTTGGGCTTGTTGCCGTCGTAGCTGTTGTCTGTTGATGTGGTGTCCCTCGCTTCGGTTCTGCCGTCCTCCGGGTTTGTGTTGTCGCCTTGCAGCGGGAAGGTGGGTGTGCCGCTTACAGACGGACTTGTCCCCGCTGAGCTGACCAACGTCCCGTTCTCGTACACTTCCCAGCGGGTGTCGTACAAGGCGGTGTTTTCCGCCTCTTGCAGCGAGATATAACTGCCACAGCGGAACTGGTCCGTAAAGGTCACGGTTTCGCCGTCTTGCAAATCAAACGTGCCATCGGTGTCCACCGCCTGCGTGCCGCTGCCCGCTATGCTGGACGTAAATATCGCGCCGCTGGCGGGCTTCAAGGTATTGCTTCCCGCCGAGCCATAGTCCGGGATATCCGCTTGCTCTACCGAGAAGCCCACCGTTTTGTTTGCCACGGGCTTGGCGGTAAAAACAAAATTGCGGAAGTAAACCGTACGCTCGTAGTCATCGCCAATGAGGATTTTTGAGAGTTTGCTCAGGTCAAAGTCCGTGTCCTTTGGCATTTTGTTCAGCTGCAGCTTGACCGTGACCCACTTGTCGTTTTGCATCACAACGCTGCCGCTGAGCATGGTGTTCAGATAGGACTTTTGACTGTTGGCATCGCAGCCCATCTTCTTGCCGTTGTTGTCCACCAAGGTCAGATACAGGTAGTTGGTGGACAGAACGCCGTCACCCGGGTTGCCCACGGCGTAAACGTCAAAGGACAGATAGTCGCGGTTTTCGATGTTGAGCGGGTTTGTCAGCGTCATAGTGCCGTAGCGCAGGTTGCGGTGTGCGCTGCCTTTATCATACCCTTGGGCGTACCATTTTACGGTTTTAGCTTTATCTTCATCGCTGTCGCTGCTGGACGGAGTTACACCTTGTTCCATGATTGTATGGTCAGTAGCGCTGCTGCTGGCGGTGAAATTGCTGCCGACTTCCACGGGTTTGGGGGTGCCGTTGTCAGCAATTGGTTTTGCGCCGTAATGCGTAGCCAAGTTTTGCAGGGTAAAGGTAAAGAGCTTTTGATCTTGGAATAAACCTCGGAACTCGGGGTTTACATTGTTGAGATAGACCTGCTTTTCAACCTGCAATTTGTTATTGTCGGGGAAGTTGAACGCCACCGCCATGTTGGACTCCCACATACCGCGCTCCATATAGAACATAGTCAGGGTGTGGGTGGTGCGTTCTTTGTCCAGGTGGATGAGGTCACCCATGTTTTTGAACGTGACAGGTTTATCGTTGAAGCAGACGGTTTTTGGGGTGCCTGTGTATGTCTTGTAGACTATGGTACCGTCTTGGGTGGTGTTCTTGTTGGAACTGACGTAGGGGGTTACGGTGCTGTCCGCGCCAAATTCCAGCAGACCGGACGCTTTGTCGTGCGCACCGCCGACATCCAGAACCAACTTGCCGTCAATGTAGACCCACACGTCATCGTCACCGGAGAAGAAGAACTTGATGGGGACTTCGATGTCCTTGCCGCTGGCGTCTTTTCCTACAACAACCTGACCGTCACTTGTAAGCGTAAAGTCAAATTGCAGCTTGGCACCAAAGCCGTAGTTGTATCGGGACGCCACGACTGTGGAAACTGTTTGGTTAAACGGGAAAAAGCCGTGGGTGCCATCTTGGCCGCCTGTTGCATCAATGTTTTTTGAGTTGTCGTCCGTGATGGGTTTGCCGTCACTATCTTTGCCGGGGGATTCCAGATAATACTTGCCGTTGGTTTGGTCCTGCTTCAGATACAGCGAGGCTTTGCTGCTGTCATAGTACCAATATTGGGCGTATTTTTCGGGGTCGTTTTCGTTGGTACTGCTCTTAAAAACGGCGTCCTTTGTAAACGGGAAGGAAACATCCTTATACACCTTGCCCAGCACGGTGTTAAAGCTGTTGTCGCCTTGCAGGAATGCTTCGTTAAAGTGCGGGTCAACCAGCGCGTTTTTTGTTGTATCTGTGGAATTCGTGGCTCTTAACAGCGGCAGACCGTTTGCCGTACTGTCAGAGGTCTTGCTTTCTACAAGACCTTGGAAGGTGCGGTCGTAGACGAAGGTGTTGTTGCTGTTGTCTTTAGATAGCGTTTTACCCTTATCGTCCAAAGCCGAGTTGTTTACCGCCATAAAGGTGTTGTATTTGTCGCTACCCACATCGTCCCAACCATACAGCTTCATACCACCGGCAACGTCAGCAAAGCGGTTGCCCCAATCACCTATTGACGGTTGGAAATGCCCGGTGTAAAGCGGGTATTTGACATTGTCGTTTTTCGTGTAAGCACTGCTGAGGGCGCGGTCAAACTGCTCAAAAGTGACAAGCCCGCGTTGGGAACCGCCAATGATCGGAGCGCTGTCGCGGTTCAAGCCGTTCAGCTCGTAGTCGGTGTAGTAATCGTACAGGGTGCTGGTGATATACTTTGTATCCTTTTGTTGGGTAAAAGTGCCGCTGTTATCAATGTCCACAACGGTCGCGTTTTTGCCGCTTTCGGCATCGTGGCGGGAGTTTTTCTCGCCCCAGTAGCCGTCGCGGAAAACGGTGCCTTGCGAGTAAGCCGAAGGGTCGCCATCGTCGGCAAAAAAGCAGGGATCTTGCAGGGTTGGGGGAATTTCCGCCGTGGTGTACACCTTGGTTTTGTTGTCATTTGCGGTGGCGGTGGTTGTGTCATTCACTGCGGAGAATTGCACTGCGGTGTAAGTGCCGGAAGGAATCTCGCAAGACCACAGCTTGCGGTCGGGAGTGGTGGGGTCGGTGACTTCGTCCATTGTCACGGTTTTGACAGTGCTGCCGTCTGAACCCGTCAGGAAGCAGTACATGGGTTTGCCATCGTCCGGCATAGGACTTTGATGTATGTCGGGGTCGTTCGCATAACTGTACGAGGACAGCGTGGCATCAAAGTAAATGGTTTTGTTTGCCTTTAGCAAATCACTGCCCGCACTTTGCCAAGAGAATGTGGAATCTGTGCCGTAGACAAAGCAATTGGTTTTTGTTAAGTTGAACGGCGTTGCGCCATCGTAGTTGTCCTTGCTGAAATTATACAGGGCGCTTTCGCCGCCGTCCCAAGTGAACTTTACAAACTGCGACTTATTGTCTGGGATCAGGATTTTCTGCGCGTAAAACTGGTTTGCGCCCACCGTGCCGATTGGCAGGCTGGCGGTTTTTACTGTTTTGGTATTATCATTTTCATCTTGTTTATAAAATACTGCGGTTACGTTGGTAAGTGGAGCGCCGCTTGCATTTTTGAAGTAAAGCGGCATATCCTTGTAATAGTACTCCACGCGCGTCCATTGGGAGGCGTTGTAAGATGAACCCCGATTGTAATTTTTGTCCGTAGTATTTTTGTCTGTTCGAACAAACTTTTTACCGGCAAGTTGGTCAATCGCTGTCCAGTGAGTGGTGGCTCCGGTTTCACGATCACCATTGCCAAAGGCAAAGATTTCTTCCTGCCAGTTGCCGCCTACCCAATACTGGAAAATAACCCGATAAAACCCGTTATCCGGATAATCTGCGGAATTCAGTGTGACGCTGAATACTCTATGTTTTTCCCCATTGCTATCGGTTGTTTCTCCGGCATCCACCATATCCTTGTTCAAGTCGGCGGTACCTGCGTCAGTAGAGGCTACCTTTTGTGCATAAAAACGGATGGTACAGTTTTGACCGTTATATGTTGTATCGTATCTGCCATCATCCTCAAAATAAATGGTTGTCGTTGCCGGGATAAAGCCCGTCGATACACTCGTGTCCGCTATCGTATCAGGTGTGTTCGCGTCATCGTTGTCAGGCGAATCATCCGCAGGCATAGTATCTTCTTCGTTGGGGTTGTCCCCGTCAGCAAAAAGGACATCTTGCTCTGTGTTGGTTTTTGCCGCCGTGGCTTCCTCTGCGTTGATGGCATGGTTTGGCGCGGCAGCCGTATCGGAAGTGTCCGCAGAGGTTTTGTTCGTCAAGGCTGGGTCGGCAGGGGCGGTGTCCGTATCGGCGGCGGGAGTCTGATTTTCTGCCGCTTCCTGGGTTTTGCCGTCATTGTTCGGAACCGCTGCTGCATTATTTACCGTGTCTCCCGCTTCTGTTCCCGGCTCGTTCGCGGTGGGCGGGGTATCTCCTTCATCCGGAATCGTTTCCAAATCGGATACAATAGGCTCTTGCGCAGGTTCTACACCCTCGCTTGACGTGTCTGCGGCAGGAATGGTCGGAATCGTTTCCGAACCTGCGTCAAAAAATAAAGCCCCATCCTCAGCTGCATAAACCGGCAGAGCCATACCGACCAGCAGGCACAGGGCGACAAGCAGTGCCGCCGCACGGTGCAGGATAGAAAATGCTTTCGTCATTTGCTTCGACTCCTTTTCTATATATGTGTATATGTGTGTTCTCACGATATATCGGGGGAACGCGCGCCATTCGGCGCGATTTTATGCGCTGCGCACATCTGGCACGGGAACGGACTTTTCCACAAGCTGAGCTGTATTTACAGTCTTTTTTGAGAATATAATCCGATGTGCAAACATTTGCGCTTGCGTCGGGAAAAGTAAGACACGGTATGCTTGTGTGTGCCTTTTTATAAAAAGCAGTATAATACTTTGGGATGAGAATTTCAATACGGCTACATTCAAGCAAGTGACTTTTGGCAGATTGCAAAATTTTGACTTGTCGAATTCGTCACAATGACAAGCGCTTTCGGCAGCTATTATACACACCGCCCAGCACTTGTTAGAGTTTTGCTGATGTTTTTGCGCAACTGTTGCGCAAAAATCGCCACAAAAAAAGCGTAAACACAACACAAATTCAACGGGAATGTCCGTGAATTTGGTCGTGTGTGCTTGCGGTTTTATCCTTATCCGGAGCCCAAAAGGGCAGGGGGTCAGCTTATGAGGCACACCAATGTTCAAGTTGAAGATGGAATCTTATATCTTCCCTGAGTATGCAGACTGTCAAAAAACTCTTGTAGGGGCGAGCATTGCTCGCCCGTGCCCGTTTGCCTGTGAAAAAAACTTACCCGGAAAAGGCGTTGCTGCGCCAAGTTGACGGGCGACCAATGGCCGCCCCTAGATATTCAATAGACCACGAATGTGATTTTTTGACACGCCGGAGTATGAGCAGGAGCTGACAAGCAAGTTGCGGTGGCCGCATAAAAAGGCGCACGGCAAACACACCCGGGCAAGGACTGCGCTTGCCGGGAACAGCATGTGAGAGGTGTCCCTTGCGCTATAGGACACCCGGCAAAAGGGCGCACCTCGCCACTGGTCGGAGCCTTTGGGGGCGGAAGGCTTTACCCGCTGATGGCATCCTCGACCACGTCCAGCAGGTGGCAGGGGTCGAGCTGGGCGGCGGTGCAGCGGCGTGCGAGGGCCTCGACGAAGGCGCGGTCCAACGATACGTCGGAGATAAACTGTACGACCTGCTGGCAGCCACGGAGGTTCCGCGCGGCCAGAATGCCGTAGGTAGTGTAGGGCCCGAGCTCGGGCGCGGAGAGCTTTTGACAGACAACGCGATAGGTATACACGATTTTCACCCACTCCTGCTATGTTACATAACAAAATATATTGACAAAAAATGGTAACTAGGGTAAAATTATGGTAGTGTTAGTGTACTTATGGATGCCGCCCTTCACAATATAGCATATCCCGGTGTGCAAAGTACACAACCAGTGCCGGGAATTTTGGCGGCGCATTTTGCACCGCCGCTTTGCTGTTTTTCCGGCGGTGAATCGCGTTTTGAGGGGAGAGAAGATGTTATGTCCGCATATCGATGCCGTGTGGCAGAAGCAATGACCGCTGCGAGGGAGGCAGCGGGTGTTTCACAGCGGGAACTGGCAGACCGCCTGGGCCGGGATAAGCGCACGATCCAGAAATGGGAAAAGGGCGAGATGAAGATCGCGCTTGAGGATTTTCTGGCCGTCTTTGATGCACTAAAAGTGCAGGTGGAGCCGTACTCCAAATGGATTCGGCACCCAGAGCTTTTCCTCAATGGACTGTCGGACATCCTGCAATACTCCACCGATAAAAAGCGCAAGGCACTGGGGGATTTCTACCGCTGCCAGGCGTCGCCCATGGAGGTCGAGCAGGAATATTACTTTCTATTTGCTGACCACGGCAGCGACTACCACGGCATGTACCAGCAGTGGATGGCCAACCTGCTGACACCGCTGCGGGATCGCCGCCGCATCTGTGCCCAGATTATTGAGAATTATTACGAGGCCCTTGCCACCGGGACCATCACCGACCCGGACGCGCCCCAGCCCAACATGGAGGTCCTGCAGGCCTGCTATGAGGCCAGTGGCCAGAGCATCCAGAGCGGCGCCAACGGCTACACGATGCTGAGCCTTGATTTGAACCGCTGACAAAAGCATAAACCCGCCGCCCCCTGCGTACACTCTGCGCAGGGGGCTTTGTTATGGCTGCACTTGTACAAAGGATTCGGGCGCGGGCGGCATCGCTGCCGACATTCGACATACCGTTTCTGCTGATCTTGCTGCTGTTGTTGAGCTACGGGCTCATCATGCTGTTCTCCGCGGGGTACGCGGTGGCGCTCTACCGCCGCGGCGACGCCTACACCTACATCCGCCCGCAGCTGCTGTTTGCGGCGCTGGGCGTGCTGGCTATGTACGCGGCCAGCCTGGTGGACTACCACGTCTGGCACAAGCTGGCTTGGCCGATGCTGGGGATCTCGCTGCTTTTGCTTGCCATCGTGCTTTTCATGCCGGAGTACAACGGCTGCAAGCGGTGGATCGTGCTGCCGGGGCTGGGCACGCTGCAGCCCAGTGAAATCGCAAAATTCTCGATTGTGCTGGTGTTCTCGCATATCATCTCACTGAATCACGACAGGATGAAGTCGTTTTCCACAGGCGTTGTGCCGTTCGCGTTGATTCTGGGGGTCGTCACGGTGCTCATGCTGCTGGAGCCGCACCTGTCCGGCACGCTGCTGATCCTGTCCATCGGCGCGGTGCTGATGTTTGTGGGCGGCACAGGGCTGCACTGGTTCGGGCTGGCCGGGGGGCTGGGCGCGGCGGCCATTGCGGCGGCGGTCATTGCGCTGCCGGAGCTGGTGCCCTACGCCACGGACCGGCTCGCGTCGTGGCGCGACCCCTTTGCCGACCCGCTGGGCGAAGGTCACCAGACGATCCAGAGCCTCTACGCCATCGCGTCGGGCGGGCTGGCCGGGCTGGGGCTGGGCAACAGCCGACAGAAATATCTGTACGTGCCGGAGCCGCAGAACGACTTTATTTTTTCGATTTTGTGTGAGGAGCTTGGTTTTATCGGGGCGGCGCTGGTCGTGGCGCTGTTTTTGCTGCTGCTCTTGCGCGGCATGTCGATTGCGGTGCGCGCGCGGGATAAGTTCGGCGCACTGCTCGTCGTCGGGTTCGTCGTGCAGGTCACGCTGCAGGCAATTCTGAACATGGCCGTTGTGACGAACACGATCCCGAACACCGGCATCAGCCTGCCGTTTTTCTCGTCGGGCGGCACCAGCTTATTGATGCTGCTGGGGGAGATGGGCATCGTGCTGTCGGTGTCCAGGCAGACGGATATGGTGTAGGGAACATTCCCCTGGCCCCCTCTGCGAGGGAGCAAGGACGTCCCAACATTTGTTCAACCTTTTTTCACACTCCCACCGTTGCAACGGTGGGAGTTTTGTTTTATAATTAAACTGTATTTTTGTGTGAAAGGGGTGCCGCATGGCAAAACCAAAAAACCAAAAACCACCCTTTGCCCTGCGGGCGCTGGCGGTGTTCGCCGTGACGCTGGCGGCGCTTTTTGTGCTGCTGCTGGCGGCCTACGCCCTGCCCGGGGAGCCGGTGCGGGACCATGTCTACGACTCAGCGGTGAAAATCGCCGGTGAGGGGCTGTACCCGGAATATCTGAACTTCAAGTTGTTCCAGATGGACAACTACACCGACACGATCATGCTGACCGAGGCCGCGTCCGCCGACGAGGCCCCGCCGCTGACCGCCATGATGACGAATACGGCCTACAACGTCGATAACTTTGAGACGCTGGCCGACGACCTGCAATGGTACATAGTAAGGGACTGGGCCGCGGGCGCACAGCGCACCGACGCGCCCGCGCTTGTGCCGTTCTCCTACGCGCGGTACTGGCACGGCTACCTGATCTGGCTGCGCCCGCTGCTGCTGGTCACCGACATCACCGGCGTGCGCGTGGTGCAGTATCTGGTGCTGGCGGCGCTGTTTGCCGCGGTGGCGGTGCTGCTGCGCCGCCGCTGCGGGCTGCAGGCCGCGGTGTGGTTCGCGGTCAGTCAGCTGCTGGTCACGGCGTTCTGGGCACCGCATCAGGTACAGTTTTTCACCTGCTTTGCCGTTGCCTACGCGGGCTGCGTCTGGGTGCTGGCCAAGCCCCGCCGCAGCGATGATGTCTGCCTGGCACTGCTGGTTCTTGGCGTTGTGACGTCGTTCTGCGACTTGCTCGTCACGCCGGTCCTGACCCTTGGCCTGCCGCTTGTCTGCTGGCTGCTTGAGCCGCAGCAGCGCCTGCGGGCCGGCACAAGGCAGTGCGGCATCGTTGTGGGCGGCAGCCTGACGTGGGGCGTCGGCTACCTGCTCTGCTGGGCATCCAAATGGGTGCTGGCCGGGCTTGTCACCGGGCAGAACGTTATCGCCGACGCGCTGCATCAGGTGGGCGTGCGCACTGCCGCCGACAGCTGGCACGGCATGGAATTGACTTGGAGTAATATTTTACATTTTGTATACACGACGCTGGCGGGCAAACACCTGTTCTGGCCGCTGGTTCTGGCTGTCGTTCTGCTTTTGGCGCTGTTTGCAGCCAGCATCCGGGACAGGCAGCAGCTCGCACGCGCACTGCCGCTGGGGCTCTGCGCGCTGATGACCCCGGCGTGGTTCATCGTGCTGCGCACCCACAGCATCCAGCACGGCTGGTTCACCTGGCGCGCACTGGGACTGACCGTCTTTGCAGGGCTGGCGTTTTTGTATTATTGTTGTGATGTGCGGCAAATCGCCAAACGCTTAAAACGCACGTAATATATCAGCCTGTCGAAAAAGATGTGCTCACCCCTTGGCCCCTCGCAGAGGGAGGTTTTTCGACACGCTGAATATATGTAGGGGCGGCCATTGCCCCCTACACAACAGGATTATAGGCAAGGCAACAACAGGGGAAAGTAAAAATATGAACGAACTGAAAACGAAAACCGAAAAAACAACCGATGGAGCGCTAAAAGGGAACCCGTGGCGGCGCCTGCCCAAGGGTGGCAAAATCGCGGTCATTGTTGTCGGCATTCTGGCCGTGCTGGCTGTGCTGGCGGCCCTTTACGTCAACGGCAAGCTCGACCTGCTGCGCTATGATGACGGCAGCGTCAGCGAGATGGGTGAGATCGGCGCGGACGAGGACCAGGACCTGGACGGAACCGGCCTGACCCACACCGAAAGCGAGATGACAATGCCCGAGGGCAGCCCGTTCTCTGACGACAACGTGCTGAACATCCTGCTCATCGGCACCGACGAGCGCACCGAGGCCGTCAACGACGCCGATGCCTTCACCCACCTGAACCAGCTCGACGGCACGGAGGACACCACCGAGTTCAGCGACGACGCGCGCTCCGACAGCATGATCCTGGTCTCGCTCGACATCAAGGATCACGTCATCCGGCTGGTCTCCATCGAGCGCGGCACCGGCGTGCCGATCCTGCTGGACGGCTATGAGGGCCAGTACGACTGGATCACCCACACTTTCCGCTACGGCGGCGCAAAGCTGACAATGAAAACCATCGAGGACTGCTTCAACGTGCAGGTAGACCACTACGTCCGCGTCAACTTCAACTCCTTCGTCCAGATCGTGGACGCCGTCGGCGGCGTAGACCTTGATATTACCGAGATGGAGGCCAAGGCCCTGAACTGGGAGGTCCCCTCCAACTCGATGCTGATCGTCAACCACGTTGACCCGGGCCCCAACCATTTTGACGGCTACACGGCGCTGCAATACGCCCGTCTGCGCAAGATCGACAACGACTGGAAGCGCGTCGAACGCCAGCGCACCGTCATTAAGGCCGTGCTGGATCAGGTGCAGAACGCCAGCGTCATGGAGCTGGACAACCTGCTCAATACCATTCTGCCGCTGATCCAGACGAACTTTACCAAGTCCGAGATCGCCGCGCTGCTCGTGCAGCTGCCGGGCTTTTTGGGCTGCGATGTGCAGCAGATGTCCATGCCGCTGCAGGGCACCTACGGCATCCGCACGGGCATGGATGACCGCCTGATGTACGACCCCGACTGGGTCCTGAATATTAAGGCATTGCAGGACTTTTTGTACGATGATAAGACCGCCGAGGAGGTCATTGCCGCCACGCCGGAGACCGCTGCCGCCGAGGCCGCGGGCGAGCTGGTCATTGCGACCCGCGAGAGCGCCGACGTGACCAACCCCGTGGAGGAGTACAATAATAAGTATCTGCACCGCATTGATATGACTTATGCGCTCGATGCGTCGGACTTCGGCAGCGACGAGTACCGCGTCTTTGTGGCCGACACCGACAATCTGCGCGGCAATGAGCTGCGCGGTGCGCTGATCGACAAGCTGTACAGCGCGGGCGTGCGGGTCGTGGCCGTGCCAGACGGTGCCGCCGCGGGCGTGCTGCTGGACAACTATCTGCAGACCGGCAATACCGGGAGCCTGGACAGCTACCTGTCCGTGCTGCCCGCCGACCGGCGCGACAGCGCCCGCACCCTGTGGGAGCACGTCCGCACGCGCTACCCCGGTGTTTTCCACGCCGCGGGTCTGGGGGCAGATGCCCGCAGTGCGACAGTGGGCAAAGCGCTGACCGTGCTGGCTAATGCGAGCTACAACACGCCCGAGACAGAAATCGCCGAGGCTGTGCAGGTCATGCGCAGCGGCACGACCAGCAATGCCGTCTACTGGTTCAAGACGGCGATGGCCAAATATCCGCGCCAGATGGAGCGGTTCTTCGGCAGCAGTTACGCCGCCGTGTCCCGCCTGTACTACGCCATGCAGGGCACGCTGAACGTCGCGGACGACAGTGAGCTGCCGACCTACGACGCGAAGCAGCTGCTGAAAACCTATAAGAAGGACGGCATCCTGATCTTTACCGACGAGGCCAGCGCCCTGATGACCGAGGGCAGCATGGCGTCCGAGCTGCAGGCGCAGCTGGATAAGCAGAAATACGGCGAGGACGAGGACCCGCAGTGCGTCTGCGCCATTGGCGCAGTCTACGGCACCTGGAGCAACGCCGGCAGCTTCACGCCCGACGATACCGAGACCGCCTGGGACGCCGACAGCCTGACCGAGTACCTGGGCAGCGACGCCCTGCGCGGAAAAGATATGCTGCTGGCGCTGGACGGCGAGGACAGCCCCTACCTGACGGAGAACTGCCTGCTGAAGGACACCGACACCCCCGTGGCCGAACAGGTGCAAAAACTGTTTGTGCTGGATAAAAACAACATGGCGTCGCCGGAATCCGCAGAATCTGAATAAAATTTGAAATTGGGTGTTGACAATCACGCCCGTGTGTGGTATAAATGCTTTAAACCAATGAAGCGAAAGTAAAGCACACAGCGCAGTTACAGAGAGTCCCCGATGCTGGGAAGGGGATACAGAGCGGGTCTGCATAATGGTTCGCGGAGGGCACGGGGAAACGGGCATGGCCCGCAGTATCCGCTGACGGGCAGCTCCCGTTACAGAGCAGGGGAATGTTGGTTCCCTACAGAGTGGCCGTGATTGTATAGTAAGCACGGCAAGCAAGGTGGCACCACAGATTTGTTTTATCTGCCCTTGCACAGGAGAAGTTCTGTGCAAGGGCAGTTTTGTTTTTGACAATGGGGGAGAGGGAACATGAACCTGATGAAAGAACGATGGCAAGCCTGAATTTGTAAATCTGGATGCCCGGAACGCACCGGGCACTATAGGGGCAATGACCGCCCCTACAAACCTGACAGTCACTACAATTTACAAATTAAGGAGAATTTACCATGAAAAAGTTTGTTGCTGTTCTGTCCGCCGCCGCCATGATGACCAGCCTGGCCGCCTGCGGCTTCACCGCCGATACCGCCAACACTGCCGCATCTTCCGCCGAGACCACCGCGTCCGCTGCCGAGAGCACCGCGGACACCGCCGCCGCTGACAGCTACAAGGTCGCCATTGTCCAGCAGCTCGACCACGCCAGCCTCGACGAGATCCGCGTGGCTATTGAGAAAGAGCTGGGCGCCAAGGCCGCCGAGAAGGGCATCACGATCGAGTACAAGGACTTCAACGGCCAGAACGACGCCACAACGCTGAACCAGATCGGCACACAGGTCGTCGCCGACGGCTATGACGCCATCATTCCCATCGCGACGCTGGCCGCCCAGTGCATGACCACCGCCGCCGAGTCCACCAAGACCCCGGTCATCTACGCGGCCATCTCCGACCCCGCCGCCGCAGACCTGACCGACATTGACTATGTCACCGGCACGTCCGACGCGCTGAACACCCAGTCCATCATGGATATGATGTTCGCCGTTCAGCCCGACATCCAGACCGTCGGCCTGCTCTACTCCAACTCCGAGGCCAACTCCACGACCCCGATTGCCGAGGCCAAGGCGTATCTGGATGCCAAGGGCATTGCCTACGTCGAAAAGACCGGCAACACCAACGACGAGATCATGACCGCCGCATCCAGCATGGTCGGCCAGGTCGATGCCGTCTTTACCCCGACGGACAACGTGGTCATGGCCGCTGCCGCCGCTGTCTCCGAGACACTGACCAAGGGCGGCATCCCGTTCTACACCGGCGCGGACAGCTTTGTCACGGCAGGTGCGTTTGCAACCTGCGGCGTCAACTACACCGAGCTGGGCACCTACACCGCCGACATGGCGCTCGACATCCTCGAGACCGGCGTTGTCCCCGCGTACCACGTCATGGACGGCGGCATCATCACCGTCAACACCGAGACCGCCGCCGCCCTGGGCATCGACTACAGCGCCTTCAACGATCTGGCCGGCCAGGTCGTCGAGGTCACCACGGCGGAATAAAAAAATCCCGGCCCCCTCTGGGAGGGGGCTCCGCCCGCAGGCGGTGGGGGAGAGAGCCTGGCCATCACCCGAAATATTTCGGGCAGTGGCAAGGTTCTCTCCCCCTGTCCTGCGGACATCCCCCTCGCAGAGGGGGACAAGTTTAATCAGAGAGGAAGTCACCCTATGTTTACCGTTGCCACCGTGCTGAATGCACTGGAGCTGGGCTTTATCTACGCGCTGGTCGCTATGGCGCTGTTTTTGAGCTTCCGCGTGCTGAACATCGCCGATATGACCACCGACGGTGCGTTCACGCTGGGCTGCGCCGTGTCGGCCACCGCCGCCGTGGCGGGCCACCCGTTCCTGGGGCTGCCGCTGGCCATGCTGGCCGGTGCGGCGGCGGGCTTTATCACCGCGTTTTTGCAGACAAAGCTCGCTGTGCCGTCGATTTTGGCGGGCATCATCACCAACACGGGGCTGTACACGGTCAACCTTGCGGTCATGGGCTTCTCCTCCAACGTGCCCATGCTGAAAACCAAAACGGTCTTTACCGCGGCACAGGGGATTTTTGGCGAGAGCGCACCCTATAAGCTCATCGTGGCGGCGCTTGTCACCGTTGTGGTCTGCGCGCTGCTCATCGCGTTCCTCGGCACCCGGATGGGCCTGTCCATCCGCGCTACCGGCGATAACCCGGACATGGTCCGTGCGTCGTCCATCAACACCGCCTTCACCATCACGGTGGGCCTCTGCATCGCCAACGCCATGACCGCGCTGTCCGGCGCGGTGCTGGCCCAGTACCAGCGCTCGGCGGACATCAACCTCGGCACCGGCATGGTCGTCATCGGCCTGGCCTCGCTCATCATCGGCGAGACGCTCTTTGGCCGCGGCGGCATGTGGGTCAAGGCTGTGGCCGCCGTCGCGGGCAGTGTCATCTACCGCTTCATTATTGCGCTGGCTCTGCGTGCCAACGTCCCGTCGGAGTGCCTGAAGCTGATCTCCGCCGTCATCGTCGCGCTGGCCATTGCAGCCCCGGCCCTCAAGGCCAAAGCAGATTTCCGCCGCCGCCGCGCCAACGCCCAGAAGGGAGGTGCCCGCCATGCTTGATCTGAAAAACATCAGCAAAACGTTCAATCCGGGCACTGTCAATGAGAAGGTCGCCCTCGAAAACGTGAACCTGCATCTGGACGACGGCGACTTTGCGACGATTGTCGGCTCCAACGGCGCGGGCAAGTCCACGCTGTTCAACGCCATTGCGGGCGAGTTCATCGCCGACACCGGCACGATCACGCTGGACGGCAGGGACATCACCTTCTTGCCGGACTTCAAGCGCTCCAAGGCGATTGGCCGCATGTTTCAGGACCCGCTGCGCGGCACGGCCCCGCACATGACGATTGAGGAAAATCTGGCGCTGGCCTTCCTGCGCGCGTCGGGGCACACCTCGGCGTTCTCCCGCATCAGCAAAAAGGACCGGGAGCTGTTTGCTGAAAAGCTCTCCGCGCTGGGTCTGGGGCTTGAGGACCGCATGAAGCAGCCCGTGGGTCTGCTGTCCGGTGGCCAGCGCCAGGCGCTGACTCTGCTGATGGCGACCCTCGTCACGCCGAAGCTGCTGCTGCTTGACGAGCACACGGCGGCGCTGGACCCCGGCACGGCGGACAAGGTGCTGGAGCTGACAAAAAAAATCGTGGCCGAAAACCACCTGACCTGCCTGATGATCACCCACAACATGCACGACGCGCTGACCCTGGGCAACCGTACGCTGATGATGGACCACGGTCATATTGTGCTGGACATCAGCGGCGAGGAGCGCGCCCACACCACCGTGGACGGCCTGCTGGACCGCTTCGCAGAGAACGTCGGCCACGCGCTGGACAATGACCGGATCTTGCTGAGCAAAGAGAAGTAAAAAAGAACCGCCCCGCACGAAAAAACGTGCAGGGCGGTTTTTTGCAGGGAAAGGCTTCCCCCTCGGGGCTGCGCCCGCAGGCGCGTGTCGGAGCGCAACCGCCG